>Ga0207428_10005124_pt1 | contig 12284 bp, 10 predicted proteins | sample RhiMethybrSRZTD1_FD_187600 | JGI IMG/M metagenome (GOLD analysis project Ga0207428, IMG submission 187600) | Populus rhizosphere microbial communities from Tennessee, USA - Rhizosphere MetaG P. TD hybrid SRZTD1 (SPAdes) (version 3) | ecosystem: Host-associated > Plants > Roots > Rhizosphere >... | reverse complement strand
AGGAGATCAGTGCGGCGGACTGCGTGGTCATCCTCACCGACCACACCGATTTCGACTACAAGCGCATCGTCGACCTCGCGTCGCTGGTGGTGGACATGCGCAACGCGACCTGGGGAATCGCCGCGCCGGCCGAGCGCGTGGTTCGACTCTAAGAGCGAAGTCCGGTCACGGGCGTGAGTCGGAAGCCGGCGGCCGGGTTCGTGGACTTGCTGCACGGACGGGCGGCGAGAGCGCTCGCTCTCGCCGCCCTCGTGGCGCTGCTGACGGCCGTCTTCTGGCCCGCGCTCAACACGCTCCTCAAGTTCTCCTTCGAGCACGAGCACTACTCCCACATCGTCCTCGTGCCGGCCATCTGCGCGTTCATCCTGTTCCTCGAGCGCCGGACGATCTTCGCGCAGGCGACGACGGCGCCGCGCGCGGCGCTCGGGCTGTTCGCGGCGAGCGGGCTCCTGTTCGCCCTCGGCCGGCGCTATCTCGGCGCGGCCAGTGAGAACGACCAGCTGTCGGTAACGATCCTGGCCTTCGTGACCGCGTGGGTCGGGGCCTTCATGCTCTGCTACGGGCCCGCCGCGTTTCGCGCGGGACATTTCGCGGTCCTGTTCCCACTCCTGATGGTCCCGATCCCCGACGTCGTCCTGGACTGGGTGATCTCGTGGATCCAGATCGGATCGGCCGAAGTCTGCTACCTCGCGTTCGACCTGTCCGGCGTGCCGGTCCACCGGAACGGCTTCGTGTTCGCGCTGCCCGGCTTCACCATCGAGATCGCGACGGAATGCAGCGGGATCCGCTCGAGCCTCGCGCTACTGATCATGAGTCTCCTGAGCGGTCATTTCTTTTTGAAGTCGACCGCGGCCAAGACCGCGCTCCTGCTGGCCGCGCTCCCGCTGCTGATCGTGAAGAACGGCCTGAGGATCGTGACCCTGTCGGTGCTGGCCCTCTACGTCGATCCCGGATTTCTCACCGGTGAGCTCCATCGGCAGGGCGGGGTCGTGTTCTTCCTGTTCGCGCTCGGGATCCTCGGCCTGGTGGTGCGATTGCTCCAGCGGGCCGAGCTCGCCCGCGCGCGCCGGACCGCGGTGAGGGAACAGCGAGCCGCCGAGCCCGAATCCGCCACTTTGCAGACGGGGAGCTGAGCCAATGCGCGTGAGACCTCGCTATGTCGTGTTCGTGGCGATCGGGCTCGTGCTCGTCGGGATGACGATCGCGCTCGTGCACCGATTCTCCCCGCGGGCCCAAGAAACCCGCCACATGCGCCGCGGCGACGCCTACTTCGCCCAGTCGAACTTTCGCGAAGCGATCATCGAGTACCAGAACGTCCTGCAGGTCGACGCCAGCAACGGCCGCGCGATCCGCCAGCTCGGCCTGGCCCACTTCCGGGTCGGCGAGCTCGGACAGGCGATGCGCTATCTGCCGCGGGCGCAGGAGCTCGAGCCCGACGACGTGCAGATCCGTCTCAAGCTCGGCGGTGTCTATCTGCTGACCCGGCAGCTCGACCGAGCACGCGAGCAAGCCGCGTTCGTGCTCGAGCGCGACCCGACGAATCTCGACGCGCTGGCCCTGCGCGCGGGCGCCGCCAACACCCCGCAGGAGATCGACGCGACCATCCGTATCCTCGCCGAAGCGCGCGGGGCGCATCGCGACAAGGCGAAGTACCACCTGGCCCTCGGCACCCTGTACGTCCGCCGGGGCAACTGGAGCGCCGCCGAGCGGGCGCTGTCGGAGGCGGTCGCGGTCGAGCCGCGCTCGATCGAGGGTCACACGGCGCTCGGCGAATTCCATCTGCTCCGCCGGGACGTCGCGGCGGCCGAGCGCGAGCTCCGCGCGGCGGCTGAGCTGGCGCCGGTCGGGTCGGTCGCGTGGATCAACCTGGCCGATTTCTATCTGCGCTCCCGACGGTTCGACGACGCCCGGCGCGTGCTGACGGAGGCGACGCAGAAGGTTCCCAATCACGCGCCGGCATGGGTGCGCCTCGCGGAGCTGTCCCTCGTCGAGGGCAAGCTCGAGGAGAGTCTCAAGGCGCTCGACGTCGTCCTGAAGCTGAGCCCCGCGAGCCCCGAGGCGCAATACATTCGCGGCCGGGTGTATCTGGCGCAGCGAAAAACCGACTACGCCGTCCGTGATCTTCAGGCCGTGCTGAAGTCCGAGCCGCGCTTCGCGCCGGCACACTATCAGCTCGCGCTGACGGATCTACAGGTCGGCAATCAGCAGCAGGCACGCTTCCGCCTCAAGGAAGCGATCGCGATCGATCCAAATTTCGCCGACGCGATCCGTCTGCTCGCCGAGCTGAACATCCGCGCGGGAGCCTTCCAGCCGGCCATCGAAGCGCTGGAGACGCTGGCGACGATGTACCCGAACGACCCGACGGCTTACACGAGCCTCAGCTCGGCGTATCTGGCCAAGAACGACCCGGCGCGCGCTATCGAAGCGGCCCGCAGGGTGATCGCGGTCGCGCCGAAAGACCCGCGCGGGCCGTACCTGCTTGGCATGGGTCTGCTCCAGCAGGGGCAGCGGGCGGCCGCGTCCGAGCAGTTCGAGGCCGCGCTGAACCTGGCTCCTGGATCCATCGAGCCGCTGGCTCAGCTGGCCGCGATGGCGCTGGCCGCGAAGAAGTTCGACGCTGCGCAGGAGCGGATCAAGCAGCAGATCGCGCGGGTCCCGACGTCGGGACGCGCCCACCACCTTCTCGGCACCGTGCAGCTCGCCCGTGGCGAGACGAAGGCCGCCGAGGCCTCGCTGCTCCGCGCCGTCGAGCTCGAGCCGAATCTGGTGGGGGCATACCTCGCGCTCGGGCAGATCTACGCCGCCTCGGGGAACTACGACGAGGCGCGGGCGAAGCTCGAGAAGGCGCTCGCGACCGATCCCGCGAACCTGGTAGTGCAGATGCGCCTGGCGATCCTGCACGAGAAGAAAGCCGACTACGCCAAGGCTCGCCAGATCTACGAGACCATCCTGAGCCAGAGCCCGCGGTTCGCGCCGGCGGCGAACAATCTCGCCTACCTCTACTCCGAGCGCGGGGGCGACCAGAACAAGGCGCTGGAGCTCGCGCAGACCGCCAAGGAGGCTACGCCGGACGATCCGCACGTGGCCGACACCCTCGGATGGATCCTGTACAAGCGCGGGATCTACCAGGTCGCGATCAGCAACCTCAAGGAGAGCGCCGCGAAGCTGCCCGACAACCCCGAGATCCAGTACCACCTGGGGATGGCGGCCTACCGAGCGGGCGACACGAAGACGGCCCGTGAGGCTCTCGCCAAGGCCGTCGGCTCGCCGGGGGAGTTTGGCGGCAAGCTCGAGGCTCAGAAGGCTCTAGCGGCCCTCAAGTAGCATCGCGGCATCACTCACTTGAGCCCAGGCCCACCGCCTGGGCTCGAGCTTTTTAGTCACATCGCTTCAAGAAGATCTCGAAAACTCTGGCCGGCCGGCTACCTTCGTTGCGCGTGTCGTGCGGGGTCAGGCCGGGCAGCCAGTAGGCCGAGCCCGGCTTGAGGCTCACGCGCGCGAGCGGGCTTTCCACGGTGACCTCGCCTTCGACGAGGATGCTGACCTCGGGCTCGATCCCTTGATGCCTGCCCGTCCCGGTACCGGGCGCCAGCGTGGTAACGGTGACCAGCACCGAGGGATTGTCCAGGACGACGCGCGGCGCGGGCGCCTGGGCCTCCGCGACCGAGAGGGACGTCCCGAGCATCAACACGAGCGCCGCGACGATCTTCCGCATCTCGATATCTCCTTGCGCCCCTAACCGCCGGGGCTGGTCTCGACGATGGGTTGAGCCAGGATCCAGAGGCTCACGATCGTGTAGCCGACCATGAGCACGAGCATCGGCACCTGGCTGCGGATGGCTTCGCGCCGATCGGGAAACTCGCGCAGCGCAACCACGTGGGCGAGCCACACTGCGATGATGTGTCCAGCGACGACGGCGATGACTGCGGTGTACCAGGCGAAGCGAGCGCCGACGATGCCGACGTCGGGCCGATAGCGAGCCGTTCCGAGGAGATTCCAGCCCACGCCGAACGGATCGGACGCGAGACGGATCGCCAGCTGGCCCTGGATGAGCAAGTACGTGAAGTAGTGGGCCAGGTGATAGGCGATCGCGATCGGGATCAGCGAAAGGACGAAGCGACAGGCGACGGTCGCCGGCGACAATCGCCCGCCGGCCGCGCCGGCCATGGCGTATGCGAACAGCCGGTACACGACGAGGAACGTCAGCGGAAACGCGAGGAGCCCGAGCGTGCCGACGGTCGCAGAGCGGAGGTCGCCGAGCCACGCGAGCCTCGGGTAGAGGCTGCTCTCGATGGCTGACCACGCCGGAGTCGCGGTGAAGCCGTCATAGGTGACGGTCGACAGCAGCAGCAGGACGAAGACGACCAGCGAGGGCGACACGTCGTCGGTCCGCAGGAGCCCCACACCGTAGGGGCGCAGATTGAGCTCACGCGCCGCCGGCGCCGCGCGGGCAAAGCACTCGCCGCATCCAACGCAGTCGGCGACCGCCGTGTCGCACTCCGCCTCGCAGTCGCGGCAGCCGGCCGAGCTCACGACCCGCACCTCGGTTGGCGCGAATCGCGCGAGCAGTCCGAACGTGACGGCGAACGGATCGCCGTGACGAAGCCACGCGTGTCGTCCGAACGTGAGCATCCCGGTCCACGCGATCAGCGAATAGACGAGGACCATGAGCGCGAGCTTCGCCGGCAGCGACCGCCCCGCGTACACCAGCTCGGCCCACGCGAAGGCGCCGAACAGTACGATCCCGGGCCACACCCCGAGCCAAGCCGGATACGGAACGCTCAGCGAGAGCGGCCCGGCGCCAAGCCGCCGGCTCAGCCGGTCGGCCCAGGAGAAGATCGCCGACCACGGGTTCACAACGGCCCACAGGTCGCCGACCATCGCGGAGACGTAGGCGAAGCCGACCCACCACACGATCCAGACGAAAACCGGGGCGAGGTTTCGGGTCGGATTCTGGTTCCCGAAGGCTCCCGCCGCCACCACGAGCAGGAGCAGCGCCACCGACATCGCCCGTGCGATCGATCGCGTGCGCTCGTGGGCCAGTGCGCGCCCGAATCTCCACTGCAAGAGGTTGACGCGCGCGTAGCCCGAGCGACGCGCGCCGCCGCGCGCGAAGAGGCCGATGATCACGAACGAGAGCGCGACCGCCGCCGCGGCGCCGGCGACCCACAGCGAGAGCGGGATCGGCAGGTCGTAGCGCTGGCCGAAGCCGTGGGCGTCGGCCGGGCGGGTGAGGCCGGCAACCGCGAACGCGGCGGCGACGGCAGGCTGCACGAGACCCGCGAGGCGGGACCGGACTCGCAACGGTCTCAGCGCGGATGGACCTCGAGATATCCGAGCGTCCGCTCGACGCCGCGTCCGTGGATCTCGATGGGAAAGCGGCCGGTCGCACGTGCGCTGAACTTCATCACGACCGCGGGCCCGGGCGACACCAGGGTCTCGATGTCGTAGCCGTGCAGGTGAATGGTGAGCGGCGCGTCGGTCGTCCAGCGCAAGCTGACCTCGTCGCCCTGGCGAACCCGCACGACTCGCTGGTCACTCGGAAGCTGATTGTTGCGAATCGCCAGATCGACCCCGCGCGGCTCCGACCACCCCTGAGCGGTGATCGCCAGCAGCGAGCCGATCAGCAATCCGCCGACGAATCTCCGGCGGATCACGGACGGCCGCGCAGCGCCTGCACCTTCGCGGACGCCTGGCCGACGGCTTTGGCCAGCGAGGCCAGGTCGGCGACGGAGAGATAGAGCGTGGTCGGGATCTGCCAGACCGGCCGCAACGTGAACGTGGGGATGTCCCCAGCTTGAACGAAGGCGAGCGTCTCGGCCTCGATCCGAGTGACGCCCACGCGGAGCGAGCCGCCGTGAAAGTCGACGTCGAGCGTCCGCCCTCCCGGCTGCGATGACGTCTTCACGGCGTCGGCCATCTCGCGGATCGCCGTCGTGAGCGCGCCGATCTCGTCCTCGTCCAGGACGCCGGTACCGAGCCGATACGGCTCGCCCGGCGGCATCGTGGCAACCGAGAGAGTCAGCCGCAGCGCGAGCGCATGTCGGCCCGGCCGGCCCAGCGGATAGGCACGCAGCACTTCGACCAGGATCTCACCCGGCCGCGCCGTCGGCGCCGCCGCGCGCGGGACGGCAGGGACCGGCGGCGGCGCGATCGGGAGCGTCGCGATCGCATAGAGCTCCTTGACGCACGGTGAGCACCCGCCGAGGACGAAGCGCTCGTATCTCGTCGCCGTATCGTCGGTTGTGCGCTGCGGGTCGGCGACCGCGAGCGCGCAGAGGCCCGTTGCCAGCCCCGCCGCCACGAACGCCGCTCCGCTCCGACGCCATTGCATGGGCTTCATAGTACGGCACCGGGCCGGGGTAAAGACCGGATTGACCATCGAAGGGCATTCACCTACGCTTTGACCTTCGTCGCCGGCCCACGGGATGTCGAAGCAGGAGGTGTCGCCTTTGGGTGCGACCACGGAAGCGGTCTCGACGGTGCTCAGGACACCGCGGGTGCTCGAGCTCCTGGCGCTCGGGCACGCCGCCCCGCCGGGCGCGCCGCTACTCGTCTCCGGCGAGCCGGGTGTCGGCAAGGACACGCTCGCTCGCCTCGTTCACGCGGCTTCGGCGCGACGCCGCCACGCATTCATCAAGGTCAACTGCGCGGCGCGGGCGCCTCAGCATCTCGAGCGCCAGCTGTTCGGTCACGAGAAAGACGCATCCGTCCCCGAGAGCCGCCGCTGTCCGGGGAGCCTCGAGTTCGCCAACGCGGGCACGCTCTACCTCGACGAGATGGGCGCGCTCCCGGGCGCGCTCGTCGGGAAGCTCCTGCGCGCGGTGCAGGCGAGAAAAGTCTCGCGCTGCGGCGCGCACGAGACCATCGACGTCGACGTCAGGCTCATCGCCTCGACCGCCGCGAACACCGCCGAGACCCGCGGTGATGTCTGGGAGGAGCTCCGCCGGCTGGGCGCGGTCGAGCTGCGCGTCCCGCCGCTCCGGGATCGCCCCGAGGAGATCGTGGCGTTCGCATCGTTCTTCATGGATCGGCACAACCGGGGACTCCATCGTGAGGCGCGGCTCCGGCCCGACGTCCTCGGCGCATACCAGGCCGACTCGTGGCCCGGTAACCTACGCCAGCTGGAGGAGGCAGTGCTCCAGCAGGTCGTGGCCGATGGGCGCCCGTCCGCGGCGTGAATCCGCGCCGTTGGGGCAGTAATTTACTGCGCCGGACTCGTCGACTCTGTGTTCTATAGTTTGAGTTGATGCTCTCGCGACTGGGCGTGGCCGCCTCGGTGTCGGCCATCGCCGTCCTCCTCACAACGGCGTTTGCCACGGCCCAGCAACCGGCCCAGCAACCGCCGGCCGGCTCCGGTTCCCGTCAGGGGACGACCTCGCAGACCGAACGATCGACGCGCGAGAGCGAGCCGCTGCAACTCCCCATAACGCTGGGGCCGCCCATCACCCAGTACCCGCTCGAGCTGTTGGGCCTCTTGGCGACGCCAACCCAACGCTCACCGTTCATCATCGTGCCGTCCATCGCGGTGTCAGAGGAATACAACGACAACATCTTCCTGGATAACCGCGTCCGGCAATCGGATTTCATCACGGGCTTCAGCCCCGGGCTGAGCCTGCTCGTCAACCAGCCAGGGTGGGAGCTCAGAGCCGGGTACTCGTTTACTGCCGAGATTTACGCTAAGGAGAGCCGCTTCAACGACGCGTTGAGCCGACAGGGATTCGCCGGATCCGCGATCTTTCGGCCATCCCCGGGACTTACGCTGACCCTGTCGGATTTGTTCCTGAACGACCGGAGTACCAACGTGACGGCGCAAGTGTCGACCGGTCGGCAGGAATCGTGGAGCAATACGCTCTCACCCGGGCTGACATATCAGATGACGCCTCGGACTTCGCTGAGTCTCGGCGCCGCTTATACGGCGCTACGTTTCCTCGGGCGCGGCGGCGGCGTCGACTCCGATACCTATAGCTTCCTGAGCAACGTCGGCTACGCGTTCACACAGCGTTTGTCCGGGTTCATCGGATATAACTTCACCTACCTGGACATCGAAGTCGGTGACAACTCGCAAACTCATAGTCCGACCCTGGGCCTCAGCTACCAACTCACGCGGACCCTTACGGCGACGCTCAGCGGAGGCCCGGCGATCACGCTGATCGCGGGCGAGACGTTCGTCACGCCTGCGGGGACCGCCGCCATCACGCAGCAGTTCTCCTGGGGCTCTATTGGGCTTCAGTACACCAGGGGCGTCACGACTGCTGGCGGCTTCGGTGGGTCGTCGGACACGCAGTCTGTCTCCGGCAACGTAACGGTCGCGACGTTACTCCAGGGACTCTTCCTAAACTTCAGCCCCGCGTACTCTTCGTCCGAGTCGGTCGACGACCGGGATCCCAACCGCGTCGACGTCCAGGCGTTCACACTCACGCTCGCCGCCTACTATCAGGTGGCCCGGTACGCGAGCCTGTTCGGCGGGTACACGTTCCTACACCAACGTACCGGCGGGAGGTCGACGCAGCAGGTGGACGTCGACCAGAATCGCGTTCGATTCGGCGTGCAGTTCGGCTATCCGTTCAATTTCGACTGATCGTCGTATCGCGGTCGCAGCGCGATGCGTCTAACCGCCGGCGCCGCCTCCGCTACTCCCGCGCTCCCAGGAAATCGCGCCCGAGCACCCGCTGCACCAGCGCCACCGTCGCGAACGTCATCACCAGCATCACCAGGCCGAGCACGGCGATGGCGCCGAACTGGCCCTCCTCCTTCAGGTCGAAGATCACGACCGACATCACCTTGGTGGCGGGCGTGAAGAGGATGATCGACGCGGACAGCTCGCGGATCACGCCGATGAAGATGAAGCACCAGGCCGCGATGACGCCGCTCCGGGCCAGCGGCGCCGTGATGTCGCGCAGCACCCTGAGACGCCCGCCGCCGAGAATCCGCCCCGCGTCCTCCAGGTCGACCGGGATCGCCTTGAAAGTCGCGTCGGACTGCGCGTAGCCGACGGGCATCTCCTTGGTGAGATACGCGATGAACAGGATCCAGAGCGTGCCGTAGAGGAGCAGGGGCGGCCGCGTGTAGGCGATGAACAGGCCGACCGCCAGGACGACGCCGGGGATGACGACGGGCGCCAGCGCCAGAAACGCCACGAGCTGGTGGCCGACCACGAGCCTCCGGCTCGTGACGTAGGACAGGAGCGCGACGAGCCCCGCGCCGACGCAGGCCGTCATCACGCCGAGCTCGAGCGTGTTCACGATCGCCGCCTGGGTGGCGCTGTACTCGAAGAACGTGAACGAGAAGTTCGCGAGGGTGAGGTTGTCCCAGCTGAGCGGCTGCGCCCACGCGCGCGAGAGCGCCGCTTTCGTCAACACCGCGTAGGGCAAGAAGATCGGACACGCCATCACCGCCAGGACGGCGGCGAGCGCGGGCCAGCGCCAGCGCCCGAGCGGAATCTGGCGCCGCTGGCCGCCCTTGCCGCCGACCGCCGCGTAGCCGCGGCGGCCGAGCAGCCGCTTCTGCACCAGGAGCAGGAGCGCCGTCGCCAGGAGCAGCGGCATCGAGAACGCGGCGGCCATCTCGGTCTTGGGCGGGAACTGAAAGAACGTCCAGATCTGCGTCGTGATCGTGTGAAACCCGGCCGGCAGCGAGAGGATCGCCGGCGAGCCGAACAACGCGAGCGCCTGCAGCACCGACAGGATGAACCCGCTCACCAGCGCGGGCGCCGCCATCGGCAGGGTCACCGTGCGGGCGACGGTGAGCCGGCCGGCGCCGAGAATCGACGCGGCTTCCTCGAGGTCGGACGCGATCAGCGCCAGCATGTTGGCGATCATGATGTAGACGTACGGAAACGTGTAGATCGTCACGACGAACACGAGCCCGGACATGCTGAAGATGTTGAAGAGCGGCTCGTCGCCACCCGCGACGCTGCGCCAGAGCTTGTTCACCAGCCCCGCGTTGGGACCGGCGAGCATCACCCACGCGAACGCCCCGAGGAAGGGCGGCGTCACGAACGACGCCATGACCAGGCCGCGGATCAGACCGCGGCCCGGGACGTCGGTGCGCGCGGTCAGCCAGGCCAGCGGCGCGCCGATCGCGATCGACGCGAGCCCCACCCAGAAGGCGAGCACGATCGTGTTCCAGAGCGCCTTCTGCAGCGCCGGATCTGCGAAGACCCGGCGGTAGTGCGCGAACGTCGGGCCGGCATGTCCGCCGACGCTCAGTGACGCGATCCAGCCGATCGGCAGCGCCATCAACACCACCAGCGCGAGCGCCGCGGCGACCCAGACCGGCAGCGAGCGGTCGAGGCCCTGAAGACGCGCGAGGCTCACCGCGGGCTCACGCGCCGAAGAACTCGACGAACTTGGACTTGATCTCCTCGTTGCGCTTCTCGAGCTCCTCCGGATCCACCGTGAGCAGCTTCAGATCGGAGAGCTTCGGCTTGTCGCTGGGATACTTCACTTCGGGGTGCCCGGTGTAGAGGCCCTCACTGTCGGCCATCACCTGCTGGAGCTCGCGGCTGAACGTGAAGTCGGTGAAGAGCTTGGCCGCGTTGGGATGCGGCGCGAAGCTCGCGATCGCGGTCGGCGAGATGACGAGCGGCACGCCTTCCTTGGGATAGACGACCTCGATCGGGTTGCCCTTCTTCTTCATCTGGTAGTAGTAATAATCGCCGCCGTCGACCGCGACCTGCCGCTCGCCCGAGGCCACGACCCCCGCGGGATCGACCGCCGACTGCACGAGCATCAGCTTGTTCTGCGCGAGCTGCTTGAAGTAGTCCCAGCCGTAGAGCTGGGTCAGCGCCAGCACGTGGGTCGCGATGACGCCGCTGTAGCCCGGGTGGGCCGTCACCATCTTGCCGCGCCACTTCGGATCGAGGAGATCCTTCCAGCCCTTCGGCGCCTCGGCGGCCGGCACGAGCTTCGTGTTGTAGGCGATCACGTTGACCGTCGCGCGCAGGGTGAAGTAGTAGCCGTCCTTGTCCTTGAAGCCCGCGGGAAACGCGTCCACGCCCGCCGGCGTGTATTTCATCAAGAGCTTCTTTTCCTTGAGCAGCACGAAGTGGCCGGCGTCCGAGGTGTGGATGACGTCGACCAGCTTGAGGTTAGCCTGCAGCTCCTGCATCACGCGCTGGAGGATTCTCTGAGAGCCGGTGCGGTGCACCTCGACCTTGATGCCGGGGTAGGCGGCTTCGAACAGCTTGCCGATCTTCTCCGCCGTCGGCAGCGCCAGCGAGGTGTACCAGACGACCTTGCCCTCCTTCTTGGCGGCCTCGACCCGCGCGTCCTGTGCCGCGGCGGGTACCACAGCCGATGCGATCAGCGCGAGCAGACCCGCGAGGGCGCTCCATGTCTTCATGCGGTGACTCCTCAAAGGGTGAGTGATTGCGTCAGGCTCAGCAGATTGGGCTCGGCGTCGAGCCCCATGACGTTTCGGACGACCTGCGACACCCGGTCGCCGGACATGACGAGGCTGGCGTTGCCTCGGAACTTCGATTCGATCTCCTCGCGCGACATCGGCGAGTCGGGGCCGCCGCGCGGGTGATCCTGCCACTCTTCCACGACGCGGCCGTCCTTCAAGCGGGCTCTGAGGTGGCCCACGAACTGCCGCGGGTAGTCGATGGTGGCGTCGAGCTCGTAACCGACGCGCGAGGCCACCGAGAGGATCTGCGGATCGCGTACGACGTCGTCCTCGAACTCGGCGAGGCTGGCGCGTCCTCGCGTCAGGATCACGGCGAGCAGATAGGGCAGGCTGAACTTGGCGGCGTAGCCGTTCTGCGGCGCGTGCTTCGACGCGAGCGGCTCCCACAGGCGGGGCACCGGTCCCGCGGCGGTCCGGCATCGGATCTCGACGATGTCGTCGGCCCGGACGCCGCGGCTCTCGTGCAGCCGCAGCGCGCAGTCCATGTAGGGCTGAGCGATCGAGCCGCACGGGTAGGGCTTGAACGTGAGCTGCTCGAGCTCCCAGACGCGGCCGAGGCTCGCGAGCAGCTCGTCCAGACGCGCGGGCTCGACGCCGCCGGCGAAGGCGCGATAGAAGCCGTGCTCGCCTTCCAGGACCGTCTCCGGTCCGGTGAAGCCCGACTGCGCGAGCAGCGCGGCCGTCACGCCGGCGTGGGCGTTCCACCCGGGATGCAGGCGCTTGGTCCACGAGCCGTCGGCCAGATACTCGATGATGCCCGCGGCCTGGCTGCCGCAGATCCCGAACGCGCGCACGAGCTCGTCCTCGCTGAGCCCGTAGAGCTTTCCCGCTGCGGCGGCGGCGAACGCCCCGGTAAGAGCGGTGGGATGGTAGTG
>Ga0207428_10005123_pt1 | contig 12285 bp, 10 predicted proteins | sample RhiMethybrSRZTD1_FD_187600 | JGI IMG/M metagenome (GOLD analysis project Ga0207428, IMG submission 187600) | Populus rhizosphere microbial communities from Tennessee, USA - Rhizosphere MetaG P. TD hybrid SRZTD1 (SPAdes) (version 3) | ecosystem: Host-associated > Plants > Roots > Rhizosphere >... | reverse complement strand
GACGCCCGGCCGCTTGGAGATGTCGAAGGACCGCAACCGGCTCACCGCCGTCGCGACGTCGCGCGCGAGCGCCTCGGGGACCTCGGGCGCGCGCGCCCGGATGATCTCGATCTCGCGGTCGAGGGCGGGATGGTCGATCCAGTGGTACAGGCAGCGGCGCTTCAGCGCGTCGTGCAGCTCGCGCGTCCGGTTCGAGGTCACCACGACAACCGGCGGCTCCTCGGCAGCCACGCGTCCCACCTCCGGGATCGTGACGGCGAACTCCGACAGCACCTCGAGCAGGAACGCCTCGAACTCGTCGTCGGCGCGGTCGAGCTCGTCGACCAGCAGGACCGCCTTCGAGCCCGCACGGATCGCGGCCAGGAGCGGCCGCTCGACCAGGTACTCGGGGCCGAACAGGTCCTCGACGCGCGCCTCATCGGTCACGTCCTGCATCGCGCGGACCGCGATCAGCTGCTTCGAGTAGTTCCACTCGTAGAGGGCCTGGCTGGCGTCGATCCCCTCGTAGCACTGCAGGCGGATCAGCTGGCGGTCGAGCAGCGAGGCCAGGACCTTCGCGACCTCGGTCTTGCCCACGCCGGCCTCGCCCTCCAGCAACAGCGGCTTGTCGAGCGAGACCGCCAGGTAGATCGCCGTCGCCAGGCCGCGGTCGGCGAGGTAGCGCTCCTTGGCCAGACCGTCCTGGAGCGACTCGACGAGGCTGAACGGCATGCGTCCCATCGCCGAAAGCCTACCGGCCGTTCGGGATGCGGGTGGTCATCCGGCGTTCCGCGTGAACCTCAGGCCGGCGGGGCGGGAGCGCGGATCCCCCGCTCGGCCAGGCGCAGGGTGATGCGCTCGCGGAGCAGTCGCTCGACGTCGGCCGTGCTGGCCGGCCTCGTCTCGGCCACGGCGCGGATCACGACGCCGGTGTCGCTCGTGGTCTCGACGCCCAGGACCGTCGGGCCGCCCATCACCGACCCCTTCAGGGCCGGGTCATCCCCGAGCTCGGCGAACAGCTCCTCGAGGAGCTCGCGCACGTGCTCGGGGTCTTGTGTGTAGGCGACCTGCGTGTCGACGATCGCGCGGGCCCAGCCGCGAGACTTGTTGCTGACGACCTGGATGTTGCCGTTCGGCACGATGTGCAGCGTCCCGTCGAAGGAGCGCAGGGCCGTCGCCCGGAACGTGAACCACTCGATGCGGCCGATCACCGGATTGGCGGTCGTGCGGACCTCGACCGTGTCGCCGACGCCGAACTGGTTCTCCAGCAGGATGAAGAAGCCGGTCAGCCCGTCCTTCACGATGCTCTGCGCGCCGAACCCCAGCGCCACGCCGGCGATCCCGGCGCTCAGGATCAGCGGGCCGAGGTTCACGTTGAGGTAGCCCAGGACGATCAGCACGGCGATCGTCCAGACCGCGACCGTGATCGTCGCCGAGGTCGCGTGGGCGAGCGTGGTCGCGCGCTGGAGGTTCCCGGCCTCGGACATGCTGGGCGCCTGCTCGAGCCTGCGCCGGAAGCGCCGCACGACGACGCGACAGACGGCGGACGCGATGATCGCCACGAGGAGGGTGATCAGGATCGGCACGCCCGTGTCGCGCAGCCACGTGCCCTGTTCGAGGATCGCCAGCATGCACACCATCTAGGCAGACGGGCGATGTGGCGTCAAAGACGGCTGCAAGACGGAGGCCGGGCGGCGGGCGCCCGGCCTCGGTCTGCCGTGCGGGGCGTCTCCCCGAACGCCTATCGCGACTGCGCCTCCTCGATCGCCCGCCGGACGAGCACCTTCGCGAGCTCCTGCCGGTATTGCGAACTCCCGAATGCGTCCGTGGGCGGGCTGGAGCCCTCCGCCGCACGCTCGGCCGCGGCCGCCGGGTCCGACCCGCCCGCGAGCGCCTCCTCGACGCCGGCCGCGCGCAGCGGCCGGTCGGCCATGTTCGTGAGCGAGATCGACGGTCCCGAGCCATTCTGCGCGAGCATCGCGACGCCGACCAGCGCCCAGTCCTGTGCGCGCCGGTGGAACTTCACGTAGCTCCATCCGCGATCCTGGGTCTTGGGCACGCGGATCTCGGCCAGGACCTCGTCGTGCGCCAGATCGGGCTCGAACAGGCCCTTGAAGAACTGCGTCGCCGGCACGTTGCGAACGCCACCCGGGCCCCGCACCACCATCTCGGCGTCCAGGGCCACCAGTACCGAGGGCATGTCGGACGCGGGGTCGGCGTGGGCGACGGAGCCACCGATCGTCCCCACGTGCCGCACCTGCGGGTCGCCGATCTGGGCCGCCGCGAACGGGACGATCGGGCACAGCTCCCGGAGCGCCTCGTCGTTGGCCACGTCGTGGTGTCGCGTGCCGGCGCCGATCGCGACCGCGTCGCCGTCCTCCCGCACGTACATCAGGTCCTGGATCCGCGAGATGTCGACCAGCGTCGAGGGCCGGGCAAGCCGGACCCGCATCAGCGGCAGGAGCGAGTGACCGCCGGCCAGGATCTTCGCCTCCGGATCGCCGGACAGCGCCTGGATCGCGTCGTCGACGGACTCGGCGCGCGTGTACTCGAACGGCGCGGGGATCATGCTCCACCTCCCTTCGCGGCCTGGACGGCCCGCCAGACGCGCTCGGGCGTCGCCGGCTTGCCGACGTCGGTCACGCCGAGATGCGATACGGCGTCCACCACCGCGTTCACCACGGCGGGGGGCGCCGCGATCGTTCCCGCCTCGCCGATCCCCTTGACCCCGAGCGGGTTCGTGGGCGACGGCGTGACCGTGCGATCGAGCTCGAACGGCGGCATCTCGACGGCCGAAGGCACCAGGTACTGGGTCAGCGTGTTCGTCAGCAGGTTGCCGTGCTCGTCGTACAGGACCTCCTCGTACAGCGCCTCGGCGATCCCGAACGCGACGCCGCCGTGCACCTGCCCGTCGACGATCATCGGGTTGATCACCACCCCGCAGTCGTCCACCGCCACGTACCGCAGCAGGTCGGTGTGCCCGGTCTCGGTATCGACCTCGGCCACGCACACGTGCGTGCCGTACGGCCAGGTGAAGTTCTTCGGGTCCCACGTCGCCGTGGCGGTCAGGTCGGGTTCGAACCCGTCCGGCAGGTTGTGCGCCGTCCAGGCCGAAACCGCGAGGTCGGGGATCGTGCGCACCTTGTCCGGCGCGCCCTGCACGCGGAACGCGCCGTCGGAGAACTCCAGGTCGTCCTCGGAGACCTCGAGCTCGTGGGCGGCCAGCGTCTTCGCCTTATCCTTGATCTTCTGCAGCGCGTAGTGCAGCGCGGCTCCGCCGATCGCGATCGAACGCGACCCGTACGTGTCCATCCCGAGCGGCGTGGTGGCCGTGTCCCCGTGCAGGACCTCGATGTCTTCCACCGAGACGCCGAGCTCGTCGGCCGTGATCTGCGCCCACGTCGTGTCGTGGCCCTGCCCGTGCGGCGAGGTGCCGATGTAGAGCGTGACCTTGCCGCTCGGCTGGCACCGAACCTGCGCCGCCTCCCAGCCTCCCGCGGCGTACCGGAGGGCGCCCAGGATGTTCGAGGGCGCGAGGCCGCACATCTCGATGTAGCTCGACAGCCCGATCCCGATCTGCTTGGTGTCGCCGTTCTCGCGCCGGGATGCCTGTTCCTTGCGGTACTGCTCGTACTCGGCCATCTCGAGCGCGCGCTCGAACGCGGGCAGGTAGTCGCCCGAGTCCACGTTCAGGCCCATGAGCGAGGGCCGGTCCTCGGTGAACTTCGGCACGAAGTTGATCCGGCGGATCTCGGCCGGGTCCTTGCCGAGATGCCGGGCCAGGTCGTCTACCGCGCGCTCGATGACGTACGTGGCCTCGGGACGGCCTGCGCCCCGGACCGCGTCCGTGGGGACCTTGTTGGTCATGATGCCGGTGAACTCGTACCAGTAGGCCTGGGTATCGTACGGCCCCATGTAGACCCAGCCGCCGAGCTCGGGGATGCCGGGCGTCAGCAGCTGGAAGTACGCGCCCATGTCGGCGAGCTCGGTCACGTGGAACCCGAGGATCTTGCCCTCCTCGGTGGCGGCCACCGTGACGTCGTGGATCACGCCGCGTCCGTGGATCGTGACGCCGAGGTTCTCCGAGCGGGTCTCGATCCACTTGACCGGCCGGCCCGTCTTCCGCGCGAGGACGAGCGCGAGCGCCTCCTCGGCGTAGACGTTCAGCTTGCCGCCGAACGACCCGCCCACGTCCGGCGCCACGATGCGCAGCTTGTGTTCGGGGATGCCGGTCGTGCCGGCGAGCGTGAATCGCGCGATGTGCGGGATCTGCGTCGAGGTCCACAGCGTGAACTCGCCCATCGAGGGCACCGGCGATGCCACGACGCCCCGCGGCTCGATCGCGCTGGGCGTGTTCCGCGGCGCCTCGTAGTGGAACGTCAGCTTGACGGGCGCGCTCTCGAACAGGCTCTGGTCGCCGCCCCCGCCATGGCTCCAGTGGACGACCGCGTTCGTGCCGAGCTCGTCGTGCACGAGCGTCCCGCCGTCCTTCAGGGCCTCCTCGACGTCGAGCACCGCGGGCAGCGGGTCGTACTCGACGTCGACGGCCTCGGCCCCGTCGCCGGCCAGGCCGCGTGACTCGGCCAGCACCACGGCGACGCCGTCGCCCTGGAACCGTGCCTTGTCCGAGGTGAGCGGCCAGTGGTCGGAGGTCTTGATGTCCTCGGTGATCGGCCAGACCATCGGCAGCGGGCCCGCCCACTCGCCGGCGAGGTCGGCCGCGCTCCAGGCTCCGATCACGCCGGGGATCTCGAGCGCCTTGCTGACGTCGACCTTCACGACCGTGGCGTGCGCGAACGGACTGCGCACCACCGCCATGTGCACCATCCCGGGCAGCGTCATGTTGTCGACGAAACTGCCCTCGCCCTGCAGGAGGGACGCATCCTCCTTGCGGAGGACCGGCTGACCGACGAACTTCTCTGTGACGGCCATGTCGCCCTCCTATGCCTTCGCCCCGGCCGTCTGGCCGGCGGCGTCGAGGATCGCCTGCACGATGTTGTGGTAGCCGGTGCACCGGCACAGGTTGCCCTCCAGGGAGTGGCGCACCTCCTCTTCAGTGGGGCTCGGGTTCTCCTGCAGGTAGCTCGCGGCGGCCATCACCATCCCCGGCGTGCAGAAGCCGCACTGCAGTCCGTGGCTGCGGCGGAAGGCTTCCTGGATCGGGTGCATCTGCCCGTCCGATGCCAGTCCCTCGATCGTGGTGACCTCGCGACCGTCGGCCTGCGCCGCGAGGAGGGTGCACGATTTCACCGAATCGCCGTCGAGCAGCACGGTGCACGAACCGCACGACGAGGTGTCGCACCCGACGTTGGTCCCGGTGAGCCCGAGGGTCTCTCGGAGGAAGTACACGAGGAGCGTGCGCGGTTCGACGTCCGCGTCGCGAGCGACCCCGTTGACGGTGACCGACACGTTGGTCACGGGTCCCCCTTTCGGAGCGGGTGGAGGCCTTCGATGCTAGCCCTACGTCTAGATTCGCGCGAGTCCGCGTTCGACCGCGCGCTAGGGTTCGGGCCAATCGCCCGGCCGGGCAACGCTGGCCTCTTCCGCCGAACAGTTCGTCCCGGTGCCGAGCACGGTCCCGAAGCCGGCTCCGGACCCGGGCCGCAGCCGGATCCAGAAGCACTCCCCCGTCTCCGCCCTGACCGAACCCGTCCACGCTGCCCCGGTCGCGAGGACGCTCACGACCTCTGGGTCGTTCGAGCTCTGGTCCGGGTCGATCAACAGCAGGTCATCGACCGAGCCCTCGTCGCTCAGCCGCTGGCGGGTGGCGTCGGCGAGCGAGCCGTCGGCTCGAGCCACCGACTCGGCGGCCTCCGCCGTCTTGCGCAGGTTCGCCTGCGCGTACGCGACCGCCCCGGTGCGCGCGACCGGACGGAAGACCAGCACGAGCACGAACAGGACGACCCCCGCCACGATCAGGGGGATCAGCACCTTCCAGAAGCCTCGGTTGGAGCCGGCCACGGCCGCCAACGATAGCCACCCGGCGCAGCGCGATTGACTTGACCGTTCGCGCGGGCCGGGGAGATAGTCGCGCTACCGGTCTCGCGGCGACGCCGCTCCACGCCGGCTGCGATTCGAGGAGGTCGTTGATGCTGCCTTCGAGCTTCGAGTACCACCGGCCCGAGTCGTTGGAGGAGGCCTACCAGCTCCTGGCCCAGTACGGGGACGACGGCAAGGTGCTGGCCGGCGGGCAGAGCCTGATCCCCGTCATGAAGCTCCGCCTGGCCACCCCCGGACACATCGTGGACATCAGCCGGCTGTCCCTGGACCAGATCGACGAGTCCGGCGACATGCTGAGCGTGGGTGCGCTCGCTCGCCACCGCGACCTCGAGCGCTCGGACGTGATCAAGGCCGGCTACCCGGTGATGGCTACAGCCGCGCCGCTGATCTCGGATCCCGTGGTGCGCAATCTCGGCACGATCGGCGGGTCGCTGTGTCACGCCGACCCCGCGGGCGACTGGGGTTCGGTCATGCTTGCGCTCGGCGCCTCGGTCGTGATCGGCAGCCCCCGCGGCGAGCGCGAGCTCCCGATCTCCGAGTTCCTGGTGGACACGTTCACGACCGCGCTCGAACCCGACGAGATCCTGACGCAGGTCAAGGTGCCGAAGGCCTCGGGCTCGTTCGGCGGCACGTACCTCAAGCTCGAACGCAAGGTCGGCGACTTCGCGAGCGTCGCGGTCGCCACCCACCTGTCGCTCTCGAACGGCACGATCGGCCGCGCCGGCATCGCGCTCACCGCGGTGGGCTCGAAGAACATCCAGGCGACCGACGCGGAGGCGAGCCTCGCCGGCGCCGAACCCACCGAGGACGCGTTCGCGGAGGCCGGGCGCCTCGCCGCCGAGGCGTCCTCGCCCGTCGGCGACGTGCGCGGCTCCGAGGACTACAAGCGCCACGTCGTCGACGTCTACGTTCGGCGCGGACTCGCCCGGGCGCTCGAGTCGGCCCGCGCGGCCTAGGTCACCACGAAGGGAGAACGATGGAGATCACGGTCAAGGTCAACGGCGCCGACCGAACCGCGGACGTCGAGCCCCGGCTGCTGCTGGCGCATCTGATCCGGGAAGAGTTCGGGCTCACCGGCACGCACATGGGGTGCGACACGACCAGCTGCGGGGCGTGCACGGTGCTGCTGGACGGCAGGCCGGTGAAGTCGTGCACGGTGTTCGGCGTGCAGGCCGACGGGCGCGAGGTCACCACGGTCGAGGGGCTCCTCGAGGGCGGCCAGCTGCACCCGATCCAGGCCGCGTTCAAGGAAGAGCACGGCCTGCAGTGCGGGTTCTGTACGCCGGGGATGATGCTGACCGGGACCGTGCTGCTGGCCGAGAACCCGAACCCCACCGACGAGGAGGTTCGGTGGGCGATCTCCGGCCAGATCTGCCGGTGCACCGGCTACATGAACATCGTCAAGGCGATCCAGGCCGCCGGCAAGGCCATGTCCGAGACCACCGAGGACGCCGCGGCGTCCGTGGCGAGCTGAGGGGATCCGGGGGCTCGAGGAGCGAGCGCGAACGCGCGAGCGGCAGCCCCCGAGAGAGAAAAGGAGACCGACCGATGGCAGCCGAAGCCGAAGAGATCCGGGGCGTCGGGCACAGCGTTCGGCGGAAGGAAGACGACCGCTTCATCCGGGGCGCCGGCAACTACATCGACGACATCCACCTGCCCGGGATGCTGCACATGGCGATCCTGCGGAGCCCGTTCGCGCACGCCAAGCTCAACAGCGTCGACGGGTCCAGGGCGCAGGAGCTCGAGGGCGTGATCGCGGTCGTCACCGGCGAGCTGATGGCGCAACACAACCTCGCGTGGATGCCGACGCTGTCGGGGGACACCGAGGCCGTGCTCGTCACCGACAAGGTGCGGTTCCAGGGCCAGGAGGTCGCGGCGGTGATCGCGACCGACCCGTACATCGCCAAGGACGCGCTCGAGCTGATCGACGTGGACTACGAGCCGCTCGGCGTGGTCATCTCGCCGCAGCAGGCCGAGGCCGACGACGCCCCTGTGATCCGCGACGAGAAGGAGGGACAGACCGACAACCACATCTATCACTGGGAGTCCGGCGACCAGGGGGCGACGGACACCGCGTTCGCGCAGGCGGACAAGGTGGTCTCGCTCGACACGTGGTATCCGCGCTCGCACCCCTCGCCCCTGGAGACGTGTGGGTGCGTCGCGGACGTGAACCCGGCGACGGGCCAGGCGACGATCTACATGACCTCGCAGGCGCCGCAGCTGATCCGCACCGTCTTCGCGCTGGTCGCCGGCCTGCCCGAAGAGAAGATCCGGATCGTCTCGCCGGACATCGGCGGCGGGTTCGGGAACAAGGTCCCCGTGTATCCCGGATACGTGATCGCGACGGCCGCATCGCTCCTGCTCGGCCATCCCGTGAAGTGGATCGAGGATCGGACGGAGAACCTGATCTCGACCGGGTTCGCGCGCGATTTCTGGATGCACGGCGAGATGGCGCTGAATGACGACGGCACGATGACGGGCCTTCGCGTCTCGCTCAAGGCGGACGAGGGCGCGTTCCACGCCGACGCGCAACCGTCGAAGTTCAAGGTCGGCTTGTTCCACATCGTGAGCGGGAGCTACGACCTGCCGGCCGCGCATGTGGTCGCCGACGGGTACTACACGAACAAGGCGCCCGGCGGCGTCGCGTACCGGTGCTCGTTCCGCGTGACCGAGGCCTCCTACATGATCGAGCGACTCGTCCAGAACGCCGCCTACGAGTTGGGGATGGATCCGGCCGACCTCCGCAAGAAGAACTTCATCGAGAAGGACCAGTTCCCGTACAAGAGCGCGACCGGGTTCGAGTACGACTCGGGGGACTACCGGGGCGCGATGGATCTCGCGCTGGAGAAGGTCGGGTACGAGCAGCTCCGGAAGGAGCAGGCGGAGGCCCGAGAGCAGGGCAGGCTGATCGGGATCGGCCTGGCGAGCTTCACCGAGGTCGTCGGCGCCGGACCGCACAAGGACTACGACATCCTCGGGATCAAGATGAACGACGGGGCCGAGCTCCGCGTGCACCCCACGGGCAAGGCGCATCTGAAGATCAGCTCGCAGACCCAGGGCCAGGGGCACGAGACGACGTTCGCGCAGATCGTGGCCGAGGAGCTCGGGATCCAGCCCGAGGACGTCAAGGTCACGCACGGCGACTCCGACGACACCCCGTACGGGCTGGGGACCTATGCCTCGCGTTCGACGCCGACCGTCGGTGCGGCGACGGCGATGGTCTCCCGCAAGCTGCGCGACAAGGCCCGCAAGCTCGCGGCGCATCTGCTCGAGGTCTCCGAGGAGGACATCGAGTTCGCGCAGGGGAGATTCACCGTCAAGGGGGCGCCGGACAAGGCGGTCACGATCCAAGACGTCGCGTTCGCCGCGTACACGAACTTCCCCGACGGCATGGAGGCCGGCCTCGAAGGGGTCACGTACTACGACCCTCCGAACCTCACGTACCCGTTCGGCACGTACGCGGTGGTCGTCGAGGTCGACGCGGACACGGGTCAGTGGAAGGTGAATCGCATGATTGCCGTCGACGACTGCGGCGTGCGGATCAACCCGATGATCGTCGAGGGACAGATCCACGGCGGACTGTGCGAGGGATTCGGGATCGCGGCGATGGAGCAGATCACGTTCGACGAGGAGGGCAACTGCATCGGCGCGAACTTCCTCGATTACCTGCTCCCGACGGCATGGGAGACGCCGACGTTCGAGCTGGGCGAGACCGTGACGCCTTCCCCACACCATCCGATCGGCGCCAAGGGCGTGGGCGAGTCGGCCACGGTGGGTTCGCCGGCCGCGTTCGTGAATGCCGTGATCGACGCGCTGTGGCCGCTCGGGGTTCGCAACATCGACATGCCGCTCACGAGCGGGAAGGTGTGGGAGGCCATCCAGAACGCCCAGACCTCATAGACGGTTCTGGGTAGCCTGGAACCGTGAAAACCGAGGTCCTCGCGCTCGCGGCCGACCTGTCCCGGCGCGGCGAGCCGTTCGTGCTCGCGACCGTGGTCTGGCGGCGGGCGCCGTCCTCGGGCAAGGAGGGCTCGACCGCGCTCATCACGGCCGACCGCCGCGTCCGCGGATGGCTCGGCGGCGCGTGCGCCGAGCCCACGGTCATCCGAGAATCGCTCAAGGCGCTCGAGGAGGGGACGCCGCGGCTGCTGTTCTTGGGCCCGCCCGAGGAGCTCGCGGCGCGAGGTCGCGACGGCGTGGTCACCGTGCCGATCGCCTGTCAGAGCGAGGGAGCCCTGGAGGTCTACGTGGAACCGGTCCTGCCTCAGCCGCATGTGGTCGTGATCGGACGTTCGCCGGCCGTGGGGACGCTGGCCTCGATGGCTCATGCGCTGGGGTGGCGCACGGTCGTCGTGGACGAGGGCGGCGTCCCCGACGACTACCCGGCCGCCGACACGGTGTTGACGTCTCTCGACCTCTCCGAGGCGGACGTCACCGAACGCTCGGTGATCGTGGTCGCCACGCAGGGCCACTACGACGAGGCCGCGGTCGAGGCCGCGCTCGGGACACCCGCGCCGTACGTGGGGCTGGTGGCGTCGCGCCGGCGTGCCGAGGCGGTGCTCGGATACCTCCGCGACCGCGGTGTGTCGGACGCGCAGCTCGCGCGCGTGCACGCGCCGGCGGGGCTGGACCTCGGGAAGGTCGCGCACGAGGAGATCGCGGTGGCGATCCTGGCAGAGCTCGTGAAGGAGCGCGCCGCCGGACATCTCGCGGCCGCCGAACCGGCCGAGGTGCAGACCCACGAGGCGATGGATCCTGTCTGCGGCATGACGGTGGACGTCGCGTCGGCCGTATACCGGTCGACGTTCGAGGACACCACGTACTACTTCTGCTCGGCCGGGTGCCTGTCCCGGTTCGAGGAGGACCCGGCGCGGTTCGTCGCGGCCGTGCCGGGTACGTAGCGGAGCGGCTGACAGAAGGAGGCGAGGGATGGACGAGGCGACGACGGGCGACCGCACGCTGACCGACGAGGACATCCTCACGGTAGCGCCGGGCGCGAGCACCACTGCGTCCGAACGGCCGATGCCGGACGGGGACGACGAGGACTCGAAGGACTCGGACGGTACCGACTCCAAGGACGCGGACGGTACCGACTCCAAGGACGCGGACGGTACCGACGCCGCGTCGTGAGTTCGGTCGTCGAGCTCGAGCGCGCGAGCGACTCGGGACGACGGCCGCTCGCGCGCTGCACGGGTGACGCCGGCGCCTTCCTCACCACGTCGTGGGGACGGCGCCCGACCCTGCATCAGGGCGACGATCCGGTCGGCTTCGGCGACCTGCTGAGCCTGGACGAGGTCGACCGGATCCTGTCGTCGACGTCGTTGCGAACGCCGTCCTTCCGTCTGGTCAAGGCCGGCGAGCAGATCCCCGAGTCGGCCTACACGCGCTCGGGGACCACGGGGTCCAAGCCCGTGTCCGGGATGGCCGACCCCGCCCGCGTGTTCGGGCTGTTCGAGGACGGGGCCACGATCGTGCTGCAGGGCCTGCACCGGTACCACCTGGCCGTCACGCAGTTCTGCCGCGACCTCGAGGTCGAGCTCGGCCACCCCTGCCAGGCCAACGCGTACATCACGCCGCCCGGCGCCCGGGGGCTCGAGCTCCACGACGACCCACACGACGTGTTCGTGCTGCAGGCGTTCGGCACCAAGTCGTGGGAGGTGCACGAGGCGCCGGGCGAACCCTCTCGGGAACCCATGCGCGCGGAGATCCACGCGGGCGACTGCATCTACATGCCGACCGGGACGCCGCACGCCGCCTCAACGCAGCGATCGCTTTCGGGACACCTCACGATCGGCGTGCACGTGGTGGCGTGGAAGGACGTGCTACGCGACGCGGTGAAGGTGCTCGAGGCCGATCCCTCGCTCGCCGAACCGATCCCAGCGGGCTGGATCTCCGATCCCGAGGCCTTGGGGCGCGAGCTCCACGAGCGCCTCCAAGACGCCGGGTCCTCGTTGTCGAACCTCGACGCGCGCGAGATCGTGGACGCTCGGCTCGAGCGGTTCCTCTCGACGCGCCTGCCGCTCCTTCGCGGCGCCCTGGCCGAACAGGTCGCGATCGAAGACATCACGGACGACAGCCAGTTCGAGCGGCGCGAGGGTTCGATCCTGGTCATCCGAACGCACGACGGCATGCTGATCGCGCTCCTCGGCGACCGTCGGCTCGAGATGCCGGCCTGGCTCGAGCCCGCGATGCGTTTCATCGCCGACGCGCACACCTTCCGGTTGGGCGAGCTGACGAACGTCCTCCCCGACCGCGACAGCCGAGCCGTCCTTGCTCGGCGACTGGTGCGCGAGGGCCTCCTTCGGC
>Ga0207428_10005120_pt1 | contig 12294 bp, 10 predicted proteins | sample RhiMethybrSRZTD1_FD_187600 | JGI IMG/M metagenome (GOLD analysis project Ga0207428, IMG submission 187600) | Populus rhizosphere microbial communities from Tennessee, USA - Rhizosphere MetaG P. TD hybrid SRZTD1 (SPAdes) (version 3) | ecosystem: Host-associated > Plants > Roots > Rhizosphere >... | reverse complement strand
TCGAGGCAAGCGCCGGACCGGACGTGTGCGGACGTCGGTATGAGGGCCCGCAGGAAGTCGGCAAGGCGTTCGCCGAGGTCTTCGAGACGTTCCCGGATGCGCAGTGGCGGGATGCGCGGCACTTCTTCGTTGGAGATCGAGGGCTCTCGGAGTGGACGTTCAGCGGGACGCGTGCGGACGGGACCCGGGTGGAGGTCACGGGCTGCGACGTCTTCACCTTCCGCGACGGCAAGATCGCCGTGAAGGACTCTTACCGCAAGCAGCGCACGTAGCGAAGGGGTGGGGCTCGGGCGGCCGGGGCTCAAGCTGGCCATGGACAAAGGCTCTGGGCGGACTTCCGCTTCGCGCGACTCGCGCGCTGAGCAGGTTAGCTGTGGCTCCTCGCGATCAGCGGCTGAACGCCGAGGGTGACGTCCAGCTTCCCCCGCCGGCCAGGGCGAGGCCGCACCGGAAGAGGATCGCCACGCCGAGCCCGAAGATCGCGTGAAAGCCGACCGCGACTCGAGCAATACGTAGACCACTCCCCAGAGCCCGGCCCAGAACTCCAGCGACAGACTCGGGACGCCGAGAGGCGGCACGGGCGCGAGGCTCCAGGGCAAGCCCGGGAGCAGATTCGCCGCGTAGAGCACGCTCCCGAACGCGCCCTGGAGGATCAGGTGGGAGAGGAACCCGGCGACGAAGCCGAGCACGAGGCGCGCCGAGATCGACATGCGCGAGTCCCTCAGCCCATGAAGTCCCGGACGATCCGATTGAACTTGTCCGGATTCTCCATGAACATGAAGTGATTGCCGCCCTCGTTCTCTTCGAAGATCTCGATCCTCGACCGCGGCATCTGCTTCTGGATCCATACCTGCGACTTCCAGGGCACGACGCTCGCCCGGCCCCCGACCACCAGCGTGGGCAGCGTGATGCGCGGGATGACCGGGCGCCAGTCCTGCGTGGCGTGGTTGTAGAGCAACGCGGCCGCGTACTTTCGCGGCATCTTCAGGTTCTGCTGCACGACCCAGCTCACTTCGGACCGGGAGTAGGCTTTCGTGAACATGCCGCCGATGAACCCTTCGGTCGTCTTGACCCCGTCCGGGCCGGCGAGCAGATTGATGGTGTCATAGAGGGACGTGGGATCGAAGATCGCGCCGGAGTCCTCTTTTTCCTGCGGCGACCACCGCGGATCCGCGGTGATCATCGGCATCTGATCGACGAAGATCAGCTTGGACAGACGGTCCGCGCCCCAGAGCTGCCAGTAGCTCCAGATCACCGAGCTTCCCATCGAGTGCCCCATGAGCGTCACGTCGGTCAGGTTGCGGGCGACGAGGAGATCCTGGACGTCCTTGGCTAGCCGCTGGATGGTGTAGCCCGTGTCGGGCTTGTCCGATTCGCCGTGGCCGCGCATGTCCACCGCGATCACCCGATACCGATCACTGAGGCCGCTCAGCTGATGCTTGAACTGGGCGGCGGTTTGCGACCAGCCCGGGATGCAGACGAGTGTCTTGCCGGATCCGGCTTCTTCGTAGCGGAGGGTGACCCCGTCGTTGGTGACCACCATACCTTTGCCTGGCGCGGCGGCCGACTGGGACGATGTGGTGGCGCGGGAGCAGGCGACGGCGGCGACAGATGCGGCCCCGACGATGAACGCGCGACGATCCATTCGGCTCCTCCCTTCGGCGTTGGAGACATTTCCCTGCTCGTCGGTCGAGCGGTCCAGCGGGCTACTCCTTGATCACCTGACCGTAGGGCGGCTTCATTGCCAACCCGGTGCCGTCGGTGAAGATCTGCTTCACCTCGATGAAGTCGTTGAGCCCGTGGTAGCCAAGCTCACGCCCCATGCCGCTCTGCTTGTAGCCGCCCCAGATGCCTTCCACCGGCTGGGCGTAGTTGTCCCAGATCCAGACCGTCCCCGCGCGGATGCGGCGGGCCACCCGTAGGGCGCGCGGATAGTCGGCGCTCCACACCCCCGCCACCAGGCCGAAGTCCACCGCGTTCGCCAGCTCGACGGCTTCGGCCTCGTCGCGGAACGTGGTCACCGCCACCACCGGGCCGAAGATCTCCTCCTGCCCGAGCCGTGACGCGTTGTCGACGTGGTCGAAGATGGTCGGCTCCACGTAGTAGCCGTGCTCCCAGTCGCCGCCGGCGAGCTTGTGCCCGCCGGTGACCAGACGGAAGCCCTTGTCCACGCCGTGCTGGATGAAGTCCTGCACCACGCGTTCCTGGCTGCGCGAGATCAGCGGACCCATATCGGTGGTCGGCCGGGCGGGAGGCCCGACCTCGATCTTTCGCGTCAGAGCGACCACGCGCTCGAGGAACCGATCGTGAATCCCTTCCTGCACCAGGAGCCTCGTGGTGGCGCCGCACGCCTGGCCGGCGTTGCGGAACATGCCGAAGACGGCGGCGCGCGCGGCGCCGTCGACCTCCGCGTCGTCGAAGATCACGTAGGGCGCCTTGCCGCCCAGCTCCAGGCTCACGCGCTTCACTTCCATACCGGCCTGGGCGCCGATCCGCTTGCCGGTGCCGGTCTCGCCGGTGAACGAGATCTTGTCCACCTTCTTGCTGGCGATGATCTCCGCGCCGACGACGTTGCCGGGACCCGGCACCAGGTTGAGCACGCCCCGCGGAATGCTCGTCTCCAGGATCAGCTTCACCAGCTCGTAGGTGGCGGCGGGCGTGTAGCTCGCGGGCTTGATCACGATGGTGCAGCCGGCCGCCAGCGCGGGCGCAACTTTACGCGCGGTCTGGGTCAACGGAAAATTCCACGGCGTGATCATCCCGACGACGCCCACCGGCTCCTTCACCAGGTTGATCATCGAGCCGCTGGGCAGCGTGAAGCTCTCCCCGTAGAGCTTGCCCGCGAGCCCGGCGTAGAACTCGAAGACGTCCGCAGCGGCGCCGATGTGGGGCACCGCCTGCCGCATCGGCATGCCCACTTCCAGGCTGACCACGCGGGCCAGGCGGTCGGCGTTCGCGCGGATCAGCTGCGCCGTGCGCAGCAGCGTCTGCTCTCGGAGCTTGTAGTTGTAGATCCAGTTGCCGGCATTGCCGTCGAACGCGGTCCGGGCGGCGTCGATGGCGGCGCGGGCGTCGGCCTGCGTCCCCTCCTCGGCGACCGTCGCGACCTGACGGATATCCGCCGGGTTCTCCCGCTTGAACTGCCGGCCGCTGGACGCCTTGCCTTCTTTCCCCTCCACGAGGAGAGGACAGTAGAGAGGCAGCGAAAGGCTTTCGGGATCCGCCATGGGGGGCTCCTTTGTGAGGCTTGAGGCGGAAGATGGGTCCGGCGGGGGTGATTGTCAAGGCGGGGCGAGGCGAAGACGGCGACCCTGCTCGTTGACGCCATGGCACGCGCGGGCTATCGTCATCCCGCCCAACGCCCCGCTCGGATCGCTGGAGGCTACTGATGAAGTGTCCCCGGTGCCAGCAGGAGAACCCGCCCCAGGCGAAGTTCTGCCTGGAGTGCGCGACGCCACTGGCGCTGCGCTGTGGGCACTGCGGTACGCAGCTGCCCCCAGCGGCCAAGTTCTGTTTCGAGTGCGCGACTCCGGTCGGCGCGCCCACGCCGCGGTTCGCGGCGCCCGAGACGTACACGCCGAAGCACCTCGCCGAAAAGATCCTCACTTCGAGGGCAGCGCTGCAGGGCGAGCGCAAGCAGGTCACCGTGCTTTTCGCCGACCTCAAGGGTTCGATGGAGCTCCTCGCCGACCGCGATCCCGAAGAAGCTCGGAAGATTCTCGACCCAGTGCTTCAGCTCATGATGGAAGCCGTCCATCGCTATGAGGGTACGGTCAACCAGGTCATGGGCGACGGCCTCATGGCACTCTTCGGCGCGCCGCTGGCCCACGAGGATCACGCCCTGCGCGCCTGCTACGCCGCCCTGCGCATGCAAGAATCGGCGAAGCGGTACGCGGAGGAGGTCCATCAACGCGAGGGACTTCCCATCCAGATCCGCGTGGGACTCAACTCGGGTGAGGTGGTCGTACGGTCCATCGAGAGCGACCTCCGTATGGATTACACGGCGGTGGGCCAGACCACGCACCTCGCGGCACGAATGGAGCAGATGGCCGTACCCGGCTCGACCCTGATCTCGGCATGGACGCTGAACCTTGTCGAGGGCTACGTCAGCGTGAAGGCGCTCGGCCCGCGGAATGTGAAGGGTCTTCCGGAGCCCATCGAGGTCTACGAGCTCTGCGGAGCAGGAGCGGCGCGCACCCGCCTTCAAGCCGCCGCGCCTCGGGGCCTGACGACATTCGTGGGGCGCAGCAGCGAAATGGAGCAGCTCCTTCAGGCGCTCACCCTGGCGCGGGAGGGGCACGGACAGGTGGTGGCGGTGGTGGGTGAGCCCGGGGTCGGCAAGTCTCGTCTCTCCCGGGAGCTCACTCAGTCTCATCACACCGTCGGCTGGCGTGTCCTGGAGGCGTCGTCGGTATCCTACGGCAAGGCGACCCCCTATGCACCGGTTGTCGAGCTCCTGAAGACCTACTTCAAGCTCGGAGACCACGACGGCCCGCGAGAGAGCCGCGAGAAGGTGATTGGAAAGCTCCTCACGCTGGACGAGGGTCTCAAGCCCACTCTTCCCGCGCTCCTCGAGCTGCTGCATGTCGCCGTCGACGACGCCGCGTGGTCCACCGTCGAGCCGTCCCTTCGCCGTCAACACACGTTGCAGGCGATCCGCCACCTGCTGCTGCGCGAGAGCCGCGTGCAGCCCGTCCTCGTCGTGTTCGAGGATCTTCACTGGATCGACTCGGAGACGCAGGCGCTTCTGAACGGGCTGGTCGAGGGCCTCACCGGAGCGCGGCTGCTGCTCCTCGTGAACTATCGGCCTGAGTACCAGCACCCGTGGGGCGGCAAGACGTACTATCGGCAGCTCCGCATCGATCCGTTGCCGCCGGACACCGCTGGAGAGCTCCTCGACACGCTCGTCGGCAGCGATCCCACGCTAGACCCGGTGAAGAGTCTGCTCATGCAGCAAGCCGAGGGGACTCCGCTCTTCCTCGAGGAGGGTGTACGGTCCCTGATCGAGACCGGCGCGCTCGGCGGCGAACGCGGCCAGTACCGTCTCGTCAAGGAGCTTCAGACGGTTCAGGTGCCGCCCACCGTTCAAGCCATCCTCGCGGCCCGCATCGATCGCTTGCCGCCCGAGGACAAGCGGCTTATGCAGGCCGGCTCGGTCATCGGCAAGGATGTGCCCCTTGCGCTGCTTCAGGCCATCGGCGAGCAGGATGACGAAACGATGCGCCTGGGACTCTTTCGGCTACAGGCGGCGGAGCTGGTGTATGAAACGAGTCTCTTCCCCGACCTCGAATTTACCTTCAAGCACGCCCTTACCCACGACGTCGCCTATGCCAGCCTCCTCCAGGAGCGGCGGCGGGCTTTGCACGCGCGAGTCGCAGACGCCATCGAGCGTCTGTACTCCGATCGCCGGGCCGAACACATCGAGCGCCTCGCCGACCATGCCTTCAAGGGCGAGTACTGGGAGAAAGCGGTGACGTGCCTGCGGGAGGCCGCCGCCAAGGCCGTCGCTCGTGCGACGGTCCGTGAGGCCGTCGCACATCTCGAGCGCGCTCTTGCCGCGCTCACGCATCTCCCGCCGACCCCGACACGACTCGAAGCGGGCGTCGACATCCGGCTCGACCTTCGGAACTGCCTGTATCTCCTGGGAGAGCACGGCCGCGTGCTCGAGCACCTTCAGACCGCGCGCCGCCTCGCGGAGGAGACGGGCGACCACGCACGCCGCGCCAGGGTGGCCGGGTATCTGGGAACGACGTACGTGTTCCTCGGCGACTTCGCCCACGCGCTCGAAGAGGTCGCCCGCGCCAGAGAGTTGGCGTCACGCGCGCAAGACCCGGAGCTCGAGGTCGAGATGGCATTGCGCTCGGCCCAGACCTACATCTACCGAGGCGAGTTCGCCGAGGCAACCGCACCCGTCGCCGACGTGCTGCGTGCCGTCGGTGGCGGCGGCTCGGCGCCGCGCTTCTTCGGTCAGATCCTCACCTCGGTGCAGGCGCATGGTTATCTCGCTTGGTGCCTGGGCGAGCAGGGACAGTTCGCCTCTGCCATCGATGCGGCGAAGCGCGGTCTCGCGGAAGCCGAGCGCGAGGAGCATCGATACAGTGAAGCCGTCGTACGAGGCTTGGGTGGCCTCGTCTACCTTCGCAAGGGCGATCTCGAGGAAGCGCGCCGCTTGCTCGAGCCGGCCGTGGAGCTCGTTCGCAACCTCGAGCTGTCGCTGATCCGATCGCCGACCATCGCGAACCTGGGGCTCACTTACGTGTATCGTGGCGCCGTCGAAGAGGGCCTGGCGCTTCTGGAGGAGGCACGGGAACGACGCCCGGTCTTGCTGGCGGAAGGCTATCTCGTTGCGCAACGGTTCGATGAGGCGAAGACGACGGCCGCTCGGGCACTCGAGGACGCACGCCAGGGGGGTGAGGTCGGGAACGTCGCGCGGGCGAGCTGGCTGGTGGGCGCCGCCGCCACGGCGCTCGACCCGCCGGCGGGGACCGAGGCCATCGACGCATACCGAGATGCTGCCGCGATGGCCGAGCGGCTCGGGATGCGCCCGCTCGTCGCTCACTGCCACCTCGGTCTCGGCACGGTCTACCGGCGCAGGGATAAGCGCGAGCAAGCCCAGGAGCACCTCCGCAGAGCGACGACGATGTACCGCGAGATGGCCATGACGTATTGGCTGGAGAAGGCGGAGGCGGAGCTCGACTAACACGCCGCCCGAAGGCTTGCTGTCGCAGCTGGGCGGGGTTAAGACGCCATGGGCCGGGATGAGTGTCGGACGTGAAAGCAAGATGGGGACTCTGGCTGGAGGTTGAGGGCGCCGGCGAGGCGGCGCGCGCCGCCCTTACTTGCGAAGTGACGAAACGGGGGCGCAAGCAGGAAAGCGCCACGGGCTGAGGCGTCGCTGGGAGGCTACCGGGGGCGGGAGATCGCGTCGCCTTGAGCTGCGACGGGTTATCCGGCGTCGGCTGCAACGCTTAATTAGGCGGCGACGTTCAGGGACCGTATACACCGCCCCACGCAGAGCAGGTAGAACTCCGCGGCGTACGGGCCCACGTGCCTGAAGCGCTCCTGCAGAATCGTGCACGCATCCTTTTCCGATTTGACCATGTGAATGTAGCGCGCGAACGTGCCGTACTCTGCGCGGATGCGCTCGAACTCCTGCGCGTTGGCAACAAGCGCGGCGACCTCTTCGGGTTCCTCAGCGCGCCGGGCCTGCGCAGTAGCGCTGTGGGAGCTGCGTGCGCGAGCTTCGCAGTTTCGAAATTGAGGAACGCGCTGCGGTAGCGCGGCCAGTTCCTGCGCACGCTGGCCCAGCTCAGGCCAGCTTGCAAGATGCAGAGGGACAGGACCTCGAAATACTCGTGGTCCGTGCGCGGTTTCTTGCCGGGAAGGCAGCGGCTGCGCTGCTCCTTTGCGAACGTACATTCCCAGGGCGCGCGGTGACTCATGCCACCTTCCGGCTATCCTCCTCAGCTCCGAGAGTACTCGATGTGACGGATCTTTGGCCGGTCGGCCGAGCAAAATGGAGCTACGAACCGACCCGTGTAGGCACGGCGGAGGCCGGGTCGGTCCTTCCCCGGAGCGTTGTAATACGTTCCCGCCCGACGCCCCCACGTCCGAGCGCGATCAGATCTTTTCGTAGACTTTTCGATCGATCCCGCGTGCTGGCACGCCAGTTGCCACGTGATGGCCACGATGAGACCGTTCGCCGCCTGCACGCCCATGTCCCTTGTGCTCGTCTTTCTCGTCGGTTCGGCGGCCACCGCGGCGCCGAGTACGCAACAGCGGATCGTTCCGGGAGGCGGCCCCACGAAGACCGTCAACCGCGGTCTGCCGGGTGAAGACGCGTCGCAAAGACGGCATGTGACTGGCGACAATTCGGCGGGCGGCCCGAGGCACCGGGCCGTGACCGCGTTGCGGGCGCAGTGGCCGGTGCGTGGGCCGATCACCTCAGAGTTTGGGCCGCGCCGCGCGTTTGCGGGCTTTCACAGCGGCATCGACATCGGCGCGGATTCCGCGACGCCTTGCCGGATAGCCGCAGCGGGTACGGTCATCTTTGCCGGCTGGCGAAATGGGTACGGCAAGACGATCATCGTCGACCACGGGGACGGGATTCACACCCTGTATGCTCATCTCTCGAGGATCGTGGTGAGCCGCGGACAGCGGGTCGGACAAGGCGCCGTCCTCGGCTCGACCGGAACCACTGGGCACACGTCCGGGCCACATCTACACTACGAGATCCTCGTGAACGGACGATCCGTCGATCCTGCTCCTTACCTGGCCGCCGCGCCAGGTGTCGAGCGCGCGTCCGCGCGGTCCGGCGACATGACGATCGCCGCGGCGCGCACCAGGTAGGTCGCCGCTCGCCGAAGCTTCAGGACGGGGGTATATCTTGTTCGACGGCTTCGAGACAGGGCGGCTCTGGACCGGGTGGGCGGCGGCAAGGAGGACTCGACATGCCCCACTATGAGTTCTACTGCGAGCGGTGCAAGAAGGAAGTGACCCTGATCCTGTCCATCGGCGAGCGGGAACGGGGCGACTACACGTGCCCCGGTTGCGGGGGCAAGAAGCTGGAGCCTCGGATGGGCACCTTCTTCTCCCAGACGTCTCGAAAAGCATGAGGAGGGGCCTATGAGCTTGAAGGGCAAGCGGATCGCGATCCTGGCCGAGAACCTATACCAGGAAATGGAGCTATGGGTGCCGTACTACCGCATGAGAGAGGAGGGCGCGGAGGTCAAGGTGGTAGGCGCCGACGGCGCCCGGTCCTACGCCTCCAAGCACGGTTATCCAGTGACGGTGGATGTCCAGGCCGATGCAGTGACCGCCGTGGAATTTGACGCCGTGGTGGTACCGGGTGGGTACGCGCCGGACATGATGCGGCGGCACGACGCGATGGTGAAGCTGGTACGGGACGCCGCCCAGCAGGGCAAGGTGGTCGCGGCCATCTGCCACGCCGGGTGGATGCTGGCCAGCGCGGGTGTCATCAAGGGGAAGAAGGTAACCTCTTTCTTTTCCATCAAGGACGACATGGTGAATGCGGGTGGTCAATGGTCGGACAGCGAGGTGGTGGTGGACGGCAACCTGATCACGTCACGGAAGCCCGACGACCTCCCCGCTTTCTGCCGTGAGATCGTCCGGGCCTTGGCCAAGACCGCTTAGTCACATTGGCCTGGCCCCCTCACCCTGCGGCACTCCTTGGCGGGGCGGGGGCCGGGCCGGTTCTCGGCAGTCCTGCCAGGAGGGGACGGCCCACGCGGGCGTGACGCAGCACCCATCACCGCCAGGAGCGCGACACTCAGGGTGGCCTTGGACATGGGCCTCTTTGTGACTCCTACCCCTTCCGCTCGGCCTGCGCGCGGGGTAGTGCCGCTCAGGCGCTGCGACGTCGCGCCACGTGCTTCGCGAGCAGTTGATGGATCAGCGATTGATAGCCCAGCCCCCGCCGCCTGGCTTCCCGCTGCAAGGCGACGAGCACGGCAGGGTCAATCCGAATGGCGATGAGCCGGCGCGCCGCAGTCCCCAGCGGGGGACGTCCCACGCGGCGCATGGCCCGGAGCTGCTCGTCGGACGACTCAGGGAGGTCGGAAAGTCAATCCCTCGCCGATGTGTACGTCGCCCGTTCCCTACGGCTCGGCGGGCGCGCGGTGATGATCGGGATGTTTTCGACATCGCCCAACCTCCTTCGCGTATAGCCCACGATCAACAGGCGCCCCGACGCCGTCCGCCCCAGCCGGCGATACCGTCGCTCCCTCTCGGAGTGGGCCAGATCCGGACCGTCGAGACCCGGCGGGTCGTCGAACACCGTGGGAGGCGGACGAGTCGGGATCCGGGTACGCCGACCGGTAGCGCGGGGGGCTCCGGGTCGTCAAGGCGGCGGTCGCGCCCGCATGTATCAGATTTCGGACACTTCACCGACACCGGCGTGGGTGTTAAACTTTTCGCATGGGCAAGGTCGAGAAGATCGAGCAAGAAATCGAGTCGTTGGCGCCGGAGGAGCTGGCCCAGCTTCGCGCCTGGTTTCTTGAGTTCGACTGGTCCGCTTGGGATCGACAGCTTGCCGCCGACGTGCAAGCTGGCAAGCTCGATCGGCTTGCTGAAGCGGCCCGCCGTGACCACTCTGCCCGCAAGACCACACCCCTCTGACCCGTCACGCCTCGCCGGAGTTCTGGGTCGGCCACGCGCGGGCCTCGGCGCGTGATCGGCTGGCTCCTCCTCGCCGCGGTTCTCGTGCTCGGCGTGCCGGCAGCCGCGTTCCTCGCCCAGGACCGCATGCTGTTCCTGCCGCACCTTGCCGCCGCGCCGCCGGGCGGGATGCGCCCCCCGCGGCCGGTGGAGGAGATTGCGTTTGCGATCCCCGACGGGCCACGCGTCCGCGGCTGGCTCGCCGCGGCCCGGGGCAGCGGGCCCGCGCCCCTGATCGTCTACTACGGCGGGAACGCCGAGGACGTCACCGGGCAGGCATTCGAGCCCTGGCCCGAGGACTGGGCGCTCGCCCTCGTCAATTACCGCGGCTACGGGGCGAGCGAGGGCCGCCCCTCGGAGCGCGCGCTGTGCGCCGATGCGGAGGTGGTGCTCGACGCCCTCGCCCGCCGTCCGGACCTAGACGCGACGCGGATCGTGCTGGTGGGGCGCAGTCTCGGCACGGGCGTGGCGACGCACGTCGCTGCGCGGCGCCCCGTGCGCGGCGTCGTGCTCATCTCGCCCTACGACAGCATGGTCGCCCTGGCCCGGCACCATTACCCGTTCCTTCCCGTGCGCTGGCTCCTGCGGCACCGGTTCGACTCGATCGCGCGGGCGCCCGGGATCAGGGCGCCGCTGCTCGCGATCGCGGGAGAGCGCGACGTGGTCGTCCCGCTTGAGCGCTCGCGGCGCCTCGTCGATGCGTGGGGCGGGCCGAAGCGCTGGGTCGTGATGCCGGGGGCCAATCACGACGACCTGGCGCGGCAGCGCCCGTTCTGGGAGCCGATCCGGGCGTTCCTCGACGCCGCGTAGCGGCGCTGTCAGCAGGGGCGTCTTCGACGGGGCGCGCCAGAACTCCTTGACTCTCGTGGAGCGGAGTGTACTTGGTGGGCCAACAGAGGAGGATGCCAATCATGAGCCAGGTCGAAGCGAAACCCAGGGGCAACTGGTGTCTCGCCGCGAAACCCGATGAGCAAGGACGATGTGGCGCCGACAAGATCACGTTCGATGGCAAGCGCCACCACTGCGATAAGCCGTCGGAGCATGCCGACGATGTGCATACGTGCGGGTGTGGCCAGCAATGGAGGCACTTCATGTAGCGTGACTACCTCTTGCCCGGCGCAACGACCAGCGCGTTTGGCACCCCCCATCCGCCGGGGAGCGACAGGGCCAGTGCGGGGAGCCTCACCACGAGTTGTGTCGACGCACCCCCGTCGAGGTTGAGGGCATCCCAGCACCCGAGTCCGCCCCTGTCAGGCGGGTCGGCAAGAAAGCGTGCGAAGGCGGTGGCTTCGGCCTTCGTCGACACGACGAGAACGACGACATTTCCCTCGGCGCACACCGCGGTCCGCTCGCCGATCTGGGGTTTTAGCTGCTGGACCTTTCCCCCGACGAGGAGACGGGGGACACCCTGGACGATGAGACGATAGGCACGATGATCCTGGATGTCGGCACCGAGCATGATCCGCCCCTTCGTGCCGTCAATCACGAGAGCGCCCCAGCTCCTCTGTTTGCTGGAGGCCATAACTCGTCCTTCGTCGACAGCGAGGCCCATCGCACGGCCCTCCTTGTCGAAGAAGCTGGCATTGACCGCAACAACGACGGGATAGGGCGCAACGATCTGCTCTACGGTGCGCCGCCCCGAGGGGTCTCCAGCGGGAACCAGACGAAGTTCTGCCACATCGAGATCGATCTTGAAGGCGTGGCCTGAGAAAGCCTCCGCGTCTGCCGGTCGCGCCTCGAAGATCGCGTGCGCGATGCCCGGGGCTACCATCGAAAAGTTCGGCGGCTCGGCTCTCACCGGACCCATCCCCGCACTACTCACCCCCAGGATGCAGAGAACGACAGTGAAGCGGCATTTCATGGAGTTCATCTTTCCCGAGTGGGCCAATATAAAGGAGACAACGAATGGCCGCCAAGCGCGATCCGAAAGCGTTGGTCCACGAGGTGTTCATCGAGGAATCCGCGCACATGGGGCTCGACGAGGCCGTCGCCGACTTTCCCCTGAAGCACATTAACGACAAGGCGCCGAACGTGACGTTCAGCTTCTGGCACATCCTCGAGCACGTCCGCATCGCGCAGCACGACCTGCTCGAGTACGTGCAGAACGCCAAGCACGTC
>Ga0207428_10005117_pt1 | contig 12301 bp, 9 predicted proteins | sample RhiMethybrSRZTD1_FD_187600 | JGI IMG/M metagenome (GOLD analysis project Ga0207428, IMG submission 187600) | Populus rhizosphere microbial communities from Tennessee, USA - Rhizosphere MetaG P. TD hybrid SRZTD1 (SPAdes) (version 3) | ecosystem: Host-associated > Plants > Roots > Rhizosphere >... | reverse complement strand
CTGTGGCGCAGGTCGCGCCCTGCGCGATGCAGCCCCCTTCCACGCAGCAGCCGCCCTGCGCGCAGGCGTTCCCCGGACAGCAGGGATCGCCCGCTCGCCCGCAGGCGCCGCCGTCGACGGCGACGGAGCCCCCGGCTCCGGTGGCGCCGCCACCGCCGCCGTCAATGGTGATCGTTCCGCCCGAACCGCCGCCGCCGCCGCCGTCCGATCCCGCGGGCCTCTTGCTGCAGTCCGACGACGCCACGACCACCGCGACCGCGAGACCGACAACCAACGACGACGACAAGGGGACACGACCGCAGGTCATTGCTTCTCTCTCCCTCCGCCTATCCCGGCTTGCCCGCCATTCTACGCGCGTAGCGCGGGATCGGCCTCGGGTCCGCCCGCGAGAGCTATCGAGCCCCGGGGCGGCCGTTCCTTCCGGACGTCTCGGCCTCTCGCGGCGTCCAGCGACTCGAAAAAGCGGAAAGCCGGTTCTGCTCACTTCAAGGTGAGTGGCACCGCCGGAAACCGCCGGTCACGTCAGCGCGTGAGATCTCCATCGGCGACTGCGGCGAGCATCGCGGTGTACTCGGTTCCCGTCTCGGTCCAGTGGACGCGCAGCTTGCCGTCGACGAGCGTTGCGGTCAGCGAGATCGTCAGGTCGGTGAAGGGTGTCTCGGGCGTCTCGCCCTCGTTCAGTCCCGTGCTGAAGGATGTGTAAGTGAACAGAAGGTGGTCGCTCTGCCAGTCGGCCGACTGCACGGTGAAGCGGAGCATGAAGCCGTCGCCCTTGACCACGTGGGCGAGAGCGCTCCCGGCGAGTGGTATCTCGTCCGGCGGGGTACCGAAGCTCGCCTCGTAGCCGAAGCGCTCCGGCGCCTTCGACCGATTCGCATGACGGGAGCCGCGTGCGCCGCGAAGAGCGCCAGCGCCTGGTAGCTCGGGCGCGGCGTATGGTCCGGGCGGCAAGCCGACCAAGCCGAGGGCGAACTGGTCGGGGTCGGCGATGTCGAAGCCCGGGCTTCCGGTGAGACCGTCGCCGTCCAGAGCCCCAGCTGCGCGGCCGTCGCGCACACCCCGCAGCTAGTTGGCCCGATTCGGCCGCCACCACTCCTGAAGTATCGCGGCCGGGCGTAGGCTAACCTCGGCCGATGACGGCGAACGCCGAAACGCGCACGGAGGCGATGCGCGTGTCGACCATCGAGCTGTTCTTCGACCTGGTGTTCGTCTTCACGATCACGCAGGTCACGCACCTCATCGAACACGTCCCGACCGTGTGGGAGCTGGGGCACGCCTTTCTGGTGCTGACGTTGATCTGGTGGATGTTCTCGGCGTACGCGTGGCTCACCAACAGCACGCCGCCCGGGCCGTTCATGCGGGTCGTGATGATCGCCGCGATGGGCGGGTTCCTCGTCATGGCGCTGGCCGTACCAAATGTGTTCGGCTCGAGCCGGCTGGTGTTCGCAATCGCGTACCTGGTCGTGATCGTGCTGCATGCGGCGGCCTTCGTCGTGACGGGTGGCCGCGCGGCGCTCAAGGGAATTCTCGAAGTCGGACCTTTCAACCTGGGCGCGGGGTTGCTGGTGCTGGTCGCCGCGTTCGTCGATCCGAAATGGAACTGGGCGCTGCTGCTGGGCGCGGCGTTGCTTTTCGTGACGGCGACGTTGCTTGGGCGCGAACGTCGCTTCACGTTGCGAGCCGACCACTTCGCCGAGCGCCATGGCGCCGTCGTCCTGATCGCCCTGGGGGAGAGCGTCGTCGCGATCGGCAGCGGCGCCTCCGCGCTGACGCTCGATGCCCACACGATCGGCGCCGTCCTGCTGTCGCTCGCCCTGATCGCGACGCTGTGGTGGACCTACTTCGACCGGGACGACGAGCGCGCCGAACATGTGCTGCGGACGATGGGCGCGCGGGCGCGGGCGCGCGTCGGCGTCGTCGGCTACTGGTATTCACACCTGATCATGCTGGCCGGCATCGTTCTCCTCGCGGCGGCGCTGAAGGAGATCGTCGCCGAAGGCGCGCACGCACCGATCTGGGCCGGATGGGTGCTCGCGAGCGGCATCGCGTGCTACCTCGCGGGCGACGTCCTGTTTCGCCGCGTGCTGCAGATCCGTCCGTTGATGTTTCGTGCTGCGGCTGCCGTCCTGGCGATTCCGATCGGCGCCATCGGCGGTGCCCCGGAGCTGGCCGTGCTCGCGCTGCTGCTGGTCGCGACCCTGGTCGCCGAACACCTCGCTGCGCGGGCGACGCGGCGATGAATGTCGGGCTCCGGGATCGTCCGCGACCGGGAGGCATGTCTGGAGCCCAGGAAGCGTGCACCGTTTCGGACCGTCCGCGCCACTTCAATGTAAACCTAGCCTGAGCCGGAGGTCAGACGTGCTCGCTTTCATGATTCCCGCTGTGCGCCGCCCGCGGCTTGCCGCGCTGGTCGGCGCCGCCTTCCTTTCCATCGCAGGCTCAGGGTGCGGCAGCGGGCCCGCTGGTGGCGATGGGGGCAGCGGCGGGTCGGCGCCAGGTACGGGCGGTACGAGCGGGGCCGCCGGCCAGGCCGCCGCGGGAAGCAGTGGCACGGGAACCGCTGGCGTCACCGGAACCGGCGGAAGCGCCGGGCGGGGCGGCTCTGGCGGAACGACGGTGCGGCCGCCCCCGCAGCCGGTCCTGAGCATGATGTCTCCGGGCTGGAACCTGGGTAACTCGTTCGATGCCACACCGAACGAGACCAGCTGGGGCAACCCGACGCCGAATCAAACCTTGATCAGGGCCGTGCACGCCGCGGGGTTCAAGACGCTCAGGCTTCCCGTGACCTGGACGAATCACATCGGTGCGGGGCCGGCGTACACGATCGACGCGACGTGGATGGCCAAGGTGACGCAAACCGCGCAGTGGGCCGTCGACGAAGGCATGTTCGTCTTCGTGAACACGCACCACGACGCCGACGGCATGTGGATTACGTTCCCCTCGGCCGCCTCGGCCGCTGCGACCGTGGCGGCCGAGGTCAAGGCCGTATGGACGCAGATCGCCATGGCCTTCAGATCTTTCGACAGCCGCCTGATGCTCGAGTGCTTCAACGAGCCTCACAACGTGAACGGCAACGACGCCGCGACGCAGACGGACCTCAACATCTACCTGGAGGCGTGCGTGAACGCGATCCGAGGCACCGGCGGGGCCAACGCGACACGCCTCATCATGACCCAGCCAGTCGGCGCCAGTCCGATCCTGGATGGGATCCAGTCGATGATGAACTCGTCGATCATCGGCGATCCCAATCTCCTGATATCGATCCACACCTATCATCCGACGAACTTCGGCCTGAGCGAAACCCGTTACGCGTGGGGGAGCGCCGACGACTACACGAACATGCGGAACTCCATCGCGCAGGAGCTCCGGGTCTGGTTGCCGAGCCAGCCCGTCGTCATCGGCGAATGGGGCTCGATGGGGGCGCAGGCGACGACCAACAGAGCCGCTCACGCGCTGGCCTACTCTCAAGACGTGACGACAGCGGGCATGGTCCCCATCTGGTGGGACAATGGAGGCTCAGGCAGCGGTTCGTACGGGCTCTTCAACAGAACCACCGGCGCTCAAACGTATCCAACCATCGTCAGCGCCATCATGACAGGGGTCAGGAATGGCCAAGCGTCGTCCAACAATTGGGCGACGCCTGCCAATCCCTAAGCGGTACTCTCTTTTCGAGGAGGCCGGCCGGATGCTTCGACGAACGGTGGTGATAGGACTTGTGGCCACGGGGGTGACGGCGTGGGCTGCGGAGTCGTCGCCTCCACCGTCCAAGGTTCGAGGACCGAGCGCTGCACGCAGTGGCTATCTGCCCATCAACGGCTTGCAGATCTACTACGAGGTGTACGGCCCACTGGGCAAGTCCAAGACAGCTCCCTTGCTGTTGATTCCTGGGGCTTTCATGTCCACCGATTCGATGAAGCCCTGGGTGGCGGCCTTCGCTGCGAAGCGCCCGGTGATTGTCTTCGATCAACAGGGCCACGGGCGAACCGCGGACACGTCGCGGAAGATGTCTTACGAGCAGTTCGGCGATGACGCCGCGGCGTTGCTGCGGGCCTTGAAGGTGGAGCGCGCGGATGTGATGGGCTACTCCCAAGGCGGAGGGGTGGCACTGCAGCTGGCCGTGCGTCACCCGACGCTCGTCAACAAGCTGGTCTCGATGTCGGCCACCTATCGCAAAGATGGTTGGTACCCGGCGGTGCCCAAGGCGATCGAGGGCCTGAACGCCAAGATGTTCATGGGGACTCCCGTCGAAGGAGCGTTCAAGAAGCACACGCCAGATCCCAAGGCGTTCGAGGCCTATATCGAGAAGATGAAGGTGCTGAACGCGAACGACCAGAACATCACCGACGCTCAGATGCGCGCCATCTCAGCCAAGACGATGGTCATCGTCGGTGATGCGGATGGCGTGAAGCTGGAACACGCGGTGGCGATGTTCAAGCTGCGGGGCGGAGGCGATGAGGAGGCAGCCGTGACGGGGACGCTCACGAAGGTTCCTGCCGCGCGGTTGGTGATCCTCCCGGCGACCTCTCACATTGCGATCTCGGGGGAGGCGAAGGTCCTCGAATCGATGATCACGCCCTTCCTGGAGGACGCGCCTCCCGCCAATCCCTCTCTCTGGTAGTCGCGACGAAGGTCAGCGCCGAACGCGGACGACGCGGGTGCCGGACATCGAGTCGTGCCATCCCATGTTGGAGGCGCCGAACAGCAACGAAAACGGCTCGAACGGAATGAAGCGCGCGGCGGTACGGCCCACGACCTGCAAGAAACCTGGCTTGCGGCCGTCGAATCTCTTCACCCGGGTCCCGGTGATGAGCTTGCCGATCGTCCAGCCGAAAAAACCTTCGAACGCGACGTAGTAGGCGATCATCGTCCCGAAGGCCGCGACGTTGGCGGCGGCGTCCGACGGCGCGTCCTGGCCCCGCACGACGGTCACCACCCCGACCACTATCGACCCGACCAGCACCACCAGGACATTGTCGATGAGGAAATTCAGGAACCGCGCGCCCATGCCGGCGGTCATCAGCTGCGCCGCTTCGTCGACGGCGGCGCCCAGGTTCACATCCGCGCTGGGCGGCGCGTAGGGGTTCTGTCCGCTCATGCCCGCCAGTTTATGCGCGTTCGGGGAGGTGCGGTCGGGTCTGTTCCCGAATTCGTAAATAACCTATATTTTCCCGCCATGCTGAACGGGATCGCGCGGCTGTCCCCGGTTCTTGTGCTCGCCTCGCTGGTCGCGACAGCCTGCGCGCCCACGGAGAGCGTGGGCACGAGCGGGACCGCCGGCACCACCGGTGCGGCGGGCACCACCGGTACGGCAGGCACCACGGGCGCCGCGGGCACCACTGGCTCCGCAGGGACCACCGGCGCCGCGGGCACCACAGGCGCCGCGGGCACCACAGGCGCCGCGGGCACCACCGGTGCGGCAGGCACCACGGGCGCCGCGGGCACCACTGGCTCCGCAGGGACCACCGGCGCCGCGGGCACCACCGGCGCCGCGGGCACCACCGGCGCCGCGGGCACCGGCGGCACCCCCGTCGGCCCCAACCCTGGACCGCCCGCCTGCACGCCGACGACGGTGGTGGCCGCGACGATCCTCGACTTCACCGCGGGCGTGTCGTCGTTCGGCGCGTTCAGCGCCGACTTCTCCGGCGGCACGTTCAGCTACCCCGGTCCGGCCTCCGGGACGACCTGCGACCCGACGACACACTTCTGCTCGGACTACGCGGCGATGACCTGGCACATGAACGGCCTCGTCCACGACTACAGCGGCTTTGGCCTCTACTTCAGCTGCAAGACCAGCGCGGCGCCCTACACCGGCATCCAGTTCGACATCAGCGGCACCTTCACCGGCAACGGCGTCGGCACCGGAACCGTCCCGTCGGCGCAGGTCACCTTCAGCGTCGGCACCCCCGCCGACGAGGTCGCGGCCCAGTACACGTCCGCGCCCACGACCCCCACGTGGGGCGCCTGCATCCCGACCACGGGGAACCAGTACGACGGCTCCTGCGCGGCGCCGAGCCAGGTCATCACGCTCACGACGACACCGACGACCGTGATGCTCCCCTGGAGCGGCTTCACCACCGGCAAGCCCACCGCCGCCCCGGACCCGACCAACCTCACCGCCTTCGCCTGGTCGCTCCCCTGGACGGGTACCGGGGCCGCCCAGTACGTCGCCGACATCACCGTCGACAACATCCGCTTCTACTAGAGAGCCTGTTCCACGCCCGCGATCGCGAGCGGCCCGGCCCTGAGTCCCGGACATCCCTGAAACTCGTTGCGACAATCGTTGCGCCGTTGTCCGACAGGGAGGCCTCTGAGTGCCCACCTTGTTGGTGATGGATACGGAAGAGAGGAGACCGTGCCGAGGAGTGCCCCGCATTGATCGTCGCCCCGACGCCCGGCGTTTGTTGTCGAACCTCGCACTCGGCCCCCTGGCCGCCGTTTTTCTTTCGGGGTTGAGCTGCGTCGCTCTGGAAGATCCAACTGTCGAGGTCGACCTGGGCGCCGCAGTTACCGAGCTGCAGCCCTCCTTGACCACACCGACGTTCGTTCAAACAAATTCCGCGATCCCGTTCGGCGCACGCAGCAGCGTCTCCATGAGCCTTCCATCGGCGCAGACGGCGGGGAATCTGACGGTCGTGTTCGTGGGCTGGTCCGACGGAACGGCCAACGTTTCATCGGTCACCGACAATCGAGGTAACAGCTATGAGTTGGCGATTGGGCCAACTCGGCGCAGCGGCGCCGGTTCGCAGAGCGTCTACTATGCAAAGTCGGTCCGCGGCGGCTCGACCACGGTGAACGTGAGGTTCACGCGGGCCGTACGGGGGAGCGAAGTTCGCGCCGTCGAGTACGCCGGCCTGGATGCCGCCGCGCCGTTCGATGCCGCCGCGGGCAGCGCCGGCAGCGGATCGCCCTCCGATGCCGGCGCCTTGGTGGCGAAGGCCGCCGGCGGAGTGGTGGTCGCCGGCAACTACACCCAGGGTCGCACGCTCGGCCCCGGCGCGGAGTACACGCAGCGCGCAATCACGCGCGCCACCGGGGACATCGTCCAAGATCGACTGTACGACCGGCCCGGGACCCTCACGGTGACCGCTCCGATCACGTCGGGCTGGTGGATCATGCAGGCGGTCGCATTCAAGGCGGCGCCTTCGAACGCTCCAACGGGCGGCGCCGGCAGCGGCGGCGCCGGCGGCAGCACCGGGACCGGCGGCGGGAGCGCCGGCACGACGGGCGCCGCGGGCGCCGCGGGTACGATGGGCGCCGCGGGCACGACGGGCGCCGCGGGCACGACGGGCGCCGCGGGCACGACGGGCAGCACAGGGACCGCCGGCACCGGGATCGCCGGAAGCACCGGGCGGTTCCCGGTCACGCATTCGGCCAACGCCCGGTATCTACAGGGGCCCGACGGGACGCCGTTCCCGATCCTCGGGCGCACGGCGTGGGGCATCATCACCGTGCCTGCCGTCGACGCGCGCCAGTTCCTCGACGACACCGTGGCGAAGGGATACACGGCCATCGAGGTCGGCGTCGCCTGGCGCAACGTCCGGACGAACCGCGCCCCGTTCAACGGGGCAGGGGATCTCCCGTTCCTCGGTCGGCTCGATGGCGCAGCCTGGACCGGCTCGGTCGACTACGGCGCGTCGGCCGATCGACTCGCGCCGGATCTCAGCACCCCCAACCCCGCCTACTGGACCTTCGTCGACAACTTCCTGAACGACTGCCTGTCACGCGGGCTGCTGGTCTTCATGTTTCCTGCCTACGTTGGCTTCCCCGGAGGTCAGGAAGGGTGGATGCGCGAGCTGGTCGCCAACGGTCCGACCCGGGCGGCCAGCTATGGGACCTTCATCGCCAACCGTTACCGGAACCAGCCCAACATCGTCTGGATGGCCGGTGGCGACGACGGCACCGGCAGCCAGCCCTTCTCATCGGAAGAGACCGCGGCGCAGCAGGCGATGCTGACCGCGATTCGATCGGTGGCCGGCCAGTCCACCGACTTCTCGGCCGAATGGAACACCGAATCGATCGCGACCGACCAGGAGACCTTCGGGTCTCTGATGACGCTGAACGGGATCTACTCGTGGAACGGCAACGTCGTCGATCTCGGCCGGCGCGCGTACGGACGCACCCCGACGCTGCCGGCTTATCTACTCGAAGAGCCGTACGACGAGGAAGCCGCCGACGGCACCAACGTGAACCCGAGCGCGACCCAGCCGGTGCGACGGTTCCAGTGGTGGGGTTGGCTGAGCACGATCGGCGGCACCATGAGCGGGAACGGATACGTGTGGCCGTTCAACTCGGGTTGGAACACCCACCTCGACACGCAAGGGGCGCGCGACATGGCCCGCCTGAACGCCTTCGTGCGGACAATCCCCTGGTCGCAGCTGGTGCCTTCGGGCCTCGGCGGAATGAAGACGCTCATCACGGCCGGCGGCGGGTCTTCCACCGCGGTGGTCACCGCGGCCGCGACGCCCGACGGCGGGCTGCTGGTCGCCTACGTGCCCCCCGCTCATTCGGGGTCCATCACCGTCGACATGACCGCGATGAGCGGCACCACCCTCGCGCGCTGGTTCAACCCGACGACGGCGGCCTACACGACCATCGGCACCTTCCCGAACTCGGGCACGCAGGTGTTCAACCCGCCCGGCAACAACGGCAGCGGTTTCAGCGACTGGGTGTTGCGACTCGACCGCGCGTGACCGGGTGGTCGGGGCCCGGCTTACTGCCGCGCCTCCAGGACCCACGGGTTCGCGCGCAGGTACTCGAGCGTGCGCAGAATCCCCTGCTGGATGGAGAGCTTGGGCGCCCAGCCCAGCCGGCGCATGCGCGCGCAGTCGAGAAAAATGAACGGGCTGTCGCCGATCCAGCCGCGCTCGCCACCCGTGTAGCTGAGCTGCGGCGTGATGCCCAGCGCGCCCGTGATCCAGCCGATGGAATCGTTGACGTGGCAGTACTCGTCGGTGCCGAGGTTGAGGATCGTCGTCTTCGTTTCGGCGCGTTCGGTGGCCAGGAAGATCGCGTCGATGCAATCCTGGACGTAGAGGTAAGACTTGCGCTGCTTGCCGTTGCCGAGGACGGTCAGGGCGCCAGGGTCGCTGCGCAGGCGCTTGTAGAAGTCGAACACGTGCCCGTGCGTGTAGCGCTCTCCCAGGATCGAAACGAACCGGAAGATCCATCCGGAGAAGCCGAACCCTTCGCAGTAGGCGCTGATCAGACCTTCGCAGGCGAGCTTGGACGCGCCGTAGAGCGACGTCTGCACGGGAAATGGCGCGTCCTCCGGGGTCGGAAACACGGTGGGCTCGCCATAGATCGACCCCGTCGAGCTGAAGGCGACGCGCTTGATCCCGTTTTCGCGCATGGCCTCCAGCACCCGGAAGGTGGCGATGGTGTTTTGCTCCAGGTCCCGCTGCGGGTGCTCGGTGCCGAAACGCACGTCGGCGTTCGCGGCGAGGTGGAACACGAAGTCGGCGCCGCGCATCGCGACGCTCATCGCGGCGCCGTCGAGGATGTCGCCCTCGACCAGCGCGAACCGCGGATTCGAGGACGCGTCGCGGAGAAACTCGCGGCGCCCGGTGGAGAAGTTGTCGTAGGCGATCACTTCGTCTCCGCGAGCCAAAAGACGATCGACCAGGTTGCTCCCGATGAAACCTGCTCCTCCAGTGACGAATGCCTTCAAGAATCCTCCGCGACTACAGTGGCTGACGAGTGCGGGCTCAAACTAGCACCCGCCGCTAGTTCCGCCGCACCCAAATTGTCAGGTCGCCCCAGCGGGGCGCCTCGATGAAAGAGGAGAGCCGTGACGACAGGTTCCCCGGACAGCGCGAGTTGATGACCACGAACTCGGCGCTGGCGAGAAGCGCCCCGGGATCGCCGCCCGCGCCCAGGTCGCGCCCTTCGGTCTTGGCCACCCGATCGATGTCCGCCAACGGCACTCCGTGCACGGTGCCGTTGCACGCGGCGTAGACCACCATGCCGGGGGGATTCGCCGGCGGCCGCCGCGCGGGCAGCCGCGCGACCGCAAATTGGCCGAGGTCGCGCCGCGCCTCGCCGTAGCGCAGCGCATAGCCGAAGAACACCAGCTCGGCCGAGAGGGCGTTCTCTTGCGCCGGGCTGTGCGAGCGGCTCCAGACCATGTCGGTGACGCCGAGGCTCTTGAAGAGATCGTGCACGCGATCGGGCCGCGCCAGCTGCGTGTAATCGATGGCCGCCTGCAAGCGCAGGCTGTCCTGAAGGGAGCGGCGATTGAGCCCGAGCTTCAGGTACTCCTCGTGAAGCAACACCACCGCATCTTTGGGCAAGACCCGGACCTTATCGAGCTCCTCGAACCCGGTGTTGAATTCCCAGCGCGCGTGGACGTCACCGCGGTAGGTCGAAGACAGGAGCCGGAGCGTGCGCAACGCCGGGACGTCGCCCATCATGGCGTGGCCCGGTATCCAGGGCACGTCGCCGCCCCACGCGACCTGCAACCCGACCAGCAACACCAGCCCGATCCTCGCCAGCTTTCCGCTGCGCCACGCGAGCACCAGGGCCGCCGCCGTGGTAGCGGCCATCCAGGGGAGGATTCCCTGCAGATAGCGATCCTGGTGATACGTCCAGTACCAGATGAACACCGCCATCAGCGTGCCGGCCGCCAGCACGCGCGCGCGCCCCGCCCCGCGCACCACCAGCAACACCGGCACGATGAGCGCGAACAGGAACCCGAACACCGGAACATCGCGGTGGAAGTGTGGCCAGTCGTGCGCAAAGAAACCGACGCTGAAGGTGGCGCCGATGGTCTCCTTCAGCTTCTCGAAGGTGGTGCCCGTCGGCTCCCATCCGCCGTCCAGGATCATGCCCGGCCAGCCCGCGACCAGCGGGTGCGACGGAAACAGGTGCCGGAGCTGCGGATAGACGGGGTTCCCGTGCCAGACGATGTTGGCCAGCCAGTGGGGCGCGGTCGCGAGCAGCGCCGCCAGCGTCAGCGCCGCCGGCGCCCGGAGAAGCGACCACCAGCGCGCGCGGCTCGTCCGGCGCCCCCGCCACAGCGCGCGCACGACCACGAAGGTCACCAGCAGCCCGGCAGGGACCAGGAGGTAGATCGCCTGGTACTTCGTCAGGATCGCGCCCGCCATCATCAGCCCCACCAGCGCCGCGCGCGGGACATCGGTCGGCCGCCGGACCATCCTGCGCAGCGCCAGCGCCAGCGGAATCGCCCAGAACGCCATCACGTGGTCGGCCGCGAGGCTGAGGCTGGAGTCGTACAGGAACAGGCCGGGGAACAGGAAGAACGCCGCCCAGCTGCCGCGGATGCGACGCCCCGGACAGAGGGCCTCGACCAGGAGCGGCGTCGAGAAGACGGTCACCACGAACAGCGCCAGCTCCATGTGCGCGGCGAGCTCGACCTGGCCGAAAAGGTTCACGCCCCGCAGCGTGAACGGCCAGGTGTAGAGCCACGACGCGAGATGCGGCAGCACGCCCGGGAACCAGCCGTTGGGAAACTTCCCGATGCGCCCCCAGGCGGCGTAGTGCTCGGCGATCGGTAGGTGGTAGTGGCGCGTGTCGAACGCCGTGTTCTCGGGCACCATGATCGTGAGGTAGACGATGGTGAGCCCCAGGATCCCGAACACGAGGGCGGCCAGGTATGGCAGCGTCGGCACCGACGGACGCACGGACGCGCGCCGCCGCGCCGCGGCCAGGTGACGCCAGGCGCGTCGCATGTCGCCAAACGTCCAGCGCGCGCCGACGGCCAGCAGCAACGCGGGATACACGAAGAAGAAGGGCGGACGGATCAGCCCGAACAACCCGGCGACGAACAAGCCGACGGCGAACAACAGCACGCCGGTGGCGACGTCGAACAACAGCCGCTCTCGAAACGGAACGCGAAGCCGCATCGCGCGGAGCGCGGCGTGCCCGACGCTCAGGCATGAGAGCAGCCAGCCCAGCGCCGCCGCCGCGAAACCGAGGTAGGGCCAGAGCAGCCAGTTCTCGAACGGAACGCGTCCGTTGACGAACCACGCCAGCAGCGCCGCCGCCGCGAAGACGACGACCGGCAGGGCGACGGAGCGGACGCGCTCCAGGCGCTGCCAGATGGGCTTCACGGGACGCCGGGTGACGACGCGCACGCGCTGCGGGCGGGGACGACGGCGCCGCAGGCGGGGACGACAATCGAAAGGAAGGACGACATTAAGAGAAGCCGCGGAAGGCTCGGAATCTATCAGCGGCGGCGACCCGAAGCCAGCCGAGCCGCAACGCGATCCCCTTCCTTTCCAGGGAGCTGTCTGCAATGCTCCGGGACACTCACTTCGTGACACCCAACTAAGAAGGCTTGAAA
>Ga0207428_10005111_pt1 | contig 12312 bp, 7 predicted proteins | sample RhiMethybrSRZTD1_FD_187600 | JGI IMG/M metagenome (GOLD analysis project Ga0207428, IMG submission 187600) | Populus rhizosphere microbial communities from Tennessee, USA - Rhizosphere MetaG P. TD hybrid SRZTD1 (SPAdes) (version 3) | ecosystem: Host-associated > Plants > Roots > Rhizosphere >... | reverse complement strand
GGTCCCGATCCGGAGAGACTGCAGCCAAGCGCGCCGGCGGACATTGCGGCCGTCTTGATCTCGGAGAGTCCCGGCACGAGCGACGCGCGCTTCGGTTCGGCGATGTGATCGACGAGCGATCGCGACAGCAGCTCCAGATCCGAAGTGTAAAGCGCGGCGACAAGGCCTCCAACGTTGGCCCACTGCCTGGTCGCATCCTTCAACGCCACCTGGTCGCCAATCAATCGGCGTGCAGCGCCGGTCTCGATCTCGATCCGCGGATGCAAAACCGCGCAGGCCAGGCCGTTGGGCACCGGCAGGCGGACGATGTCGGGCGGCTGCGCGCTGCGCGCAAGGATGAAGCCGCCATATAACGACGGTGTGACGTTGTCGGGATGAACCGCGCCGCAGCCAGCTTGCTCCCCCGCCATCGCGCACTCGAGCAGCATCGACATCGGCGCCGGCCGGCCGAGGAGTTCGTTGACGGCGACGACGGCGGCGACCGCGCTGGCGCCGCTGCTGCCGATGCCGCTCGCCAGCGGCAGGCCCTTGTGAATCGTCAGCGAGACCCCGCGCGTGGTCTCGAGGCGCTGCAGCAGCGCCAGCACCGCCGCCGACGCGGTGTTCTTCCGCGGATCCGTCGTCAACCGCCCCTCGTCGCCATGGATGGCGGCAATCGAGACGCCCGCCGCATCCTGCGGAGTCGCCACCACAACATCGCCGGGTTCATCGAGGGCGAACCCCATGATGTCGAAGCCGCAGGCGACGTTTGAGACCGATCCGGGCGCGTAGACGGCGATCATTCCGGCCTGATCGGCACCGGCACTCCGTCGGGCCCAACGGCCACGAGCACCACTTCCGCCTCCGTCACCATGACGCGCTCACCCTGTCCAGCGCCCCACCGCTCCGCCTCGACGACGACCTTCACCGTGATCGAGGTTCGTCCCACTCTCGTCGTCTCGGTGAAGAAATTCACCAGATCGCCCACAAATACGGGCGCGTGAAACTCGACGCCGTTCATCGCCTTCGTCACGTAGCGATGGGGCGCGGCCTTCCTCGCCTCGACGGCCGATGCCAGGTCGATGTGCGAGAGGATGACGCCGCCGAAGATAGTGCCGAGCGCGTTGGTGTCTTTCGGCAGCAGCAAGACCTTGATCGCCGGAACCTGGGTGGACATCGCCACAGGCTACATTTTTTCTCGATTCATCCGAAAAAAATGAACGAGCATCTTGTATTCTTCTAACTAAGAGATGAGCACACTGGCAGGCGGACGCCTGATGAGCGGAGCGAGTCCCGGGACGTCACCCTGGTCGGCCACCGAGGCCGCCGAGTTGTATGACGTGCCCCGTTGGGGTCAAGGCTACTTCTCCGTCAACGAGCAGGGCCACCTGCAGGTCCATCCCACCAAGGAACCAGGCCGCAGCGTCGATCTGAAGCGGCTGGTCGATCGCCTCCAGCTCCGCGGCCTCGCGGTGCCGATCCTGATTCGCTTCACCGACATCCTCAAGCACCGGCTCGGCGAAATCCACGGCGCATTCCAGAACGCGATCAACCAGAACCAGTACCAGGGCAAGTACTGCTGCGTCTACCCGATCAAGGTGAACCAGCAGCGCCAGGTCGTCGAGGAAGTGCTGAACTTCGGCGCGCAGTACGGCTTCGGCCTCGAAGCCGGCAGCAAGCCGGAGTTGCTCGCGGTGTCGGCGATGGCGACCAACGACACGCCCATCATCTGCAACGGCTTCAAGGATTTCGAATTCATCGAAATGGCGATGCTGGCGCAGAAGATGGGACGCCAGATCATCCCGGTGGTCGAGAAGTACACCGAGCTGGAGCTGGTACTCGAGTACGCGGAAAAAGTCGGCGTGCGCCCGAACATCGGGATGCGCGTCAAGCTGGCGGCGCGCGGATCAGGGCGCTGGCAGTCGTCGGGCGGCTTCCGCTCGAAGTTCGGCCTGACGGTCACTGAAATCCTGCGCGGCTTCGAGGAGCTGAAGAAGCGCGGCATGGAGGACTGCCTCCAGCTGCTCCACTTCCACCTCGGCAGCCAGATCACGCACATCCGCATCATCAAGGGCGCGTTGAACGAGGCCGCGCGCGTTTACTGCGAGCTGGCCAAGCAGGGCGCCGGCTTGAAGTACATGGACGTCGGCGGCGGCCTCGGCGTGGATTACGACGGCTCACAGACGAACTTCGAGTCGTCGATGAACTACACGCTGCAGGAATACGCCAACGACGTCGTCTATCACATCCAGACGGTGTGCGACGAAGTCGGCGTCAAGCATCCGACCATCGTGTCGGAGAGCGGCCGCGCCATCTCCGCGTATCACAGCATGCTGGTCTTCAACGTGCTGGGCACGCTCGGCTTCGGCGAAGAGAAGATCCCGCTCGAGGTCAAAGAGGAATTCGAGCAGCCGCTGGTCGACCTGATCGAGGCGTATCACGGCGTCACGCAGCGAAACGCGCTCGAGACGTATCACGACGCGCAGCAGGCGCTGGACATGGCGATGAACCTGTTCAGCGGCGGCTACCTGACGCTCGAGCAGCGCTCGCACGCCGAAAATCTGTACTTCGCGATCTGCGAAAAGATCTACAAGCTGTGCCAGGGCATGGCCGAGGTGCCGGAGGATCTCCAGGCGCTCGAGGAGCTGCTGTCCGACACCTATTTCTGCAACTTCTCGCTGTTCCAGTCGATCCCCGACAGCTGGGCGATCAAGCAGCTCTTCCCGGTGATGCCGATCCACCGCCTCAACGAGCGGCCGGTCAATCACGCGGTGTTGAGCGACATTACCTGCGACTCGGACGGCAAGCTCGATCAGTTCATCGATCGGCGCGACGTGAAGAAGACCATCATGTTGCACAAGTTCAACGGCGAGCCGTATTACCTCGGCGTGTTCCTGGTCGGCGCCTACCAGGAAATCCTCGGCGACCTGCACAACCTGTTCGGCGACACGCACGCCGTGCACATCTCGCTCGGTGAGAACGGCATCGATCACACCGAGGGCGCGCGCGTCGAGCACATCATCAAGGGCGACACGGTCAGCGAGGTCCTGAAGTACGTCGAATTCAATCCGGAGCAGTTAATGGGCAAGCTGCGCCGCGACGTTGAGGCGGCGATCAACGCCGGCCGCATGCAGGACACCCAGGCCGGCCGGCTGCTGAAGTTCTATGAAGAAGCCCTGATGGGCTACACCTACCTCGAGGATCCGAACGCAGACTGAGGTTACGGGTTCCTGGTTCCCGGTTCCAAGTCAGGTTCTGTTCCGTTCTAATCGAAGTTCCAGATGGCGGCGAACGTCCCGCCATTCTTCCTTCAAGATCGAATACATCACCGAGTCGCGCACGGTTCCGTCGCGTCTCGCTTGATGACGCCTCAACACGCCATCTTTCTTCGCGCCTAACGCTTCGATCGCCTTCTGCGATCGGAAGTTGAAGTTGTCCGTCCGCAATCCAACCACGGCGCAGCCGAGCGCGTCGAAGGCATGCTCGAGCAGCAACAGCTTGCAGGTGGTGTTGACGTTGGTGCGCTGGCAGCGCGCCGCGTACCACGTGTAGCCGATTTCGACGCGATCGATCGCCGGCACGATGTCGTGGTAGCGCGTGCTGCCGACGATCGTGTTGGTCTTCAGATCGCGCACGGCCCAGGGCAGCATGTGCCCATCGCCCTGGCCTTTCACCGCGTCGCGAATGTAGGTGATCACCGCGCCCGGCTCCGGCACCGACGTGAACCACAGCTCCCACAGGTTGCCGTCGGATGCCGCGGCCACCAGGCCGTCGTAATGTTCGGGCGACAGCGGCTCCAGGCGGATGCCGTCGCGTTCGAGGGTCACGGGCTTGGGGTCGATCACTGTCCGGCTCCTGTCATCAGCTCAAAGTACAACAACGGCACGCCGCGATACGACTTGCCGCCAACGTTCGTGTAGCCGCACTTGCGATAGAAGTCGCCCGCGCCGGCGATCGAGTCATAGGCATCGAGCCGAATCGCATCGGCGGGAAACGATCGCGCGACGTTCAGCGCTTCGGCCATCAGCGCGCGGCCGAAACCCGCTCGCTGGTGGTCGGGCGCCACCGCCATGTTGATCAGGTAAAGCGCCTTCTTGCAGGGCGTGAAATACGACAGGTCGATCGCCCAGGGCTTCTTGGTCTGCAGCGCGAGCGTGCCGACGATCCGGCCGTCCTCGCAAATCGCCAGCACGCGCGACGTCTTGATGTCGCGCACCACCGCCGCCTCGTTGGTGTGCGCGGACCAGTGCCCGTCGCCGAAGTCGCGGGTCAGGCGATCGGCAGCGGCGATGCGCACCGCCGCAATCGCGGCAGCGTCGGCAGGCGTACAGCGGATGATGGTCAGGCGCCCAGTCTATCGGAAGGCGAACCGGCTCAGCTCTTCCGTATCTCGTACTCGAACACGTACGAGTGCAGCTTGCCCTCGATGATGATGTCCATCTTGCCGGTCAGGCCGGTGAGCTCGCCCGTCGCCGAGTCCGGGACGACGGTGATCGTGAGGTTGGGCTTGCCGCGATCCATGATGCCGGTGTGCTGCAGCGCGAAGCTGCCCTTCTTGCCATGCAGCGTGCCGGTGACGCGCTCCATCGCGGAGTACGACGCCGACTCTTTCACGGCGAGACCCGCGGCGGTGAGCATCTCGGCCTTCGCGGCCCCACTCAGATCGCCGTGATACTGCTTCTCGACCGACATGCGCCCGAGGTTCGGGCCCTCGGGCGCCAGGTCGCTCGCCTGCGGCGTGATCGTGACGTCGAACGTGCCGGTGGCGCGCACCTTATGGCTGCCCGGGGTGATATTCGCGCTCGGTGTGGCCTTTGAGCTGATCGCGATAAAAGTAGACGTCGCGCAGCTTGCCGGTCGCGTAGCGCTCGGCCTGATCGTTGAAGTGCTTCGAGCCGGGCACGCTGTTCAGGCCGCCGGCAGTCACCGCCTTCGCCTTCACCTGATCGCCAAACTCGACGACCGCGACGAAGCTGTTGCCGCTCGTGCCGTACCACTTCTTGGTGCCCGGATACGCGCGCGCGCCGAACGACGCGAGCGATCCATAGCGGGCCGACGGGAACATCACCGGCGTGCTGGGCTTGCTGTCGTCGAACTTCTGCACGATGGCGCCGTCGTTGCGCTGGAAACGGTTGATGTCGCCCCACGGCGTCTGCCACTTGCCGAAATCGGCGGCGAGCTTGTCCATCGCGGCGGCCAGCGATTCGAGGCGCTGCTGCGGTGTCGCCTTCGACTTCATGTACTCGTAGACCGAGACGTTCGCCTTGCGGGCATCCGCCTGCACCCGCGTCCACAGATCCTCGCCGTAGAAAATCGCGACCGACTGCGGCACCGAGGTCGCCGACCAGCGATAGTCCCAGTCGTTGAGCACCGCGATCGCAGGAGCGGTCTTCGCCTTCAGCGGATTCGACGCCGGCGCGGCCGCATGCGCCTTGAGCAACAGCGGGATCTGGATCTCGAACTCCGGCTGGAAGCTGTCGAAAGCGACGTCGGTGATCAGCGTGTCGAGCGTCAGGCCCTTCTTGCCGGTGAGCGCGCGAATCGCGTGCACGCCGCGCGGGTTCTCGGCGCCGGCGTCGACGTATTTCGGAAACGCCGACTGCTTCGGGCTGTTGCCGGGACCGGCCGCCGAGAACGGATAGTTGTTGCTGTTGTAGACCCAGCCGTTCTTCGGATTGACGACGTTGGGCGATTCGTCGAACGACAGCACGCCGTTCCATTCCGTCTTCGGGTTGCTGCCGTCGACCGGCTTGGTCCAGTCGAACGAATCATCGCGCTTCGGAATGAAATTCGAATGGAAGTAGGCGATGTCGCCTGCGGCGTTCGCATAGAGCGTGTTGTTCGACGAGTTGGTGTGAATGTCCATCACCTTCTTGTATTCGTCGAGCGTCCGCGCCTTGGTGCGGTTGTACGATTGGATCAACGCTTTCATCGGCTCTTCCATCAGCCGGATGCTGATCCACTTGCCGTCGGCCTGCCGCACGATCGGTCCGCGATGCGTCCGGTAAGTCGTGAACTCGCGCTGCGCCATGCCGGTACTGGACTTGTAAGGCACGACAATCTTCTTGGCAACGAGCGGTTTCTCCTCGGTGCCGACCCTGTACGTGTAGGTGCCGTCGGCCTTCTTGGTGATCGTTTCGAGATACTCGTCGATGTTGTCGACGCTGCTCGAGGTGTGCATCCAGCCGGCCTTGTCGTTGAAGCCCTGGTAGATGAAGAACTGTCCCCAGGTCAACGCGCCGTAGGCGTTCAAGCCTTCTTCGCTCACCATGTGCGCTTCTTCACGGAAGAAGAACGAGGTGTGCGGATTGATCAGCAGCATCGCCTTGCCCGACGCGGTGTTCATGCCCGCGACCGCGACACCGTTCGATCCGGTCGGCTCCTTCGGCGGCGCCAGGAACTCCTGCTCATCGCGCCACGCCGTCTTCGTTGGCGGCTGGCCACCATAGAACGCCTCGAGCTGATTGAGATTGACGCGCTCGATGTCGCCGCCGATGCTGCCTTCGCTGAAGCTGAGCGCCATCCACGGTTCGAACTTCGTGATCACGCGCGGCTTCACGTTCGGGTGCGTCGCCAGGTAGAAGTTGAGGCCGCCGGCCCAGCTGTCCATCAACGCCTTGAGCCATGCCGGGCTCTCGTTGTACTTCGCTTTCAGATCTGCCGGATCGATGAAGAGCTTCATGCGCAGGTCGCGCCAGATCTCTTTCTCGCCTTCCGCTTCGGCGAGACGGCCCTGTGAGTTGATGAAGTTGGTTTCGACGCGGTTGAAATCGTCTTCCGCCTGCGCATACATCAGGCCGAACACGACGTCGGCGTCGGTCTGGCCATAAATGTGCGCGACGCCCCAGTCGTCGCGGACGATGGTGATCGTCTCGGCGCGCTTCTTCCACGCGGCAGTCTCGGGAGTGTCGGCCTGCGAGGCGGTCTGAGCGGCGCAGGCGGACGTGAAGGCGAGGAGAATGATCAGCTTCTTCATGGCGGAACGATTGTGGTGCAAAGGTGGAGGGAGTGCAAGGGTCGCTATGGTCGGTCTATAGTCGATCCGGACATGGTGTGTGCGTCCTGCGGCTTTACACTTTCGGAAGGTTCGGCGTTCTGTCCGAAGTGTGGCCAGCGTGTGGCCTCGCCGCACGTCCAGGGCGACACGAGAACCATTCCGCCGATCAGCGAAACGCCCGCCGACTCGTCCGTAACCTTCACCTCTTCAACCGGCGGCTTCACCACGGTGCCTATCCTGCCGGGGTCGGCATTCGGGTCGCGCTATCGCATCCTCCAGCAGCTTGGACAAGGCGGCATGGGTGTCGTCTACAAGGCGTGGGATGAGGAATTAAGCATCCCGGTCGCCTTGAAACTGATTCGGCCTGAGGCGATGTCCGATCCCGATGCCGCGCTGCAAATGGAGCGGCGCTTCAAGCGCGAACTCGTCCTCGCTCGACAGGTCACCCACAAGAACGTCGTCCGCATTCACGACCTGGGCGATCTGGAAAAGTTCAAGTACTTCACGATGCCGTTCATCGAGGGACAGGACCTCGGTAAGGTCATCGGCCGCGACGGCAAACTTCCTGTCGCCCGGGCACTCCACATCGCGCGGCAAGTGGCCGCAGGCCTTGCCGCCGCCCACGAAGTCGGCATCGTCCATCGCGATCTGAAGCCGGAAAACGTGATGCTGGAGGCCGACGACACGGCGATCATCATGGACTTCGGGCTCGCCAGGACCAACGACGGCGCGAATCTGACGAAGACCGGCGCGGTGATGGGCACGCTCGCCTACATGTCGCCGGAGCAGGCACGGGGCGAGGGCGTCGATCAGCGGGCCGACATCTACGCGTGGGGGCTGATGCTCTACGACATGATGTCGGGCCGGCGGACCGGACCGCAGCGTGACCCGGTGTCGGAAATGCTCGCCCGCATGCAGGCGGCGCCGCCACCGATCCGCACACTCCAGCCTCACGTCCCGCCGGCACTGGAAGCGGTCATCACGCGGTCGACCGATCCCGATCCTAATCGGCGGTTTGCCACGACCAGGGACCTGATCGCGGTCCTCGACGAACTGGACGCCGACGGGGTGGCGCGTCAGCCCGTCGCCGCGGTGTCGCGACGCAACGTGATTGCGGCAGTCCTGGCGCTCGGCGTTGTCTCTGCGCTCGGAGGGTGGCTGTTGACGCGCGGGCCGGCGGCACCCGAGGCGCCACGCGAGCCGATTTCGGTTCTGATCAGCGATTTCGTCAACGGCACCGGCGATCCGCTGTTCACCGGATCGCTTGAAGACGTGCTGAGCCTGGGTATCGAAGGAGCGACCTTCATCAACGCGTTTCCACGCCGGGAGGCCGTCGCTGCCGCAGCGCGAATCCGGCCCAACGCGACCCTCGACGAGACCACCGGGCGGCTGGTCTGCCAGAGCGAGGGCATTCGGACACTGCTGGTCGGAAGCATTGCGGGGGCAGGGTCGGGCTACACCGTTTCCGTGCGCGCCATCGATCCGGTGCCCGGCACCGTGCTCGCGGAAGTCACCGAATCCGCCGCGGACAAGAGTCACGTGCTGGAAGCCGTCGGTGCCCTGTCGGCCAAAATCCGCACGGCCCTTGGTGATGCGACGCCGCAAAGCTCGATGGCCGCGCAACAGGAGACATTCACGACCTCCTCGCTGGTGTCGGCGCGCGAGTATTCGGCGGCGCAGGCGCTGGCGAATGCCAATCGCGACGAGGAAGCGATCGCCGCTTACCAAAGGGCGCTTGCTGATGACCCCCGGCTCGGCCGCGCCTACGCGGGATGGGCATCCAGTGCCTTCAAACTTGGACGAACGCAGGAGGCGGAGGATCTCTATCAAAAGGCGTTTTCGCTCGTCGACCGGATGAGCGAACGCGAGAAGTTCCGGACGTTCGGCATCTACTATCTGAACATCGCGCGCAACTACGACAACGCGATCGAACACTTCGGATCGCTGGTCGCGAAGTACCCCGCGGACGGCGCCGCGCACAACAACCTCGCGCTGGCACACTTCTATCTGCTGCAGTTTGCCGAGGCGCGCGCCGAAGGCAAGCGCGTCATCGACATTTACCCGCGCAGCCCGCTCTATCGGTACAACTATGCGCTCTACGCGATGTATGCCGGCGATTTTGCGACAGCCGCGAGCGAGGCGCGCACCGCGCTCGACACAAACCCGAATCTGCCGAAGGCCTACCTCGCGATTGCCATGGCTTCCCTCGCCGAAGGCAAGGTCGACGAGGCACGGTCCGCCTACGAAAGTGCTCGCGGTGTGGGACCGCGCGGCGTCTCCCTGGCCGCGATCGGACTGGCCGATCTCGCCATGTACCAAGGACGCTTCGACGAGGCGGTACCCATCCTGGAACAGGGACTCAAGGAAGACCGCGAGGCCAAGAACGTGGCCGGCGCTGCCGTCAAGGCGATCGCCCTGGCAGAGGCGTATCAGGTCCGCGCGGATTCCGCGGCGGCCGCCACCGCCATCCAACGCGCCCGGGAGTTGAGCAGCGACCCATCGGTCCTCGTCCCCGCCGCCCGTTTGCTGTCGGTCTCGGGTCGCACTGCCGACGCCGACCGCATTGCCGAGCAGCTCGGATCAAACCTGGCTCCCCGTTCCCGGGCGTACGCGCGCGTGGTGAAGGCCGCGACGTTGCTCGAACGCGGTCGCCCGCTCGAAGCGCTCGACGAATTGAAGGAGGCGCAGCGGCTCGCGGACTTATGGATCGTTCGCTATTTGAAGGGCGTGGCGTATGTCGGGGCGCGGGGTTACGCCGAGGCGTTAGCGGAATTAGAGCTGTGCGAGAAACGCCGCGGCGAGGCCACCGCGGTGTTTCTCGACGATATACCGACCTATCGCTACCTGGTGCCGCTCAACTACTGGCTGGGCCGGGCCCACGACGGGATCGGCGCGCGCGATGCCGCCGGGCAGCATCTGCGCGCCTACCTTGCACTCCGCTCGCCAGCCACGGATCCACTCGCCAAGGATGCCGCGGCTCGCGTTGCCGCCAAATGATCGGCGGAACCGTCAGCGCATAAACAAGATGATCGGCGTCGGCACTTGACCTGGCGCGAACCCCACGTCCGGCATGTAGTCCTGCACCGATGTCGAACACGTCGGACAACTCGACGGCAGGCTGGACGCAGCCAGCACCTTGAACTTCAGCCGGCCGAAATCGTTGCCAAGCGCCGAGAGTGGGACGACAAGATCCACGCCGTCTGGAACAAGCGTCCTGGTGCCGACATTCGAACGCGGACCCCAACTGTTGCAGGCCTGCGCCCCGGAGTGCGGGTAGACATAGACAGTCTCACCGTCGAGGATGCCTCCGGTATTGATCAGGAAGTCGAGGCCCATGCTGCCGGCGTCGTTCACACAACCCGAATCAACCCCCGGGCTTCCCGTCGACGGGTCCTCGTCAATATCGATGACGACACTGAGCTTCGTCATGGCGACATCGAAGGTGCCCTTGGCGTAGCGCACCTGCACTCTCAGGTTCCCCTGATCCACCGTCAGCTGCGCCGCAACCAGATCGGGAGCCGGCTCCGCTCCTCCGCCGAGCACGGCGTCACCAGTAGCATCGTCGACGGTGCCGACCGCGGCAGTGATATCAAGCGGGTCGCTTTCGATCGGACGCGCGCCGTTGGCCGATGCCTGCAACGTGTATCCGTCAGCTGCGGTATCGAGCCGCAGATTATTGAAGATGGCATAGCCGTCCGCATTGGTGAGCTGCGTGACCGTGCCTCCGAGCGACGTATCGCCAGGGTTGCTGCCAAGTGACAGTGTCACCTCCAGACCTTGGATAGAGCCCTCGTCGTTGTCGAGTGCCCTCACGGCTATCGAACCCTCGTCGCCGGGAATGGTGTCGGTCGTCAACGAATCGATGGGCTGTGACGTGAACGACAGGAACGCGGTGGGCACGTTGCCCTCGGCGTCTTCGCGGGGGTCCTCCTCGCCGGTGTTTGGCGCCTGGGCGCGCGTCTTGAATCGCAACTTCTCAAAGCAATAGTCCGGCGAGTCCGGGTCTTTGGAGCAAAACGCGGGCGTGCCCTCTTCCGCGACAATGCGCAGTGTCGCCTTAATCGACTCGCCCGGCCGCACGAGGAACGTCGGATTCTTCACGTCCTCAGAGTTCTGGTCGACGAAATCTCCGTTGAGATCAGCGCCTGTCAGCGGGATCGCAAACAGCATCTGATTCGTGTACTTGTTGACGAGGTAACAGTTGATCGACGTCTTCGAGGTGGTGACGCGTCGGGCCATCAATAGGAACGAGTAGCCGGCGGTGTCGTCCGTCGTCTCGACATTCACCTGATATCCGGAGGTGGTGTCGCCATCGTTGGTGACATCCACCGTCACATCCTGGAAGTTCGCGTTTTCGGCATCCGGGTTTTCGGGGTCCGGATTTTCCGCGTCCGGGTTTTCCGCGTCCGGATTCTCCGCGTCGGGATTCTCTGCGTCGGGATTCTCCGCGTCCGGGTTTTCCGCATCCGGATTCTCCGCGTCGGGATTCTCCGCGTCTGGGTTTTCCGCGTCAGGATTCTCCGCATCCGGATTTTCGGCGTCCGGATTCTCGGCGTCAGGATTGTGCGACTCGGGTCCGAGCGCAGTGCCGTTGGGCGCCTTCGCACCGGGATTGGATGGATCGCCATTGATCCTCACGGAGGCCGATGGCCCATCACTGTACGTGCTCGTAACAGGGTTGAAGATCAGACGCGTCGCCGTGACGACAACAGGGGTCCCGGCGGCGGCGCTGCATCGCACGTAGACCGACCGCGCCACTGATGAGCGCGGCAGCACGTTCACAAAGATTTCGTGAAGCGGCGTCTCGCCAGGCCTGACATCGCAACCGCCGGGCGAACCCGGCGCGGCTTGCGGGGCGCCTCGGAACGTCTTGTGCGAAAAGGATGCGCCGGTCGCCACGATATTCAGCCTGAATCGCGTCGGGACTTCGGGCGTGGCGGCGCCGGGCGTCAGTTCAAGGTTGTTGGCGAGCTGAACGGCGAAGGAGCGTACGACGCCTGGCGTGTTGGTCGGCTTGGCGTTCGTCGGCAACGTCAGGGAAAACTCGTTGCTGATGCGCGAGGTGTAGACGTTGGCGTCGCGGGTTCCGGTGTTATCCACCTCGTTGCCACCGACCACCGGGCAGCCGGGCGGACTGTTGATCGTAAAATTCGGCGGCAACGGCGCGGGCTTCGTGTAGTCGAGTCTTCCGCCCGTCGTGGTGGCCTTGCCGATACCTGCGTCGCGATTGTCCGTCCACGTCGCATGGAACGTCGCAAACGAAGCGTCGTCTTGGTTGTTCAGGCCGTTGAGGCGCCATCGGTTAGTTGCAGCATCAAAGACGAATGGGACGCCCT
>Ga0207428_10005107_pt1 | contig 12319 bp, 10 predicted proteins | sample RhiMethybrSRZTD1_FD_187600 | JGI IMG/M metagenome (GOLD analysis project Ga0207428, IMG submission 187600) | Populus rhizosphere microbial communities from Tennessee, USA - Rhizosphere MetaG P. TD hybrid SRZTD1 (SPAdes) (version 3) | ecosystem: Host-associated > Plants > Roots > Rhizosphere >... | reverse complement strand
CGGTGATCTCATATCAAAAGATGTGCGAGTAGGTGCGGAGATGGAAATTGATTCTTTAATTTCACAAATGCTTGGAACTTTTGATTGTGTACTACTTAGAATAATTGATAATTTTCAATTAAGTGGAATTCCTAGAGATAGAATGGATTTTAATAAAGTGGTTGGCGGGCTATCATCTGAGAGTAAGGGAGTCGAATTGGCAGGAGAATTACAAAAGGCAAATCAGGAAGACAACTGGTACTGGATGTTAAAACGTTTAAGAAATTATTCATTGAGCGGTTCATTACTTTCGAAAGAAGCCTCTTTGGACGTCATTCCATTTTTTGAACAAACACTCGTTCAGCTGAAGGAATTAATTAAAAATATTAGAATGAATGAACCAAAATAACAAACGGAGTATGAAAATAAAATCAAAGTCAGTTACCAGTCCAGTGGTTACCAGGCTCTCCTTTACTGCTTACCATAATACGCCTTCATTAAACCAATTATATCATTTCATAGTAAAGTACTCGACTAAATAACTAAACGGATAATCATCCATGCAAATTTGTAAAGTCTAGTCTCAAGTTCTAATCTAGTATAGGGAATTACGTCCTGTAACCAATTACTTACATGCTGATTACTACTCGCACATTTACATTAAAGTTCTGTCATATTGCTTCTTCATCTTTAACTCCCGTTGCAAGGTCCACTGCATGAGTCACAGGGCTGATAAAGATCTTGCCTATTTTAGAATTTTCTCTTATAATCTTGATAGCTTCATCGATTTTTGCATCTGGTAAGACCCCAACAACTACATATTTATCCCCAAATTCGGGTGTGAAAATTTGAGTTCCTTTTGAGGTATGAATCTCTGCGGGTATGGTTTTACCACGCCCCTTTACCTTAAAGACAGTTAAGCCACCAATTCCAGTTTTCTTCAATCCCTCGCTTACCTTTGCAATGTCATTTTCAGCCATAACCACTTCTATTCTTATCAACTAAATTCCTTAATGTATGGCTATTAAAATAATTATCCCTTTCTTTTCAAGAAGCAACTTTTTTATACATATGTGCTCGTATGATAACGACTTGGCAATAGATACTGGAGATACAGCGTGGATGCTAATTGCATCGAGTCTTGTTTTGCTGATGATACCTTCATTAGGATTATTCGAGGCCGGCTTGCTGAGGAAAAAAAACACGGTCTCAATTTTTATGCAGATATTCTTTGGAATGGCTCTCCTGAGTGTGATGTGGTTCACTTTTGGTTTTAGCTTATCTTTTGGTCCTGACACTGCAGGGCTTGCTGGAAACTTGCAATGGACATTTCTCAAAGGTATTCCATGGAACGCTTCTTTGGAGCAATATGCTCCCACCATACCTGGTGTCCTATTCGTAAAATTTGAAATGATGTTTGCTGTAATAACTCCTTTACTCTTAACTGGTGCTATAGCAGAGAGAATGAAATTTAGTGCTTTTGTCTTGTTTATAGCGGCCTGGAGTATACTCATTTACTACCCTTTGGTACATTGGATTTGGGGTGAAGGGGGATGGCTTCGCGAGTTAGGTGTAAAGGATTTTGCAGGAGGAATAGTTATCCACACGAGTGCTGGAATGGGCGCACTTGCTGCGGCTCTGATTTTGGGAAGAAGGAAGGATTATGGTCCGTCCATAATGGTTCCTCATAGTATACCACTTGCGGTTCTTGGGTCATCCCTTCTGTGGCTTGGTTGGTTTGGATTCAATGCGGGCAGTGCGCTAGCATCAGGGGGAGTTGCAGGCAATACCGTGATTAACACTCACATGGCATCTGCAGTTTCTGCACTAATATGGGTAGGGCTTTCATGGATGAGGACTGGAAAACCAAGCGTTATTGCAGCTATTAACGGAGCAATCGCCGGTCTCGCTGGAATAACTCCTGCGTCCGGGTATGTGAGCGTCGAATCTGCGTTCGTCATCGGTATAGCGGTAGGACTAGGATCTTATCTTGGAGTATTATTTCTCAAAGACAGACTCAGGATTGATGATGCGCTTGACGTTAGTTCTATTCACGGGATACCAGGCATAATTGGCTCTCTAGCTGTGGGAATATTTGCCTCTCTTGCAATAAATCCTAACGGTGTTAATGGTCTTCTTTATGGTAATCCACAACAGCTGTTGATCCAAGCCATTGGTGTTGCTGTTGCCGGAGTCCTAGGATTCGGTGGCACCTATATAATAATGAAGGTCATAAATCTGCTGATAGGAGTTAGGGTCTCGCCAAAGGTAGAAGAAGCTGGATTAGATATTGAAGAACACGCAGAAAGGGCCTATAGTGATGAAGACGAATTGGGTAAGCTCTAGCTGGGTTACTCACAAAATCCCTGCACCCGAGACGTTTTACCATTGCTAGTGCCTAGCAACGAAAGGTAGAATAAAATAAGAACCTCCAAAGAAATTGAGTTCATAATTCTTAGAAATCTGAGTTCTTTCTACTTCTTAACTTACTGTCAATTGATACCTAAGTTAGCACTTTATGCGAACGAATCCCTGTAATGACCATCTGAATTCCAATTATTAAAAGCCCTATAGCAATTATGACTCCTGCTAGGGCTGCACCAAATGACGGAACCACAAGTATTGCGATACCAATTCCTACAGCTAATATTCCTACACCTACATGGAACCCACGCGAGACTCCTCTATGTCTTCTAGACAGGCCTTCTATTATCCTTGAAGCACCAATAATTAGTAAAGCAATTGCAACGAATATCAGTATAAGTACAGCTGCCTCAGTAGGATATGAGAGTGCTATACCTGCTAGGATGAGAATTAATATTCCAAGTCCTATGCTTGCCCATCTTGACCTTCCTGGTAAAAATATCCCAACTATTACCCGCTCTATTCCGACGAAGAACAAAATTATCGCCAGTAACCAAACCACTGAAACAAACGCAGCAGCTGGAGACGCTAGCGTCACTATAGACAGTATAATAATGATAGCGCCTAAGCCTATTTGGAGCCATCTAACCCAAGCTGGCCTTTTGTTAACGGACACGTTGTTGCCTTGTTGTTGATTCTAGTATTTAAGTATTGAATTAAACTTTTGCAAGCTTATAGGCTATTTGAATCTCAGTAGCGTTGTCCCGGAACCAATCCATTTTTTCTTATTATATATCCTAGCCTCAAGTCAATACGGTTTTCATACACTCAAATTCTAACTTTTGATTCGAGCTATTCAGAACCAACAAAATGACCTTTTTTCTTTTGATTTGTATTAAATTCCTTTATTCAGGAACATTTGAAGTTCTCCAACTGTTAATGGCATTCATTGTATCATCATAACCGTTTTGAAGTAGATTTTCAATCGTTCCGGACGAAAAATCAAATGTTTTATCTGAAATTGTATTTTCATCATTCTTTCTTTCAATTCTTACTACTTCTGCTATATCAAAACTACCTTCAATAATTTCCTTGTACTTTCTTGGTTTCAGGACTTGCCCATGATATTTTGTTTGGCGATTCATTAGTTCCTTTAATACCTCATCCTTAATTCCGTTTTCCTTGCCTATTTTTATCAAATCTTTGACTAAATCTATATAATCAGAAATTAACAATAAAACTTCTTCATCCCTATGACTTCGATCAGAAAAAGTAATGTCATTATTCCTGTTTACAACACCATCATGATCGGTAGGAATTTCTAGCTGTTGCTTAGGGTGTACGTTGATCACACATATACCAAGAGTAGGAACTTTTTCCTTCACTCCTCTAATTTGGTACCAATAATTTCTATGCATCAATACAAGTTGGCTCAGTGGGGTATTGGACATCAATCCGCCGTCCCAAAAATATCGTTTCTTCTTTTTATAATAGCTTGAATTCACACTGTCATTCTGAGTAGTTTCATTACCTGTCAGATCTTTTTGCTTACTACCATTGATGCGAGGAGGATAATAACTCTCAACTTCTAAGGAGGCATAATCAAAATTTACAGGATACGATCCGCTAGCCATAACATGATCGGAAGTAATGCCCTTATCGTACTTAATTACTCGTTCAAATCCTATTTCGTTACCTTCCTGTGATATATATCTACCATATTCGGTTTTCCGTGAACCATCTGCTTTAGGATAACTGTCAAATGTAACTGGCAAACCATCTGCTACATCGACAGCGACTAAAATTAATCTGGGCTGGTTGTCTTCAAAACTAGTAGCTATGGGAAATTTCGCAAATTTCTCGAGACTTCGTTTTAATGGTTCATTACTAAAACGATACCAAGTGTTCCCACATAGGTCCCAGAATTTGGCATCAAGCATAGGTATGCGAGGACTAAAAACGTTTGGAACTCCCATTAGTGAAAATTCCTTCGCGGAATAATATCTTCTGGCTGCCTCTCCTGTTGCAAAGGCTTTATTCATTTTGTGCATACTATCCCACCAAAACCTGAACCAAGGATTGGAATCTGCTAGGGACTGCTCGGACAAATACTTCCAGAATTCAATAAGTCTTTCTGCAGAGCCCTCATAGGTATTATTTTCCACGAAATAACTTGTCAGAACGGCCGCATTCATTGCGCCAATTGATGTTCCAGCTATAATGTTAAAAGTAGAACTTTTCTTTTTTCCCTCTTCCCTGTCTTTTTTGGCTAGCCAATAATACAGGGCTTTATACGCTCCAGCTTCGTAGGCACCTAATGATCCCCCACCTTGCAATACTAATGCTCTGTCTTTTTGTGGAATATCAGAGGTGTTCATAAGCATACACCGAAGTAATAATTGCAAAGACGTTTAAACCCAGTGCTATTTTCGACATTAAAATCTGCCTTGTGGATCGAGGACAACTCATATATATTGTCATCAGAGACGTACTTATTAATAATATGGAAATCAAGGGTAAATCAAAATTATCATGGTTTTGGGTTTTTCAGATTGCTGTTGGCATTTTATGTTTGCTTCTTTCGGGTGTGGTTCTCTATTATGGCGTACAAAAAGAAACTACGCTTGGCGCTTATATTTGGCTATTTTTGGCTGGCATTGGATTAATACTCCTTGGGGCAGAGAGACTGGTTAGTGGAATAGTAGCAAAGGGCGTAAAAAGATCATCCAGACTTCTCAATATAGGTGTAGGTGTCGGTATAATAGTCTATATTGGATCGGGTTTCTTCTTTCCTGAATTTGCCACAAAATGGCTTATCTATTTTCTTGGATTCGGCTTACTAGCTAATGGTATCATAAGAATAGTCAGTGGTTTAAAAAAGAAGGAGGAAGAACCACGTCATATTCCTTCCATTGCGTTAGGAGTTTTGATTACGGCTTTGGCTATATTGGTCTTGGCAGCTCCTAAACTGGGTCTAATTCTACTTCTTGTCATGACGACTATAGCCCTAGCGGTAAGTGGAATACAAATAATATTGGCTGCAATGAGGAGTAGGCGTAAGCAAAGACGTGGCGACACCCTAGCAAAAGCTGTGAGTGAACAAGAATCATCCGCAGAACTTAGAGAAGGTATTTGGAAGAGCGGATCTTGGTTCAGGGATGAAGACAAAAGATTCGTTCTATTCAGGGGAGTCAACTTTGGGTCAAGAAGCAAGATGCCTCCTTACCTCCCTATAGCACCTCTTGACGCACATGAGTTATCACAGCTTGATTTGAAGAAGGAAATCGAATCCGTAAGGTCAGGATTAGATTTAATGAAAAACCTTGGGTTTAATATTATACGTCTCTTAGTATCATGGAAAGCCATAGAACCTCGGCCAAACCCAAATCTGGATGAACTTCTACCAGAGGGAAGGAAATATCTTGAATACATGAAAGAAATAATTGACGAGCTTTATGCAAGAAACCTTTACGTTATTTTAGATTTCCATCAGGATATTGCAAACGAAGTATACGGTGGGGATGGATTCCCTGATTGGGCAGTTGCTATTGATGAGGAACACGAAAAGCCAAAGGCTCCCACCAAACCTGACAAAAAATGGCAGTTCAAATACATGATTAACAAGTCCCTAAAAGAGACCTTGAAATCGTTTTGGGTGAATGATTTGACAAATCTAGATGTGGGGCTGAAAAACTATCCGGTTCGGACGCACTTGGAGAAAACCATTGGTCAGACCGTTAAATTCTTCAAGTCGCTAAATGGAGGTCTTGGACATCCAGGTATTTTGGCCGTAGAGCCTTTTAACGAACCCCATCCTAATACTATACCTAAGAAGGAATTTGAAATTAACAATCTTATGGAATACTATCGAAACGTAAACTCTGAAATTGAAAAGTTTGACAAATCCTTGTTCATTTTTATCGAACCAAGAGTTGATTGGATTATGCCTACTGATACTGGCGGTATGCCCGCAAAATATGGAGCGTCTCCACTTGAGGTAAAGAGCAACTTTGGTATGGACTTTATAAAAAATGTGATGGTAGATAAGAGACTCGTAACTAAGAGGTTGGAAACCTATCTGCCGGATGATCTATCATCTGTTTCCAGATTTGGTAAAAATGGTGTTCTGTCATTTCACTACTATGATACGATGGCAGTTGCTAGCTCATTCGTAAAAATCCCTGAAAGTCTTTACACTTATAAAGTTGAATTCCCAATGTTATTTGCTCAATTGTATCAAGCTGCCACGGAACGTGGACTAGTTCCATTTATAACAGAGTTTGGAGCATTCCAAGAGGCAGAGCAGGTAAGAGAATATTTGGATCTACAATACAAGCAAATCGAAGCACTTCTTCTTAATGCTACAATATGGAATTACGATCTATACAATACTGAAGAGGGCAAAGACAATTGGAACTATGAAAACTACTCGCTTCTTGGACCGGATAGGAAACCACGAAACGTGGATGCTGTAGCGCGCCCATATCCAATGAGAAGCTCGGCGGAACCTGCTCTAATATTCTTTGATATCGATTCAAAGTATGCCTCGATTATCCTAAAGGGAAAAGTCGTGACGGACGAACCGACGGTTGTCTACATTCCCTTTGACATACATTATTCCCCTGAATTTACGGTATGGTCTACCAGTAATGAATTGAAATGGGACAAGATTAACAATATTTTATATTGGTATCCTTCAAAGGATCAAGACTATAATCAGTTAATAATTGGAAAAGGTAAACTTGACAAACTGGAAACAGAATTTCTACCTGAACAGTCAAAAGACTTGGCTGGGAAGACGATATTCAACAGTACTTTTCAATAAACCGACAAAAAGTTTCATTTCGAATTTCCTTTACCTATTAACGCTGGCTGCAATAATAGATAAAATAAGAGAGCTTATATAGGAAAAAAAGTAAGATAGGCAAAGATTGCCGGAATCTGCTAAACTTGACGGTGGTGATAATCCTACGGGAAAACAAGTTACTGTGGCAAGCCCCAAGGTTGCTACAAGATCCCTGTGGATAATGGGGATTAGCATAATTTTAGTTCTGTACGTGCATACTTCGATGGCTCCTGCACTTACTGAAATGTCGGCCTATTTTGGCAAGGACTATGCTACTGTTAGTTGGGTCCTTACAGTATACCTCGTTTCAGGTGCCGCCGTAACCATAGTTATAGGAAAACTTGCTGACACATACGGACCCAAGAAGATGCTTCTCTTAGTGTTCGTGTGTTACACTGTCGGAACGATATTTGCCGGTTTTGCTCATGAATTTTACACCTTATTGATATTTAGAATCATCCAAGGTGTTGCAGTAGCTCTTGTTCCTGTTGCTATTCGAATTGCACGAGATCTGTTTCCACCTGAGAAGTTTCCTTTTGCCCAAGGTGTTTTATTGTCCATGTATCAAGGAGGAAGTGCTGTAGGTTTGGTACTAGGAGCGGCTGTTGTTTATTTTGGTGGCTGGCAGAGCGTATTTTATTCAGCCATACCAGTTTCACTCATACTCCTATTCCTGCTTTGGAAGGTTATTCCCAAAATCCCAACAGCTCCACTAGAAGGTAAAGATAAAAATACTGGTGATAATGCGCCCAAACGACATGGCAAGATCATCGATATCCCAGGAGTCATTACCATGGTGCTGACAACCAGTACATTTATGCTCTGCTTTACTTTTCTTGGTAAAGGTAGCGAAGGTGTTGCACTCTTTTGGACTTTTCTCGGAATAGGTTTGGCATCAATGGCAGCTTTCTTTTTTATAGAAAAACGAAGTGAGAGCCCATTGATAAATTTGAAATTAGCATTTCACAGGATAATAAGAGTTGGAAACATCAGTTATCTTATGCTTGGCATTGTTCAGTACATCATTTTTTCCACAATTCCTACTCTAGGTCAGACTCCAGAACCGTATGGGTTCGGAATGACTACCCTTGAAGTTGGACTATTACAGCTTCCTCAAGCCTTGGTGTTCGTTGCGCTTGGACCGATAGCTGGGATGCTGGCTGTCAAACATGGCAGCTCCAGGTTTATAGTCCCTGGCTCTATTATAATGTGTATAGGTATTGTTGCCCTCCTCGCATTTCACTCGACTTCAGGTCAGGTGGCCAGTGTACTCATCTTATTTGCTGTCGGTGGAGCATTTGTGACTTTATCAGCAAACGTCATTATATGGTTCACTCCACCAGGATCCACTGGAGTTGTATCTGCTACTTATTCTACTATGCGAATAATAGGGGGCGCAATAGGACCTGTTATCGCGGGGATGTTCATGGCACTATTTGCTTCTCCGGTACAAAGTCCTGAAGGAGTGACGTCATCTGTACCAAATACTATGGCATTTAATGCAATATTTCTATTTGGAGCAATTATTTCACTAAGTTTAGTAGCTTTAATGTTTATCATGAAACGAAGGGCGCTGAAAATGGGAATGCCATCTAACAAATAATCGACATCAGGAAATAAATTGTTATAGCCATACCAATTAACGCTCCAATAAAGTGGACGAATGAGAGATTTGTATGAGTTGGAGGAAGATTTGATTTTGTACGTTACTTAGGCAAATAACTTTAACTAAAAGAATATTCTCAATGCTATTATAAAAAACAGAAAAGTAAAAGGTATTATTGAGTACTGTTGACTCTCAGTTGTTCTAACTTTTGAACTAGCTTGCTAAGGTTTGCACCGGCTTGTTGTTTAAGTACTTCAGTCTTGTTTCCTTGACCCAATTGTTGAACAGTTTGGGAAAACTTGTCAGATAATGATTTGAATGCATCTGACTTTGCCAGCGCCTGTAACTTTGATGAAAGCTCTTCACCCTGTGGGAGTGTTAGATTTACTTTGGAATCTTTGAGCATAGTGTTGAATTTCTGAGCCAATTCGAATAGCTTTTGTTCTGCTTGGTCATTTACTTGGGTTTTATTCCCAGCTTGAGAATATGCAATCATATTTGTTGAGGGAAATACAAGCAGGGATAGACTTACAAATGTCGCTATCGCAATTGGAATTAGCGTACCTTTATGATTTTTATACATTTTCATCTGAAAGATAGAGTGCACAATTATAAATGTCTTGTGTCCAGTGACTTAACAAAATAAATGATGAATCAACGAATCCTTTTTTTCGGACTGTTCTAGTTTGCATTAAAATGCAAAGCCAACCTGTATAACTTTATATAGAGCAGCAGAGGGTATCCATACATGAAATTACAACTTGTTGCCGTTACTATTAGCCTGAGTGTTCTTGCTGGAATCTTTCTGTTAAATAATCACTCAATGCAAGCAAATGCAGCAATGGTTAGTCAATCTGGAGCATTGCTAGGATATGGTGGACAGATTTTTGGATTGGTGGATGTTTCAACAGATACTCATAAGACAAAGGTCAATATAGCATCGGATTTCCTTCCTCCTTCTGGTAAAGTCTTTGAGGTTTGGATGGTTGATGGAAATTATGCCGCTTCTGGATATCCATTGAGCCTTGGTCAGATTTCTTCTGATGGAACGCTCACATATAATGAGAATTTGGTCTATGCTCCCACATATTCCGATTTAGTAGTAACATTGGAGCCACAAGATGATAAGGATCCTAAACCTGCTTGGTCTCAATCTGTAGCAGCTTATTGGTTGGCTCCACCATTTGGGCAATAGATAGGCTGATTAAAACTTAGAGACAAAACTTTGAAAATAGTTCCGGACGAGGAACTTAATTCATTTTTATAATTACATTTTATTTAGTGGTATTATTTTTTATAATTAAAGTTAATCTGATTCTTTACAATAATTGAGAATATTAACGGCTAGTCATGATAATCCTCCCATTTTTTCAGGCAAATAAATTTAAATGATGACTGGTGCAAAAGATGTGACATGCAACGGAGTAGATTACGCGGTCTCGCAATAATTTCGATAGCAATTTTTGTAGGAGGAATAGTATTCATAGCTTTAGGGATTGGTATGCTTAACAAAGCAGCCAATGTTTCCGGAACTGCTGTACAAGAATATTTAAACAACAAAACATCTGGAACATCTGGAACATCCGGAATAAAGTCCAGCATAAAGTCCACTATAGCCAATACGGTTATCGATGCCTTTACCCCCTATATCCAGACATTAACACACATCAGCAAGGGGATGATAGCATCGATAGGGGCGTTCTTCTGCTTAGTTGGAGTAGGAATTTGTGTGCTTGGAACAGGTTTGTTTAAAGCCAAATATCTAGCCTGGATACTAACTGTAGTCCTAATGTTTGTAGCCATAATAATAGATGTAGTTGGATTGGGTTTTGTAGGTGGTTCATTACCAAGTTCAAATGAAAAAGGTATAATGTCAGTTCGGTTAGCTAACGTCTTGATAAGTATATTGATAGCTCATCTATTTGCCAATGCTTTCATAATTTATTATCTTACTAGAAAAACCACAGCTTCAATATTTAGAACCTAGCAAGAATGAATGAATGAACCTAGGCTAACAGATACGAAAGAACGTAATAGTACTTAACTCAACCTGTTCCCCAGTGATTATCGATATCAAATCGCCATCTTCCGTCAGACCTTTGGCGTATAACATCTGCAGATTTTCCATGCATGGCGTATCCCTACCATCAGGTCCGGTCCCATTGAATGACCATTCGGTAGTTACAGAACATAATTTTAAGTAATTAATTGAAACTGAGCAAACTGCTCAACTTTACTCTAGCATATCTCTATAGTAGATTTTTTTTAAAGTTTAAATGATTTTTCTCGTTGGTTCTGCTACATATGTCAACAAATCTGTATAGTTTGGAAAATACAAAAATGAGTGTTGCTATTTTGGCAACTGCTGCATTCTCCATCATATTTGTCGGGGGCTTTGGAGTTTTTCTAGCAGAACATGGACATCCTGGCGCAAATATTACCCAATTTGGTGATGCTGTTTGGTGGGCTGTGGTTACAGTAGCAACAGTCGGATACGGGGATTACTACCCAGTTACGGCAGTCGGACGGATAATAGCGATAATCATGATGATAATGGGGGTCGGAATCTTTGCGCTCATGGTAGCCACTTTTGCAAAGAGAAGATTGCAGAAAGCAGAGTCAAAATTAGGGTCGGTCACTAAACCTGACCTTAATTTATTAGGTCAGGAGACAAAAACTGCTATAAAAACCAAAGTCGATGGAATCGAAACCTTAACTGAAGAAGATTTTGACACACTGATTGTAGAGATAAAAAATCTCCGTCTAACATTACTTGAGGGAACGAAAGTCTTGAAATGTTCCAGATGTGGGATAGTTTATCGTGACAAACCTAAATACTGCAGCAACTGTGGGTTAGCTCTCAATATCACATGACCACATAATCCATAAATTAAACAGCTAATGTTTTAAAGCTAAATTACCTGTAATAAGGCCCCTATTTGTATGGAATGTTTGAATCCCACCGAACCCGAATGTAGTATTCGATATTTGCAGAATATTGCATCTAAAAAATGTGCCTAATATGATTCACAAACCACTGGCCCCAAAGAATAAACAAATCTCAACCTTCGGTGATTAAACCTCATCTTTCTGCCTTCCAAAGTTCTTAAAAGAAATATTTGAATAGATGGATAATGAAGTAGATTCGAATGAGTGGTAATGCAGAATCGAAATTGAATGCGGGTTATTATAGGCTTATGCTATATGCCGCGTTGTTCGGTGCTTTCTCCTCGCTGATAACGGCTGGGTACATTACATTCTATAATCAGGGTATCAAGTTCTTTGGCCAAGTAAATCTCTCGCTGTTTAACATTAACTTTTGGCCACTGGTACTTTTAAGTCTAGCCGGTGTGGCTATTGGTCTTGCTATCAAGTTCTTTGGGCAACATGGGGGATTGGGAATTGCACAACGCCAATATGCCCAGACAGGCAGCATAAACTATCGCAGCCTCCCAAGCATACTTCTTCAAGCTTTTATTGCATTATGGAGTGGAGCTGCAGTAGGCCCTGAAGGACCACTTGTT
>Ga0207428_10005105_pt1 | contig 12321 bp, 11 predicted proteins | sample RhiMethybrSRZTD1_FD_187600 | JGI IMG/M metagenome (GOLD analysis project Ga0207428, IMG submission 187600) | Populus rhizosphere microbial communities from Tennessee, USA - Rhizosphere MetaG P. TD hybrid SRZTD1 (SPAdes) (version 3) | ecosystem: Host-associated > Plants > Roots > Rhizosphere >... | reverse complement strand
GCAGATAGGTTAGCTTCAGGGACAGGAACATTAGCAGATAGGTTAGCTTCAGGGACAGGAACATTAGCAGATAGGTTAGCTTCAGGGACAGGAACATTAGCAGATAGGTTAGCTTCAGGGACAGGAGCTTTTGATCCAGCATTTACATTGGTTCCATCGGTTCCATTCTTCATCACTTTTGTCACAAATTCTCTAGCTTCATCTTTTGTGAACTTACCTGTTTTCACAAGCTCGTTCATCAACATCACTTTTGTCACAAATTCTCTAGCTTCATCTTTTGTGAACTTACCTGTTTTCACAAGCTCGTTCATCAATCTGCTTTCTTCTTGATCGGCAATTGAAGTACCATTGGAAATTGATCTACCGTTGCTTCCAGTATCTGAGGATGTTCCGGTACTTGCTTGTACTGAAATCATATTGCCAGCAAAAAATAACGTATTAAGAGTAATAATTATCATGAATAGAAGAGATGTTTGTACCGATTGTTCTTTGTTCAACATTTTAGAATTCAACAACAACATATAAAAAATTGTGTAGTCACGAATCAAGTTTAGGTAAGTGCATTACACAAGCTTCCTAAAGCATTACACAAGCATCCTAACCATTATCCTGAGAGATGTCTAATAGGGTGAGTTGAGTAATAAATATCGCTAGTGATATAAGAAAATGACCAAAATTCTATTTCATGAGACGGATATCATATAAAGCAGAATATAACTATGTAAGTTGCTAATAACAATTCTCAGTTTAAAAAGAATTTGTATTTTTGACAGCTAGATTGAATTTATCTCAAATTAAATGTACGATATTGTTAGTCAATATAGTTTTCAATGCTCGACATAGTTAATAGTTTATACATGTTCAAATCTGATTGACTTTATTTATTTTACCATCAAAGATATGAAATGTTGTAACTTGATCCTTTTTGAGAAAAAACATTTCCTATATCCATAAATTATCTTGAAAGTTCTACGTAGTACTTATTGATTCTCTAGATCGAAGATTAAAAGAATGTTCTCTTGCAATGATAACTGTAGTACAATTATCAATCACACAACATGCTTTACTGTACTTGAAATGAGAGAGATTTCATGCTTTGAACACCTGCTTGTGATGCAGTCGCTGAAATCATAAAGGTTCCGATTGCATTCTCGCCTATTTTGAAGGTACGTGTGAGATTACCCTCTGTATCAGTATAATTCTTGACAAGAATGCCAACTGGATCCTTAATTTCAAGTTTAATAAAAACTCGATCAAGCACTTTACCCGTAGTGGGGTCCAATGCTACAACTGTGACCATTTGATTTTCACCTCGAGCAATAGGATCTTTGCCAACAGTAATGTTAAGGTCTATACTTCGTGGAGTAACTAATTCAGAAGCGTTGGTTTCAGGTACCTCAGGGACATTTAGGGAGGCGTTGGTTTCTGGCTGAGGTTCAGGGACATTTAGGGAGGCGTTGGTTTCTGGCTGAGGTTCAGGGACATTTAGGGAGGCGTTGGTTTCTGGCTGAGGTTCAGGGACATTTAGGGAGGCGTTGGTTTCTGGCTGAGGTTCAGGGACATTTAGGGAGGCGTTGGTTTCTGGCTGAGGTTCAGGTGTTTCAGGTTCAGTATATTTGTTCTTAAAATAATTTGCATCCCTGAAGCAATGGACAATTTCGTAGTCTCCAAGGTTATTTCCTATTTTATGTGCAAGTTGGAGGCATTCTTTGGAGTCTTTATCTTCATTCTGATATATTCCCGAGTCTTGGAATTTTTCCCAATTAATATTATTATCGTTTTTTTCTCCACTTCTTATTGCGGCTACCAAGTCTTTCATGTTATCAAAGTCTCTCCAGATCGCCTGCTTTGCGTATATGTTGTTATTATTAAAAAGAACAATAGTTCCGATCATAATAATTGTTCCTAGAATTAGAGATATCTTCAACGATGGACTATTGTTCAACGATTAAAGTCCACTACAATAATAAATAAAGATTTTCCCCTCCCTTATATGATTTACAATTGAGTTCATACAAATACTTCGAGATTTCAAAAAGATCAATATTTCAGGCCATGATTTCAATATGTCAAAAAAACTCGGTTTAAAAGCTCGGTTTTTTTCTTGTTTATCGACTCAAGCACCTTGGCATGAGCTTTCCATTCCTCTTTTTTCAATTTTGACTCGTGCTGACTTGACATCTCGACGAAAAACACATCGTTAATTAGTGCGATATCCTTCAGTTTTGATATGAGTAGGAAAAAGACCTTCTATGTTCTTATGATAAGTGGCATAGCATTTATTGTAATTGGTGCTGCCTCATTGATCGATTCAAATATTCCCAGAAAAGTAGAATTGGATAAGACATTGGATCCGAATGTAAATTACATAGACGTTGTTACACCCATAATGAATAAAGGGAATGTGGGTAAAATAATAATTGATGGCTCCGAGTTTGATTTCAAGATTGAAAACCCCGATAATACAGTTATTGTTTCAGTTACAAATAGTTCACACTATGAATACGATCTCGTTGCTAACAATGAAGGCCAATATAGAATTGAAACAAAAAATACAGGAAATTCTACACTTCAAATTGATGGAGATGTAGAAACTAAGGCTTCCCCGCTGGCATTTGGAGCTCATATGATGTTACTGATAACTGGGATCATAGTTCTGGGAATTGGAATAAAATCTAGATATGCCTAAATTTTGAGATTAATTTATTGTTCCCCTTTTATAGGAACCTAGTATTTTTAGAAATGTGCATTTCTTTTCAACATTCGCCAATGTACTTTTAACCGTATCTTCCTCGACATGACCTTCGAAGTCTACGTAAAAATTGTATTCCCAAGGTTTTTCTTTAGTTGGCCTTGACTCTATTTTGGTGAGATTGATTTTACTATGATCAAATTCTTGTATGACTGAAAATAATGAACCAGGTGTGTGTTTTAATCCGAAAATCATTGAAGTCCTATCTTTCTCAGAGGGACTTGTTTTTTCATCAGACAGTACAAGGAATCTAGTGTAATTGTTTTTTCTGTCCTCAATATTTTTATCGAGAATCGTCATATTATAAAATTTTGCAGCGCTCTTACTTGCGATGGCAGCCGCATCGAGAATTTGATTTTCCTTTATCAACCTGACGGACCCCGCTGTATCATATGTAGGCAGAGAAACAAAATTTCTTTTTTTGAGATAGTTTCTACACTGGGCTAAGGCTTGAGGATGGGAGAAGACCCTGGTTATTGTAGTATTATTTGGTAATGCAATTAAACAATGGTTAACCCTTAGAAATATTTCGGCCGTGATTTTTTTTTCTGTGCTTAAGAGTAGATCATAAATTTCGTTTACAGATCCTTCGATTGAATTTTCAATTGGAACGACTGCATAATCAATACTATTATTGCGTAACGCATCAAAAACGTCTTGGAATAATTTCATGGGGATGAGTTCTGAATTAGGGAAAAATTTTAGGGCCGCAATTTCACTATATGCTCCGTGCTCACCTTGAAATGCGACTATTTGTCGGCTCAAATTATTTACATAACTTACAAGTAATTAATTCATATATTCTTATGTGCTATCAAAGGCAAAACCAACTTCCTAAATGAGCTATAAGTAGCAGATATTGGATTTTATGACAAAGTATTTAATGCTTGACCAGTGAATTTATCTTAAATGCAGCTTGATCAGCAATACATTGATCCGTTAGATAAACAACTTTTGAACGAAATTCAATGGACTTTTCCCCTTTCTCAAAAACCGTATTTAGAAATTGCAAATAAACACGGTCTTACTGAAAATGATGTGATGAGTAGGATATCTTTAATGAAACAAAGTGGACTCATAAGACAGATTAATGCTATTTTTGATACGAGGAAACTAGGCTATAAAAGCGCTCTAGTTGCATTTGCTGTTAAAAAGGACAAACTGGACCTTGTGGCACAGGAAGTCAACAAGCACCCCGGTGTCAGCCACAATTATGAAAGAGATCATGAATTTAACATGTGGTTTACGTTGGCCGTTCCTCCGGAAGGAGATTTAAAAAAAGATCTTGAACAAATGGCATCTTTTGAAGGTGTAATTAAATTCCGTCTTCTGCCAACTCTGAAATTATATAAAATAGGCGTTAAACTGGACATGGTAAATAGTGACCCTAAAAAGTTGACACCAGACGATAGCGTAAAGACTCTGGATCAAAAAAAATTTGAACTTACATCAAGAGACAAGGATTTCATCAGGGAATTGCAAAAAGATTTGCAGGTAATTCCAAGACCCTTCGATGGCTCTGCAAACAATCTTGGTATCACAATCGACGAATTATTTGATAAAGCCAGAGAATATGAATCAATTGGTGTAATGAGACGATTTGCAGCAATCCTACGTCACAGAGATGTGGGATTTACGGCTAACGGCATGATTGTATGGAAAGTCCCTGATAATAAAATTGATGAAGTCGGTTACAAGTTAGCATCGTTCCCACAAGTTAGCCATTGTTATAGAAGACCCGTGTATCCAGATTGGCCATTCAATTTATTCAGCATGATTCATGCCAGAACAATTGATGGCGCCAAAAAGATAGCCACAGAACTATCTCAGTTTGTAGGAATGGATGAATATAGGATTCTGTTCAGTTCTAAAGAATTTAAAAAAGAGAGAGTCAAATACTTCGTGGACTGACCATTATCAATTTAGCTTTATATATTGATGCTTGGCCCCTTTTGAACGGAATAAGTATGGATAGAGTTTTCTTTTCAAGTACCAGCTTTATTTATCTCGACTAATTGTTACTTAATAACAGACCTAGGACCATAAATGGTAATCACACTGTGGTTCAATAACAAGCCGTGAGTCAATTATTACTGCATCTAGTTTACACGCCATGACAATTTTGACGAAACATGTAAGATGATTCTAAGCAAAGATAGAAATTTATTGATTGTAAGATTTAATTGCCGATTAAGCGAAGTTAGCCCAGACCGGTTAAGGTACGAGCTTCCCAAGCTCGGGATCGCGGGTTCGAATCCCGCACTTCGCAGACATTATTGTATGAGTCTGTTTATCACCGGAGAATTTGCCAGCCTATTCCGGCGCTTATGAAAAAATCACTCTATAAATTAAGATTGCATGTTGACAGTTAATGGGGACAAATACAATCAATTGACCTGCTGTAACAGAGATTTTATACACATATTTGCGTACCAAATAAAAAAAGCATTTTAGCATATACTTAAAAACCTGTATCTGCCATTCTTTTAGTATAATTTGAAGCAAGTTATTACATTTCACTCGTATAAGGGCGGCACTGGAAAAACTACTTTGGCAGCTAACCTGGCCGCATTATTAGCTAAAAATGGAAACAATGTATGTATAGTTGATATCGATGTATATGCACCAAGCCTACATGCTTATTTCGGCGATGTCGTCCAAACTAAGATCAAGAATACCCTGAATGATTACATTGTGGGCGCCTGCGGAGTAGATGACTTGCTAGTTGAGGTAACACCCATACAACAATTCTCAGAGAAAGGTTCTTTGAATGGAAAAATAATAGGCTGCTTTTCTAGTCCTAAAAGAGAAGATATTCTCAAAATTGAAGGTGTAAAGGAGGATAGAAACAGAATGACCATGCTCAAGAGATTCATTAACTTTAGAGAAGAATTAATCGAAAAAAACGATATTGACTATGTAATAATGGATTCAAGTCCAGGAATCAGATTTTGGGCGATTAATGCTTTGGCATTATCAGATATTGTATTTTTGACTTTAAAGATGGGAGACATGGATATTGGAGGAACAAAGATGATTGCAAATGAAATATTGGCACAATTCAAGGAACAGGGAAACACAAAATATCATCTACTTCTTAACAGGATAGCAGGTTACTGTATTCCTCATTTGCAAATTGGTGAATCTCACGAAAATCATTCTGATACAAATTATACCACGCTAACTCCAGTGGCAGACGATTTTGTAAAGAAACTGAGTTCTGAGACGGGAATCGATATATTGACATCAATCCCTTGTTATTGCGATATCCAATTTGCCCAGAAGGAATTCTTAACAGTTCTTGGATATCCTGATCATCCTTTTTCAGAACAAATAAACCAGTTAAAATCTATGATAGAAATATGAAACAATAGATTTTTCATTGTTTTTCACAGGCACAAAAAACAGGTATATAGACCCAATTTGATATAATATCTCAAATGACTATTCCGGGACTCGCTGAACTCACAGACGGTGAGGAAAATATTTCACCGACATTGTTTCTCTTGTCTGGCCCACCTGGAATAGGAAAGAGAGATTATTGTAGAGAATTTCTTGAAGAGGGTTTAAGTTCTAGAAAAAAATGCATCTTTCTTTCTTCGAAGGTCACTGATAAAGAAAAATTTGAATTACTTAACATCGATGGGAAGAAATTCAATTCACTATTTGTAAATCCCGTTCTCCTTTACGATACCCCAAATCAAAAGTCACTAGATGAAGCATTGGGTAGAATAACTTCTTTTCTTTCAGATATACAAATTGATGCTTCCAAAGATCAAAATGACAGTCACAGTCTAGATGAAAACAATATAGTCTACTTTGTCATGGATTCGTTAAATCATTTTTGTGATATTTTTGAAGTGGATTCAGTAAGGAGGTTTTTGACAAAATTGATTTTTCAATTAAAGAAAAAAAAGACAATTGGAATTTTCACTATTGATACTCCCTCATCTTCAGAATATCACCCCATAATGTCTTTTTGTGATGGGATAATGGAGATGAAATTTGAAGACTCTAATGACTCTTTGATTAGGAAAATACGATTACTTTCAATGGCTGGCCATGCAATGACCAAACCTACTTGGATACAGTTTAATATTGATAAAAATGGAAGATTCACCTTTGCTTATGATTTACTTAAATGTACTCTGGACGGAAGAGTCATTCAACATCCTCCGGTATATTACCTTGACTTGCCATTTCATACGGAAGGATGCGCAAGAACATATAGAAAATTTATGTCGGTCTTCAAGGACCTTGATCCAAAATACGAAGTATTGAATTATCATTTTTGCTTCATTGATATTGTAGGACTATCTAATCCAGAACTGGCGGTTCACAGGCAGAAGGAAAAGATAGTCAGACTGAATGAATTCATAAGTTCCTGTAATTCGTTTAGGAAAATATCCGATGAGCAGAAAATAATTCTTCCGGCAGGTGACGGCATGGCTATAGGGTATGAAAACAATCCGGAATTGCCTTACAAACTCAGTGTTGAGCTACATGGATATTTACGCAAATATAATAAGCGAATGGAACCTGAAAACAGAATAAAGGTAAGAATCGGTCTGAGCTCTGGACCTGTATTTACGGTTTATGATATATCAAACAGGCTTAACGTTTGGGGTCCGGGCATAATAATGGCAAGGAGAGTTATGGACTTGGGTGACAGCTGGCACATTCTCATTACTGAAAACTTTGCTATGCAGTTAATACCACTTTACGAAGAATACAGGAATAACATAAGGTTGATTGGATCTTACGAGATTAAGCATGGAGAGAAAATAAATGTCTATTCTGCGTATTCTGACGAATATGGCAACCCTGAATTGCCTGAAAAATTCAAACAAATCTACACTAGCCCGTAATTTGCTTAATTTTCATTATCAAAATCGTATGCCTTTTAGTAAATTCTTATAGAGATTTCTTTAAATTATCCATCAAAGTTCTAACGAATAAATCATTAGTTGATGCGTGAAAATGAAGAATAGTAAAAAGAAAGACAATAACACAAAGAAAGACAAGGCACTCAATCCAAGAAAAGAGCGAGATGATAAGAGCTATTTTGCCGTATCTCGTAAGAGAAGAAAGAAGAATTTGATGATAATTATACCGGCTGTAATAGTACTCTTGGCCATCATGGCATATGCAGTAAATATATATTCTGAACATTTGGTAAAACCAAGTCGGCAATTTGGGCCACTTGGATCTGAACATGTTCATGCAGCATTCGCAGTCAAAATAAATGGTCAAAAACTAAATTTCAGTCAGCCACAATACCAAGTTAGATCCCAATATATCCATGTCGAGAATAATGATGGCAATACAATGCACAGACATGCAACCGGAGTTCCAGTGGAAGAATTCTTTAGAAGCGTAGGGATGAATGTTACGAATAATTGCTTCACTCTTGAAAATAAGACAAGCTATTGCAGTAATGGAAATTCAAATTTGGAATTCTATATAAATGGAAACAAAACGGACTCAATTGCAAACTATGTGATAAAGGACGACGATAGAATACTGATAGTATACGGTAACAAGAATCAGATGGAAACAGAGCAGGATCTAGATGCGCTGCGACTTACAGAAATAAAGAAGTAAGATTTACAATACAACCAGAATAGAATCCGCAAATCCCAATCTTTTTGTAACTCAAGTTGTAACCATAGTAAATAGTAAATACAGAAACAAGGTACTTTTAGATTTGTAATAAATGTGGTGTTAATCTGGACAAAAGTATTAATCCAAAAAAAGAACCATTATGAATATGGTCGATTCTAGCATCGTTTTTTCCGCTCTTGCAGGTGCAGGATCTTTTTTTTCACCATGTATTTTGCCCATTTTACCGGCATTTGTCTCGTATCTTTCTGGAACAACGCTAAATGAAATTCAAGATTCATCAGGACAATCAGGGCAATCTCTCAAGTTAAAAAGATCCACCAGATTAAACATTTTTCTAAATACCGTCTATTTTGTTCTGGGATTCTCTCTTGTTTTTGCGCTTCTTGGGGTATTTCTGAATAGTATTTTGCTGAGTGTAGGGGTAAGCTTTCAAAATGTATTGACGTCTGTTGGCGGTCTTGTAATTATAGGATTTGGTGTTTACTTGATACTCTCTACAAAATTGAGACGCCTTAATTTTGAGAAGAAATTTACTGCTATTCCTAAATTCAAGACCAGTTACATTACATCATTTGTGTTTGGAGCTGCATTTGCTGCAGGTTGGACTCCATGTGTGGGACCTATACTGGGAAGTACTCTTACATTGGCGGCGACCGCACCCGGAGCCGCCTACAATTCACTACTGGCATACTCGCTAGGTCTCGGAATACCATTTTTAGTAACAAGCATTTTCTTTTCACAGGCCACTAGCGTAATTAGAAAAATGGTGAAACATTTGAAATATTTTAATCCTGCAATGGGAATCATGTTGATATTACTTGGAATACTGGTATTTACAAATAATCTCAGTATACTGGGTAATTTTCCACTTGCCAACGAGATCATCAAAATAGAAAGGGGACCGTAGATGAATAAGGATAACCTCAGTGCCTTGTTAACTGGTATAGGAGTTGTGGCGCTTATAGTAGGATTTGCAATATACTTTAATAATCCTGAACTGAATAAATCATCCCCTGAAAATATTGGTGCAAGCAGTATTAGAAATGTAGATTTACCACTAGACAAATCTCAACTTAAAAAAGCACCGGAGTTCGAGGGAATTACTGCGTACATTAATTCAAACGGGACAAAGCTGTCAGATCTAAAGGGAAAAGTAGTATTGGTTGACTTTTGGACATATAGTTGCATTAACTGCATCAGGACCTTGCCGTATCTTGTTGATTGGAATCAAAAATATTCTGACAAGGGATTGGTCATAGTAGGAATTCATAGTCCCGAATTTGAATTTGAAAAAAATACAGATAACGTCAAGCAAGCCGTAACAAGATTTGGAATAAAATATCCAGTATTGCTGGACAATAATCATGATACTTGGAATGCTTATCAAAATAGTTACTGGCCACGGAAATACCTTGTAGATTCAGAAGGATACATTAGATATGATCATATCGGAGAAGGAGGTTATTTGGAAACCGAAAATGCCATTAGGCAATTGTTGACAGAACGAATGAAGCAACAAGGTGTTCAAATTGCGGATATTAATCAAACAAAATTGAGTACGCCACAAACACAATCGGTTGATTTTAATCAAATCAGAACCCCCGAATTATACTTTGGATATCAATATGCAAGAGATCAACTTGGAAATACAGAAGGATTCAATCCAGAAAAAACTGTCAACTATACAATACCTGCATCTGATTTGAAACCTAATGTTATATACCTTAAAGGGCCATGGAAGAACAATCCAGACAGCATGGAGCTTGTAGGAACTAACGGGAGTATCGTACTGGATTACTCAGCAAAATCCGTAAATATCGTAGCAGGTGGAAAAGGTCAGTTAAACGTGAAGGTGGATGGTAAAGATAACAATATTAGTAATACACTAAAAGGGAATGATCTGGATGCGGAGGGAACGCTGAAGATAGATGGTCAGAGGCTCTACAATATTACAAACGATAAAAACTATGGAAACCACGTAATTGAAATAAACGCGCATGGAAACGGATTCAAAATATATACCTTCACGTTCGGTTAAGACCGCTTGCTAGTACCTTTGACACTTCTGCCAGTTTGTCGGATCCAGCTGAATTTCAACGGCTGCAATATTTCCATCAATAAATAAAAATAGTGACAATTTCTTCCTATTAATGTCAAGGTAACTTGAGCACTGAATCATATTTGGAAGTAACTTTTCCTGATGACTCCATCGTATCCGTGATATTGATAAAAAGTAAAAGAAGCAGAAGGTTAAGCATTAGGGTGGACCGTTACGGGGTTTCTGTTATATGTCCGTTAAATGAGGGCATTGAATCAATTAGGAATTTCATCAATGTAAATAATAAATGGATTATGAAAAAAATACAATTATATAAGAAATTGAATGATAAACTAGAATATGGCCCCCTTCAGAAGAACGAAATTGTCTACCTGGGGAGAAAATATGGGATTCAGATTGTTAAGGACAACACACAATACGCTACCATATCTGAGAATCTAATGAAAATAACATTCCACGTAAAAGATAGGCGTACATACAAAAGAAGCGTTGCGGGATGGTATAGGGAACAAACAAAGAAAATATTGGATAACAAGGTCCCATTTTATGGAAAAAAGTTATCAATATCTTATGGAAGTGTAAGGATAAGAAACCAAAAGACTAGGTGGGGGAGCTGTTCAAAACAGGGCAATTTGAATTTTAACTTGCTTTTATCCGCACTTCCTATCAACATTATTGATTATATAATAATCCATGAATTATTTCACTTGATTGAATTTAACCATTCAAGCCTTTTTTGGAAGCTGGTACAAGATGCATTACCGACGTACAAGTATTGTAAAACATGGTTGAAAAATAACAGTTCATATATACAATTGGACTGAGGTGCCAAGCACTCAGCAAAAATATCATGATCAATCAAGGTAGTTTTATTTTCTTGTCAAATAATTTTGGACCAAAATAAGATTAGACCATCTCTAGATTGTCGAATATATGGCAGTTATATACGAGATTCATAAATATCAAAATGATGATTTTCAATATGTAGTTGCTAGCACGAATAGATATACTGAATCCAAAGTAAAAAATGACGTCGAAAGGATGAATTCCATGTTAAATGAGACTTTGAGAACAAGCGGAATAAGATATGTATTTGTTATTTCAGATACTGCTGATTCTTCATATAAAGAACGAAAAAAGAAGAGTTCTTAGGTTGGAGTACGGAAGGAGGAGAATGCGGTGGAGCACCAGACCAGATAATAAGTTGGATGGTCCGATTACAACATTTAGATGGGACATACCGACCGACGTTGATTTTTAAGAATTTAAGTGTCAGAGAAATTGTGCCGACCTCAATAAGTCTTAAAATTGACAAATATTAGGAATTTCAACATTTTTATGCATGTGGGTGAATACAATCATGCAGTACAAATGTATAAAAAATGCCTGATGGTGGGCCTACTAATCCTGATTAATGGTAATGTAGTCAATCTTACTTTTCAATTTTATGATAGTCATTTCATATTTGCCCAGACCAATCAAGCACCGAAGGCCGAAGATCAGAAGGTGTCTGTAGATGCTAATGATAAAGTAAAGATTACCTTAGAAGGTAATGATGATGATAAAGATGATAAGATCCAATTTGATATAGTATCAGATCCATCACATGGAAAACTTGATAATTTTGACAAGTCGGACGGTACTGTTACCTACATACCAGAACAGGATTACTCGGGAGATGATGGATTCAAATTTAAAGTGATTGATGATAAAGGAGCAGAAAGTGATAAGGCAAGTGTGGGGATAGAAGTTAAATCAACCAATCAAGCACCGAAGGCCGAAGATCAGAAGGTGTCTGTAGATGCTAATGATAAAGTAAAGATTACCTTAGAAGGTAATGATGATGATAAAGATGATAAGATCCAATTTGATATAGTATCAGATC
>Ga0207428_10005104_pt1 | contig 12322 bp, 11 predicted proteins | sample RhiMethybrSRZTD1_FD_187600 | JGI IMG/M metagenome (GOLD analysis project Ga0207428, IMG submission 187600) | Populus rhizosphere microbial communities from Tennessee, USA - Rhizosphere MetaG P. TD hybrid SRZTD1 (SPAdes) (version 3) | ecosystem: Host-associated > Plants > Roots > Rhizosphere >... | reverse complement strand
ATTGCCCGCCTCGTGGTCGGTGCGGTGGTCCTTGACGAGCTGGTACGGGTGGAGCACGTACGAGCGGATTTGACTCCCGAAGCCGATGTCCTGCGCGGCTCCTCGCTCCTTCGCGAGCTCGGCCTCGCGCTTCTCCTCCTCGAGCTCGGCGAGGCGCGAGCGGAGGATGCGCAGGGCAGTCTGCTTGTTCGACGTCTGCGAGCGCTCGTTCTGGCACTGGACGACGATCCCGGTGGGAAGGTGGGTGATGCGGACGGCCGAGTCGGTCTTGTTCACGTGCTGCCCGCCGGCGCCGCTCGAGCGGTACGTGTCGATGCGGAGGTCCGACTCGTCGAGCTCGACCGTCGTGTCGTCGGGGAGGAGCGGCGAGACCACGACCTGGGCGAAGGCGGTGTGGCGACGGTGCGACGCGTCGAACGGCGAGAGGCGGACGAGCCGGTGGACGCCGCGCTCCGCCTTCAGCACGCCGTAGGCGTTCTCCCCGCGCACCGCGACCGTGGTCGACTTGAGGCCCGCCTCCTCGCCCGGGCTCGCCTCGAGCGTCTCCGTCTGGAACCCGCGGTCCGCAGCCCAGCGCAGGTACATGCGCAGCAGCATCTCCGCCCAGTCCTGCGCATCGGTTCCGCCGGTCCCCGCGTGGATCTCGAGGATCGCGTCTCCCCCGTCGTAGCGCCCGGTGAAGAGCGCGTCCTCCTGCAGCCGCGCGAGGTCTGCCTCGACCGGCTCGAGCTGACTGGCCACGTCCTCCTCGAGCCCGGGGTCGAGCGCGTACAGCTCCTTCGCGTCGTCGAACTCGTGCTGGAGACGCTCGTAGCGCTCGAGCTTCCTCGTGACGCGCGCTTGCTCCGTCGAGATGCGCGCCGCCGCGGCCTGGTCGTCCCAGAACCCCGGGGCGCCCATCGCCTCCTCGAGCTCCTCGCGCCGGCGCGTCAGGCGGTCGGGGTCAAAGGTAATCACGGACCCAGGCGAGCTGGGCCCCGATCTCCTCGAGCCGCTGGTCGAGCGTCTTGCCGTCGGCATCCGCCACGCCGAAGAGGGTAGCCGGAGGCGTGGTCGGAACCGCGTCGGTAGTGCGACGGTTGGGAACCGCGATGTGATGGTATCCCTGTCGCAGGTGCCGGCGATTCGAGCGCGTCTCCGAAGGACCTACTCCGTCGAGGCGGAGCTCCTCTTCGTCGCGCTCGTCCTCCTCGCGTGGCAGGCGATCCGGATCCCGCTCGAAGGGAACCTCGAGGTCTCCCTCGCCCACGCGGACAGCGTGCTCGGCTTCGAGCGCGCCCTCTCCGTGGACGTCGAGGGCGCGGTGATCGAGCGCGTCTCGGAGGCAGGGCTGACGCCGCTCCTGACGTGGCTGTACACCAACATCCACCTGCCCGTCCTGTTCGCGTTCCTCGCGGCGGTGCGCCTGTACGACCCTGCCCGCTACCCGCGCGTGCGCACGATCTTCGTGCTCTCGTTCGTGCCGGCCGTCTTCGTCATCGGCCTGTACCCGCTCGCGCCGCCCCGCTGGCACGCGGCGTTCGGGCTCGAGCCGGCCCCGACCCACGCGGATCTCGCGGGAACGACGGCGGTGCTCATGCACAACTCGACCGCGGCCGCGGCGAGCCAGCACTTCGGGTTCGCCGTCTTCGTCGCGGCGGTCTCCCTCTGGATCTTCCCCCGCTCCCGCCTCGCCCTCGTTGCACTCGCGTACCCCGCGCTCGTGTTCCTCGTGATCGTGGGGACCGGGAACCACTACGTCGTCGACTGCGTCATCGGCACGGCGACGTTCGCGCTCGCCGCACTCGCAGCCCGCTCCCTGCACGGCCCCGAGCCCTCGCGGTCGCCCGCGCCTGCACCCGGCGTCTTCGGGGCCGCCCTCGGCTACGGCCTCGTCGTCTGGGCGATCGTCGATCTGAACCTGATGAACCCGCGCAGCCCCGCCAACCTGCTTCCCGCCTTCGTCCTCGCGGCCGGTATCGCGGGCGTGCTCATCCCGCGGCTGGCGAAGGAGCCCGTCGCCGAGAGCAGTTAGCGCCGGAGCGCGTCGCGCCCGAGCAGGCACGCGGCGAGCCACGCGAGGCCGAGGCACCAGCCCGCGAGCACGTCCGTCACGAAGTGGACGTCCAGCGCGATTCGGGAGAGCCCGATAGCCACCCCGAGGACGACGACGGCTCCCCAGAGCCAGGCGCGCGCGCGGCGCGACGGGAGCCGCTCGCCGGCGAGGACGGCAAGCGCGCCGAGGCTCGCGACGCCGGCCGTCGCGTGCCCGCTGGGAAAGGCAGCGGAGCCGGGGAGCGGCACCGCCGACCCGACGTCCGGGCGCGGCCGGTCGAACCAGTCCTTGAGCAGCGCGACGACGAGCTGCGAGCCGACGTAGGCGGCCGCGAAGAACGCGAAATCGAGCCACGCGCGCTCGTGAACGAGGAGGACCGCCGCCGCGACCCCGAGCGCCGTCAGCCCGATCCAGCCGCCGAGCCACGAGAGCGGCCGCGCGACCCACTCGACCCACGCCGGGAGGTCGCTCGCGACCCAGCGGGCGACATCTCCGTCCACGGACGCGAGCGGCTCGTGGTCGTAGAGCACCGCGAGCGCGACGAATGCCAGAAGCCCAGCAACGAGGAGCATCCAGAGACGCGTGGTCTCCCGCACCTCGCCGAGTCTGCCGTTTGCGGCGGCGCGACGAGTGACCGCCGGAGGCCGGCCCGCCGGCCGGGAGGCCGAGCAAGCGATCAGCGGGTCACAGCGGCGAGGAGGGGGCACGTGGGGGGACCCATGGGTTCCCCCACGATCACGCTCCGTGGCAGCGCTTGTACTTCTTGCCCGAGCCGCACCAGCAGGGGTCGTTGCGGCCGAGATCCTTGTGCTCGTTCACGGCGGGTGCCTGCGCGAACGAGCCGGGCGTGGCGACCGGGGGCGCCGCGAGCGCCGTTGCCGCGCTCGTCCCGGCGGCGGCGATCACGTCCGCGCCCGCCGAGGTCTCGTGCTCGTACTGGAGGTTGCCGTCGTGGGCCTGCATCGGCTCGAGCGCCGGCTGCTCGACCTCGACGGCCACGTGGAAGAGCGTGAAGACGACCTCCTGACGAATCGTCTTGCCGAGCTCCTCGAACATCACGTGACCCTCGCCGCGGTACTCGACGAGCGGGTCCTTCTGGGCGAACGCACGCAGGTGCACGCCCTCGCGCAGGTAGTCCATCGCCTCGAGGTGCTCGCGCCAGCGCTGGTCGACGGTCTGCAGGATCACGTAGCGCTCGACCTCGCGGGCGAGCTCGGCGCCGAGGGCCTCCTCGCGGTCCGCGTACGTCTCGAGCGCGTCGTCGACGAACTCCTCGACAAGCGCCTCGCGGTCGGTGACGTCCGCCTCCTCGCGCAGCTCGTCGACCGTGATGTCGGTCCCGTACAGCGACTGCATGCTGGCGACGATCCCGTCGAGATCCCAGTCCTCCGAGAACTCGGCGTCCGTCAGCTGCCGCACCGCGTCCTCGACCGTCTCCGTGATCCAGCTCCGCACCTCGTCGGAGAGGTCCTCGCCCTCGAGCACGCGGCGCCGCTGCTCGTAGATGACCATGCGCTGCGTGTTCATGACGTCGTCGTACTTGAGGACGTTCTTGCGCGAGACGAAGTTCTGCTCCTCGACCTTCTTCTGGGCGTTCTCGATCTGGTTCGAGAGGATCTTCGCCTCCATCGGCTGGTCGTCCGGGATCTTGAAGCGGTTCATGATGTTGTAGATCCGGTCGCCGGCGAACAGGCGCACGAGGTCGTCCTGCCCCGAGAGGTAGAAGCGCGTCTCGCCCGGGTCGCCCTGCCTGCCCGCGCGGCCGCGCAGCTGGTTGTCGATCCGGCGCGCCTCGTGGCGCTCGGTGCCGAGGACGTAGAGGCCGCCGAGCTCGAGGACGCCCTCTCCGAGCTTGATGTCGACGCCGCGGCCGGCCATGTTCGTCGCGATCGTGACCGCGCCGCGCTGGCCCGCGTCCTTGATGATCTCGCCCTCCCGCTCGTGCTCCTTCGCGTTCAGCACGTTGTGGTCGATCCCCTTGCGCTTGAGGAGCTCCGAGAGGTACTCGGAGGTCTCGACCGCGATCGTGCCGACGAGGACCGGCTGCCCCGCCTCGTGGCGATCGACGATGTCGTCGAGGACGGCGTTGAACTTCGCGTCGGGCGTCTTGAAGATGAGGTCGTTCTCGTCGAGCCGCGCGATCGGCTCGTTCGTCGGGATCTCGACCACGTGCAGGTCGTAGATCTCGACGAACTCCTTCTCCTCGGTCTTCGCCGTCCCGGTCATCCCGGCGAGCTTCTCGTACAGGCGGAAGTAGTTCTGGAGCGTGATCGTCGCGAGCGTGACGTTCTCCTCGCGGATCTTCACGCCCTCCTTCGCCTCGATCGCCTGGTGGAGCCCCTCACTCCAGCGGCGACCCTCCATGATGCGGCCGGTGAACTCGTCGACGATCTTGACCTCGCCCTCCTGGACGACGTAGTCGACGTCGCGCTTGTACAGCGACTGCGCCTTCAGCGCCTGCATCAGGTGGTTCACGAGGATGACGTTGCGCGGGTCGTAGAGGTTCTCGAGCCCGAGCGCGTGCTCGACCTGCTCGATCGTCCTCTGCGCCGGGGACACCGTCTTGAACTTCTCGTCGTAGAGGAAGTCGGCGCCGGACAGCTCCGTCTCGTCCTCGCCCTTCGCGCCCTTGCGCGTCGCGGGCGCGCCCTCGAGGTCCTTGACGACGCGCGCGAACTGGTAGTAGGTCGCGGCCGCCGTCTCCGGCTCGCCGGAGATGATGAGCGGCGTCCGCGCCTCGTCGATGAGGATCGAGTCCACCTCGTCGACGATCGCGTAGGAGTGGCTCCGCTGGACGACGCCGTCCAGCGACACGGCCATGTTGTCGCGGAGGTAGTCGAACCCGAACTCCGAGTTCGTCCCGTAGGTGACGTCGCACGCGTAGGCCTCGCGGCGCTCGGCGAACGGCATCAGGTTCTGGATGAAGCCCACCGTCTGCCCGAGCGCCTCGTACACCGGGCGGGTCCACTCGGCGTCGCGCCGCGCGAGGTAGTCGTTCACCGTCACGAGGTGGACGCCGCGGCCCGCGAGCGCATTCAGGTAGAGCGGCTGCACGGCGACGAACGTCTTCCCCTCGCCGGTCTTCATCTCGGCGATGTCTCCCTCGTGCAGCGCGATCCCGCCCATCAGCTGGACGTCGAAGAGGCGGACGCCGATCGTCCGCTTGAACGCCTCGCGAACGGCGGCGTAGGCCTCGAAGATCAGGTCCTCGAGCGTCTCCCCGTTCTCCAGGCGCTCCCGGAACTCCGGGGTCTTCCCGCGCAGCTCGTCGTCCGACAGCGCCTCGAACTCCGGCTCGAGGGTGCCGACGTAGGCGGCCTGCTCGCGGAGCCGCTTGAGGCGTCGGCCCTCGCCGAGGCGGAGGACGCGCTCGAACTTGCCGAAGGACTGGGTCGGCACGGGACTAGGGTAGCGGGTCGCGCTCTCGGGTCCCGGGGCCGCGAGGGCCCCGGCGCGGCGTCAGGCCGCGGCCTCGTCTTCCGTGCCGGGCGGGGCCTCCTGCTCGAGAAGCTCCGGCGGGACCGGCGCCTCGACCGGCTTGCGCTGCACCGCGCGGCGCGGCTCGTGCGTGCGCTTGTCCCGGTACCGCTCGATCTGTCGCTCGAGCTTGTCGACGAGGCGGTCGATCGCGGCCTCGTACGTCTCGGCGCTCTCGCTCGCGACGATGTTCGGCCCCTTCGTGTAGACGACCGCCTCGGCCGAGTGGTCGTCCTTGATCGACGGGTTGTGCTCCCGCGACAGCGTCACCTCCACGACGGTCTGGTCGTACAGTCGCTTCTCGAGCTTCGCGAGGCGCTTCTCGGCGTACGCCCTCACCGTCTCGTTGAGGGTGCCGTTGTGGGCCTTCACCTGGAGCCGCATGGCGCTCCTTTCGGGGTCGGATCCGAGTCGACGAGCCTGCACTCAATCTAACGGACGGCTCTCGCGAGAGTCACCACCTCGACGCGGCGCGCTCCGGCCCGCCGGAGTGCGGTCGCACAGGCGTCCGCGGTCGCCCCCGACGTGTAGACGTCGTCGACGACGCAGACCGCCGATGGCGGGCGAGCGGACGCGACCACGCTCCCGCGCACGTTCCGCCGCCGCTCGTCGAGCGCGAGGCCGCGCTGGCGCGGCAGCGACCCGGTCCGGCGCAGGAGGTCGGCCGCCGGGACACGCCACCGGTCCGACAGCGCCCGCGCGAGCCCGCGCGGCCCCACGGCGCCGCGCTTCCAGGCGCGCTCGGGATCGCCTGGGACGTGGACCAGCGCCGCCACGTCCGGCCGGGGCACCACCTCCTCGACCAGCGCGGCGGCCTCGCCTGCGAGCCCACGGCGACCGCGTTCCTTCCACTCGCGAACGAGCGCCCGCGCTCTCGCGTCGTAGACCAAGGCGGACCGCGCGTGGGCGAAGGCGAGCCGGCGGCCGGAGCACTCCGCGCACCGGCGCACCGGCCAGGGGCCGGGCGAGCCGCAGCGGTCGCATACGGGCGGCCTCAGTCGGACGAGCGCGTCACGGCAAGGAGAGCAGAGCGCGGCGCCGGGCGCCTCGCACACCGCACAGCGGTCCGGGAGGAGCAGCCCGACGAGCGCGACCATCTCGCAGCCATTGTCGGCTGCTACGGGTCACGGCTCTGCGAAAAGATGCTGTCGGCTTCGGCAAGTGTCTCCGCCGAGCCGATGTCGTACCACTCGCCCGGCAGGAGCCACGTGTAGAACGCCGTCCGCGGGTACAGCCACTCGACGAGGCGGCCGGGCTGGTCCGGGTTGTTCCCCTCCTCGAGGTACTGCTTCACGAGCGGGAGCGCCCGCCGCGGGTAGTAGTAGAGCGCCACTCCGGAGAGCGTCGTTCGAGCGGCGCTCGGCTTCTCCTCGAAGAAGACGATCCGGCCGTCCTCGTCGACCTCGATCTGGTTGTACTCGTGCATCCGCGCGAGATCGCCGACGTCGTGGACGGCGATCACGGGCGCGTCCACTTCACGCCCGTAGGAGACGAGCCCGGAGATGTCCGCGCCGAACAGGTTGTCGCCCGCGACCACGACGAGCTCCTCGTCGATCCCGAGCTCGTCGAGCACGAAGCCGATGTCGCCGATCGCACCGAGGCGGTCGTCATTCGACGTCGTCCCGTCGTTCACGACCGTCACGTCCTCCTTGCCCTCGGCCCACTCCTCGAAGTGCGGCGTGAACTTCGCGTTCGTGACGACGACGACGCCCTCGAGCCCCATCGGCCGCAGCCGCTCGACGACGCGGTCGAGCATCGGCTTCCCGCCCACCTCGAGCAGCGCCTTCGGGCGGTCGAGCGTCAGTGGATACAGGCGCGTCGCGTAGCCCGCGGCGAGGACGAGCGCTCTCATGAGGGCACCTTACTGGGGAGGCTCTCCGCGTACGGGGGCCGGTGGACGCCTTCCTCCGTCACGATCGCGTCGATCAGCGAGGCCGGGGTGACGTCGAACGCGGGGTTGCGCGCGGGATACCGCGTCGAGACCTCGGCCGGGTCCCGCTCCTCGATCGGCATGGCGGCCCCGGTCGGAGTGTCCGGGTCGAGCGTCGAGGTCGGGGCGACCACGACGAGGGGAACGCCGTGCCTGGCGGCCGCGAGCGCGAGGCCGTAGGTCCCGACCTTGTTCGCGACGTCCCCGTTGGCGGCGATGCGGTCGGCGCCCACGAAGATTGCGTCGGCCTGTCCGGCTGCGATCAGCGAGGCGGCCGCTCCGTCCGCGATCACGGCGAACGGGATGCCGAGCGCATCCAGCTCCCAGGCGGTGAGACGCGCTCCCTGCAGCAGCGGCCGCGTCTCGTCGACCCAGACTCGCTCGACGAGCCCGGCCTCCCACGCGGCCCGGATCGCCCCGAGCGCGGTCCCGTACCCGCCGGTCGCGAGGCCGCCCGTGTTGCAGTGCGTCAGCAGCCTCGAGCCCGGCGCGACGAGGGCCCTGGCATGCGCGGCCATCCGGCGGCAGCGCTCGACCTCGGCGTCGTGGATCGCCCCTGCGCGCTCCGGGGTCGGGTCGGCTCGCATCTCCCCGAGCGCCCAGGCCAGATTGACCGCCGTCGGGCGCGAGGAGACGAGCACGTCGTGCGCGGCCTCGAGGTCCTCGCCGCGAAGCGCGGCGAGGGCGTAGCCGTAGGCGGCAGCGACGCCGATCGCGGGCGCGCCGCGGATGGCGAGCGTCCGGATCGCCTCGGCGACCTCGGCCGCCGAGCGGCAGCGCAGCTCGACCTCCTCGTCGGGCAGCCGCCGCTGGTCGAGCAGGACGACAGCATCGCCCTCCAGCCGGACGATGCGACGGGGCTCGAGAGGTTCGGTCACAGCCACGGGCTTCCGCGCGCGGCCGGAGCCGAGCTCTGCTCGGCGGGAGGCCAGGCGCCGTTGCCGCCGTGCACAGCGAGGAGGAAGGGGGTACGTGGGGGAAACGCCGTTTCCCCCACGATCACTACTCGGTTCCCTCGTTCCAGCTGTCCAGGTACGTCTGCTGCTCGTCGGTGAGCGTGTCGATCGCGACGCCCATCGTCGCGAGCTTCAGGCGCGCGATCTCGTCGTCGATGTCCTTCGGAACGTCGTAGACGCGCCGCTCGAGGCCTGCGCCGTTCGCGACCACCCATTCGGCCGCGAGAGCCTGGTTCGCGAACGACATGTCCATGACGATCGCCGGATGGCCCTCGGCCGCGGCGAGATTCACGAGGCGGCCGTCGGCGATCAGGTACAGGCGCCGCCCGTCGGCGAGCGTGAACTCGTCCACGAGCGCGCGCGCCTCCCGCGTCTCGACCGCGAGCTCGCGCAGGGCCGGGATCTCGATCTCGACGTTGAAGTGCCCGGTGTTGGCGAGGATCGCGCCGTCCTTCATGCGCTCCATGTGCGCCTTCGTGATCACGCCCTTGTCACCCGTCGCGGTGCAGAAGATGTCGCCGACCTCGGCCGCCTTCTCCATCGGCAGCACCTCGAAGCCGTCCATGACGGCCTCCAGCGCCCGCACGGGGTCGACCTCGGTGACGACGACGTGAGCGCCCATCCCGCGCGCCCGCTGCGCCACGCCGCGCCCGACCCAGCCGTAGCCGGCGACGACGAAGCGGCCGCCGGCGAGGAGGACGTTCGTCGCCCGCACGATGCCGTCGATCGTCGACTGGCCCGTCCCGTAGCGGTTGTCGAACAGATGCTTCGTCTGTGCCTCGTTGACCGCGATGACCGGGAAGCCGAGCTTTCCCTCGCGCTCGAGCGCCTTCAAACGGATGACACCGGTCGTCGTCTCCTCGGTGCCGGCGATGACGTCGCCGAGCTGCTCGCGGCGGTGTGAGTGGAGGACGCCGATGACGTCGGCGCCGTCGTCCATCGTCAGGTGCGGTCGGTGGTCGACCGCAGCCTCGATGTGGCGGTAGTACGTGTCGTTGTCCTCGTCCTTGATCGCGAAGACGGCGATACCGTATTCGTCCACGAGGGCGGCGGCGACGTCGTCCTGCGTCGAGAGCGGGTTCGAGGCGCAGAGCACCACGTCCGCCCCACCGGCCTGCAGGGTGCGCACGAGGTTCGCCGTCTCCGTCGTCACGTGCAGGCACGCGGAGACGCGGTGCCCGGCGAGCGGCTGCTCGCGCTCGAAGCGCTCCCGGATCGCGGCGAGGACCGGCATCTGCCGGTCGGCCCACTCGATCCGGCGCACGCCCTCCGAGGCGAGCCCGAGATCCTTCACGTCGTGTCGCTGTGTCGTTGCCATTCGTTCCTCTCCTCGTCGTCTGGATCAGGGGATCGATTCGCTCACGCGGCGGCCGCCCGGGCGGCGAGCAGGCGCTCGTGCTTGCGCTGCTCCCACTCGACCCAGGCCGGGGGCGCGCTGTCGGCTGCCGGGACGTCGGTGCCCGCGAGCCAGGTCTCGACGGCGCGCCGAAGCTCGGGCTCCTGGCGCAGCCGGATGGCGAAGGCGAGCTCGTCGAGCTCGACGCCGAACTCGGTGCGGAGGTCCCCGAGCGCCCGGAGCTGGTTCAGCTCACGGATGCCGTACCGCCGGTAGCCCGCCGGCGTGCGGCCCGGCACGATGAGCCCGGCTCCCTCGAGGTAGCGGAGCATGCGGGGCGACCAGCCCGAGCGCGCGCTCGCCTGGCCGATCGAGAACGTCTCCACGGCGCAACCCTAGCACAGCTGTGTGAAGGTTGCGCTACGGCGCCGACGTGCCCTCGCGCCCGTACCGGTCCTCGACCCGGACGACGTCGTCGAGCTGCGGTGTCGAGACCTCGACGACGAGCGTGTCCTCGAGCGTGGTCACGCGGTGGACGGTGCCCGGCGGAAAGCGGAATGCGTCCCCCGCTTCGATCTCGACGACCTCGAGCTCGCCGCCGACCTCCCCGAGCTCCAGCCGCGCCCGACCCTCGCGGACGAGCCAGGACTCGTCCTTGCGCTCGTGGTACTGCAGGCTGAGTGCCTCGCCCGCGCGCACGAAGAGCAGCTTCCCGACGTAGTGCTCGGTCTCGGCCCAGACGAGCTCCCAGCCCCACGGTTTCTCCACCCGCCTGGGCGAGGCACCGTAGCGTTCCGAAGCCGCGCTCACGAGAACCTGACGGCGTCGTCGGGGATGACCTGATGGGCGCCGATGCGGAGCCCGTGGTCGAGCTCGTTGCCGCCACCGAGCGTCGCTCCGGAGCCGACGACCGCGAGATTGCGAACCTCGCACCCCGCGCCGAGCTCGGCGTCGTCGCCGACGATCGAGCCGGTCACGACCGACCCCGTCCCGATGCGCGTGCGTGCGCCGACGACCGCGTTCTCGACGACGGCCCCCGCGCAGAGGCGCGAGCCCGCGCCGACGACGGCGAGACTTCCGGCACGCGCGCCCTCCTCGACGACCGCCCCGGGGCCGACGTAGACCGGCGGGACGAGACGCGCCCCGGACTGCACCTCCGCGCTGGGGTCGACGAGTGTGAAGTCCGGCCCCAGGGCGTCACCGACCTCGGTCGGGAAGGAGCGCTCGAGGACGTCCCGGTGGGCCTGCAGGTACGACTCGGGCGTCCCGACGTCCAGCCAGTAGCCCTCGAGCGCCGTCCCGTACACGGCGCCCTCCGAGGCGAGGCGCGGGAACACGTCCCGCTCGATCGAGACCGCCTGGCCCTCCGGGACACCCGCAAGCGCCTCCGGCTCCAGCACGTAGAGCCCTGCGTTGATCAGGTCGGTGTCGATCTCCTCGGGGCGGGGCTTCTCGAGGAACGACTTCACGCGGCCGTCGTCCGCGAGCCGCACGAGGCCGTAGCGGCTCGGGTCGGCGACGGGGGTCAGCAGAATCGTCGCCTTCGCCCCGGTCGAGCGGTGAAGGCGCACGAGCTCGGTGAGGTCGGCTTCGCGCAGCGAGTCCCCGTTCAACGCGAAGAAGCTGCCCTCGAGGCCGCGGGCGGCGAACGCGATCCCTCCGCCCGTGCCGAGCGGCTTCGGCTCGACCGCGTACTCGAGCGCCAGTCCCCCGTACCGCTCGCCGAAGGTTGCCGCGATCTGGTCGGGCAGGTGGCCGCAGGACACGACCCCTCGCTCGACACCGTGGCGCGCGAGGTGCTCGAACGTGAAGGCGAGGAGCGGCCGGTCGACGAGCGGCAGCATGTCCTTCCGCGTCGTGTCGGTCAGGGGCCGCAGCCGGGTCCCCTGCCCCCCGACGAGGATGACCGCCGGCAGGCTCACCTGCGTCCGATGCCCTCGTACGCGAAGCCGAGCGCCCGCAGCTCGCCGGGGTCGAGCATGTTGCGCCCGTCCACCAGCACCGCCCCCCGCATGCGTCGTCCCGCCTCCTCCCAGTCGAGCTCGCGCAGCTCCGGCCACTCGGTCACGAGGACGGCTGCGTCGGCGCCCTCGAGCGCGGCGAGCGCCGAGCCGGCGATCTCGACCCCGTCGAGGTGCACGGCGCCATCCGCGACGGGGTCCCACGCGCTGACGTGCGCGCCCTCGGCGAGGAGTCTCCCTGCGAGCACGAGGCTCGGCGCCTCGCGCATGTCGTCGGTGCCGGGCTTGAAGGCGAGCCCGAGGAGCGCCACCTTCTTCCCGCGGAGCGAGCCGAGGAGCCGCTCGAGCTTCCCGATCACGCGGCGCTTCTGGAGCTCGTTCACCTCGATGACCGCGTTCAGCAGCTGGAAGTTGTAGCCCGAGTTCGCCGCGAGTTGCTTGAGGGCGAGCGAGTCCTTCGGGAAGCAGCTGCCGCCGAAGCCGATCCCGGCGCGCAGGAAGGCCGGCCCGATCCGGTGATCGAGGCCGATCCCCTCCGCGACGGTGAGCACGTCGGCACCCGTCGCCTCGCAGACGTTGGCGATCTCGTTGATGAAGGAGATCCGTGTGACGAGGGCGGCGTTTGCC
>Ga0207428_10005102_pt1 | contig 12325 bp, 9 predicted proteins | sample RhiMethybrSRZTD1_FD_187600 | JGI IMG/M metagenome (GOLD analysis project Ga0207428, IMG submission 187600) | Populus rhizosphere microbial communities from Tennessee, USA - Rhizosphere MetaG P. TD hybrid SRZTD1 (SPAdes) (version 3) | ecosystem: Host-associated > Plants > Roots > Rhizosphere >... | reverse complement strand
GAGCTTTCGTGCAAAAAGGTAATCGTCTTGGATTGCGCGCGGGCTAGCTGCGGTTTGCTCAAAACCACGGCGGTGCCAGCCGTAGCGAGCTTGAGAAATCGACGCCGTGATGGAGCTGAGGAAGTTGCCCGTTTGGTCATGCGCGGTCCTCCATTAATCCCCCGACGGGGATGATCCTGGGTAGACTGCATAACCACGATGTCGAACGAGCAGAACGCAATTGGTCTGCGGCGCGGCTATGCTCATCGAATGCATGTAGCTATCGCCGATGCTATCACGACTTCATCATTCCGTTGCAACGAAATGCAGGAGGCTGATGCAAGAAGAGCTAGGTTAGAAGCCGCGCAAACCGTCGCCGCAAGCAAGTTGGTGCACATCCCGCGAGGGCGGGCCTCATACTAAGTAATTGGTCATGGGAAGCAAATTGCGGCTGGGCTCGTTCGATTTGGGTCGCGCAGCCGGGCGAACGGCTAATCGAGCGAGAAGGCGCTCCCTGGGCGCCCGATGCGGCGAGCGAGGCGTCATGGCGCGTGAGCTGCTCGCCTAATTTGTGTCGACGAGCGAACGGTGGCACGTGCGACAGCTTATATTTGGTTGACTAGATCGGGCTGAGATGGCCGAGCCGCGACCAACATTCTAGCGTCCCTCGTCGCGCTACCGCTGCCACGGCTCCGCGTACGTACAAAAAGCGGCCCCTGAGTGCGTAAACCGGCCGACATCGGACCCTAGGATGCGACCTCTTTCGCGTGCGCGATCCGCCGGCATTGCCAGATCTAGGACGCTCGCGCCGAGCATGAGGAGTGCGCCTGCACGGGGACAGATTGGGCCCGGTAACATTCGCCGGAATTGGCATGACACAAAGCAAGTGCTGCTGCACACGGCGGGTTGGGCCGTGACAGAAGTCCGGCAGATTAGTTGCTGGAGACTTTGGTTCGGAACCGCGCGAAAGCACGTCTGGCGGAGAGGCCCCGGAAGCCGACATTCGAGGTAAAGCGCCAATGCGCGGTCAGCGGCAGTTGCTTTTGCGCGAGCGGGCGTACCAGACCGTGAACAGGCGGCGCGACGTCAGCTGGGTGCCGAGGCGGGTCTTGCACTCCGCGCTGACCTCGCGCACGGCGAAGAGATCGGGGCCGAAGGTATCGCGCGCGGTGTAGTCATGCGCCCAGGCGGGTGCAACGGGCCGCGTCCGTTCCTGGCCCCACGCCGAGCTGAGCGCGATCAGTCCGAGCAGCGCCGGGGCGGCGATGCTGGCAATGAGAATGGTGCGCATGAGCTCCTCTTGCTCAAACCCGGCAGACCTCGGGCAGACGGTGGTCGGCCTGCCCGGGGTCCCCTGTTATTTCAGGGCCGCGTTGCTTTTCGCCACCTTGTCCGCATCGATATAGACCTCCGCCCCCAAGGCACGGAACTTTTCGCTCATGGCCGCCATGCCGGCCTCGGCTACCGCGGGATCGACGACGCTGGTTTCCTGGGCGATTTCGACCCCGGCTTCGTTCAGGGAAGCCGCGTAGTCGCGCACGTCCTGGGTGATCTTCATGGAACAGAACTTGGGTCCGCACATCGAGCAGAAGTGGGCGACCTTGTGGGCCTCCTTGGGCAACGTCTCGTCGTGGTAGCTGCGGGCCGTGTCGGGATCCAGCGACAGATTGAACTGGTCCTCCCAACGAAACTCGAAACGCGCCTTGCTGATGGCATCATCGCGCAGCTGCGCGGCCGGGTGGCCCTTGGCAAGATCGGCCGCGTGAGCGGCGATGCGGTAGGTGATGACGCCCACCTTGACGTCATCGCGATTGGGCAGACCCAGGTGCTCCTTGGGCGTCACGTAGCAGAGCATGGCGGTGCCGAACCAGCCGATCATGGCGGCGCCGATGCCCGAGGTGATGTGGTCGTAGCCTGGCGCGATATCGGTGGTGAGCGGGCCCAACGTATAGAACGGCGCCTCGCCGCATTCGCTCAGCTGCTTATCCATGTTGATCTTGATCTTGTGCATCGGCACATGGCCGGGGCCCTCGATCATGACCTGGCAGCCCTTCGCCCAAGCGATCTTGGTGAGCTCGCCCAGCGTCTCCAGCTCGGCGAACTGGGCGCGGTCGTTGGCGTCGGCGATCGAGCCGGGACGCAAGCCATCTCCGAGCGAGAAGGAAACGTCGTAGGCCCGCATGATGTCGCAGATCTCCTCGAAGCGCTCGTAGAGGAAGCTCTCCTTGTGGTGCGCGAGGCACCATTTGGCCATGATGGAGCCGCCGCGGCTGACGATGCCGGTGACGCGATTGGCCGTCAGCGGCACGTAGGGCAGCCGCACGCCGGCGTGAATGGTGAAGTAGTCGACGCCCTGCTCGCATTGCTCGATCAGGGTATCGCGATAGAGCTCCCAGGTGAGCTTGACGGGATCGCCGCCGCACTTCTCCAAGGCCTGGTAGATCGGCACCGTGCCGATCGGGACCGGCGAATTGCGCAAGATCCATTCGCGGGTGTTGTGGATGTTGCGGCCGGTGGAAAGGTCCATCACCGTGTCGGCGCCCCAGCGAATGGCCCAGACCATTTTTTCCACCTCTTCCTCGACCGAGGAGGTGACGGCGGAATTGCCGATGTTGGCGTTGATCTTCACCAGGAAGTTGCGGCCGATGATCATCGGCTCGAGTTCGCCATGGTTGATGTTGGCGGGAATGATCGCCCGTCCGCGCGCGATCTCATCGCGCACGAACTCGGGCGTGATGTGCGCCGGGATGGCGGCGCCGAAGCTCTCGCCGTCGGCGACCGCCGACTTGGCGCGGGCGAGTGCGGCCGTGCGGCCGAGGTTCTCGCGGTGAGCGACGTAGATCATCTCCTTGGTGATGAGCCCCGCGCGCGCAAACTCCAGTTGCGTCACGGGCTTGCCGGGCAGGCCGCGCAGAGGCAGGGGCTTGTTGGGAAAATCACGGGCGAGATGCTTGCCGCTGACATTGCCGTTGTCCTCGGGCTTGAGGCCGCGACCGGCGTAGTCCTCGACGCCGCCGCGGCTTTTGATCCAGGCGGTGCGCAGGCGCGGCAAGCCTTTTTCCACGTCGATGTTGGCCTCGGCATCCGTATAGGGCCCGGAGGGATCATAGGCGCGGAAGGCCGGCTCGCCCTCGGAGAGCGCGATCTCGCGGAAGGGTACGCGGACGTCGGCCTGGCCCACCGGAGAGGAGTAGACCTTGCTGCTGGCGCTGATCGGCCCGGTCGTAACCTTTGGAACCATCAGGTCCTCCGGGCGGGGGATCTTGTTCATGGTGCGCTCTCCTCTCAACGGCCTCTTGCAACGGCCTCCTGCAACGGCGCCGGCGGTTCTGTCGCCCGCTACTAGCGGCGCGGCAAAGCTGCGGCGCTGAGACGGGCCATGTATGGTGAGGGGAAAGCACGTCCGTCCCTTCGCCGGCATGACCCGGATCAGGTTCTAAGGGTGGCGGTGCGGGGTGGCCCTGGTTGCGAGTTGTCTCATCAACCCCAGGCCGTCAGCACCGTCTCAGCCGGCTCCCGCCGGCCCCCCTGGAACGCACATAATGTGCGCCGTTCGGGCGCTTCGTGCAAGGCGGTTGCTGGTTTCCCGTGCAAAAGGGCTTTTGCGCGCGCTCACGCGTGCGCACGGGCAGCGGTGCTGGGTCGAGCCCTGGCTTGGCCGGGAGTAGGCGCCAAGGCGTGAGGCTGGCGTTCGTTAGGCCGCCACCTCGGCCACGCGCACGTCCCCGTCGCTGCGCGCCAAAAAGGTGGCGATGCTGCCAACGCTCACCGGATCCTTGAGGAGGGGGGCATGGCCTTCGCCCGACACCGTGATGGCCTCGAGCCGCGGGTGGCGTCGGCGCATCTCTTCCAGGGTTACCGCGCTTAAGATGTCGGAGTGCTCGCCCCGCAGCACCAATGTGGGCACGGCCGCGAGCGCCAGAAACTGCGGCCACAGCTCGGGGATCGCCTTCATTTGCGCGAGCCCCTTGGCGAGCGCCGGGTCGTAGGCGGGGCTCGGCAGGCCATTGTCGTCGTTGAAATATTGGTGCGCGAGCTCGCCCCACTGCGCCTCGGGCACGGCCGGAAACTGCCGCTGGTTGATGTCGCGCACGAGGCGGGTTGCCTCCGCCCAGTCGGCGGGCAAGGGCACCCGGCCGACGTAGGCGGCAATGCGGGTCAAGCCGTCCGACTCTATCACTGGGCCGATGTCGTTGAGCACAACGGCGCCGACCGACGCCGGCCGGATCACGGCCATCAGCATGGCGAGGATGCCCCCGCGCGAGGTGCCGATCACCGCGGCGTGCTTGAGCCCCTTGACGATCATGAAGTCGAGGACGTCGTGGAGCTCGATCAGGATCGAATAGTTGCGCCAATTCGGGTCGTACTGGGACCGGCCGCGGCCCCGATAGTCGAGGGCATAGACATTGCGCCCCTCGGCATCCTGGGTCGCCAGCGCCAGCGCCAGGTCGTGGAAGTCGCGGCTGTTGCGCGTCAGCCCGGGCAGACACACGACCGGCCGCCGCCAGGCGCCGGTGACGGGATAGTGGCGTGCGTAGAGCCGCAGGCCGTCGCGCGAGGTGAAGTGGATGTCGCGATAGGCTGGCTGCATCGGATGCCTGCTCCACTGCCCCAAGTGCGCGCGCTACTTGGCCTCGGTCGCCTTGTCGGCCCCAGTGGCGGGGGTCGAGGTGCGCCTCAGATCGGCGTTGAGGCGCATGGCGGTTGCCTCCTCGCCCAGGCGCGCGCGATAGATCTGGATATTGGACAACACTTTTTGCACGTAGTCGCGCGTTTCCTCGAAGGGAATGCGGTGGATCCAGTCGATCGGGTCGACCTTTCCATCGCGCGGATCGCCGAACTCCTTGATCCACTCCCGAGCGCGTCCCGGCCCCGCATTATAGCCGGCAAGGGTCAGGACGTAGGAGCCGCTGAACTCGTCCATGCGATCGGAAATGTAGGCGCTCCCCATCATGGTGTTATAGACGGGATCCTGCATCAGCCGGGGAATATCGCACTTGATCTTGTAGTCGCGGCAGACGTGGCGCGCGGTGACCGGCATCACCTGCAGGATGCCGCGCGCGCCGGCGCCCGACAGGGTCAAGGAGTTGAACTCGCTTTCCTGGCGGGCGATGCCGAGGATCACGGCGGGCTCGGGAGGCTTGCGCAGAGGCGTATATTGCGGCAGCGCCCGCACGGGGTAGGCGTAGTAGGCGAGGTTCATGCCGCGCGCGATCGCCGCCTTGCCGACGCGCACCGACATTTGTGCATCACCCAGCGCGTCGGCGAGGTGGGCCAGCATCGCCACCTCTGCCTCGCTCTTAAGATAGGTGGGCAGATGGCGCAGGAAAGCGCGGGAGAGCGCGGCGTCGAGGCCGGCCTTGCGCGCCACCACAATCGCGCGCACCGCGTCCGATCCCGTGAAGCGGGCGATTTCCTCTTGGCTCGGCACGGCCGGGGCGGGCAGGGTGAGCCGGTTCGCACCCGGGTCGGCCTTGAGGCGCGCGAGCTGGCCATGGAAGGTGTCGAAATAGACGGCACCGGCGCGGTATTGCTCCATGGCTTTGGGCTTGTCGCCGAGCGTCTCGAAGGTGCGGCCGAGCCAATAGCTGGCGCGGGCCCGGCTCAAGGGGCCGTCGGCCAGGCTGCCGAGCGTTTGGAAGTGCGCCAAAGCCTGCTTTGGCTCATCGAGATAGCGCAAGGACAGCCAGCCCGCGAGGAAGGCTGCATCCTTGCCGGCATTGACCGACAATGGGCCCGGTTCGCGCACCAGCTCGTAGGCCATCTTCGGCTTGCCGAGCCGCAGGGCCGCATAGGCGTTGGCGCGCCGTTCCTCCCACCAGCCGTCGGGCTTGGTCGTGCCCGGCGCTTCGGGCTCGGCGAGCAGGATTTTCCAGGCCTCCTCTTCTTTGTTTTGCCGGCGCAGGGCTTGCGCCTTCTGCACCGCCAGCCCCCAATCGGCCGCGCTCGTGGTGGGGACCTTGGCGATCAGGGCTGGCGAGTTCTTGGCGCGCAAGAACACGGCGAGCCGGGCCTCCGCCGCCTTTTTTTCGGGCTCGGAGAGCAGCGGCAGCATGCGCCGGATGATGGCGGCGCGTTCATTGCGTTCGTTGGTCCAGCGACTGTCGTTGAGCAACAGGCGATTGAGACGGCGCTTGTGGTCGGCCTCCGTCAGCAGCGGCCCGATGCGTTTGAGGAAGGCGGGTTCCTGGCTGGCGGGAATGTCGTACTCGGTCCAGGCCTTGACCGCGAGCGCCTTGGCGCGGTCGTTGTCCTTGTCGGCCAGATGCGCGGCGGCGAGGGCCGCCCAGCCGACGCCCGTCTTCGGCTCGGCGTTGGCAAAGAACGCCTTGATCTCGCGGGCACCGGCGGAGGGACTATTAAAGAGCGCCTCCTCGGCGCGCTGGGTGAGCACGTTGCGGTCGGGCCAGGCCGGATTGGCCTCCAGGAAGGCCTTGATTTCCGTGGCACCCCCGTAGCCGGCGCGAAAGATGAACCAGTCGACCAGCTTGCGTGCTGCGGGCTCGCCGATGCGGTCGCGCAGGGCCTTGGCTTCGGGGAGCTTGCCGTTGGCGCCATTGGCGATCGCCTCGCGCAACAGGGCCGAATCCCCTTCCGAGATGGCGAGGTTGCGCAGGGGGGCGATGGCCGCATCGTAGCGGGCGATGTGCTCGTTCTCCCGCGGCAGCGGCGTGGGGCGCGGCACGGGCGGCAGGCTTCCGCCGGCGGCGGGTTCCGCCACGCGCACCGGGTCGGGGGCTGGCGCGGCCGGAGCCTTCGCGGGGCCTTTGCCGCCTTTGACGGCGGCGAGGCCGTCGGCCGGCGCGCGGCGCGGTGCGGCGCTGGTGTTTGTCGGCTCGGTCATGGCGCTGGCGCCGCTGCCCAGCGTTGCCGCCAGCAGCAGGGTAAAGAAGGTCTTAACTGCGCTCCGCATGCCACCCCGATTCGGTTGCCTGCTGTTTGTCTCCGCGCTGTGCAAACGAACTCCGTGGGCTTTCACAAGTTAAACAAGGCGCCAGCATGGCCGGTCCGGTCGGGGAGCCTGCGCTTGCCCGAGTTTTCCCGTGCCGGCATAATGAATCTGTGCGCCCTGCCCCGGTTTTTCGTTGCACTCGGGCAGCAAGAGGCTATCAAGTGAGAGAACTGCCGACAAGGAGTGAGGGGTGCCGAGCTCAACCGGCGGCACCCGATTTTGGGAGCGACCCATGTTCCAGGGTTCATTCACAGCGCTGATCACGCCGCTTAGGGGTGGTGAGGTCGACGACAAGGCCTTCGAGCGCCTGGTCGAGTGGCAGATCGAGGAGGGAACGCACGGTCTCGTGCCCGTGGGCACCACCGGCGAATCCCCGACGCTCAGCCACGAGGAGCACAAACACGTGGTCGAGTTGTGCATCAAGGTCGCCAAAAAGCGGGTGCCCGTGATTGCGGGTGCCGGCTCCAATTCGACCCGCGAAGCGATCGATTTCTCCCGGCACGCCAAGAAGGCGGGGGCCGATGCCGTCCTGCATGTGACGGGCTACTACAACAAGCCGACCCAGGAGGGCATGTACCAGCATTTCAAGGCCATCAGCGAGGCCGTCGATCTGCCGATCTTCCTTTATAACGTGCCCGTGCGGACGATCATCGACATCTCCGTGCCGACGATTGCGCGCTTGGCCAGCCTGAAGAACGTGGTGGGCATCAAGGATGCCACGGCCAAGGTGGAGCGGGTCACCGCCCAGCGCCTGGCCTGCGGCAAGGACTTTATTCAGCTGTCGGGCGAGGACGGCACCGCGCTCGGCTTCAACGCCCACGGCGGGAAGGGCTGCATCTCGGTTACCTCCAACGTTGCGCCACGCCTGTGCGCCGAATTCCAGACGGCTTGCCACAAGGGCGACTGGCAAAAGGCGCGCGAGCTCAACGACCGCCTGATGCCGCTGCACGAGGCCTTGTTTTGCGAGACCTCACCGGGTCCGGTGAAGTATGCGGCCTCGCGGCTGGGGCTGTGTTCGGCGGAGCTGAGGCTGCCGATGGTGCCGATTGCGGAAGAGTCCAAGCGTCGGGTCGACGCGGCGCTCGCCGCCGTCGGTCTGGCAAGCCTGGCTCGGGCCGCCGAGTAGGCTCGGGCGTTCGGGTCAACGGCAATGGCCGCGGCCAGCAAGGATGATGGCCGCAAGCGCATTGCCGAAAACCGCAAGGCGCGGTTTGAATACCATCTGGGCGACACCTACGAAGCCGGCATCGAGCTGACCGGCACGGAGGTGAAGTCGCTGCGCGGCGGCCAGGCCAATATTGCCGAGAGCTATGCCTCCGCGGAAAAGGACGGCATTTTTCTGATCAACGCCTACATCCCCGAATACAAGGCCGCTGGCGACTTTTTCCAGCATGATCCGCGCCGGCCGCGCCGGCTGTTGCTGCACAAGCGCGAGATCCACAAGCTCGCCGTGGCGGTCGATCGCCAGGGCATGACCATGGTGCCCTTGGAGCTCTATTTCAATGCGCGCGGACGGGCGAAGCTGCGGCTCGCCCTGGCGCAAGGCAAGAAGCTCCACGACAAGCGCGCGGATGAGGCCAAGCGCGACTGGCAGCGGCAAAAGGCGCGCCTGCTGCGCGACAAGGGATGAGGCGGTGCCAACGCCGTCGGAGGGATGCCGGTGCTGTTAGCTTCGCACGATCTCATGCGTATTGAGCGTGCGGCCGTCCGCGCCTGGCCGGCGTTTGAGACGGCGGACGTGCAGGGATGGCTGTGGCGCTATAGCGGCGGTGGCTCGCAGCGCGCCAATTCCGTGTCGCCCCTCGCCTTCGACGGCGGCGACGTCGAGGCGGCGATCGCGGCGGCCGAGCGGCGTTATCTCGCCCGCCAGGCGGCGCCGATGTTTCAGATCTCAGATGTCGTGGTGCCCGCCGGGCTCGATCGGCGGCTCGAGGACCGTGGCTATCGGCTGCAGGAACCCTGCACCTGCCTCGCCAAGGCGCTGGGCTCCCGGCCAGAGATGCCGGCGGGTATCGAGGTTGCCGACCGCGCGGGCGAAGACTGGTCGAGCGTCTATTTGGCCGGCATTACGCCGGGCCGCCGGGCCACGGCGCCACAGATCTTGGCGAGGGTGCCGCGACCCTCGGCCTTTTTGTTGCGCCGCCAGGACGGCGTGCCGATCAGCGTGGCGCTGGCGGTGGTCCACGCCGGCGTGGTGATCGCGGAGTGCGTGGCAACGCTCGCGGGCTATCGGCGCCGGGGGGCGAGCGAGCACATCATGCGCGCGCTGGAGGCCTGGGGTGTGTCCCAGGGCGCCAACCTGGCCGCGCTGCAGGCCGTGGCGGAGAACGCGCCAGCGCAGGTGCTCTACGCCAAACTCGGCTATCACCGCGTCGGTGGGTACCACTACCGGGTGCTCGATCGCTGACATAACCCGGCTACACGCCAGCCCTAGGCCGACACACCTTCGCGCCGTGGCTTGGTGCGAGGGTGCCTGGCGGCGCTCAACGACCTCCAACCGTGGCGGCTGTCTCGGGTGGCGCGCTGCGCATTTTTCTGCCCTTCGCGGCCGGGGGCTGGCGCTGAGTGCGGCGCCCGATTTCGAGGCGCCAGCTTTTTTCTTAGCCATTTCCGTGACGACACGTATGATGTTGCGGCACGAGGGCACCTGGCTGAACGCGGCGCATTGGGAATGCGCGTCATGCCTGAGGTGTCCGGGTGGGGATTTGGGGGAACGCTCGTGAATTGGCTATTTGCTCTACCGATCGCCTTGGCGATCGTCTTGGTGCTCGTGCACCTGCTTGGCGCTGGCGAGGTGGCCACCTTTTTGGATCAGCTGACGATTTCCGGCATTGTCGCCTTCGGTATCGTCAAGATGTTCTTTGCCTGATCGCTCAGCGCTATCGCTCAGCGCTGCACGCCTCGCCGCTCCAGCCCCGAGGATGGGCTGAAGCGACGGCGAGCGGCTGGGACCGATGCGGTTGCTCACCGCATTCCCCGTGCCGTTGGCTCCCCCCGGCGATCGCCCGTTCGCGGCCGCAAAGCATTGCGGCGCCGTCGCAGTTGCGTCGTTCGGTACGAGCGCTGCACACAAGACGGCGACTAGCAGCGTGGCGCTTTCGGATCAAAGACGAAGGGCTCTTCGCTGCCGAACGTCTCGGGCACGCCGGATTGCAAGAACTTGGCCGTGCGTGCCTTTTGTCGTTGGCAGGCTTCCTGCACCATCAGGTCCGACGCCGTGGTCGGTTTGGGTTTCGTCCGCAGCGCGGTCGACGCCGTCGGTGTCGAAAGGGCGGTGCCCGTCGTTGCGGTCTGGGCCCCTGCGGACAGACCGGCGATCACAAGGGCCGCAGCTAGCAGTGAGCTCGCCAGCAGCAGGTTCAACGATGCGTGCATCTGTTTCATGGTTTCCTCCGGAAGATGGGTTTGCAACCAGCTTGCCCTTACGCGGGCTTTGGCGGCACCCGCGGGTCACCTTCGGGGAGGATTTCGGGGGTGGTGAAGATCACGCCATTCTCCGTTGGGTTCGGCGTGTCGGTGACCAACGTCTGCGGCGGGAATGGGGGCGACCCCGTGATCCCCGACACCAGGAGCTGGATGCGCATCAACAAGGCGAAGTCCTCGTGCACGGTGTTGTGGCAGTGGTTCACGTAGGAGCCGCCGTACTCGCCGAACTGGATCTGGAACTGCACCTGGCCGCCGGGGCGCAGGCGCCAAACGTCCTTTCGTACCAGCCTTTCGGTGGCAGGAATCTGTGCGCTGCCACGGTTCATGGTGATGCCTTCCTCAAAGTGGAGATGGATCGGGTGGTCCCAGCCGCCCCCGCCATTGACGTAGGTCCAGTGCTCGATCTCGCCCGACTTTGGGATCACCAATGAGACCCGGTTGGCGTTCATTGAGTGCGCTTCCTGCCCGTTGATCCTGATGGTCCAAGGGAAGTTGAACACCACCTCGGAGCAGTCGGGTGTGCATTCACCGGTGACCGGGTTACGCGAATCGCCGTCCCCGCTTCGGCCAAACTCGACCAATCGCGTGCGCACCGGAGCAACAATTGGAATTTGCTCGGTCAGTATGCCGGGAACAACGCTGGGGTCGGGGTCGCCAGACCTCAGGATGACGCCTGGTTTATCGACGCTTTCCAACTGAGAAACGACCCGGAATTGCAAGAGTGCCCCCAGCACCGGATCGTTTGGATCGCCTCGCAGGGCAGTTGCCAGCGACACCGCTCCATCGGGTTTGTTACCCTTGGTCTGCTTCAAGCGATCCACCAAGTGGAGCCGGTCACCCGGACGGAAGGTGGAGAAGTCGACGACGATGTCGTAGCGCTCGGCGATGCCTTGCTCATCGAGCTCGGTGAGCGGGATCGGGTTCACCACCAAGTTGCCATCGTTGGCGATGAAATTGAACGGCACGGCGCTTCCCGTGGGACCCGCAATGGCAAATTTCCAGAACCGCGACATGCTGGCCGCCAAAATGCGGAAGCGGTACTTCCGGGGTAGCACCTCCATGTATGGCGCATAGGTCGAGTTGACTAGCGGGATATCACCGATCATGCCGTCGGTGGTAAAGATGTCGAAAAAGAGCTGCCCCTCGGGGTCGAGCGCGGCATCCGAGATGATGAGATTGACATCGAAGTCGATGTTGCCCCAGTCCAGCTGGCTGCCGCTCGGGAGGCGCAAGTTGACGCCGTCGGAAAGCGCCTCATTGCCGCGATCCCTCGAGCTGTAATAGTTGATCATCATGAGCATGCCTTTGTAGACATTCTCGGCCGTGAAAAAGAACCGGTGGTCGTGCGCCCACATGGTTCCCTGCAGCTCACGCCAGTCGCCCGCCACCTTAACGATGCCGCCGCTGCCGTCGGGCCCGCCCGCCCTTGGGTCGTCGCCGAGTATGTTGATTTTGTCGCGGCGGGCGAGCGTGGTGCTCCAGCGGTAGTCGTAAAAGGTGCCGGGGAAGTGGTGCACATTGGCGGCACCGTCGCTTTCCGCGCCGTTGTGGGCATTGTGGAAGTGGAGTTGATGCTGGTTGCGCCCGAAGCCGCCGTTCTGGTTCTGGGCGGTCGGTAGATTGTTATAGATGCGGGTGATGATGGGCTCGCTGTAGCGTCCCTTGATCAGCGGCGGCGGCACCATGCCCGACGGTGTGTTGAAGGGCGTGTGCCCGCTGGCGTACGACCAAACGGCGTTAGGGCCAAAGAACGGCGCGCTGCCGTTGCCCGTCCCGAAAAAGTTCTGCCCGGGCGCGATCTGCGAGAGCGAAAAGACGTAGCCGACCTTGGGAAAGAACTCGTCCCAGCGCTGATGCGCGAACACTTCTCCGGGAGGACGGCCTTCGATCGGCCCATTGCCGGTGATCGGATTTCTGAACTGCGGGTCGGCGGGGTTGGCGCTGAAGTCGGTGTGATAGGACAACCTC
>Ga0207428_10005101_pt1 | contig 12327 bp, 16 predicted proteins | sample RhiMethybrSRZTD1_FD_187600 | JGI IMG/M metagenome (GOLD analysis project Ga0207428, IMG submission 187600) | Populus rhizosphere microbial communities from Tennessee, USA - Rhizosphere MetaG P. TD hybrid SRZTD1 (SPAdes) (version 3) | ecosystem: Host-associated > Plants > Roots > Rhizosphere >... | reverse complement strand
TTCTGGAATAGCGTAATCGTGTTACCTGACGACCAGGTTACCCCTTCAGTTTCACCAGACTATGGCCGACTTTTTTTTGGGGGGGGGGGACAATTGACCATAATGGCCAATTACTCGCAGCCACCCAACGCAGCCAGAGCCGGGTTGGCTACGACGTAAAGAGACTTTGTAGCCTGCATCCGAAGTTACAACTCGCCGTTGAGTATGCTTTGGAGCTTTGACGCCGAAATATCGGGTTGGACAACGGTGAGTTGGCCGATACGGTGTAGCTTCGTATAACGAGGATCCTTGTCCGAAACGACGTACAACCACTTAACTTTTCTTAAGTGAACAAAATCGACCCGAGTGTTGGCGTTGGGTAAAGATTTTGATCCATGGAAATTAGCTAAGTAATCACCCTCCACTTTTCCAGCCAGTAAGTAGCCCGATGTAGAAGACGGGCACATTACCCAGTCACCGCTTTGCATTTTGAATGCAAAATTCCATGGCATATTGGCCGTGGTCTTCAGAACTCTTTCGTTGTCATTGGGATAAGCAATTCTGAATTTCTCAACGAAATCTGGGTAATTATCTTTGTAAAGCCGCATATCACCCACTGCCGGCCACCCAATAGCAATGTAGCCAAGCGACCCTGGATCCGGTGGGAAAGGGCCGGCTTTTGAGTTAAACGCTTCCAGCTGATCCCCGGCATCCCCGACAAAAACGCCCCATACTTTTGGCTCTTCCGCAGACATTATCCTTCCTCCATTTGGGTGTGAGGAAACATTATCCGAGTCGCAGAGATACGTACAGGATATTTTTAAGATATTTTTAAGATACCTGAGCACAGCTAAACCGGGTAGTCACCAGCGCTTGCTCCGCCTAGTAAAAACTCTCCTATTCACTGAGCCACGGACAGCTGCCGAAAGCGCTTTGCTTACACGGCGGATCGGCGATAAACCGCAATGCGCCCCCCCCATTCACGCGAAAATCAGGTCGTAGCCATCAAGGTTTTGCCGTACTTGTTTTCCAAATCGATAGCGAGTCGGGCGTTGTAAAGGGCCCCAAATGTCCTCTCCGATGATGTCGCGAATCTTGGCCGAGTGGGCAACCTGCTTTGCAAGGGTCTGACAAGCACCTTCCTGAGGTTATCGCCTAGGGCGAAGATGTCCACCTTTAACCAGACACCAGATTTCGCTCAAACAAGTGAACGCGATGTGCCAACGAATTTTTTTCCAATGTCCTTCAAAGAAAAACTCATCCAGGACTGACTGCCCCAGGCGCTTCTGTTGCTGGAGGAGCGCGCTCACGACACTCACTAGAGCCATCCCGAATAAATGGCATTGAGGTGATCACCCCTAATCGAAGCATGATCTTTCCGATGCTAGTCACTCGATCCCCCAGCATAGTATCTGCGGGCGAGCCCACGCTATTTTGGGCGTATGGTGCCTGCGATCTGTTGCTGCTCCATATATTTTTGCCTAGCTGTTTCGGCGCTCTTTTTTTCGGCCTGCTCTTTTCTCAATTTCTCCTCATACAAGGGTGGGTAAAAGACCCAGGCTCTGCCACTACCTTCCATGAGTGCCCACCGCAAGGCATTGAGAATGGCCAGAACAATAGCTCCCATACCCCACCAGCCAAAAGTCGTGTCAACGAAGCTGATCAACGACTGAGCGCCTTTCAATTTTCCGCCAACATAGTCCGCCGCAATGAGAACCAGCAGCCCTAACAGCATTGAGCATATTTGGTATTTTTTGACGCGCAGATCCTCAATGGCATCCCTATTCTGATCGCAAAGACTCAGCAAGAAATTACTTTGCTCTGAGACAGCCAAACGCCTTAGCTCACTCGTCCGAACGTAGTCGATAGGAGCCTGTGATTCGGACACTCTTCTGTCACTGTCAAAAATTACTTTCACAACATGAGTAAGCATTGGCACCAGAAGCGACGCATACACCAGAAAAGCTAATACAACGCAGGCTAACCTCCCAAAATTCTTCCAGATCGCATCTGTGCTGAAAGACAAGTTGTACAACCCATCCCCAGTCATAAATACCAAACAAACATCGGAAAATAGCATGACGTAGATAGCTTTGAGGCACCAATTGAAATCCCACGCTTTCTCTATGATTCCCGAGGCAATCCCTGAAAGCAGGTTGTTCGGCTGGGCTCCATTGTTACTCTCTTGGCTCATATTTCTCTCTACTTATGATCCGTAAGCCCTCCATAGGATGGCTCGCTTGATTTATTGTCACGCGTCGGTAAACCAGTTGGTGGTCGACTTAGCTACTTCGTCGCCCGTCCTCACCTAAACATGCTTCGTCTATGCCCCATCACAAACCGCAGCCCTTTGCGATAGGCTCAACGATAAGTGTTGGTGGCGCTTTCCCTGTCTGCATGTCAATGACCTCCAAAGAACATCCAGATTTAGGAGCTGAGTGGGTCACTTGGTAAATCGCTCCCGCATTTGGGATGAAGCTACTGAAGCTCAAGCAACTCCTGTGGATTAAAGGCTGATCGGTGTTCTCACGCTCTTTGATTCCCATGCTGAGAGCGCTCAGATAAATGCGTCGATTAGGTTGGATCAGGAATCGATTTTTTTCAGGTTCTGACTGTGAAACACCACCTAGAACCCCCGTCTCGTCAGTGTCTTGGCAGTAAGCATCGTAATAGGCCCAATACGCTTGGCTGCCTCCGGAGATGAATTCGTTTTTGCCCCACTTGGCATCGAGGGTGGCATAAGGCGCATTCGGTGCCGGTTGCTGGTAGTGACCAACGCAACCGGTAAGCAAAGCCACACAGCAGATCAGAATGGATTTAGTCAACTTCACACCAACCGAAAATAATCCAGAAATGGGGACATCTGTTTTGTTATCGGCCAGTTTGGTTTGAACAAGAGAAGTCGTACCAATTGTTGAGCACCACGACTTACTTCGCGAGCCTTTGAAAAAAAGCGGCTCTGAAGATCAGGCCGCTTGGACTGCTGAGCAGTAAGCTGGGAGATTCCAGCACGAGAGAGAAGGGTATTTCCGCCCCCTCCAGGCGGTGAGTGCCACAATAAGTTTCCGGTGAAACCGCCCTGCCCCATCACGCGCAGAAGCTATTCCGTGTCAATTCATAATGCCTTCACGCTTCAGGGTGGCGAGCTTGGCCAAGATTCGTGCTTTGGCAGCATCGAGTACGGCCGGATTGGTTTTGCTCGACAGTTTTTCCCGTGTCTTACCGCCCATGAAATAGCTGATGCGTTCCGCATTCGCTCCCGAGGGATGTGGTAGACCGTCCAAGAGCTGCTCGGCCTTTAACAGGCCTCTGGATTGCAAGTGCTGAAAGACTTCGGTGACCTTAGGGCCGAGCGGGACATAAAGGCACCTTGAGCCCAGTGTCCGGACTTCTTCCGCCAAGTACGTATCGACCTGATGGCGCAAACTCGAGCGGCTGAGGATAGAGGGACTGCCGCTGTAATTCTGACCATCGAGAAAGACTGGGTAGCGCAGGGCCGAGGTGTAGTGCACCAGGTGACGATGTGTATCGAACAGTCGTGCACAGCTATCGATCTCCAACAGCGCATGAAGTCCAACGTGATCTAACATGCCGATGAGGTTTTTACGCATCGCACCAGCGAAGCTGGCCGTTTCCTTAGCTGCTTGTTTGGCCTGCTCGATGGAGGCACCATCACGCAGCTTCTGACGAGCTTCTTCCAGGGCGCGGCTGGCTTGTTGCAGACCCGGTGTGATGCCACACAGCACGACTCGTGCACCTGTATTGACATGATCAAAAGGTGCGTAAAAGGTCTGCAGATTTCCCTCTGACGAAAGCAAAAGATCGGCTGGTAGTGTTGAAAAATTGTGAGTGGAAGCTTTAAGCAGGTTGCTGAACTGTTCGAGGCTCATGATGATTTCCTTTGATGATGAACGTCTGAGTGGTTAGCAGGGGAGCGTTAATCCGCTCGTGTTACGACAAAACCCCGACGCCCCTTCAACCAACGCAATGCCTCTTCAGAGTCGACAACCGTCTGGATCCCTTCCTTACGTGTATACAGCCGATCCGCCGCCGTAGGCTGAGCCGCATTACGCACGGCTCGTTCGGACATTTGTCCTAACGCCGCGATTTCTTTTAGCGTTAAGTAACCAATGTTTTCCTCACAGGACAAAAACATTGGTATCGCTTCTTGATCCTCAAACTTCGGATGGGTATCCAGATCAAGTCGGGCTCTAACCAACGAAAGGAACAGGATGTATTCGAGCCCCGTCGGCAACACCATCTCCCGACCTTTGACTCGAGGCGAGAAGACTTCAATGGCCGGCCTCGCCGAGAGCACCACCATGGCCAGGCGATACCAGCTGTCATTCATCTGGGTTTGCTCTACCCCATCCTTAGCTAGCCTGAGTCGCCCATTTATCGCGTAGTCATAGCAATCATTAGCAGCGACTCGCATGGGGTTTTCGCCATTTAATTCGCGATCCATGCTCTCCAGCTTGACCGGATCGGCTTCCCCACCAAATGCCATCAGTGAAGCACCTAAGTATCCCCAATAGGCGTCCTGCGCCTCTTGAAGAATGCTGTCTAGACCGAGCTGCTTTTCGCTCGGTAGGAGGGTGTGCTCGAATTTTTCACGCCAGTAGGTGCTCATCGCGTCTGCCCCTTATCGATCGGTATGAGCACAGACTATCGATACAATATGACACCGTCAATGATTAATTAATGATATGTAGTATGATTTTTAAATCAACCAACCGGAGGCATTTTTCCTGAATGGCCTCAGCGGAAGCACACATGAGATGAGGGCGCTTACGCCCCTGAAAACACTCAGTGGTCACTTGCAGTATACTTTCCACAATTGATCAATTCGCGTCGTAAAGCTCCGACTCATCATTTCCCGACGCATCCCCCAATCAGGGTCGGTTGGCACACATGCGAGACGCATCGTTCCCCTACCCCATCGACCATTGATAGCATCCAATACGCCCATTACCTTTTCGGTTGCAGCCGGTTGGGAGATCGCGAAGAGGTCTTCCGTGTACTCGCCTTTTTGGCAAAGGCTAACCAGAAGCACCTCGGCTTTGCTGTATTTGAAACCTGGCCGGAAGACTCGATCCACCGCTTCCACGGCGGCCTTTGTCATCAAGCGCACGTCGTCCGTTGGATAGGGCAATTCCAATAGGACTCCATTGGCGTATTTGGCTTCCTCCGGATTGAGCATGCCCGGCAATCGACCACACGCATCAAAACAGAGTTTTTAAGGCCCTATCTCGATTCAACTGATCCGCCTTCATTTCCTCGATGGCAAGACCGCCCTAGATCAGTGGATGATATTCATCACTGGCACGGAGCCGTTTTCGTGCCACCAATGACAGATCACATATCGGCTACCGGTGTAGGTCTCGCAAAGGTGATAACCCTTGAGATGGAATATTCTTTCGACTCTAGAAGTTCGGATGCTCCCGCCATCCACAAAGCGCCCCCGCATGTCTGAAAAAACAACTCCAGTCATGCAAGGAGGCTGAATTTCAGCACAGCAAAGGTACCCAGTGATCCGGACACCGAAATCAATTTCCTGTGCCTCTAACACGCTCTTTGGGAATCCCAACTCTCAACCCTCTTCGCTTATAAACGGCTCGATATTGACTTCAGTGAACTCGATCAAAACGGTCTAAGGCGCCATTGTCATAAAGCCAGTGGGCTACGACATACATACCGCCATCGACTGTAATCACGACTTCATAGCCAGCACGCTTGTGCCGATCAGCAACGGGTTGCGTATGGATTGGCAACCCTTCCGGGAACGCCCTAGCGTGATCACAAAACAGAAGCCCATTCATCCGTGGAGGACGCTCCAATGCGCATAGCAAATAGCCAACGACACCTGGATCAGCGATAGCTGCACGTGTTTGCTCTATGATCTTCGGCAGCTTGAAAAACCTAAAGTCAGACAGCTCTGCGCCGTAAGTTTTGATCCAGTGCATCTGGTCTCCCCTCCTCTTCAGCGATCAGATTTCTACAGTCAAATTCGGAACAAAACCCGTCTCTTCCCCTGGATAACCACGGGGGTTGGAAATGATTCGGGATCCGCCTAACGCAATATCAACCGCTCGATGCGTGTGGCCAAAAATCCACACGTCCACTAGCGGCAGAAGCGCGTGCCAGCGGTTGAAAAATGTAGCGCTGAGATGACCGTCATGGTTTTCACGGCCCGCTTCGGGGACGGGGCAATGATGCGTGACGACGACGGTTTTTCCGTCAAAAGGCTTGCTGAGCTCGCGCTTCAAAAAGTCGAACGCGACGCGATTTAGCTCAATCACATCTGCCGGGCGTAGACGACGATAGTTGTCCTCAGTCGCAATCATCTTGAAGTCATTCATCAATTGCCCACATATCAACGTCGCCGCCATTACGTCCCCGGTAGATGAGAAATCAGTCCACCCCGTTGTGACCAAAAACCGGATTTCGTCTTGAATCCACACCTGGTTTTCCAGGACATGAACATGGGGTGCGGCAGCGTCTCGAATTTTGCGAAGGGTGTGATCGATGTGGCCACCGTAAAACTCATGGTTACCACAGACATAAATGACCTCACGATCGAACGTCTGATTCGCCCACTCCACGCCACGACACTTGGTGTGAATGTCCCCGGCTAAGATCACGAGATCAGCATCGTTTGGAGGCGGCACGAATTCGGAAAACTCAAGGTGTAGATCTGAGAGCACGTGAACTTTCATCTGTGAATCCTCAAGCTCATTTGCCTGGTTCGGTCAAAAAGGTGAGCCAGCGGCCCAGGATCAAGATGCGCCGCTACGATTGAATCGCCCCTTCGCGTAAGCGCCTAGCTTCACCAGGTCATCTACAGGCAGCGAACTATTGACTGGGCCAATCAGTGCTTCGTGGGTTCGGTAGCACCCCACGTCGGCGGGTGCTCAACAATATCGATGGTCATCGTCAGCTCAAATTGCATACGAGCGAAAACAGTATCGAGGCTCGGATGAGATCCCGATTCACGTAGCGCTGTTACTAGCTGAAGCAGCTCTTTGCCACTAGCCAGGGACATTTGAACATTGCAATACACCGTATCGTCGTCTTCTCGAGCCATACCGACTTCAGATTCCCATGCTGCATTGGCCCGCCCTGAGCTCACTCAACAGTTGGTGACACAGGAGACCCATTCATACCCGCCAGGAAGGCTCGGAAGCTTGGGCGGCCGTCCAATCGCTTGAATGACGCGATCACGTATCTAGCATCCATCGATGTGAGCACCCAGAACCGCCCTTCCTTCTTAGCAAAGCGTATGGAGGAGGTACGCAAAAAATGCCCGTCATCAAATCGCCCGAATTTACCGACTTCCCTGTGACCGTACACGACTCCGACCGCCGTGCTGCCAGATACGAAAACGTCGCTCAAGTAAGCCATGATGGGAAGATCGTAGTGGTGCTTGCTCGCACGTAGGATTCTGCGCAAATGAAAATCTGTGAGGCGTCTGGAATGAAGTTCGAGCGTTGTATCGCTTGGCATTGCCCCAGCCCCCGATTTAGTAGATTTTCTTGACTTCGACTAAAGAGTCAATGCAAAACTGAGGGTCGTGAACGTCTGCATACACTGCTCCGCTAGCCACCTCCAAGAGACACACCGGGATCCCAATTTTATCGTAACCAAGCGATAGCCCAGTCAACTTTTCCATGCTCCATGCATCAGTTTTGTTCATCCACTTTGGGATCACTGCCTGCACTTGTGTCAGTTCGAGATCAGGCCCGCGCTTTTTGAGGATCTCCTTAAACGCAGTTTCATCACCAGCCATTAGCACTAGAGGAGTCATCCGATCTTCATTACGGATTTTTACATCCACGTGATACCAATGCGTCGGAAGCAATCGAGAGATTTTGAACCAATGTGAATGACCTTCCCCGAACATTCCTTCCTCCCCTGCCTGATCAGCAATATCTGTTCCGAACGTTCCTTCGTCCTCTGCCTGATCGGCAATATCTGTTCCAAACATCTCAACCTCAGCTCCAATCAATTCGTGAACCGATTTCACACTAGAAAAAAGAAAGAACCGTCTTGAGGGTTGCTGACTTTTCATGACCGAGCCCCTTCAACACGTAGATCGTGTTCCTTGTTTCAAAGAGGAATCCCTCCTCAAACGAGGTTGCAAAGGTGCTGCGCATCCAGTCCCCGACGTCGAACCGCCGCTCGCTGTCAAAGCGAACATTGTGAGCAAACAGAATCATCGGGAGTTGCCCTGCTGCGTGGATTTTGTTCAGTTCCTCCTCGGTGACATCGACGTTGAAAATTGTCCAGTTCTCAACCAGGCAGTACGGTTTTCGCGGATAGAGAGCCTGAACGAGTCCAATGAGAATCTCATCTGTGTCCATGGGGCCTTGGCGGGGTTCGCCTGGGCCACTGAGAAGCTCGCTATCTGATGTTCGCTCGGTCACTGTGCGCCCCTTGGTGTGGCAATTTATGAAGATTGTTAAAGCCTGAGAACGTCTGAACTCACTGGTGTGATTGGCAATCACCACGTCGTCTAAGAGATCGCCGACGGCCATGACTCGCGGCGATCAATATATCTATTTGAGCGAGTCATAGCAAACGAGGCATACCGTCTCTTTTTATGGAGATGGCAAATGTCGCTGCGTCGCCCATTCGCTGCGGTGCTTCAGCTGTTGCGTAACCACCAAGGTCTCACCCAACGCGCAATTGCCGGGAGAATCACCCAGAACCACATAAGCCAGCTTGAAACCGCCAAGACCACTGCGACGGTTGATGTAGCGCAAGACCTCGCGAGCGCACTCAATGTCGAAGCCACCACCTTCTTCGCAATGATGATTGCAGCTGAGCAGCAGCGTTCACCCAGAGAAATTCTGATGTCAGCCATTGCTGAGCTGGAGGGCCTAGGGTTTGCTGACGAGGTATTGCCGGATGCGCCAAGGCAACTTGAAGCTCCGAGAGTGGTTGCTTCAAGAGAAAAGTGGCGGGCGATTCAGGCGTTGAAAGCGAAGGGATACAGTCAGAGTGATATTGCACGTGAGCTTGGATACGCGAAGGGAACCGTTTGGCGCCTGTGGAACGATGAGCCAGGCGAATAACGTTTAAAGTCCATCCCAAAATAAGTTTGAGTAAATGTCGGAGTGTTCCCTGCAAAAAACATGAGACGTTTACCGGCCTGTGTTGGCGTTCAAATGATGCAAGATAGTGAGAAACGAGCGAAATGACGGCCAGGATTTTGTTGTGCCTTTCTCACAGCCATCTGCCGCAGGGAGCCAAGTAGCTTTGACCTCACTTCACAGATTAACGTCGTATGCATCTGCGAAGGTAGGCAGAAAACTCTACGACGCTGCATGCCACCTCACAACCTTCGAACTACCAAATCTGCTCGCGCAGAATCGATTGCGAATCCTGAGCGAAATCATCAGAAGCGCACGGGAGAATACGCAAGGCTCAAGCGTACGAACGTGGCACAGAGGAATATTCTTTCGAAATGCAATCAATCAACTCATCTGTCAACCGCCGAATTTCATCGCTCGCAAGTGAATCTGGCGCAATTTCGATCAACGAGTCGAAATACCCATACCTATCCCAAAAACCTCTACCACGATTGTATTTCTCAGTCTCCATGGCGTGAGCCTTTGTCAGAAATGTTCGTAGCATAGGAATTTTCAACTCCCTGGCACTTGCATATACCATTGATTGGTGCTGATAAAAATTAATAACTTCTTTTCGAGCCTCGGCTGCTGTCTCGTCATCCTCATCATCGTATTCTAAATACTCTCTGCCATCCCCTCCAGGCGCATGATTTGTTAAAAGCGAATACATATGTGGTACCGATTCACCACCATTGAGCTTGATGATTTCCTCATAGAAACTTTCGGCTGCCCAGATCGACATAAGGCAGTCGTTGTCCAGAATAACCGCAATGACATTAGACAACAAAAGTGTTTTATACAAATCCTTATTTAGATCAAGGAGAATATAATCATAATCAGCAGTCAAATTGACCATGGTGTAAATCGCGTTTCTTTTCTTTTCAATCTCCGCCTTCAGATACCCATATTCCGACTTAGAATCCTGCGGTTTTCTCGTTGAATCCTCTGATAGCCGCTCAGCCAGTTCATGCTCTAAGTCATGCACCTCAGCTGAATATAACAACACATCTTCCGCATTAAAGTAATGTACAACCCTACCTTTGGCGTCGAACTCGCCATGAAGCTTGGTCTCCTCGTCCACAAAACATTTATAAACAATATCACTGCTTATTATCGCTACCCTCTTCCCCCGTCCAGCCAACTCCGTAGCAACATTAACGGTGATAGGAGATTTACCTACTCCACCCTTGAGCGTGGTAATGCTCATTACTTTACAGCCATTTACCAAAAGTCTTCCATCATTCGATACAGGCGGATATGGCACCCCTCGGCGCTCGCAAAAGAGCTGAAGACTGCTCATTTTTATGGTTCGATGCGAAGGCTGCTCGAGGGATGTTTCGTAGCTTTGCCAAGTTCGCTCTTTGACTCCAATCGTGGCGGCCGCTTGCTCAGCAGTGAGCCCTAAAGCGTTCCTTAGGGACTTAAGATCTTCTGGACTTATCAATGACATTTTCTTACCTCCGTTGATAAGCAGAGGATAGCTAGCCGACCTCAGCGATCGCAATACGCACAACGTGCGTACTGGAGGTGCGTACGTCGGCGATACGCAGCTTTACAGATAAGAGAATCGTTTTTTAGAGAGACCGAGCTAATCTACTTCCCGATGAGTCTTCTTCACGGGCTTTGTTGCCAAAAAGGCAGCAGTCAACAACTGTTCCGCTAACCACTCTGTTTCACTGGTGGTGAACATCCAACGAACCCAGCCAAAACTCAAATAAACATACTGTCCTTCTAGCCCAATTTTCAGATCATAGTAGGGCTCTTCTCCGTCTTCAAAATCCACTGCAGGATCAGGATCTAATAGAGTTCCGACGATAAGAAAATTCCCTCCCGTTCTCAAAATTTGTAGCGAACCAGATTGCTCTGTTGATCCAAACGACTCATTGGGCTTAATGAGAGTGCTCCAAAATTTAAGATTTGATTGAGGCTCAGGCTTGCCCGACTTATTTTCATCATGTTCACAGGAGTTGATGACGGCCTCAATTAAACCCAACCCCACATCACGTGCCTGAAGAGATGTAAAACTGACATCAAAATCATACAGACGCACTCTAACAAGCTGAGATGCAGTGAGTTTTACAGTCGTACGAAAATATTCATCAATTTCTGGAAACTTGAAAGTTTGAGAAGATTTGAAGGTGAAGCGAGACTTCAAACGCTTATTGCTGCTCATAGGATTCTCGAAAGTTGGCTCATGAATACCTAAACGGATCAATTTCGAAAAACCTTTAGCGGATTTCAGAATATTTTTTTGAGCGGGTCAGTGAGAGGGATAAGCCCAACCTGGTCAAGCATTCTTGCGACCGCACTCGAAACCGATGAGCCTGCCACTCCGTTCTTAAGACCTGAACCGCGTGATGCTTCTTACGCTAGTACAGCGTCGTACGAATAAATACCGTAGATAGCCATTCTGGAACTGGAGTAGTTGGCATTGTTAGACGAACCGCTCCCCGCAGAACCCACAAAACTCAGCCTGCCAAGACGATAGATTCGAAAAAAACGAGTGGTAATTCAGAGGTTCAAAGGCGAAGGATATGCACCGGGCGAGGTAGCGAAAATGGTGGGAATTCCGAGACCGCCCTTGGGGCGCTATGGCACAAACAATCAGAGACGTAGTAAAGATGCCACTAGGTGTGTCTGTCGTATGGATCGCCTGCCATGGAGACCTATGTTTTGAGGTTCATCGGAGATCCAATGATGATTGTCTGACGGCATTTTGAGCTCAAAAAATCTTAATGACTGCCCGAGATATCGATGCGAAATAGTATAGCCAACTATTAGCTGACCCACTCACTCAGTCACTCACAGGCGAGTAGTTGGATTTTGGGGGGCATAACTTTCGGTTGCATACAGTCGCAGAGCTGCCACACCAACAAATGCCCAACCGGCGTCGCCACCCAGGACACCCTGCGCCAGCGCGCGCTGGTGGTGCCGGACAAGGCCCAGCGCGTGTTCAACTTCCACCGCAACACCCTCAAGGCCCTGGCGGAAATGCTCGCCGCCGCCGGCCTCGAACATCCCTCGCAGTTGTCGGCCAAGCATCTGGTGCGACGCATGTCAGCGACCGAGATCAAGCTGTTCTCGCAGTTACACGTGTTCCTCAAGCCGGGCGAGTTGCTGACCGGCGAAGTGAACGGCGAGTTCTACTCGCGGATGTGGCAGATGGCTCGGGCCGACAGTTTCGAGCCTCATGAAATAGAAGCTGCATGACCTCGCC
>Ga0207428_10005098_pt1 | contig 12331 bp, 9 predicted proteins | sample RhiMethybrSRZTD1_FD_187600 | JGI IMG/M metagenome (GOLD analysis project Ga0207428, IMG submission 187600) | Populus rhizosphere microbial communities from Tennessee, USA - Rhizosphere MetaG P. TD hybrid SRZTD1 (SPAdes) (version 3) | ecosystem: Host-associated > Plants > Roots > Rhizosphere >... | reverse complement strand
CGAAGGCCCCGCCGACGCCGAAGATCTGCGTGTCCCCGTAGGCCGGATCCCACATCTGCGCCGCGGAGACAAAGAAGGCCGCGGTGAGGATCAGCGCCCCGAGCAGCGGCAGGATTCCGCGGAACCACAGGTTGCGGGCGGACTCGCGGAGGGTGCCGCGGAAGTACCAGAAGCACGCGAAGCCGGTGAGGGCGTAGTAGAACGCGACGAAGAGGCTGATGGAGCTGATCGAATCGGACAGCAGGTTCTCGCTCAGGAAGCTCATGGCCACGTAGTACACGATCGCCGCGCCGCCCATCACCTGGGTGGAAAAACCGGGCGTCTGGTTGCGCTCGTGGACTTCGGCGAACTTCGGCGGCAGGGCGCCGTGGACGCCCATGGACAGCGTGCCGCGTGCCGTGGGCAGGATCGTGGTCTGGGTGGAGGAGAGCACCGAGGCCAGGACCGCGACGACGATCAGCCAGCCCCACGGTCCCAGCACCACGTCCTTCATGGCCAGGAAGACGTCGGCCTGGTTCTCGCTGTTGCCCAGCCCGATGCCTTCCGTGCCCGCCGTGGCGTACATCATCACCAGGAGGGCCACGGACACGTAGATGGCCACCAGGACGAAGGCCGAGATCACGGCGCCGCGGCCGGGGGTGGTGGCCGGGTTTTCGGTCTCCTCGTTCACCGCCAGGCAGGTGTCCCAGCCCCAGTAGATGAACAGTGCCAGGAGGGCGCCGTGCACCACCGCGCCGGGATCGGCAAAGGCACCGGCGGGATTGAACCACTCGAAGTCGAAGGCCTGGCCCTCCGGAGCCCCGCCCGCGATCCTGAAGATGATGGCCACGGCGAAGATGCCCAGCGAGATGTACTGGACGTACGTCAGGACGCGCTGGACATGTTCGCCCAGCCGGATCCCGCGGTAGTTGACCAGGGTCATGAAGAGGATGAACAGCACACCCGTGGCGGTGACCACGAGCTTGTTCTCGGCGATTGAGCCGTCGCCGACGAGCAGCCACAGGTATTGCCCGGCCACCTGGGCGAGGTTGGCCAGGACCACGATGCCGGCCAGCGCGACGCCCCAGCCGCCCAGCCAGCCGGCCCAGGGGCCGAAGGTGCGCCGGGCCCAGATGAAGGTGGTGCCGCAGTCCGGCATGGCGCTGTTGAGCTCGCGGAAGGCGTACGCGATGAACAGCACCGGAATGAAGCCCAGGAGCAGGATCAGGGGCGTGTAGTTCCCGTTCACGGCCACGATCAGCCCCAGCGTCGCGGCCAGGGAATAGACGGGAGCGGTGGAGGCCAAGCCCAGCATGACGGAGTCACCCAGGTCGAGGATCCCGGCGTGCAGCCCCTTGGAGGGGACGGCACCGCGGGGCCTGCCCCCGGTGCCGCCTCCCGTCGTCGTGGTTCCGGTGCTCATAGCGCGATACCTGCCTTGCTGGAGTGGGCCTGGACGCTGAGGGGCGCCGGCGCGTCAATGGTGTTCGGCACGAAGCGGCAGAAGTAATCGGTGATGGGGCCGTCGGATTCGCGGATGCCGCAGCCCACCGACTCGCCGTCCACCACCCACAGGCCGAGGACCGGGTGGTTGCCGTCGAAGTCGGGGAGGGAGTGGAACTGCTGGTAGCACCAGCCTTCGCGGCCGTACCCGCCGGGCTGTTCCATGCTGATGCCCTCCGCCTGGATCCTGATGTTGTCCCCTTCGCGGCCGTGCAGCGGCTTGGCCACCCATTCCTTCAGCGGGCCGGGCTCATTGAGGTAGGCAGGCAGCAGGTTGGGGTGGTCCGGGTACAGGTGCCACAGGGCGGCCAGCAGCGCCTTGTTGGAGAGAAGCATCTTCCAGGCCGGTTCCACCCAGCGCGGATTGTGCGCGCGCTGGAGCAGGCGGTGGCCGAACGGCTCCTTCATCATCAGCTCCCACGGGTAGAGCTTGAAGATGGTGCTGATCATGAAATTGTCCAGGTCCACGAAGCGGTTCAGGTTGGGGTCCCAGCCGATGTCGGACATGTTGATGCCGATGGTGGTCCAGCCGGCCTGGCTGGCCACGTCCCGCATGTAGGCCGCCGTCATCCAGTCTTCGCCGGATTCCTCGGCCTCCGAGTGCGCGATGTGCAGCGTGCTCATCCCGGTCCGGTACTGCAGCTTCTTCCACTGGCGGATCAGCGCCTCGTGGATGCCGTTCCACTGGTCCTTCTCCGGGAAGACGTCCTGCAGCCAGAACCACTGGGCCACGGCGGCCTCGATCAGCCCGGTGGGAGTGTCCGCGTTGTATTCGAGCATCTTGGCGGCGCCGCCCCGGCCGTCATAGACGAAATCGAAGCGGCCATAGATGTCCATGTCGCCGGCCTGCAGCGATTCGGCCGCCAGCTCCAGGGCCTGCGGCCCGATGCCGATGGGCCCCATGGCGCCGGTCGCCAGGAACTTCGCCGCCTCCAGGCACATCGCGTGCATTTCCTCGGCGGTCTGTTCGAGGGTCTCCACTTCGTCCATGGTGAACTCGTAGTAGGCGGATTCGTTCCAGTACTCGATCTTCCGGCCGCCGGGCAGGGTGGTGGTGGAGAAGACCAGTCCCTGCTCCTCGATTTTCTGTTTCCAGTCCGGCCGGGGCTCCGACAGTATGCGCTTCACCTAGCCTCCCGTGCTTCCGCCCTTGGAGCTGCTGCCGAAGCCGCCCCTGCTGACCGTGCCGCCCTTGGTGCTGTAGCCCGTTGATGTCTTGGCGCCCTGCGGCACCGTCTTGGTGAAGCTCGGATAGGCCGAGCGGTTTTGCCCCACGGCCGGAACGCTGGCGCCGCGGGCATAGAAGTACCAGGCGTAGAGGCCGCCGCCGCGGCCTGCGGTGCTGTTGCACTGGGTGTCCTCCACCCGCTCGCCCGTTTCGTCGTTGAAGCAGACCTGGGCGTAGTCGGCTTCCTGCTCGTTGCTGGCCACGATCGCGGTGATGGTGCCGGCCAGCAGTGCTGTCACCCCGAGGCCGACGACGACGGTGCGGCGCTGGGACCGCTTCTTCCTGGCCGCCGCGGAGGCCAGTTCGCGCTCGCGCTCCCGTGCGAAGGGATCGATGACGGGACTCGGCTTCGGGAAGTCCTGGCTTTGCGGGCCTTTGCCTTGTGGGCCTTCGTCTTGCGGGCCTTTGTCCGTGCCGCGGTTTAGCAGCTCGGGATGGAGTTCCGGCTTGGGCACCTGCCAGGGCGGCGGCTTGGCGGGCCCGGCGCCGGGCGCGTCCTCGCCGGGGCCCCCGCCTGGGTCCTTTTGCGGGTCCTTCTCCGGGTCCATGGTTCCCCCTGCTGTTCCATGCCGTTGAGCCTGCGCTCGCGGGCCTGTGAAATCCTGCAGCAAGCCTAGTAGCTGCATGGTCCCGCGGCGAACAAAAAAGCGGCGGGACTCCCTGGCGGCCGGACTCCTATTGGCAGGTCAGGGCACCCCGACCGCCGAGAACCTAGACTGGTGCCATGGACACCGCCACTCTGCTTGCCGTCTGCCGGGTACACCAGCTCCTTCCTGACGAAGGGAGCGTCGGCGTCACGGCCATTGACAAGCGCCCCGTGGACGGGCCGGTGAAGGTCCACAAGCTGGGCCTGCACGGCGACGTCCAGGCCAGCCGCATCCACCACGGCGGCGAGGACCAGGCGCTGTACGCCTATTCGCAGGCCGACGCCGATTACTGGATCGGAGAGCTCGAGCGCGAACTGCCGCCCGGAATCTTCGGCGAAAACCTGCGGGTGGCCGGCATCGAGACCACCGGTGCGGTGATCGGTGAGCGCTGGAAGATCGGCCTGGACGTCGAAGTCGAGGTCACCTCACCGCGGGTGCCGTGTGCGGCTTTCCAGCGGCGCATGGGGGAGCCCCAGTGGGTCAAGCGCTTCACCGAGGCGGGCCGCGTGGGCACGTACCTCCGGGTGATCCGGACCGGCTCCATCCAGGCAGGCGACCACATCCACCGGCTTTTCGTTCCGAGCCACGGGGTGACCATCGGCCGGTGGTTCAGCCAGCCCGACGTTGAAGCCATGGAGGCCCTCCGTGACGCCGACGCGGACGGCGAGATCCGCCTCCAGCCCGAGTTCCACGACGAATTCGAGAAGCTGGTCCGCCGGGTGGGCGGCTAGCGACTCCTGCCGCGGGCAGTTCTGCACCGCTTTCGGCGGCCTCGGTGCTGCGGGACCCCGGGTTGGCGCGGAAGCGGGATCCAGCGGCGCCGGAAAACGGTGCAAATCTGCGGCGAATCCGCTGGATCAGGGCGCGAAATCAGGGCTTGGCTGCAGCCTGTGTGCGCAAGCTCACCGCCGCGTAGGGGCCCTCGGTTACCCAGCCGCGGATCTATGCCCTACACTTGAAATATCCCCCACTCCGGAAATCCCTTATTCCTGCCCAATTTTTGAGGCAGGACTGGCAAGTGTTGGAGTCCGCAAATGTGAAGCGGACATTTTCATAGGGAGAGCCGGCTAAAGAAAACGCTGTACAGACTGCTGGGATAGCAGCCAAGAGATGCAGCGGGAAGTCCTGCCACGGGATTGCGAAAGCGCCGGACTTCTACGTGACCGGCCGGTCAATGTATGCCCGGCAACCACGGCACATGTACTGCGGCTCCGCTCACCTCGGGTTGTGCCGCCTGGCCCCCTATGGATGAGGAAACTTCCCTATGCCCGAAAATCACAACGACGCCATCGAGACCGAAACGGCAACTGCCGACACCGCGACCGTCGAATTCACTGAGGCCGCTGTCCCCGCAGCAGAGCCCGCCGCAGCCGAGGCTCCCGCCGAGGCCGAAAAGGCGCCCGCCGCTCCCGCAGCCAAGGCTGAGGAAGACGAAGAAGAAGGCGTGAAGTTCGCCGATCTCGGCATCGACGGCCGCGTCCTCGCCGCCCTGCAGGATGTCGGCTACGAAAAGCCTTCCCCCATCCAGGCAGCAACCATCCCGCTGCTGCTCGAAGGCCGCGACGTCGTGGGCCTGGCCCAGACCGGAACCGGTAAGACTGCAGCATTCGCAGTACCGGCACTGTCCCGCCTGGCCGAGCTCCACGACCTCAACGGCCCGTCCCGCAAGACGCAGGCCCTGGTTCTCGCCCCGACCCGCGAGCTTGCGCTCCAGGTTGCCGAGGCCTTCACCTCCTACGCCAAGCACATTGACGACTTCACCGTCCTCCCCGTCTACGGCGGCTCCGCCTACGGCCCCCAGCTCGCCGGCCTGCGCCGCGGCGCCCAGGTTGTTGTCGGTACCCCGGGCCGCGTGATCGACCACATCGCCAAGGGTTCCCTGGACCTGTCCGAACTGCAGTACCTGGTGCTGGACGAGGCCGACGAAATGCTCCGCATGGGCTTCGCCGAGGACGTTGAGCAGATCTTCCAGCAGACCCCGTCGGACCGCCAGGTGGCACTGTTCTCGGCCACCATGCCGAGCCAGATCCGCCGCATGTCCAAGCAGTACCTGAACAACCCGGCCGAGATCTCGGTGAAGTCCAAGACCACCACCGGCGCCAACACCCGCCAGCGGTACCTGCAGGTCATGGGCCCGCACAAGCTCGACGCGCTGACCCGCATCCTCGAGGTTGAAGAGTTCGACGGCGTCATCGCCTTCGTGCGCACCAAGATGGCTACCGAGGACCTGGCTGACAAGCTGAAGTCCCGCGGCTTCCAGGCCGCCGCCATCAACGGCGACATCCCGCAGCAGCAGCGCGAACGCACTGTCGACGCGCTGAAGGAAGGCCGCATCGACATCCTGGTGGCCACCGACGTCGCGGCCCGCGGCCTTGACGTTGAGCGCATCAGCCACGTGGTCAACTACGACATCCCGCACGACACCGAGTCCTACGTCCACCGCATCGGCCGCACCGGCCGTGCAGGCCGTTCCGGCGACGCCATCCTCTTCATGACGCCGCGGGAGAAGTACCTGCTGCGTTCCATCGAGAAGGCGACCCGCCAGCCGGTGGAGCAGATGCACCTGCCCACGGCCGAGACCGTGAACACGCTGCGCCTGGGCAAGTTCGCCGAGCGCATCACCGAGACCCTCGCGTCCGAAGATGTTGCCTCGTTCCGTGACCTCATCTCCTCCTACGAGGAAGAGCACAACGTTCCGGCGTCGGAGATCGCTGCTGCACTGGCCGTCATGGCACAGGGCGGACAGCCGCTCCTGGTCAAGGAACTGCCTGCGGCCCCCGAGTTCCAGAAGCGCGAACGCTCCAAGGACGGCTTCGGCTCCCGCGGCCCGACCCGCACGCTCACCGAGGGCAACGCCACCTACCGGATCGCCGTCGGACGCCGCCAGCGCGTCATGCCGGGCTCCATCGTGGGCGCCATTGCCAACGAAGGCGGCATCTCCTCGGCCCAGATCGGCGGCATCGACATCCGCTCGGACCACTCCCTCGTGGAGCTTCCGGCGGACCTGAGCCCCGATCAGCTGAAGGCCCTGTCCCGCACCCGGATCGGCGGCGAGCTGATCCACCTCGAGCTGGACAACGGCCGCAAGCCCTCCGGCGACCGCGGCTCCTACCAGGGCAGCCGCGGCGGCGACCGTGGCGGCTACTCCGGCGGCGGAGACCGTGGCGGCAACTTCAAGGGCAACGGCGGGTTCAAGCGGGAATTCCGCAAGAACGACGGCGAGCGTTCCTCCGCTGACCGCGGCGGCCGTTCGTACAGCGACCGTTCGGAGCGCAGTGTTGGTGCTGACAGCGGCGCCACCCGCGGCCAGGCCAGTGACTCCCGCTTCGGCGGTCACGGTGACGGCTCACGCAAGCCCCGCCACGGCAACGAAGGCGGACAGCGCGACTTCAACCGCAAGGGCAAGTGGTAACCACCGGCCCGGGGGAGTAGTTCCCTGCCAGTAGTTTTGAAATGACAGGTATGGACCGGCTTTCGAGCCGGTCCATACCTGTTTAATCCGGTCTCCCGGACCGCCGAAGAGGGCATTTTCGAGGCCATAAAAATCGTTCTGGCGCAACTGTTTCGGCGGCTCCGGAGGCGCCCTCCCGCCGATTTGTTGAGTGGGAACTCTTCCGGTAGAGTATTTACTCGTTGCCCCCCTAGCTCAGTGGTAGAGCGCGTTCTTGGTAAGAACGAGGTCACCGGATCGATTCCGGTGGGGGGCTCTGAATGAGGGCCTGTGTCAAGGCGGTCTTGACCGGCTTGACACAGGTTTTTCTCATTCGTGGCGGTGTAGCTCAGTTGGTTAGAGCGCACGACTCATAATCGTGAGGTCGGGAGATCGAGCCTCCCCACCGCTACAGATCAAGCCCCCGGAATCCGTAAGGTTCCGGGGGCTTTTCTGTCTCCAGTGCCCCCTGTGCCACTCTGCCAATCCGGACCGTGACAAGAACCACGTTTCCCCGTAGCTTGGCAGCACTGACGAATGGGGATATCAGTGGACGTCTTCGAAACAATCATGTTTCCGTTCAAATGGCTTGTGTCCGTCATCATGGTGGGCTTCCACGAGGGCCTGAGCGCCGCAGGCATGCCGGCGGCAAGCGGCTGGACCTGGACGCTGTCCATCGTCGGACTGGTGCTGGTGATCCGGGCCGCACTGATTCCCGTGTTCCTACGGCAGGTCAACGCCCAGCGCCGTATGCGGCTCCTGCAGCCCGACCTGCAGAGGCTGCAGGAGAAGTACAAGGGCAAAACAGATCCGCTGTCCCGGCAGGCCATGGCCCAGGAGCAGATGGCCCTCTACAAGCAGCACGGCACCAACCCCTTCTCCGCCTGCCTTCCCCTGCTGATCCAGATGCCGTTCTTCTTTGCCCTCTTCCAGGTGCTCTCCGGGATTACTGCGGCGAAGGGCCAGGGCAAGGGCATCGGCGCCATGAGCCGGGAGCAGGTGGCGCAGTTCGACGAGGCGAGCATCTTCGGCGCTCCGCTGTCGGCCTCGCTGCTGCACGGAGGCGGCGGCAACCAGGCAGCGGTCACCATCCTGACCGTCGTGATGATCCTGACCATGACGGCAGCCCAGTTCATCACGCAGAAGGACATCATGGCCAAGAGCATGCCCGAGGAGGCCGTGGCCAGCCCCTTCATGCGGCAGCAGAAGATGCTGCTCTATATCCTGCCGGTCGTGTTCGGTGCGGGCGGCATCGTCTTCCCCATCGGCGTGCTGATCTACTGGACCGTCTCTAACCTTTGGACCATGGTGCAGCATCGCGTTGTCAGCGACCCGCGGGCGCCCGGTCACGGGGAGGTCCCGCGCCCGGGGTGACTCCGGCGGCAGGCCGGGCGAGGCCCCGCGGCGCGCAAGTAAACGGGCAACAAAAAGCCCCGCACCGCCGTCGGACGGTGCGGGGCTTTCCTGCAGGGCGGGCGTCAGACTTTGGTGACGCTCACCATCACGTTGGGGCACGAATCCGCGTACCGGATCAGTGCGGCCTTCTCCACGCTGTCCACGCGCAGGCCCCACCGGATCTTCACGGCGATCCACTGGCCGATGTAGGCGCACCTGTTCGCGGGCGGCATCCACGATTCAGGGCCCCTCGCCTGCTTGGCGGAGTTCAGTGCCGCCGTCTGGGCGTTCAGGGAGCGCGCGTCACCCAAGTCGTTGTAGAACGCCACACGCCGTGCCTGCGACCAGGAGCGCGCGCCCGAGCCCCACGCCTCGTGGACCGGGACGGTGTGGTCGATTTCCACCGCCGTGGCGGAGTAGTGCGTCCGGTTGTCCCAGCTGGTCACCCAGCGGGCCGTGCGGACCGTGCACTTCCGGGTGGTGGTGTACGTCGCGGCGGCTTTCGCTTCCTGCAGGAGGACCTCGGCGCGGGTGTTCTGGCAGTCGCGGTTGGTGTCGAGCCAGGTGCCGAAGTAGCGGGTCCGGTCGTAGCCCGAGTTGTTTTCGGCGGCGACCGGAAGCGACCGCGCCGCCGTGCGCAGCGTGGCCGAGTAGTAGGTGGCCGCTTCTGCCGGCACCGCGAGGCCGGCGAGGAGAAGTCCCGCAGCCAGGCCCGAGGCGGCGAGGGAGCGGCCCAGGGCAGCCCGGCTGAGGAGTGAAACGAGTGATGTGGCCCGAATCCGGACGTGTTTGAACCGGCCTGACGGCATGATTCCCCCATATAAGTATTGGAATTCTGATGCGCACTGATTGATGCGAAGACCAGCATGACAGCGGAAAAGCCCGGCAACGGGTCCTTGATCAGGTCTTGATCCAAACCTGTGCCAATGCTGCGGAGGGCCGTTGAAGGCGGCCGCCGGTGCCGTCCTGTTGCCATCCGGACACGCCGCACCTAGGGTCGGATTGCGGTTCGCCGCCGAACACAGGAGGGTTTCCGTGGCCAAACTGATCTACTCCGTCATCACGTCCCTCGACGGCTACGTGGCGGACCGGGACGGGAACTTCGACTGGAGCGAGCCCGACGCCGAGGTGCACACGTTCGTCAACGAGCTTATGCGCCCGGTGGGGACCCACCTCTACGGCCGCCGGCTGTACGAGGTGATGGCCGCGTGGGAGGACCCGGACGCCTTCGCCGCCGAGCCGGACTATGTCCAGGAGTTCGCACAGCTTTGGAAGGCTGCCGACAAGGTGGTCTTCTCCCGGACGCTGGCCACGGCGTCCACCAAACGGACCAGGATCGAGCGGGAGTTCAGCGCCGGCGCCGTCCGGCGGCTCAAGGCGGAAGCCGGACAGGACCTGATCATCGGCGGACCGGAACTCGCCGCCTCGGCCATCCGGGCGGGCCTGGTGGACGAGTTCCAGATGTTCGTCTCGCCCGTGGCGGTTGGCGGCGGCAAGAAATACTTCCCGGAGGACGTCCGGCTCCGGCTCGAGCTGCTCGACGAACGCCGGTTCGGCAACGGCGTGGTCTACCTCCGTTACCGGAACCTGACCTGACGCCCGCCCTCACTGCGGCGGCGGTGCTGGGACTCCTCCGCACGCTGGGACACAATGGGTGGCATGACCCGAATCGCAATCATCGGCGGCCACGGCAAAGTGGCCCTCCACCTGTCCGCCCTCCTGACGGAAGAGGGGCACAGCGTCACGTCCTTCATCCGCAACCCGGACCAGGCCGCCGACGTCGCCGCCACCGGCGCGTCGCCGTCGGTCCTGGACGTTGAAAACTCGACGACGGCGGAAATCGCCGCCGCGCTCCGGAACCACGACGCCGTGGTCTGGTCGGCCGGGGCAGGGGGAGGGGACCCGCAGCGCACCTACGCCGTGGACCGCGATGCCGCCATCCGCTCGATGGACGCGGCCGCGGAGGCCGGTGTGGGCCGGTACGTGATGGTGTCCTACTTCGGCGCCGGGCCGGACCACGGCGTACCCGAAGACAGCGGCTTCTTCGCCTACGCCGAGGCGAAGGCCGCGGCGGATGAATACCTGCGCGGCACGGGCCTGGCCTGGACCATCCTCGGCCCCGGACATCTCACCAGCGGGCCCGGCAACGGCCTGATCGACGTCAATCCCGATAACTCCTGGCAGGGCGCCGACACCTCCCGCGCCAATGTCGCGATCGTCGCGGCGGCAGTGCTTGAGGTGCCCGGAAGCGCCGGCAAGACCATCGAATTCCGGGACGGAACCCTCCCGGTCGCCGCCGCATTGGAAGCGGTGAAGTAGCAGCAGCCGGCGGAGCTGCGGCCGGTCGCCGCCGAGGGGCGGCCGGCTGTTCCCGGTAGTGTGGAAACGCATGGCCCGCACCCCCTCACGAGGCGGAGCAGGCCCAACGATCCGGGGAAAGTGAGCACATGGACCAGCTGGCACTCATCATCGGACTGCTGCTCGCCACTGTGGTGGCCGTGGGCCTGGGAGACCGGCTCCACCTGCCCTACCCGGTCCTGATGCTCATCCTGGCCGTGGCGCTGACGTTCATTCCGGGCTTCCCGGACCTTGAGATCCTGCCGGAACTCATTCTGCCGATCTTCCTGCCCCCGCTGCTGTTCGCCACGGCCCAGCGCAGTTCCTGGGCCGTGTTCCGGGTGCGGTGGCGAACCCTCATCATGCTCGCGGTGGCCCTCGTGGTGATCTCGACGGCGGTGGTCGCCGGCGCGGCGTGGCTCATGATCCCGGGCATCGGCATCCCCGCCGCCATCGCTCTGGGCGCCATGGTGGCCCCGCCGGACCCCGTGGCCGTCGAATCGGTTGCCGGCCGCGTCCACATGCCGCGGCGCCTCATCACGGTCCTCCAGAGTGAGGGCCTCTTCAATGACGCCGCCGCCATCGTGATCTTCCAGGCGGCGGTGGCCGCCGCTGTCTCCGGCACCAAGTTAGGGCCCGACGTCGTCCTCAAGTTCGTCGTGGGAGCAGCCCTTGCCGTCGTGGTCGGCATCGCCATGGGCTGGCTGACCGCGCTGATCACCCGGCTGGTGCAGTCCATGGTGGCGCGCAGCGCCGTCACGCTCGTGGTGCCGTTCGCCGCCTACATCCTGGCTGAAGAGTTCCACGCATCCGGCGTCATCGCCGTGGTGGTCACGGCGCTGGAGATGCAGCGCCACTCCCGCCCGCAGGATGCGGCCGAACGGGTCACCCGGACTGCCTTCTGGGACGTGGTGGAGCTCCTCGTCACCGGGCTGGCCTTCGGCCTCGTGGGGCTCGAAATCCAAGACGTCATCCGCAAGGAAGGCTCCGGGATCCTCGGCATGGTGGGCACCGCCGTCGTGGTCTGCATCCTCGTGTTCGCGGTGCGGTTCGGCTGGCTGGGCCTGCTGGCCCTGTCCGCACGCAAGCGCAAGAACCTGCTGCAGCCCGCGTCCGCCAAGGAGGTCCTTATCCTGACCTGGTGCGGGATGCGCGGCCTCGCCACACTGGCGCTCGCGCTGGCACTCCCGCTCACACTCGCGGACGGCACGCCGTTCCCGGCGCGGGACGAGCTGCTGGTCATAGCGTGTGCCGTGCTGCTCGCCACGCTGGTGCTGCCCGGGCTCACCCTGCCATGGCTGATGCGGGTTCTGAACGCGTCCCAGGACGGCACGGAGGAACGGGACGCGGCCCGCCTTCTGGCCAGGCGCGCCCAGGCGGCTGCCGTGGCCGCGCTCAAGGATCACGAGCTGGTCAAGGAGCTGCCGCCGGAGAAGGTGGCGCTGGTGAAGGAGAAGATGAGCCGCCTGCACGCCGAGCTATTGGACGGCAGCCTACGGAACGAAAGCCTGGCCGAGAAGCGCGAGCGCGGCCGCGAACTGGCCATCACCGTCCAGACCATCGCCCTCGACGCCGCGCGCCAGGAGGTGGTGGCGGCCCGCAGCGAGTCGGACATGGATCCGGAAGTGGCGGACCGGGTGCTCCGCCAGCTGGACCTGCGGACCATGATCATGCCGGAGTAGGGGAGCGCGAACGAACACTTGAGGCCCCGAATCCGGCGCGATCTGGGGCCTCAAGTGTTCGTTCGCGCTGGTGTGGCGGGCGTGGGGCGTGGGACGGCTCAGGCCGGCACCGAGAGCTCCAGGTCCAGGG
>Ga0207428_10005097_pt1 | contig 12331 bp, 12 predicted proteins | sample RhiMethybrSRZTD1_FD_187600 | JGI IMG/M metagenome (GOLD analysis project Ga0207428, IMG submission 187600) | Populus rhizosphere microbial communities from Tennessee, USA - Rhizosphere MetaG P. TD hybrid SRZTD1 (SPAdes) (version 3) | ecosystem: Host-associated > Plants > Roots > Rhizosphere >... | reverse complement strand
GGGACAGCCAAATGTCCGGTTGACGGGACTGGTCAGTGGTCCCGGCGGCTTCTGGAACGCCAGCTGGTTTCAATACGCGCCGCGCTTCGGCGCAGATGTGGGGGTCGCCTCGAACGATGACGGCACAAAGCGGACGCAAGTATTTGTATCCGACCGCGACCGTGAACACATCGTCAGCCGCCAGCGCAGCGACGCCGACACCGCGGGGAGGTTTGGGGCGTTTCGCGATATTGGCTTCGTACCTCAGCCCGGCCCGCTAACAGCCATCCGTCTTCAAAGCGGTCGACCCAAAGTCATGGTCGGCAGCGCCAATGGCAAACTGTATTCGAGCTACGTCGGGGGAGGCGATCAGTGGCAAGCCTGGCAGACGTTCGCTGGCCCGGCCGGCGTTGCTGGCTTCCTGGATATTGCGGCAACGACCGATGCCGGCGGTGTTCCATACCTTTACGTCATCGGCACCGATCACAGGCTGTACACGACACGTGCTAACGGAACCGCGGGTGGAGTTGGATGGGCCGCCTGGTCACAAATACAAACAGGTGTCGATGCGGCGCGCGTCTCGGTTGTTCGGCATGGCGACGGCCGACAGCAGGTGTTCGTCATATCGACCACGGGCGTGGTGCAAACCGCCTGGCAAACCGGCACAACGGCAACCACGTGGTCAGCCGGCGCCATGTTTGGAACTACGCAGGTCATGTCGGATGTGACGGCCGGACTGAACTCGTCGGGGCGGGTGCAAGTCTTCGCTGTTGATGTTAACGGCGCGACCTGGTCTCGCACTGCCAATCAATCGGCTCCAGGCGGAACGTGGGGATCCTGGACACAGTGGCAGGTGCCCCTTTACGCACCGTCCAGCATGGCGTCGCCTGTCCTTGACGGCCTTGTCTCGCTTACCGCAAGCCGATGGTTAGAAGGTGATGGCTCGGTGCCCGTCGTGTTCGGCACTGATCGTCAAGGCAATGTCTACGTCACGTCCTACCGGACAGGCCGATGGCAATCGTGGCGGTCGTTCTACAACTAGTTCGATAAGCGAATCGAGACTCCGAGTCCAGCCCGCAGTGTGTCGGGGAGTTGCGGCCCCGAATCGCTGTAAGCACCGTTTCAGCGGCATCGGATTGGACAACGCGCGTGCTGGTCGGTCGGCTCAAGCCCGCGCGCGTCTATTGGTACCGCTTCACCGATGGAGAGGGCAACGGGAGCCGCGTCGGCCGGACGATCACCGCGCCGCGCCCGCCGATCAACTTGGTTTCGTTCTTCATCTTGGTGATTTCATTTACGAGGTCGTCGAATATCCCGCCGAGGTGAAGACGCGCTACGACCGCACCATCTACGACGTCGGCCGGATTCCCGACGGCGGCAAGAGCAGCAACTTTCATTACCCGCTCACGGTCGAAGGCTATCGCGTCGTCTACAAAGGCTACGTTCGGCGCTGTCGCGGTGACGAATGTCGCGATCGAAGAGTGGGACGACAGCGGCCTCGGGATCGAACCCAACAATCTGAAGGCCATCAACAGCCTGATCGCGTATCGATCGTTGCGCTACGGCCGGCACCTCGATCTCATCCTCACCGATCAGCACAGTTTCTGCGGCAGCGACCCAACCGATGCGGATGACGTCGGCAAGATTTACGATCCGACGTTCAACGGGATGTTCTCCGAACCGGCGATGATCGCGCTCGATGCGGGCCGCGCCTTCAACGGCGGCAAACCGCCGGGCGAGCGGCCCGTGCTGCGCCAGCAGGTCGTCGAGGGCGATCCCGGCCTTTCGATCTGAGGCTGGCGCTCGATCTTTCCGCTTTCCACCGCGATCACGATCGTCGATCGGCTCACTCTTTGCAGTCCCATCACCCGTGCGTGCGAATCTCGTGTCGATCCCACGACTATACGTGCGCGCCTCCGATATTCCGGACTCTGTGACGTAGGAGTTGAGCGATGTTGACGCGAAGTGTGATGGCTGCCTGCGCCGCCATCGTCCTGGTGCTGGCATCCACGTTCGCGATGCGCGCCGACGAACGGACGTTGTTGATCGAGCTCGAATCGCGGAGCACGGCGTTGCCCACCGGCCTCAGCGCGAGCGGCGCCGTCGTGTCCGGCGGCTTCGACAGCGGCGGCGCCTTCTACTGGATGCCGACCACCGGCGTCATTTTCGCCGGCGGCGCGCAGGCGGCGGCGGTGAGCCGGGACGGCCACACGATCGTCGGGTCGGCCAGGGACGCGAACCGCATCCTGCAGGCGGGGATCTGGACCGGCGGGACTGAGTGGCGGCTGCTCGGTTCGTTCGCCGGCAGCGCCGGCCCCTGCGATTCGTCCTTGAGCCAGGCCACTGGCGTCAACAGGGACGGACAGACGGTGGTGGGATTTGCGTACAGCGGCTGCACCTCGGCGCACGCGTTCCGATGGCAGGAATCGGGCGGCATGGTCGATCTCGGCAGCACCGTTCAAGGGAGACCCAGTCGCGCGCTCGGCGTCTCGGCAGACGGGATGATCGTCGTCGGCGATCAGACAACGTCTGAAGGCTTCACCCAGGGTGCGCGGTGGGCGGGCGGACGGCAGGAACTGATGACAGGTCCAGAGGGTCCAGCCGGATCGGCGATGGCGGCGAATCACGACGGCTCGATTGTGGTTGGCCGCGTTTGTGTTCCGGCGAGCGGGCGTGTTGGCGATCAGAGCGCGTGGATCTGGAAGGCGCAGGGCGGCCTGACATGTTTGTCCGCGCCACGACGACTCGTCTCGCCTGGTCCTCCGATCGTCGTCGAAGCCGCGGCCACGAGCGACGATGGGCAGATGATCGGCGGGTCGCACGGCATTGGCGCGGATTCCAACGCCGTGCTCTGGATCGGCGGTCAACCGACATATCTCAAAGAGTTTCTGCAGGCCAACGGACTGCCAAACGCATTTCGCACCTGGATCAACACCGGAACCATCACCGGCATCTCGCCGGACGGCCGTGTTCTCGTCGGCTGGGGAGCTGCCATCGGCGGCTTCCGCGGATACATGGTGATCCTTGGATCGAGCCGGGTGATTCCATGATGAGAACGACAATCGCTTTCACAGTCGTCATGATCTTGATCGCGCACACGCCCGCGAAGGCGCAGTCGTGGGAAGCGTCAGGCTTGTTCGGCTTTACCCCGTCGGCGGCCATCGACGGACGTGCATCCGAGCTCACCGACGCCGACATCCGCGGCGGTTTCACGTGGGGCCTGCAGGGCGCGCGGTTCCTCACGCCGAAGCTCGGCGCCGAGGTGATCTGGACGCAGCAGGGTTCGGCATTCGAAATCGGCACCTCCGATGGCAAAGCCGATCTCTTCACGATGACCGTCAGGCAACTGCACGGTAACGTCGTGTACCGGCTCGGGCGCGCCGATGCGAAGTGGCAGCCGTTCGTGTTTGGCGGACTGGGCGCGACATTCTTCACCGCGGACACGGTTGAATCCGAAACGAAGTTCTCGCTCGACGTCGGCGGTGGGATGAAGTTGTTCCTGTCGCGAATGATTGGCGCCCGCGCGCACGTCCGCTACAAGCCGACGTTCATCAATGACTCGTCGGACTTCTGCGATCCGTTCGGCTTCTGCCAGGGCGTCTTGCATCAGATCGAGCTCAGCGCCGCGATCGTGCTGCGATTCTGAGTCATACCCTTACTCAGCCGCGACGACCCGCTCGAGCACCATCACGACTTCAAAAGGTCCTTTAGCCCCGATGCCTTTGTTCGTGACCGTGAGCGTCTTTCCATCGGCGGACACCTGATACTTTCCGGCCACGAGCACCTGACCGTCCGCCTCTGATCCGAGCTCGAGGGTTTGCGGATCCGGCTGGCTGCCGAACGTCATCGCGCCTGCGGGCATACCCGGGATCGGACGTCCGCGCAGATCGACCACGGGGCGGCGACGTCCGTCCGCGATGATCATCTGCGGACGCTCCGCACACGCCTCACCGTTCACCACGCCGTATGCCACCATCAAGTAGCCGGTGTCGGTAGGCTCGAACCGCAGATAGGCCTGCTGCGGAGCGGGATGCTCGACCTTCCACTGCGAGGGTTCGCTCGGCTTCGCGCGCCACGTGCCTTCGAAGAAATCATCTGCCATCGTTGCCTCCCTCAATCTGTCTGCCCACGTCGAGACGTGTTCGTAGGGCAGACGTAACGCGACATCCCCAAACAGTCGAATCAATCCGACGACACCGTGCTGTTGCCACACACGCGGCACGAGGTCTTCACCGAGCTGCTCCAGTCCATCACCGCAGATCGCCCGGTACTGGTGAGGAAAAGCGCGCGCCATGCGCCGATAGGCGCGAGCGCACCCCGTCACGAACGCGCTCATGATCGCGCTTCCTGTCGGCGTCTGGCATCGAGCACCCGCACCAGATCCTTGAGCCGCTGACTTTCCAGTTCGAGCACCTGGCGGCCGAGCGGCGTGAGCTTGTAATACCGGCGGCGCGCATCGTCGAGCTCCGCGGCTGGACGCTCGCCCGACTCGGCGATCAGGCCCTTCTCGATCAGCCGTTTCAACGAGCCGTACAACGTGGCCGGCCACAGCCGCACCTTGCCGCCGCTCCGTTCCAGGGCGTCCTGCATGATGCCGTAGCCATGCTGCTCGCCCTCGACGAGGCAGACGAGAATGTGGAACCAGTTGCTCTTGAGCGGCAGGAACGAATCGGGCTTCGGCTTGGGCACCGCAACTGTATATCAAGTGATATACATATGCGTCAAGTGCTAGGTGGCAGGTTGGCGGGCGGGAAGCGGCGAGTGAAACAAAATTGAGGTTTTTGACATCCCTTTAAAACGCGCGACGCGATCCCGCGACCGCGGCCGCAGTCGGCGGACTCATCGCATCCAGCGGGAAACTTTGGAGGGTACCGGTATGGACAGTCGTCGTTTGGTGGTGGCCGGCATGGTATTGGCTCTCGCATTGATCGTCTGTGTGGCGCCCGTTTCCCTACGGGCGCAAGGGCAAAATGGCAACTCACAGGGTGTCGCCGGCTCCGTCGCAGACCTGCAGAAGAAGGCTCAGGCGCTCACGCAGCAGGTGACCGAACTCCAGGCTGATTTGGCCCAGTTGAAGGGCAACGTCGCCAGCGGGAACGCCGCCCTGCAAGCAGAAATCTCGACGTTCGGCGTACAGCTGGTGCTCCTGCAGGCTCAGCTTGGGACCGTGACCGACGGGCTGCAGTCGCAGATCTCGGGCTTGTCGGCGGGGATGCAGGGATTCCAAGATCTGCTCAACAGCTTCAACGCGGCATTGAACGGTCTGCAAGCAAGGGTGCTGGCGCTCGAGGAGCGGGTGGCCACGCTCGGCAACGGGCTGACGTCCTACGAACAGCTTGCCGGCCTGCCATGCACAACCGCTAATGGCACTGCGGGCCACGTCTCTTTCATGGGCATCTTCAAAAGCCCGATTTGCGCGGGAGCCGTATCGGCCAACGGGCGCTTCATCGATCTCGGCCTCGTCATCCTCGATACGCAAATGCATCTGATGTGGGAAAAGAAAAACCAATCCCCCGGCCTGCACTTCGTCAATGGCGTTTACAGCTGGTGCGAGGCCGCAGGGAGCACCAACGGCACGTGCGCCGGAAACACGATGAACTGGATCGGGCAGGTGAACGGCGAGGCGTTTGCCGGCTTCAGCGACTGGCGGCTGCCGACGCAGAGCGAAATGATCAACAGCTTCATGGATACCGCCGCCCCCAATTGCGGCGGGAACGGGCCATTCCCGTGCGTTCAACCGATATTCGGGCCGGCCGCTTTCGGGCTTCACTGGTCGTCCGAGAATCACCAATTCGATGCGAACTTCTCCTGGATGGTGAACTCATTCCGAGTACTCACCACGGTCCATCCCAACACGGCGAACTTCGGTCCAGGAAACGGGCCTTTTGTGCGGGCGGTGCGGAACAGCCCGTAGCACCAACCTGTTCCACTTTCGCCAGCTCTAGCTGCGATTGAAATGTTGCTGAGCTTGTCGGATTGGATCGCTGCTTGCTTGATTAGGAGCTATGGCTCGCAGCAAAGCAATTCGAGGGTACGCGACGCGGAAACTGGCACGCCGCCTGTCGCGATCGTTGCCGTGGATCGGCGCGGCGATCGCGCTGGCCACGCTCGGCAGCGCGATTCGGCGCAAAGGCCTGGTTCGCGGCTCGCTGCACAGCGCGCTCGATGCGATCCCGTTTGTCGGCGCCGCCAAGAACGGCGCCGAGTTCGTCAGAGGACGAGACTTCTTTCCAGATCGCTCGTCGACGGAGTGACCTCAAACGAGCGATCTGTTGATCGCGTCTTCGCCGCCCACCTTTTGGAGTATATGGTAGCGACGTGAACGCGGCATTTGACCCGCTCGGCGCGTTGATCCTGGTCGCGTGGCTGGCTGCGGGCGGCTACGCCGTGTCCATCTTTCTCCGCCAGCCGCAACGGACCTTTAGACATTGGGTATCCCTGATCGCTGGCCTGGTGATGCTCACGCTCGGGGTAGGTTGCGGCGGTCTTGGTCTTTACGGTCTCTGGCGACTTAGCCACTAGGTGTTCGTGTGATCAGACAGCCGGCGCGAACACCCCGGACTTTGTATACGATACGCCTGAGGAAATGAGGACGATGCGTTCACTCATGCGTGCCGTGATCGCCTGCGGATGTCTCGGGCTCGGCCTGACGTTCGCCGCCGGCGCCAGCGCTCAATCGCAGACACCCAACAAGGTCTACAAGACCCCGCCCGGGCTCGGGCAGTATCCGTATAGCGATGCCGACATCGAGTTCATGTCGGGCATGATTCCCCATCACGCGCAAGCGGTCATCATGGGGGGCTGGGCAAAAACCCACGGTGCCCGTCAGGACGTCGCGATCCTGTGCGAACGGATCGTCGTCGGCCAAACCGATGAGATCGGCATGATGCAGCAGTGGCTTCGCGACCGCGGCCTCCCGGTCCCCGACGCCAAGGCCACGAAACACAAGATGAAGATGAACGGCATGGAGCACGAGATGCTGATGCCGGGCATGATGACCGACGAGGAGATGGCCGCGCTCGACAAGGCGCGCGGGCCCGAGTTCGATCGCCTGTTCCTCGAGGGCATGATCAGGCATCACCAAGGCGCCGTCGACATGGTTGAAGCGCTCTTCAAGGCGTACGGCGCAGCCCAGGACGAGGTCATCTACAAGTTCGCATCCGACGTGTACGCCGATCAGTCGACCGAGATTGCTCGCATGCAGAAAATGCTGGGGGACAAACCATGAATCGCAGAATCGCATTGCCAATCAGGGGCCTGCTCGTTGCCGGCCTCGCTCTCGCCGTCGGGATCGGCGTGAGCGCGCAGCAGACGCCGGCGGCTCCCGCCGCACCTGCGGCCGCGCAAGCCCCTCAGCCTCCGGCTCCGCCATCGCCACCGCCCGACGACATGCCGAAACCGGTGAAGCCGGTGGTGTCGGCGACGGCGCCAACGCCGGATCCGCGGCCGAACCTCAAGGCCGGACGCTGGGATGCGGAACAGGCTGCATGGAACATGCGCATGCTCTCGACGACGCCGCCGAAGGGCAAGACGCTCGGCTCGACGCACTCCGATCTTGCGTTCTCCGGCAATCTCGTCATCCAGGGCAATTACAACGGCTTCGACATTTACGACATCAGCAACCCCTCGAAGCCGGAACTGGTGCAGACGTATCTGTGCCCGGCCTCACAGAACGACGTATCGGTGTACCGCAATCTCGTATTCATGTCATCGGAGGCGACGAACAGCCGCGAGGACTGCGGCTTCGAAGGCGTCCCCGAACCGGTGAGCAAGTTGCGCGTGCGCGGTATCCGCGTCTTCGATATCTCCGACGTCAAACATCCGAAGCTGGTTACCACCGTGCAGACGTGCCGCGGTTCGCACACACACACCGTGGTCCGCAAGGCCGGTGACGATGGCAACGTCTATATCTATGTGTCTGGATCAGCGGGCGTGCGCTCGGCCGAGGAGGTGCCCGGCTGCGAGGACGGCGACATCGACAATCCGAACACCGCTCGCTTCCGTATCGAAGTGATCCAGGTGCCGCTGGGCGCCCCGGCACGGGCGGCGATTGTCAGCTCACCGCGCATCTTCGAGAATCTGCCGGTCGCGCCGAGGAATGAGGAGCGCGCTGCGTCCGATCAGAGGGATCGCGAAGCGGCGGCCGCTGCTGCGGCGGCTGCAGGCCGGGGCGGACAGGGGCGGGGCGGGCCAGGAGGCGGTGGCGGACGCGGGCCCCAGGGTCCGCCGCGCGGACCAAACCAGTGCCACGACATCACGGTGTATTCCGACATCGGTCTCGCCGGCGGCGCGTGCGGAGGACTCGGCCTGCTGCTCGACATCAGCGATCCGGTGAACCCGGTCCGCATCGATGAAGTCGCGGATGCGAACATGTCGTTCTGGCACTCCGCGACGTTCAACAACGACGGCACCAAGGTGCTGTTCAGCGACGAATGGGGCGGCGGCGGCCAGCCGCGTTGCCGCGCGACCGACAAGCTCGAATGGGGATCGGACGCGCTCTTCACCATCGAGAACAAGAAGATGAAGTTCCACTCGTACTACAAGCTGCCCGCTGCGCAGTCGTCGCTGGAGAACTGCGTCGCGCACAACGGATCCGTCATTCCGATTCCCGGCCGCGACATCATGGTCCAGTCGTGGTACCAAGGCGGCCTGTCGGTGTTCGACTGGACGGACATCGATCATCCGAAGGAGATCGCGTACTTCGATCGCGGTCCGGTGGACGCCAGCAGGATGATGATGGGCGGCACGTGGTCGGCCTACTGGTACAACGGCGTCATCGTCAGCTCGGAGATCGCGCGCGGCCTCGACGTCTACGAGCTGATGCCGAATGCCAACATCACCGAGAACGAGCTGAACGCCGCCAAGACGGTGCGAATGCCGTACTGGAACACCCAGGATCAGCAGAAGATCAAGTGGCCGACGACGTTCGTGCTGGCGCAGGCCTATCTCGATCAGCTGGCGCGGACCAACGGCCTGCCGGCGGATCGGATCAAGTCGGCGCGCTCAGCGCTGACGTCGGCTGAGCGCCGCTCGGCGAAGGACCGCAAGGCGCCGCTCACGCAGCTGGCCTCGCAGCTGAACGCCGCTGCCGAATCGTCGAGCGACGCCGCAAAGGTGCGGATGCTCGCATCGACGGTCGCCGATCTCGCGGGCGCGCAATAAGAACGAAGGGCGCCCGCCTTTGGGCGGGCGCCCTTGAACAACGCCGCCGGTTCCCCTTTCTTGAACTTTTCTCGCCGCGCGTCGTCTACTCCCTATGCCAATCTACAAGAGGAGTGACGTGAGCGACCAGACCGATGTGCTGCAGGGCACTCTCGACTTGCTGATCATGAGGACCATCGCTGTCGAGCCGATGCACGGGTGGGCCATCGCGCAGCGTATTCAGCAGGTTTCCGACGATTTGTTGCGTGTCCGGCAAGGCTCGCTCTACCCGGCACTCCACCGCCTCGAGCATCAGGGGTGGATCACCGCGGACTGGGGCGCTTCGGAGAACAATCGGCGCGCCCGGTTCTACGCGATCACCAAAGCCGGCCGACGGCAGCTCACCATCGAGCTCTCAAAGTGGGAGCGGCTGTCAGTGGGCGTCAATCTGGTCGTGGCACGAACGTGATTCGCGCGGCGAAAGGGATCGTTTTCATGCGCAGCGGTCTCTTGCTGATTCTGATTCTGATGCACCCCGCTTCGGACGCGGCGCAGGACCGGCCGCTTCCGGAGTTGGAGCCGTTCCTCAAGGAAGTTCGCGAGCGCCTGCAAGACGACCGCACGCTGCAGAACAACTACACGTATGTCGAAACGCGGCGGGAGTTGAAGCTCGACAAGCAGGGGCGCACGACCGGCGTGTCCGAGAAAGTGTTCGAGAACTATCCAGGTTTCCCGGGGGAGTCTCGGTGGGAACGGTTGATCGCCGAAGACGGAAAGCCGGTGCCCGCCAGGGAGCTCGAGGAAGTGGATCGCCGCCGGCAGGAGAAGGCGGTGTCGTACGCGCGACGGCTGCAGGAGCACCCTGAGCAGGAACAGGCACGTCAACTGCGCCAGCAGAAGGAGGCACAGCAGCACGCCAGTGAGGTAGTGGCCGATCTCTTTCTCGTCTACGAGATTCGGATGCTGCGCCGCGAGATGATTGACAGCCACTCCACGATCGCATTCTCACTGGCGCCGCGCCGCAACGCCGAGCCACGCACGCGCGAGGGCCGCGACCTCCGCCACTTCAGCGCAACCGCGTGGGTGAGCGAATCGGACTTCGAAGTAGTACGGGTCGACGTAGCGGCGATCCACACCGTGAAGATGGGGCTCGGCATCGGCCTGTTCGCCCGCCTCCACGAAGGCGCGAGGCTGTCGTTCGTCCGCCGGAAGATCAATGGCGAGATCTGGCTGCCGGCCACATCGGTCTACGAGGGGAGCGCCAGACTTGGCCTGATCAAGGTCGTGCGCCAGCGCGGCGAGTCCGAGTTCACCAACTATCGCAAGTTTTCGGTGGACACGCAGTCCAGTTTCGGCCCTCGTCCGGTCAAACCGTAAAAGGTTTCTGCCCGGGGAGCCAATAACTCATTGAGAAACTTCAGATCCTGGCCGTCTATCCATTGGGCTGCTGATTCCAGTGTCCCAACGGTTAGTCCCGGAGGTCTGCAGCATGGCAACGGCACCAACATTACCGCCGGCCGAAACCGTCAACCTGGCTGCGCCTGGGCGTATCTCGCAGGCCGAATTGGCCGCGCTCATCGCGAAACACAAAGAGTGGGTTGCATCGAACGGGACGACCGGCACGCGCGCCTTCGCCGGGCCGCTGAACCTTTGCGGGATGGATCTCCGCGGCGCCGACCTGCAGCGCGCCGACTTCACCGGGGTGGACCTGCGCTGCGCCAACCTGTCGGGTGCGACGCTCACCGGTGCGCGCGGCCTCGCCGCCGAACGGCTCGGCGGCGCCAACCTCACTGACGTTGAGCTCTCTGCTTCGTTGAGCGGCTTCGACACGCTGCAGATCGCCGAGGAACTGTCGAAGTCGTCGCGCGCGCTGTTAATCGCGCTGCTGATGGCCTGCGCCTACTGCTGGCTCACGATCGGGACGACCCTGGACGTGAAGCTGCTCGCGAACTCCGTCCGCTCGTCGCTGCCGATCATCCAGACCGAAGTGCCGATCAGCAGTTTCTACTGGATCGTCCCCGTGGCCCTGCTCGCCGCCTCGATGTACATCCACCTGCACTTGCTGAAGTTCTGGCAGGCCCTTGCCGCATTGCCGGCGTTCTTCCCGAACGGGATGCGCCTGGACGAGCGCGTCTACCCGTGGTTGTTGAGCGGCATCGCCGGGCGCAGACTCGCGACCCAACGACGCGCGACACCACGCTTCGCGGCGCTTGAGACAGCGCTCGCGGAGTTCATCACGTGGTGGTCCGTGCCCGTGACCATCGCCGCGTTCTGGCTGCGCTATCTGAGCCGGCACGACGCCGCCGGCACCGCGCTGCACGTCGTGATTCTCGTGGCCGCGATCACCGTCAGCCTGGTGTTTCGCGCCGTGGCATACGGCGAGATGGAGCGTCGCGCCAGTCAGCCGCGGACGCGCTGGGCGCTGGCCACCGGACTCGCGGCCGCGTGCGTGATGGCCGGGTTCTCCTGGCTTGCGCTCGCCACCCCGCATTTCGGCATCTACGGCCTCACGTTCTTCCCCGACCTCAGTGGCGCACGCCTGACGGGTGAGAATCTTCGCGGCGTGGACCTGACTCACGCGCGCGTCAGCGGCGCCGTGCTCGATGGCGCCGACCTTCGCGACGCGCGGCTCACCGGCGTGCCGATGCAGCGCGCCAACCTCAAAGGCGCCAAGCTCGAGGAAGCGACCTTGGACAGGGCGCAACTGGACAACGCCGATTTGCGCGACGCCTCGCTGCAGGGCGCGTCGCTTCAAGGAGCCGTCTTGAAAGGCGTCCGCTTGAGCGCCGAAACGAACATCAAAGGCGCGCGGCTCGAAGGCGCAGATCTCAGAAGCGTGACCCTGGCGCAGATTCCGTTGGCCGATGTTCACATCGACAGCAAGACCCAATTCGACCGCGATGGACTACGCGGCGCCAAAGGCACTGGCGCCATCTTCCACGGCATGGTGTTCGCCGGGCTCGATATTCGAAAAGCAGACTTCACGAATGCGATGCTCGAGGGTGCCACCTTCCGGAACGTGCGCGCCGGCGAAAAGACGCGCTTCGACAACGCCCAGATGAAGAAGGCGACGTTCGATTGTGGGCCGGCCACCGCTGCCGAGATTGCGACGAAAGATGACGAGCTGCCCACCAGCGCATCGGTGCGTCGCTTCAAGAACAGCCACTTCGACTACGCCAAGCTCCAGGATTCGACCTTCGGTCCGTGCCTC
>Ga0207428_10005093_pt1 | contig 12340 bp, 11 predicted proteins | sample RhiMethybrSRZTD1_FD_187600 | JGI IMG/M metagenome (GOLD analysis project Ga0207428, IMG submission 187600) | Populus rhizosphere microbial communities from Tennessee, USA - Rhizosphere MetaG P. TD hybrid SRZTD1 (SPAdes) (version 3) | ecosystem: Host-associated > Plants > Roots > Rhizosphere >... | reverse complement strand
TCCCGCAGCCGTTGCAGGCAAACCGGATAGCGTTGTTTTCCATATCAAGCACTCGCACATGTTTTTCGACCGACCATGGCGGCGCCTGCAAAGCAGATACATCTGCGACAGGGCCTAATGGTCTCGACTGGAGTATGTGAAGTGAAGCGCCGATCCGATTGCCGGATCCGGGTGCATGCTTGCCCGATTCAAGGTGATTTCAATTAACCGTCGTCGAGGCCGGGAGGCAGCTGGATCTCAAGCGGTGTTGATGGCAAACCCTGTCCACTTGAAAGCCCGTTGTTTTAGGCAACCTTTGCCTCGAACCCTGCAAACCGTTGGACCGCAAAGCCCGGAAAATGCGTTAACGCTGCGAGATGCGAGCCCGGCATAGGTTGCAGGGCGTACACCTTCGAGCGGCACGATCACTTCACCTTCCGAGGAACCAATCATGACAGACAAACAAGTTTGGCTTATCACCGGAGCCAGTCGCGGCCTGGGCGTTCACCTGGCCAAAGCAGCGCTGGCCGCAGGACACGCGGTGGTCGCCACCGGTCGCGACCCGCAAAAGGTCCTAACCGCCATCGGCAGCAACGACGATCTGCTCTCGATCAAGCTCGACGTCACCCGCCCCGAAGATGCCGAAATTGCCATTGAGGCCGCGGTCAAGAAATTCGGGCGAATCGACGTTCTGGTCAACAATGCCGGTGATTTCTATGCTGGCTTCTTCGAAGAGCTAAGTCCTGAACAGGTTCGTCAACAGATCGAGACGCTGCTGTTCGGCCCGATGAACGTCTCCCGTGTCGTGCTGCCGGTGATGCGCAAACAGCGCTCGGGACTGTTGATCACGATCTCATCTACCGCTGGCGTCAGCGGAGGGCTTTTCTGCAGCGCCTACGCTGCCGCGAAGTTTGGTGTTGAAGGCTGGATGGAATCGCTGACCCCGGAAATCGCCCCATTCGGTGTCAAAACCATGCTGGTGGAACCCGGCTTTTTCCGCACCGAATTGCTCACTACAGATTCGACAACCTTCGCCGAGCCGGCCCTGAGCGACTACGCCGAGCGTACCCGCGAGACCGTCACAGCATGGAGCGGCATGAACGGCAAACAGGGCGGCGCCCCAGCCAAACTCGCCACGGCTATCGTGCAACTCGCGAGCACTGAAACACCACCGGCTCGCTTCGCCGGTGGCGCAGACGCTGTTCTGGCTTTCGAGACCAAAGCCAAGACACTGCTCGAACAGGCTGACGCCCACCGGGCCCTTTCCTGCTCGCTGGCTCACGACGAAGCTTAATACACAGGAGACCGCCTCAGCGCGCAGGATGAACAGGAGAACCTATATGATTACCCTCGTGGCGGTGGCGGTCGCCATCGGTCTCAGCGCCTTCACCACCATGGCGGTGAAGGATCGCACCTACGTATCCAGCCCCGCCTACTCACCGGTGGGCGAGTCCGCACGCGAGGCGGCGGTCATTTATTACTCACGTTCCGGCCACACCGAGGCGGTCGCCCGTGAGGTCGCGCGCAAGCTCAACGCGCCGATTGCCAGGATCGACGCAGATTACGCTCTGGGCTTCAAGGGCCAGAGTAAAGCGATGACTGATGCAACATCCGGGGCATTTCCGCCGATCCGGATCGAGCCCATAGACTTGCGGCCAGCACGCCGTGTGTACCTGGTTTCACCGACCTGGATGTTCCGCCCGGCACCACCGCTTTGGTCTTACGTCGACCAGACTGACCTGAGTGGCAAAGAGATCGTGCTGATCATGACGGGCAACAGCCGCTTCAAACAGGACGAGATCGATGCGTTCTCCTCCCTAGTTGACGCGCGGGGAGGCCGCCTGATCCATCATACTTTCCTGCGCCGTGGTCGAATCTACTGGCAACAAAGTCGTAGTCAGTTGCTGGAAGAGATCGACGCCCGCATGGACGCCCTCATCCAGTAGCAGCTTTCGTCAGCATTCCGTTAGAGCGTATTTAGCCCCCCTTGACGACCATCGCCCAGCGTGCCGAATGATTCGGCCACCAGGCGATGGAAGCACTGAATGGGATAACTTCTACGAGTTCTCGACACCCTCAAACCGGCGTCAGGCGATGTGTTTTTCGAACCACTCCAGAATCAATTTCGGGTGCTGTCCGAAGTAGTTGTAACCCTGAAATCTAAGGTCGGTTCCTTCAATCCAGAACAACTCTTTATCCTTGGAAGACAGAGTGTCGAAAATCTCCTGAACGTCGGACGGCTTGGTCAAAAAATCATTTCGGACCTGAGCGACAAAGGTTGGCAAGGTCACAGCCTTGGCATACTCCATCGGCCAGACATCCTTAAGATGGAAGCCGGTGCGTCTATGCAACGCGGTATCAAACCGCTCGACGCCATTAGCGATCTTCTCCCGTTCCACCGCAGTCTCTACGAATACTCTCGGCGTCACTGGCTGCAAGGCTACCAGCGCTTTGACGTGTTTGAACTCATCAGGGTGTTTCTTCATCCCGACGATAGTGGCATTGGCCCCTAAACAACGACTGTACAAAACTGTCTTCATGTTTTTGGTGTCAGGCCGGGATTTGGCATAGCGCAGCGAACCCACTACATCACGATACTCCAGCACACCATGGCCGTTGACACCGCCGCTGCCGGTACCGCTGCGACCATGGTTGCGCATGTCGTAAGCGATGATGTTGTAGCCCGCATCGTGTAGAGCCTTGTACTCCGGGAGGAAGTTGACCTCAAAGCCCCCGAAACCAGTCCAGGGTTCCAGGTGTCCTGGGTAGCCGTAGCGGTTGCAAGGCATCGGGTGGTTACAGATCACCAAGCGATTGGATTTACCCGGAATGAACCAGCCTTCAATGGTGACACCATCCATTGCCGTGAAGAAAATCTCCTCGTACTCCATGCCGTATTCGTTCGGCCACCGCAGAATCGGAGTACGCGTAGAGTGCGCCATCAAATCGGCGAGACCATTGATAAAATCGTTTGATTTGTCTTGTGCGAGGGGTGGGGCTGTCATCTTTTCTTTCTCCGCGGCCTGAACAAATGACAGTGTCGAGGCCATAACAGGGAGCGCGGCAAGAGCTGCACTAACTTTCAGAATGTTGCGTCGACTTTGCGAGGGCGTATTGGACAGGTGAACGACTTCATCGAGCGACTTGACCATGTCAGGCTCCTGAATACAGCAAATGGGGGGTAGGGAATGCAATCGGACATTGAAGTCCGGCCCTCCTCCTGCTTACTGCGGAGCAGGCATGTACCCTTCGGTAATGACGACAGTGCCTTCAGTCGCCGCCATACGAAGCTTTTTAGCCGCGGTGTATTCCGGCGAGTTGTAAAAGCGTTGAGCGTCGGCAAGGCTCGGGAACTCAGCGATCGCCATGACCGAACGTGGCTTGCCTTCAACTGCTGGAGCCTTGAGGTTGAAAACAATCACCTTACCGCCGTACTTCGGCGCTAGTGGCCCAGCAGCTTCCATGTATGCCTGAAAGGTCGCCTGATCCTTGATGTCGTAGTTGGCAATCATGTAACCATGCGCTTGCGCATCTTGTGCCTGGCTGACACCGGCGAACGCCAGAACTAACACAGCAATAGTGCCTTTAACGAGCTTTTTCATCGGATGTATTCCCATGGTATGAATGGCAGAACGCGCTAAACGCAGGCCGACGAGCAGGTAGCAGCAGCGTTGAGTTGCGGCAGTCAAAGTATGGGATGGCTTACCTCGAACGAGTTGCCGGAACTGTTTCTTCTATTGCCTGTTTCAATGGATTCGCCCCCTACTCCCCTCGGGCATGAGCACCTTTGCACGCAAAAATCTCGACAGCGCACATCAAGACACTCGACGGGTGAATGGAATACAGGACGTTGACCCCAAAAGCATGTGTGGGGCAAGTAGGAGACAATCTTCAGCGCATTGCTTTGAGCAGCGATATGCGCAAGAGAAGTCGGCATGGTCTCAATCGAAAGCTTCAGTCGAGTTAGTAATATGACTTACATCACTTACTCAGCTTGGATATTCCCTAAGCAGGTAAACTTTTTTAATTTCACTTCAGTACTAACGGCGTCCGCGAAAGCGTATGAAAAAATTGAACCAGCTATCACCAAAAACAAGTAGTCAGCTATGAGAAGTTATTTTTTGTAAAGCTGCACGCTTAATGGCAACCAATGAATACCTGGGGCTAGAGCGAGTCAGCCCTAACCCAGGCATTCTTTGGCTACTTCAATGTGTGCAGTGTTTGACGCATTTAGCAATTCAGCGCCTTACGTGCAACCCGACATGCAGCCAAGTCCCAAGCAGCAGTTCCCACGCTCTTGAGCACAATAGGCTTGGACAAATCAGGCTTTTGCTGCAATGCAGAAGCAAGGGAACGCACGTTAGACCAATCAATATTCGCTTGGATTAAGTCGCCAGCCTCGTGTTTTCCGCCGGCCAGGTCATCAATATAAACTTGACTTCCCAGCAGTGTATTTTTACCAATTTCAGCCATTTCTGGTTTGAAAGCCCCCACGCCGATGATCAGGCGTCCGGCGACAGCCTGCTCTTCGTAGAAAGCGACTTTGCTCGTTGTCAGCGTGATGACCACCTCAACATCCGGAATGAAATTGGGCTCACAAGGCTTCAGTTTGCTGTGCGTTTGAGCACCGCGAACGCAGAAATCTTCAGAATCTTTAAGGTTGATACCGCGTATCCAAATCTGGGTCTCTGGATAGACTGAACTTAAAGCTTGCAGATGGTAATGAGCCTGGGTTCCGGTACCGAAAATCAGGATACTTTTTGGCGGCGCGGCCAAGAACGTCTGGATCCCTAGTATCGATACTGCTGCAGTCCGTCGACCGGTCACCTCTGGGCCGTCAAGCATGCACAATGGCCGCCCTGTTTCTGAATCGTACACCGACACCTGGCCGTGAATAGTCGGCAGCCCACGTTGCTGGTTGCTTGGCTGGACATTCACAAGCTTATGTATGGCAACGTCTGGAGCGCTGGCAGGCATGCTGAGCATTACTCCATCAGCCACCAGGGGGATAACCATCCGTTCCGGGCTAACAATATCACCGCTATCGTATTGAAGAGCAGCCTCTTTCACTGCGTCTACGAGCAGTTTGAAATCGAGTGCAGCCGCCGTGTCGGCGCGGTCGCAAACGATAAATGCCTCACGTGATTCTGGAGTTGGTGCAGTAGCCATACTGAGCCTCATTTGGTGACGGTTAACGTGACAGAGATTTCGATGACCAAACGTACCTTCTGCATGGCTAACCTAAGAGAGCCAAACCGCCAGAAAGGGTAATTGGTTTCATACCGAGCCAACCGTAGCTCACAAGAGGTTCAATTACAACCAATAAGCTCGTAAATTGGTAAAGTGGTAAGTGCTCGCATGTGGTTAATTTCATAACCACATGCGGAGCGCCTTATAAAGACGCACCATTTCTTTCGTGCCTCATGAGCCTGGGGGCCCCAGGTCTGAAAGCAACTTGATACATGCTCCCAGCCTGAAGCCCACAAGCCCAGGCTGGGTCATTGCGGTGCGATATCGCGCCGAACCCTTTTGATGTGTCCCTCAACATAAAAAGCTGCTGCGTCACCGTCGCCAGCGACGATGGCTTCGTAGATCATGCGATGCTCGGCGACGTACAAACTTATCCTTTCAGGATCAAATATGCCGTCGTCACGAAGGCGATTCCATAAGGGTTGCTCCATCGTATCCGCAATCACATCTGCAATTTTGATGATCAGAGGATCCAGAGTCATCGCTGCCAACTGCCGATGAAACAGTCGATCACTTTCCTTCCATAGATCTTGTTGCACCGGGTCGGAGAGGTCATGAACATTGGCCATTTCGGCGAGGTACTGCTCAGCAAGCGGATCGCGCTTGGATCGTTTGGCAGCAAGCCTAGCGATTGCAGGCTCCAAAATCATTCGAACCTCAAGTGTGGCCACGGGACTGAGGTCAGCCTCTGGCCGCATTTCTATAGCCCGCTCCTGCAATGGCGCTCTGACCGCTCCTTCAGACTTCGTTACGTAGGTGCCGGAGCCATGCCGAGTGGCTACCAACCCTTCATTTTGAAGAGAGCCAATTGCTTCTCGCACAGCTGGTCGGCTCACACCTAATTGGGCTGCAAGATCACGCTCTGAGGGGAGTCGGCTGCCAGGTAAAAAGGCGCCATCAAGGATTTTATCTCGAATGGTTTCAGCCACTTGCTCATAGATCTGCTTGGCTTGAAATCCCGCTGTGACTACGTTCATATCCAACTCCAGAAGTCAGCTTTCTGACCAATTGTCCAGCTTTTTGGTCGCACTTAAAACCTCTTTTCAAAAAATGTGGTTGCCGTGAAACCTTTCCGAGGGTAAAGTCCGATTCAGCTGGAGAGAATCGCACAAAGACGTTCAATTATCGACCAAATCCATTGGAACTGGGCAAGATTGAGAACCAATTATCGAGCGAGCCTTCATAGCCAATTTCTATAATAAGAGACGAGCAGGCGATTGAGACGTCGTCCGATCAATACCTTCCAGCAATCTGCCTACAAAAAAAACGAACAGTTTTGAACTGGAGAACTCAACATGAAACTCGGTAAATACGCTTACGGCTCTCTCCTGATCGCCCTCGCGACCACCTTGCCGCTGCAACAGGCAAGTGCAGCCACAACATTGGAAAAAATCATCTCTTCGAAAACACTCCGCTGCGGAGTTCAGTTGGATTTTCCACCTGCGGGTTTTCGTAATCAGGCAAATGAGCCGGACGGCTACGATGTCCAGTATTGTAAGGATATGGCTCAGGCCCTAAATGTTAAGCCCGAGATCGTGGAGACCACTGCAGGCGAGCGAATCCCTGCTCTTGTGTCTAATCGTATCGACGTCCTTGTAGCCTCCGCTTCAATTAACCCGCAGCGGGCATTGACTGTAAGCTTTACCCAGCCATACGTGAACTACTCCCACATTGTTTTAACTCGAAAAGACTCAAAAATTGAAAAGTTTGAGGACCTTAAAGGGCGAAGCATTGGTGGAGTTACGGGCACTACAGCAGAAAAAGAGATGGTGGCATTCCAAAAGGAATGGAGTGACTCTAAGGGCACTTACACAGGCTTCGGCACTGAGGCTGAAAGCTACTTGGCTCTTAGCCAAGGAAAAATTGATGGCATGATACTGAACGTGGCTTCCGCGTCAGCCTTAATTCAAAGCGGACAGTTCCCGGCTCTGGTCGTTAAAGGCGAGGCTCCAACGCCGGCTGACCTTTGTGGTATCGCGGTTCGCAAAGACGACGCAGACTTCCTCGCCTGGACGAAGGTTTTCGTTTGGACACAAGCGCGAACTGGCCGATATAAAGAACTTTACGCTACATACTTCAACGCTGGAGAAGCGCCAGCATTGACCGTACAAAATAGTGATTTTTGACGTCAATTAATCCTGTTAGGCCACGCTTTTAATTGGTGGCCGTCTAAAATTTACGGGCGAAGTTATGTTCGGGTATACATTCTACTGGTCGATAGTTTGGGAAAAGGTGCCTGAGTTGCTTCAGGGTGCTAAAGCGACACTTGAGTTAACAGTGATCTCGATGATCATTGGTACACTCATAGCTCTACTTCTCTCACTCCTCCGTCGACAAAGCTCTGGAATAGGCATGCGCTTCGCGGCGAGCTGGATTGAGTTGGCGCGAAATACACCGGCACTGTTTCAAATTTACATGATCTATTTTGGGCTTGGGGCGTTAGGACTGCATCTGTCCAGCTACGTTGCGATGCTCATCGCTTTGTCGTTTAACAACGCTGGCTTCCTGGCTGAAATATTTCGCGGCGGATTACAAACCATCCCAAAGCAACAGTACATTGCCGCGAGATCCTTGGGTATAGGGTCATTCAAAGCTTATACTCACGTTGTCTTTCCGCAGTTATTCCGTGTGGTTTATTTTCCCTACATAAACCAGTTGAATTGGGCTCTACTCAATAGCTCACTCGGAATGATAATTGGTCTTCGAGAGCTGACGGGTGCAACTCAAGCGGCTCAATCCGAATCGTTCAGAACTTTCGAGTTCTTCATTATCGCCGCCGTAATTTACTATGCGATGTCAAAGATTATTCAGGCCGGCGCGCGGTTTTCTTTCTGGCGCTTAGTAAGGGAGTAATTCCAATGCAAATTCAGCTACCATATTCGGGTTTGCAATGGAGCGATATCCCGTTTTTGCTCACAGGGATTTACCACACATTGTTGCTGACTGTTATTACAGTGGTGCTTGGTACGTTGCTTGGGATTTTCATTGGCTGGGCGCGGGAGAGCTCGAAGTATCCGCGAATTATGTTTGGGCCGCTCATCGATGTGGTCAGAAGCATCCCGCTAATCATTCAGTTTATTTTGGTTAACAGTTTCTTCGCAATGGCCGGATTCCCTGCATCGCCACTTGTGATTGGCGGTGTTGTGTTAAGCATATACATGGGGGTTCTTACATCTGAGCTGGTCAGAGCGGGCTTGCGTTCTGTTAGACCGGAACTAAAAAAGGCTAGCCGCTCGCTCGGGTTAACCTACTGGCAGGAGCTTTTCCATGTGTCCGGTCCGCTTGCGTTTCGAGCAGTGTTCCCTGGATGGGTCGGCACAGTAATTGGGGTGACCAAAGATACGGCATTGGTTAGCGTGGTCGGTTATGTGGAGCTTTTGCGAGCATCTCAGATACTAATCAATAGATCCAACGAAGCCCTCCTAGTCCTTGCAGGCACCGGGCTATTTTACTTCATTATCTGCTACCCAATTTCTCGTTATAGCCGTAGCTTGGAAAAGGTACTAAAACATGATTGAGATCAAGAACGTTCGCAAGAGCTATGGAGAGCTCGAAGTCATTAAAGGAATTAATCTCACCATCAAAAAAGGTGAAGTTCTTTGCCTTATTGGCGGTAGTGGATCAGGCAAGTCAACCCTGTTGCAGTGCATTAATGGGCTTGAACCGATCCAGAGTGGTGAGATCATTGTAGACAATACAAAAGTCCACGACCCTAAAACCGATCTGAACCAGTTGCGACAGAAGTTGGGTATTGTTTTCCAGCAATACAACGCTTTTCCGCACATGACGGCGCTGGAAAATGTTGCCTTGGCTCCTCGCCTCGTGAAAAAAATCCCAAAACGCGAAGCGTTGGAACTCGCTAGACAACACCTTGATTATGTTGGTCTGGGTAACCGAGCAGACATGCGCCCTGCCAGTTTGTCGGGTGGGCAGCAGCAACGACTGGCAATTGCTCGCGCGCTTGCAATGCAGCCTAGTTATATGTTGTTTGACGAAGTCACATCCGCACTTGATCCTGAACTTGTGGGCGAAGTATTAGATACTATCCGAAAGCTCAAAAAAACTGGCATGACATTGGTAATGGTTACTCATGACATCTCGTTCGCGAGGGAATCGGCTGATCGAGTGGCATTTTTCGATAACGGTCTTATCTGTGAGTTGGGTGATGCGCGCCAGGTTGTAAACAACCCGAAAGAAGAGCGAACGAAGCAGTTCTTGCAGCGTGTACTAAACTGATATTGGTTAAAGCTGTGCTTATTTTTGAAGGTGACATTAAATGACTGGTTCGCGCCTACAGGCTAAAACGTTAGTGCATGGCTTCGCCGAAGGTGATGTCTTGTATTCAGATGTCGCTCTTAGTCTGTGGGGCGGCGTTGATTCAAGTACCGGCGAAGTGATTGATAGGCATCATCCCCTCTCAGGTAAATTCCTTGCTGGGAAGATTCTGGTAATTCCCAGTGGACGTGGATCGTGCTCTGGCAGTGCGGTCATTATGGAACTTTTGCTTAACGGGAAGGCTCCGGCAGGATTGATTTTTGCCAAAGACGAGGAAATTCTCACCTTGGGTGTGTTGGTCGCCCAAGAGATGTTCCAATCCTCAATTCCCGTCGTGAGTGTGGGTGATACTAAATTTACGGAGCTTAAGGACGCGAAAGCCATTCGAGTTTCAGGTTCCGTTATTGAGGTGGATGGCCTCCCAACCACAAGGGATACAGCTCACCCTGAAGCTCCTGTTGAAGACATCGCGATTGAACTGTCGGAAAACGATCGTGCAATGCTGGAGGGTAGGTCAGGAAAAGCACGCCAGGTTGCAATGCAAATAATACTGCAAGTAGCCAAAATCCAGGGTGCATCCACCTTAATTGATGTCACGCAGGCGCATATTGACGGTTGCATCTATACCGGACCTGCAAGCCTGCGTTTTGCCCAACTATTGTGCGAGTGGGGGGCTAAGGTTGCAGTTCCTACTAGCCTTAATTCTGTTTCAGTGGATCAGCGCCGTTGGCGCACCCAAGGCATTGATTCAAAATTGGGCGAGCCGGCCAGCGCGCTGGCTAATGCGTATGTTGAAATGGGCTGTATGCCTACTTTCACCTGCGCACCCTATTTATTGGACAGCGCACCCAACCTTGGAGATCAAATCGTCTGGGCAGAGTCAAACGCCGTTGTCTATGCCAATAGCGTACTTGGCGCTCGCACGATGAAATACCCTGACTATTTGGATATTTGCATTGCATTAACGGGCAGAGCCCCGTTTAGCGGTTGCCACATCACCTCCAACCGACTGGCGTCCATTGTCATTCAGGCACCCGTGCTTTCTGATTTTGATGAGTCGTTCTACCCCTTGCTTGGCTATCACGTGGGCGCTATTGCAGGGAACAAGATTCCGCTGGTTATCGGTCTTGAGGCTGCATCTGTTACTCTTGACGACCTCAAGGGGTTTGGGGCGGCGTTTGCCACTACCTCTTCAGCGCCGATGTTTCATATCGCGGGAGTGACACCCGAGGCCGACTTGGCGAAAGCCGCTCTGGGCGACTCGCGATCTACTGAGGTTATTAAAGTTAGCCTCGCGGATCTCTTTTCCAGTTGGCGTGCTTTAAACACCGCCGATGATCGGAATGTGGATATAGTTTCGCTGGGTAATCCGCACTTCTCTCTCACCGAATTTATTCGGATGGCAGAATTATGCGCTGGCAAAGTCAAAAAGCCAGATGTCTCGATTATTGTTACCAGCGGAAGAACTGTATTCCAAGAAGCTGAAAAAGCAGGCGCAATAGATATATTGAAAGAATTCGGCGTCGAGTTTATCACAGATACCTGTTGGTGCATGATTGATAAGCCGGTGCTTAAGTCAAATGCACGCTCGCTGATGACCAACTCTGGTAAATATGCACATTATGGCCCAGGACTTTCGGGATTTCGCGTGCATTACGCGAGCCTCCGTATTTGCGTAGAGGCAGCATGTACAGGGCTAGCCCCAGTTAACGCACCGGATTGGATTCGTTCGTAGCCCGCCCCCAGTTGCTTTGCATCTGCTAGATGCAAAGCAACTGGCCTTTAACGCGATCATACTCCGATATTAGTGTTGTCAAACAACCTCCCTTTTGCTTATTTCAATCAATGACTTTGCGTGTGGACGAACGACGTAGATACCCCGTATAAATTCATGCTCTTAAATTGTGTAAGGCGATTATAAATCCTGCCGGCGCATAGTTATCCTTTGAAGATGGCTAATGTTATTCACCCGTAATATTGCCACGTTGCGTGGTCTAGATGAGGACTAAGAATTGGCGACTACCACTCTGGGCGTCAAGCTCGATGACCCGACCCGCGAGCGCCTTAAGGCCGCCGCGACCTCGATTGATCGCACGCCGCATTGGCTGATCAAGCAGGCAATTTTCAGTTACTTGGAAAAAGTTGAGAACGGTGCAACTTTAGCGGATCTATGCGGTTTACCCCGTGTAGAAGCAGACGAGGCCGACGAAGTCCATGCCGACCACGCGCACCAGTGCTTCCTGGAATTCGCTGAAAGCATCCTGCCGCAATCGGTGCTGCGCGCTTCGATCACCGCCGCTTACCGTCGCCCTGAGCCGGAAGTGGTACCGATGCTGATCGAGCAGGCGCGCCTGCCGGTCGCCATGGCCGAAGCCACCAACAAGCTCGCCGCCTCGATTGCCGAGAAACTGCGCAATCAGAAGAGCGCCGGCGGCCGTGCCGGGATTGTTCAGGGCCTGTTGCAGGAATTTTCCCTGTCGTCCCAGGAAGGCGTGGCGCTGATGTGCCTGGCCGAAGCGCTGCTGCGTATTCCGGACAAAGGCACGCGTGACGCGCTGATTCGCGACAAGATCAGCACCGGCAACTGGCACCCGCACTTGGGCAACAGCCCGTCGCTGTTCGTCAACGCTGCCACCTGGGGCTTGCTGCTGACCGGCAAACTGGTCGCCACCCACAACGAAGCCGGCCTGACGTCGTCCTTGAGCCGCATCATCGGCAAGAGTGGCGAGCCGATGATCCGCAAGGGCGTCGACATGGCCATGCGCCTGATGGGCGAGCAGTTCGTGACCGGCGAAACCATCGCCGAAGCCCTGGCCAACGCCAGCAAGTTCGAAGC
>Ga0207428_10005091_pt1 | contig 12341 bp, 8 predicted proteins | sample RhiMethybrSRZTD1_FD_187600 | JGI IMG/M metagenome (GOLD analysis project Ga0207428, IMG submission 187600) | Populus rhizosphere microbial communities from Tennessee, USA - Rhizosphere MetaG P. TD hybrid SRZTD1 (SPAdes) (version 3) | ecosystem: Host-associated > Plants > Roots > Rhizosphere >... | reverse complement strand
GATGCCGTCGTGCCCCATTTTGCCGCCAAAGTCCTGCCTCATGGTCTCGCCGGGTTGGTGGTGGCTTCTATTTTTGCCGGGTCGATGTCGACCGTGAGCGCCAGCCTGAACTCACTAGCCACCTCCTCAGTGGTGGATATCTATAGAAGGCTGATCCGAAGAGATCGTTCCGACCGGCACTATACGCAGGCAAGCCGGTGGGCTACGTGTGTCTGGGGAGTGCTCGCAACGGTTGGGGCATTCTATGCCGGACACCTGGGGGCTTTGATCACCGCCTTTGCGAAAATCCAGAGCTTGATGGGCGGAATCATCCTGGGTGTGTTCTTGCTGGGAATCCTGAGTAAGCGCGCCAGCAGTTCCGGTGTCATCTTCGCGTCGGCGCTGGGCCTCGCCGCCGTTCTTTATGTGTTTATCTTCACCTCGATCTCACTCTTCTGGTACTGCGTCATCGGCTGCCTCACGACGCTCCTGGTTGGATGGCTGTGGAGCTTGATCAAGCCCTCTGAAAGTCCTGCCAGAGCAGTCACTGCGGAGGGATAAGCCAGAAGCACGACTCGGGCAGCCTGCGACTTTAGTATTCAGCCTCGAGTTCCAGTGGATAGAGTGGCCGACGGCGGTTCTTGAAGGTGAAGTTGGCGGGATTGACACTTGTGGCGCCGGGCGTGTCAACGAGGAGGATGCTCTTGGCGATAGGCGCATAGGCGGCCCGTGGAGCAACCACGCCTTTCACGACGAGAATCTGCTTCGCTTCAGGTTGGATGCCAAGACTGAGAATCTGCTCGAGGCTCATAGGAGCCATTCGGCGGCTCGTGAGAACGAAAGTATGTTGTTGGGCGGTCTCGACAACGGCAGTGAGCCCCTGATCGTAGTCTCCCCACCCGCCGTGCCGAACCTTGGTTTCAGTAAAGAGACCATCGGAAATGAGACGCACTCGGCCTTGTATTGGAACCGGATCGCCGTGCTGCTGGTCCGTTTTGCCACCGACCTTGAGATCAACCTCCCGCCGGACGCCGGCCCGGAGACACGCCTCTACCGCCTCGGGGTCATAGAGTACAACCAGCGCGTTAGTGGCTTGCTGCCTTAACACCTCGGCAATGAGAATCGTCGAGTCACCAGGGCTGCCCCCGCCCACGTTGTCTCCAACATCCATCAAGACCACCGGACCCTCCCCAGCAAGCTTGGCCTGACGCACCGCTGCTTCAGGACCTGGCAACTGACCCTGGAAGTCTTGGCGCCGTTCCCAGGCGCGGCGGGCCATCCAGTTCGCTGCCTTCCTTGCCAACTCAGGATCTCGATCAGCCACGGCCAGAAAGGAAGCCCCCATTTCTGCAACGTCTGCATAGGAGAAACCCATGGCCACACTGGCTGACAAGATTCCAGGCCACTGCAGCACCGAGTGCAGATCGTCGTAGAGTCCCTTGGCAGGTTGCTCCTCTGTGTGCTGCTTGGCAATACTGATCAGCAACGGAGGCGTTTCGATCGCCTGGACTGGGGAGATCTCTCCCCGAAGGGTCCGCGCCACTAGAGTTGCCGCTTCGAGGCCGCGCTCTCGCTGATCCAAATGTGGGTTGGAGCGATAGAAGACCGCGGCATTGGTGTAAGCGATCATCCGCGGTGAGACGTTGGCATGCAGGTCCAGGGTCATGATCATCGGCACGGTAGGCCCGAGCACTCCGCGCAACCGGCGCAGGACCTCTCCATCTGCATCCGGGAAGTGCTCAGAGACTGTCGCCCCGTGCAGTGCTACCAGCAAAGCATCGAGAGGCAGGGCCGACCTCAAGTCGTCGACCATTGTTCCAATTAGTTCCTCGAACGCCTCACCCTCGATCGTTCCACTCGGCACGGCGAATGTGGCCAGCAAGGGCACTGGCAGGAATCCGTGGAGCTGTGCGCCTTCCAGAAAGCCGCCGAGTTCGTGCCGGCTTCCCGACCAGCGTTGCAGCAGTGCTTCGCCGCGCGTCAGACTGGCCTGTTCAAAATGAGCGATTGTGGTGGGTACCGACAGAAATGTGTTCGATTCGTGAAGAAATCCGGCGACACCTACACGGTAAGGTTTCATGATTCATTCGACGGCTGGGCTGCCACAAACCGCAGAGCGATGCTACCAACAGAGAAGACCTGCGGGCCTATCGCAATTGCAGTAAATCCACGACCGTTCTGCCAAGCATTTCCGCGACGATGTGCTGCCCTTGTTGATTGGGATGCATGCCATCGAGGAGCAGATCATCCAAGGTGCCATGCCCGCGAGCGTAGTCTCGGAAAGCCGCATCAACATCGACGAGCGCGACGCTTTCTTCAAGGGCAAGCTCCCTGACTGCCGCCGCGTAAGCGTGAAGCAACCGGTTCATGCCTTCCGGATCCTCCGGATGATAAGGAGCCTTGCCATAGAGCTCTCGCAGTCGGGCAGTCCAGCGTAACGGATTCGGCGTCATCAGGACTACTTTCACCCCTCGGGTCTTCAGCGTGCGGATGAAGTATTGAAGGTGATTTCTGAAGACTTTAAGATCCACTCTGGGTTTGTTAGCTGGCGGCTGCTTCCAGACATCCACAGCAGAATCATTGATCCCAAATTGAATAACGACCAGGTCAGGCTTCTGGTCGAGGACGTCTTTTTGAAAACGGCTTGAAGCATCTTCGGTATTGTTGCCGCGGACTCCTGCATTGATAACGCGCGCCGCAGGCGCTTTCGCTTTTAGCTCTTTTTCCAAGAGCTCTGAGTAAACCTCTAGCCTCTCGCGCGGAGCCGTCGTTGAATCCCCAAAGGCAACCAATGTGACCGTATGCTCAGGTATTGGGACTGCGGCAGCTCTGGCCAGAGCCCCCGCGAAAAGAAACAGCAGCGCGATGCGTTTCGCGGTCTGAGTGGCTGGAAGCTGAGTGCTCATTTTGCCAGAAAATCTGCCTCACGCAACTGAAGCCGGACTTCACCCTGCATGGTGGTCACCCAGAGATTCCCAGGGCTGGCCTCAAAGAGATAAGCATAGGAAAGCCATTTGCGCGGCTCTTTCGCGAGCACGACGGGTTTGCTCCACGAATGCCCCTCGTCTTCCGAGAAGGCGATCGAAAGCTCCTCGCGGTGCCAGCTGCCTGGGGGATTTGACCAGACGCCTCCACGGCGTTCGTAACTTGTCTGGCCTTCCGGATAGAGTTGGTTCCAGATCAGAACGAGCCTGCCGCTTTTGAGGCGCTTCAGCATTCCGGGAGCACTGCTGGCGCCAATCTGGCTGGGACGAAAAACACGCCAAGTCAAGCCGCCGTCTTCGGAGAGGGCTTCCCAAAAGCGATCAAGATTCGTTCGCACCAGCAACCAGAGCCGGCCATCCTTCAATTCTTCGACTGTGCCTTCGGTTGCGCCGTCGTGATGACCACGGCCACCCAAATCCAGAATGTTGCTGGCCTGCCACGTGGCTCCGTCATCCTTGGAAACGTACGTCTGCGTTATGTGGCGCGCTAATTTAGGAAGCATATCCTGGGCCACAAACACGAGGTTGCCTTCGCGAGTTTGAATGAGATCGCGGACTGCGCCGCAATAACCCTTCTGTGCCATTTTGAGTTCGGGCCAGGTCTTGCCTTCGTCGAAGCTGCGCGCGACCCAGACGTCGACTTGAATGCCTTCAATGGGTTGATTCTTCTCAGAGTCCCAGCCCCACTTCAGCTCGGCCAGATTCAGGAAGACCAGAACCAACGTTCCCTTGCTCGTCCGCAAGAGCGCACGTTCCTTGCTCACCTTGAAATTCTGACCTTCTTTGAAAAGCGGACGCGAGGTCCAGGTCTTTCCTTCGTCCGGACTCACGAAAACCTCTGTGTCGTGCACGGTCAGAATGTCTCGGTTGGAAAGCCGGATGAACGGACCCATCTTGTCGGATGGAAGCGGCTTGGAGAGGGTATGGTTCCAGCGTTCGGCCGACTTCGTGTCCTTCTCGGTGGATTGAGCCGGCGACAGGCCAGCCCAGAGCAGGACGAAGCAGCAAAACCAAGTAACTCTTCTCATGTCACAGTTCCTTTGGCGCGAGCAGGTTTCAAGACTAGATCTACTCGGACAACGTGAGGTGCTGCCCTACTGTTTCTCCCAACGGCTGGGGTTCATGCCCGGCGCGACACGGGCCATGTTCGCTGGTTTGTTTCCACCGGCGAACTCCCAGTGCCGGGTATTACGATCGGCAAACAAGATACGGACGGCCGAAGGCAGCGCGTCGAGATCCGCTGGATCCCAGCAGCTGACCTCGGAAACGGGACCCGCCCATGCGGGACGATAGGCAATTGCCAGCATTTCACGCGCACGGCTGCCGGTATTCGGAAGATTGCCGTGAAACACCCGATGGTTGATGAGAACGGCTGAGCCGGCCTTGACTGGTACCATCACTTCTTCCGGATGCGACTCATAACGTCGGTAAGGATTCGCATCGGCGTGCATCGCCAGATGCGATCTGGGCACGACGCGAAACGGAGATACTTCGGGTGTCAGATCATCCAGGTAGTACAACACTCTCACGAGGTAAGGACAGCTTCCTTCAAATCCAAAAATCTGCGAACCATAGGGCTGGCCGTCGGTGTGGAGGCTGATTCCAGGGTGACCGGGCTCTGATCGTGCATAAGCATAAGACATGAAGATGATCTCTTCGCCGAACAACTCACGCAGAAATGAGATCGTGGGGGGATGCGCAATCAGATCGGTAACAAGACCACCGACGAACTGCACTTGAGGTCGTATCTGCTGGTGAACACTGTAATCCACGGCTCTGGTTTCGAAGCGGGCCGTTTCTTCTTTGAGTCGCGCGATGTGGTCCGGCAAAAGAAGGCCGGGGAGGACCAGATATCCCTCCACTTCAATCTGCCGGATGCGTTCTCCCAGAGTGAGGGCTCTCCAGTCTCGCTGGTCGACGCGGGAGTTCTGCGTTATCTCTGTTGATTCAGACGGTTTCATGACACCCTCGCACCCAGGTGCTACCACATCGATGATTATGGCTCATTCCCAAGCTTGCCAATGAAGGTCCAGGCGGCGCGGGCCTTCTGTACTGGTTCTCCACCGGCTCCGTAGAATGCGCCCTTTAGAAAATGAAACGACATGTCGGCATTGGCGAAAGGCAGAGGAGACATTTCCTGGTAAGCATCGAGTTTTGTGTCGTAGCGATACACTTTCTTTTCGAAATGACCGCTCTGCGCTTTCACCTTCGTGTCTGGCGAGCTCGAGTAACCGCCAAAGAGAAAAATGAAGCGGTCATCCCCAGAGCTGGCGCTCCAGGCACGCGTGGCTGCGGGCAGATCGTGCAGGCGAGTCCACTGATCGGTGCCAGGGTCAAAGCGATAGGCCGAGGCCAGGTTCCGCACGTTTCCGCCATCGACAAGACACCCACCGAACACATACAGTTTTCCATTGCAACTGGCGGCCGCGAAGACGGCGCGCCCCTCCCCGGGCATTGGACGAAGGGGCTTCCATGTTGCCTGGGGTTTCTTCAATGACAGGCTCAACAGTGCCGTGGACGCCTTGGATAGGTCATTGACACTGTCGCTGCCTCCCACGAGAAACAGCTGCCCGTCAAGAATGACGGCTCGAGAGTAAGAGCGATCCATGGGAAGCTGCGTAAACTCTTCCCACCGATACGCGCCGCCTTGCCTCCTGAGTCGGTAACCTGCGCGTTCAGAATTCTCGGGGCCAGCCCCTCCCAGGAAATAGAACGCAGCTTCATCTGTTGCAGATGCCCCGTAGGCCAGTGCCTTTGGCAGAGGCGGAAATGTTTCCCATTCGTCCCGGTTGGGATCGTAAGCCACGACCTCATCCGTCCACAGCTTCTTGTCGTCTTTCCAATGTGTTCCCCCAGCCAGAAGGAGCTTTCCATTGAAAATGCCCGATGCGTAGCCTCCCTTTGCGAGGGTCAGCTTCTTTCCTTCCTTCCAATTGAGAACAGGACCTGCAGCTGAAACAGTCGTCATAAACACGGAAAGTGAAATCAAGATCGCTGAGATCGACTTCGTCATTGACTCTCCTTGGGAGTCTCCGCCGCGGCAGTGCAAGAATTCCCCCTTAACAAAGGGGGCGGCGCCGAAGGCGCGGGGGTTGTCTCACGAGGCCTGAAGGCAAAGGTAGATGGCTGCATTTCTTTAGATTCGATGCGCTGAGGTGAGGCTTTCCCAAATTGTAAGACAACCCCCAAGAGCGCCCTTTGTTAAGGGGGAATTTCTCACCACCACCGGCGTTGGTCTTTTCTTCCCACCTCGGATGCGCAAGGAAAGCTCCCGGTCACTTGCAATTTCAATTTCACTGGTAGAACCAATCAATCTCCATCGCAGCAATCTTGAGCGAAATCAGATGCCCTTCGGCGGTGCGCTGGTGTACCCAGTAGGACAGCAGAGCCCAGTCTCCATCGAACAATGTGCTGGTGTAGGCATACGCAAAGCGGGGATCATTCTCGAGGTTTTGGACATGATCCCAAGTCTTACCCTCGTCTTTGGAAATGGCTGTGGTCAGCGGCGTGCGCTTGTCGGGAGCATTGTTCCAGACAATCAGCAGGTCTCCAGTCTTGGGCATACGAGCGATGGTGGCAGGTGCAACGGGTGCGACCAGACCCAGGGATTCGGAACCGCTCCACGTCACCCCGCTGTCTTTCGAGTAGCTCTTATACACAGAGCCCATCTGTGTCCGAATAATCATCATCACGGATCCGTCGCGCAGTTCGACCAATCCAGGTTCCATGGCGCCTCGTTTGGGGAGGTCGATTTCGGATTTCGATTTCTTCCAGCTTTTCCCAAGATCGTCCGAGTAATAGCAGAATGATATCCAGTGATCGAGCTTGCGGAAGTCAGGCGAGAAAGCAATTGGTGCAAGCAGCCGTCCGGACTTCAGCTGAATGACACGATCGTTATTCATCACGTGATAGCCTTCCGCCTGAGTCACGCAAACAGGCGCACCCCAAGTTTTGGCTTCGTCGCGCGAGAGCTTCATGTAGGCCTTCAGATCCGAGCTGGAATTCTTATGCAGATAGAAGAACGCAATTTCGCCAGACCGAAGTCGCAGGAACGTCACCGACATCACATTTTCGCGCGCGATGTTCTCCAGCAAAATAAATGTGGGCGACCAGGTCCGCCCATGGTCCGACGTATAGGTTCCCACGATTTTGGCCGGCGAATGATCTTCGGATTGCCCACCGTAGTACTCCGTGTATCCAAGCAGGATGCGGCCATCCTTAAGAAGGACCATCGAGCCTTCGGAATGCCGCGGATTGTCCGGCGTGGCTGGCGCCACGATCTGCTGGAGAATGCGAGGCATTCGCCGGGTAATCTTTGCAGCCGGTTTCACGGGTGCTTCGAGCCCGACCAGAAGCAGTGTTAGCAGCAAAGCAGAAACCCGGTATCTTGTCTTCACAGAGTATTCCTCCTGGAGACTAAATTAGATGCGGCTTTGGCGTTCTACTCAATCGATCGGCCGACTGCTGGCCCCCCTCACCCATGACGGCTTCTCAAGCCTTCATCCTCTCCCGCGTTGGGGAGCGGGGAACCGAGATTGAGCGAGGATTGTCACGAAGAGTTTCTTCACTCTCCGACCTTCAATAGTTCCTAAAGCTCCCAGGGAAAATCGAACAAGTCCTCCGGTCCGTTGGCCCGCAGGACGTAGTTGTCCTCGAGTCGGATGCCCCCCTGAAGCGCTTTCGTGTAGACGCCCGGCTCAAGGGTGAAGACATCGCCTTCTTCGAAAATGTCGTCACTCCCAGGAATAATGCGCGGAGCTTCATGCCCGCGGTGTCCGATTCCGTGACCCAGGTGATGCCAGAAACTCTTCTCCGTCAGCTCATGGCTGTCTAGAAAGTTCTTGATCTCCTGATAGACGTTTCGGGCTGGAACTCCGGGTCGCACGAGGCTTTCAGCCATGTGGACTGCTTGCATCACAACTTCCCAGGTCCGGTATTGTGTGTCGGTTGGGTGTCCGACCGCAAAGGTGCGACATGTGTCCGCGGCATAGAGTCTCACGGCCGGAAAAATGTCGAGGATGTAGAGATCGTCGCTCTGAATGACTCGCGGGGTAGGCGGGCCACCTTCCTTGATTCCCCGTTTGCCGCAGGCAAAATCCCCGGCAAAGACAATGGTGGTGCCTGCCTCTCGATAAATGGCAGAAGCCATCGCGTTATAGACATCAATTTCAGTTTTTCCAGGAGCAATGGTTTGCCTGGCAGCGCGATAGGCTACTGCACAATACTTCAGACTCTCTCGAATGCTAGCGACTTCGTCAGGCTCTTTCCGCTTGCGCAAGTTCAGGAGTGCTTCTGTGGCTTCGCCGATCTGGATGTGTGGATGGCTCTCGGTGAAACATGCGGCCATGATCGCCGGGACTGATCCACCCTCCAGGCCAAGAGCCATCATTGAGGCTGACGAGCGAGAGAGCACATCGCGCAGGAGGGCGCTGGCATCATGCATCGGCCGCGTGATGCAACGCTGGATTGAGTAAGTCTCGACCTGCACCAGTTCGTCACAACACAACGCAGTCTTGGCCGTCGAAATCAGCGAGGTTCGACCGTCCTGCCAGAGAAGAAAGAGCACGGGCGTATCGGCAGGACAAAGCCCTCCCGTGAAATAGTACGCGGTACGGTAGTCGCCACTGGCAAAGAGATCCCAGCGATTTTCCACCATCTCTTTCAGCATCCGATTCTGGCGATTGCGGCAACCTTCAGAAGTGAGCATAGGTCTGGAAATGGGGTAGGGACCGATTGGGCCGGTCTTTGCAGTGCTCGTTCTTGAAATGACCGACACAGGTCAACTAATTCCGAGTTGCCAGCGGAGCCAGGTAGACCCCGACGCAAGCTCGAACACTCGAAGCCTTGAGTTTGTATATTTCTCTTTTTGTCCCCCTTGGCAAGGGGGACGCCGCGTTGTCTGCGGCAGGGGGTGTCTAGAATGCCTTAGACCCCTCTAGCCCCACTTCGTGAGGGGAACAAAACGCCAGAACGCTGGCGCATACCCTCCACGGGTATCACAACCCGGAATCCTCAATAGATCAAGAATCCGCCGTCCACAATCAAGGTGGTGCCGTGCACAAAGCTAGCGTCGTCAGAGGCCAGGAATGCGGCTGCTTTGCCAATCTCTTCGGGCAGCCCACGCCGACCTAGAGGAGTCTTGCGCACGTAGGCCGAATCCACTCCGGCTTCGGCAAGATCCTGGACGATTGCCTGGTTCTTCTCCACAACGATGTCTCCGGGCGCGATCCCGTTCACTCGAATTCCTTGCGATGCCAGGTCCAGTGCCATCGCCTTCGTCAGTCCCTCCATGCCGGCTTTGCTGGCACAGTAGGCCGCAGCCAGTTGCTGCGCTGCAAAAGCGCCAACCGATGAAATGTTGAGAATAACGCCTTTACCTCGCATTGCCATATGACGCGCGACTTCTTGAGAGCAAATGAATGTCCCCTTGAGGTTGACGTCCAAAATGGTATCCCACGTCTCGTCGGAGCACTCGAGGAAGGGCGAGAGCGCAGGCATCCCTGTGATAGCAGCGTTATTGACCAGAATATCGATTTGTCCGAACTGTTCCAGCGTTTCGTTTACAAGTTGCTGTACCTGCTGTCGAGAGGAGACATCGCAGGCTCGGGCTTGGACGCACATTCCAGCTGGGTCGAGCTGGCTGGCGGTCGCCTGCACGACCGACAAACGGCGCTGCGCAAGCATCAGCTTGGCGCCTTCGTTCAGAAGAGCACCGGCTATTCCCTTGCCGATGCCCGTTCCTCCACCGGTGATGAGAGCGACCCGATCTTTGAGCTTCATGAACCGTAGGGCAAGGAGTGCAGCCGCGCGGCAGCACTCCTGATGAAAACACGTTAGAACACCAACTTCAGGACAAACTGCGAAATGCGCGGATTCCGGGTGTCAACAATCTGGCCGAACGTCGCGGCATTCTCGACGTTAGCCGAAGGAGCTTGCCATTGAGTATGGTTGAACGCGTTGAACATCTCGTAGCGGAACTCGAGTTTGAATCCCTCGCGAATCTGAAAATTCTTGAAAATGCCGATGTCGAAATTGTTGATGCCAGGTCCCTCCAGGATGTTGCGGCCGCCGTTCCCAGCACGAGGGACCGTGGTTGGTGGAAGAACAAACGCCGCCAGATCCCAGTAGCGGTTGAGCGTTCGTTGCTCCTTGGGGAGATTCCCATCTGCGATGCGATCCGGCCGGGCGCTACATGCCGTTGCACAGTAGTTGGCCCGGGTAAGATTCATTGAGGGAGAGTAGTAGAAGCCGCTTTGAAACTGGCTGACGCCACGCACGCCCCAGCCGCCGATTACGTGATTGAGGGCTGGCGACATGTCGTTGCCAAAGCGTCGTCCTTTGCCGACGGGGAGATCATAGGAGTAGCTGAACACCAGGCGATGGCGCGCGTCGAAATCCGTAAGCCCGCGCGCGCTGCCCCAGAAATTGTTGATGTCCGTGTATTGCGGCGACTGATTCAAAGTCGAACCTGTATCGATCGCCTTGGACCAGGTGTAGCTGGACAGGAAGGCCAAGCCAGAGCTGAGACGTTTCTCAAGTTTCAACCCCAGCCCATGATAGTAAGCATCCAGCCCCATGTGCTCCGCCTGAATCCGTGCAAAACTTGGGAACGGCAATCGGCTCTGAACGCCGCCCGGGGCAGGAGGTGCGTAGTTCGTGTTGTGAAAGCCCAGCAGATGTTCCGTTCGAGATCCGAGATATTGGGCCTCTGCGACGAAACTGGGCGAAAGTTGATGCTGCACACTCATCATCCACTGGAAATTCAGACCATAAGGGAAAGCCCGCTGAGCAAATGGGAAGATCGTCAGTGGAGTCGGGTAGGCCACGGTGACCTCGGGACTGCCAGTGCCTTCCGGGTTATAGCCGGTTGGGATTTCCGTACCATTGGGCAGGCGGATGACGGGCCGCGTTGGATCGCCGGTCCAGATGGGGCGAAGTGTGTTTGGAGCAAAGTCGTTGGTCGATGCCAGCGACGGAGCCTGCGGTGCGTTATAGAAGAAACCACCCCCCGCGCGCAGGACGGTTTTCGAGTGAATCTGGTAAGCCAGGCCCAACCGCGGCGCAAAATTATTGGTGTCACCGTCATAGGCGACCTTGTTCGGAACAAAGCGAATCTTAATATCCGGACGGATGTTCTTGTAGAAATCTTCAATCAAGCTTCGGTTTGCGATCTGGTCCGAGACCAGCATGGTGCCGGCCGTTTGGTCCCAGCCAAGTGTGTCGTTGCGCGACGTCTGCAACGGCGTTTCATATTCGTACCGCAATCCAAAGTTGACCGTCAGCTTCGGCGACACTTTCCAATCGTCGTGAAAGTAGGCGGCATAGTACTTCAGCCGTGAGTCCCAAAGCGTGGCTCGCGCCGTCTTGTTTAACGTTGATGGCAGCCCAAGCAGAAAGTCTGCAAAGTTGTCACCGCTGTATCTGTTGCCGAAAGTGTGGCTGCCGTTGCCACCGGTGTAAAACATGTTGGTGTCGACCACACGAAAATCGCCACCAAACTTCAAGGCATGACTGCCCCGTTGGAAGGAGAAATTGTCGGTAAATTCATAGTTGTCAGTCGTGCGGTAGTTGGGAGTGGCTTCGCCAGGTCCCAGATATCCGGGAACGCTGATGCTGGGCGTGCCGGTAAAGATGGGGTCCGTGTAGGCCAGCACATTCAAGATTCCGACTTGTTGATGATAGTTCGTTCCATTGGAAAGTATTGACAGGTTGGTATTGTTGTAATGCATATAACCGAAGCCGAAGTCGTTGACGGCTCTGGGACTGAATACGCGGTTGTAGTGTCCTCCCAATGTCCAGGCTTTCAGATTGAATAGACGGCCTCCGGCGCCATTGGCAAAGATCGGCGGAGTCGTGGCACTCTCATCATTCAGGACATACCGGACGTAAACGTTGTCGCTGTTGCTGGCATTCCAATCGCCGCGCACGCTCACGTTGTCCCGGTCTACTGGGACGCTGCCCGGCTCAAAGCGAAAGTTACGAGCCAGCACATCGTTGTTGTTCGGCGTCGGCCACAGGTCAAGAATCTTGCGTGAAATGGGGCTCATGCGATCAAGTGGAATCTGCCAGTTGGCTCCAACCTTCGGGAACTCCTGACCGGTCAGCGGATCACGTACGGCTGTTGCGAAAAGCCCGTTCCTCTCGTCGACCGTCGGTACCCGACCGATGGTGGGATTTCCTGCAGCGCGCTGTCGCAGGCCTTCGTAATTCCCGAAGAAGAATACTCGATCCTTCCAGACCGGCCCGCCCAAGGCACCGCCGAACTGGTTGCGCTTCAAGGCAGCTACATTCTGCGCGAAGAAGGGCCGGGCATCGAACATATCGTTGCGAAGAAAGTCATAGAGCGTGCCGTGGAACTGGTTGCTGCCGCTCTTGGTC
>Ga0207428_10005086_pt1 | contig 12353 bp, 9 predicted proteins | sample RhiMethybrSRZTD1_FD_187600 | JGI IMG/M metagenome (GOLD analysis project Ga0207428, IMG submission 187600) | Populus rhizosphere microbial communities from Tennessee, USA - Rhizosphere MetaG P. TD hybrid SRZTD1 (SPAdes) (version 3) | ecosystem: Host-associated > Plants > Roots > Rhizosphere >... | reverse complement strand
TCATTTTCCTGATTTGTTCCGGCGCTTCCACTCGCTCTACGGCTCGCGGCCGGACTGGCAGGAGCATCTGACCTCACTCCTGGTGGAGACGGCCCGCTCATGGAAGGACCGGCCCGGCGACCTGAAGGCCCTCGACGCGGAGCGTGACGGCACCAGTGACTGGTTCCGGTCGAACCGCATGCTCGGCGGCGTCTGCTACGTGGACCGGTACGCGGCCGACCTCGAAGGCGTCCGCGCACGGATCCCCTACTTCAAGGAACTCGGTCTGACGTACCTGCACCTGATGCCGCTGTTCCTGGCGCCCGACCCGCTGTCCGACGGGGGTTACGCCGTCTCCAGCTACCGGGAGGTCAACCCCAAGCTCGGTACCATGGAACAGCTGCGCGAGTTGGCCGCCGAGCTGCGGGCCAACGGCATCAGCCTGGTGGTCGACTTCATCTTCAACCACACCTCCAATGAGCACGAGTGGGCACGGAAGGCGGCGGAGGGGGACCCCCGCTACAGCGACTACTACTGGATCTTCCCGGACCGCGCCATGCCCGACGCGTTCGAGCAGAACGTGCGCGAGATCTTCCCGGAGGACCACCCCGGTTCCTTTGTGCAGTTGCCGGACGGGCGGTGGGTCTGGGCAACGTTCCACACCTTCCAGTGGGACCTGAACTACTCCAACCCTGAAGTCTTCCGCGCCATGGCCGGGGAGATGCTGTTCCTGGCCAACCTGGGCGTGGACATCCTGCGGATGGACGCCGTGGCCTTCATCTGGAAGCAGCTCGGAACTTCCTGCGAAAACCTGCCGGAGGCCCACACCCTGCTGCAGGCGTTTAACGCCGTCTGCCGGCTCGCGGCTCCGTCCCTGCTCTTCAAGTCCGAGGCGATCGTGCACCCGGACGAAGTGGCGCTGTACATCGATCCGGCCGAGTGCCAGCTCTCCTACAACCCGCTGCAAATGGCGCTGATCTGGGAGGCCATGGCCACCCGGAACGTGTCGCTGCTCGCGCAGGCCCTGGAGCGGAGGCACAACATTCCGGACGGCACCTCCTGGGTGAACTACGTCCGCAGCCACGACGACATCGGCTGGACGTTTGCCGATGAAGACGCCGCCGAACTGGGGATCAACGGCTTCGACCACCGGCGGTTCCTGAATTCCTTCTACGTCAACCGGTTCCCGGGCAGCTTCGCCCACGGCGTCCCGTTCCAGGACAACCCGCGCACGGGAGACTGCCGCATTTCAGGGACAACCGCCTCCCTCTGCGGCCTGGAGGACGGCTCCCCCGAGGCGATCCGCCGGATCCTGCTCGCCCACTCGGTCGCCTTCAGCACCGGGGGCATCCCGCTGCTGTATCTGGGCGACGAAGTGGGCCAGCTCAATGACTACCAGTACGCCATGGAGGACGGCCACGAGGCCGACAGCCGCTGGGTGCACCGGCCGCAGTTCCCTGCCGAGCGCTACGCCACGCGGACGGACCCGGCCACTCCGGAGGGGGCGGTCTTTGACGGGCTGCGGCGGATGACGGCGGTGCGCGCCGGCACGCCGGAACTGGCCGGGACGCGCCTTCTTCCGTTCGCCACGAACAACCGCGGCGTGCTGGGTTACCAGCGCCCCGGTGACGGTACGCGCATCCTTGCCCTGGCCAACTTCAGCGACGATCCCCAGGTGGTCACGGCGGAGACGCTGTCCGGATTCGCGGCCGAGGCGCTAGACCTCTTTTCCGGAACAACGGTCCGGATCGACGAGGGAATCGTCCTGCGCCCGCAGGACTACGCCTGGCTCCGGGTTGTGCCCGCCGGCTAGGCGCTGACCTTGCCGCGCGCCGACGGCTTCCATCACGTCAACCACCCACCGGGAGATCCCGTCCAGGTCAGAGCCGGTGCCGGACGCCGCATCCATGGGCAACGGCCGTCATGCCCGCAACTCGGTGCCTGCCGGGGCGGCGTCGGCGCCGAAGGCAGCGGTGCCCAGGAAGGCGGCGGCCGCCATGGCGGCAAGAACCGAGCGGAGCGATCCGCTTCCAACAGTCAGCGGGGCGATGGGTCGGTACGTGATCATGATCGTTTCCTCCTGGCGGTTCGGGCTTCTGCCTCCACATTCCCGCCCGGAGCTAGCCGGCGACTTTCGATGGTCTGTGTGTAGGCTGTGCCTGGCAATCCGGCATTATGGACTCATGCCCATCGCTGAATCCCCCGTCAAGATCGCCGTCGGTGACGTCCAAATTTCCGGAGCCTACGCCCGGCCGGACGCGCCGTTCGCCACCCTGGTGGTTGCCCACGGAGCGGGCGCCGGCATGGAGCATCCGTTCCTGCGCGGCTTCACCCGCGCGCTGAACGACGACGGCGTCGCCACCTTGCGCTTCAACTTCCCCTACCGCGAAGCCGGCCGGAAGTTCCCGGACCGGCCGCCGGCGGCCATCGCCGCCTGGCGGGCCGCCATGGCCGAGGCGGCTGCCCGGTCAGCCGCGCATTCCGGAGCGGAGCCGCTGTGGGCCGCCGGCAAGTCGTTCGGCGGGCGCATGGCGTCGATGGCCGTGGCCGAGGGCATGCCCGCCGCCGGCCTGGTCTACCTCGGCTACCCGCTGCATCCGCCGGGCAAGCCGGAAAAGCTCCGCGACGAGCACCTGTACGGACTGACGACGCCGATGCTGTTCCTCCAGGGAACCCGCGACACCTTCGCCACGCGGGAGTTGTTGGAGGGTGTGGTCTCGCGCATCGGCCCGGCGGCGACGCTTCAGTGGTGCGAGGGCGGCGACCACTCGTTCGCCGTCGCCGGCACCAAGCGCAGCGCCGAAGAGGTCGGGGCCTCGCTGGCGGGTCCGGTGGCGGCATTCATGCGCGCCAACGGCTGACGCCTGCACTCACGCGTTCGCGGCCGCCGGGGCCACGTTGCCCGGCACGGGCTCGTGCCGCAGGTAGGTGCGGCGGAACCGGCCGGTGCCCGACGTCAGCCCGCGCAGCTGGACGGCGTAGCGCAACAGTTCCTCGTCCGGCACCTCGGCGGTGACTTCCGTGATTTCCCCGCCCGCCGACGTCGTTCCCGTCACCCGCCCCCGGCGGGAGGACAGATCGCTCATCACGGAGCCGACGTACTCGTCCGGGGTGCTGATGGTGACCGCCGACACGGGTTCCAGCAGCTGAATCCGGCCCGCGGCCGCGGCCTCCCGCAACGCGAGCGCACCGGCCGCCTGGAACGCGGCATCCGATGAGTCAACGCTGTGGGCCTTGCCGCCGACCAGCGTCACGCGGATGTCCACCACGGGGAATCCCGCCGAGACGCCTTTCTGCATCTGGGCACGGACGCCCTTCTCGACCGACCCGATGAACGTCCCCGGAATGACGCCGCCCACGGTCTTGTCAATGAACTCGAAGCCGGCGCCGCGTTCGAGCGCCTCGACTTCGATGTCGCAGATCGCGTACTGGCCGTGGCCGCCGGACTGCTTGACGTAGCGCCCGTGCCCGGCCGCCGGCGCCGCAAACGTCTCCCGCAGCGGCGTCACCACCTGGACGGTCTGGAGCTTCACGCCCTGATCGCGCAGCCGGTCGAGCACCACCTCGCCGTGGGCTTCGCCCATGCACCACAGGATGAGCTGGTGGGTTTCCGAGTTGCGTTCCACGCGGAGGGTCGGATCGCCGGCGGCAACCTTGCCCAGGCTCTTGGCGAGTGCGTCCTCGTCACTGCGTGTGGCGGCTTCGACGGCAACGGGCATCAGCGGCTCGGGCATTTCCCAGGCCGCCACCAGCAGCGGTGTTTCCTTGGCGGAGACAGTGTCGCCCGTCTCGGCGTTGCCCAGTTTGGCGATCGCGCAGATGTCGCCGGCCACGCAGTACGGCACCGGACGCAGGCTCGCCCCCAGCGGAGAGTACAGGTGCGCCAGCCGCTCGTCGCTGTCGTGGTCCTCATGGCCCCGCTCCGCCAGTCCGCGGCCTCCCACGTGCACGGCCGAGTCCTCCCGCAGGGTGCCCGAGAAGATGCGAACCAGGCAGACCCGCCCCAGGAACGGGTCGATGGTGGTGCGCACCACCTCCCCCACGAGGGGCCCGCCGGGGTCGCAGCTCAGCGGGCCGGCCGGCGAGCCGGCAAGATCCGTCACGGCCGGCAGGTCACCCTCCAGCGGCGACGGGAACGCCCGGATGAGCATGTCCAGCAGCTCCGTCATGCCCAGGCCGGTCTCCGCAGAAGCGGCCAGCACCGGAAAGAACGATCCGCGGGCAACCGCGGTTTCCAGGTCGCCCACCAAAACGTCGACGTCGATCTGCTCGCCGCCGAGGTAACGGTCCATCAGCGACTCGTCCTCGCTCTCGGAGATGATCCCCTCGATCAGCGTTCCGCGTGCCTCCTCAGAGGCGGCGCGTTCCTCCGGGGTGGCGTCGCGGACGGCCGGTTCCGCACCGTTCCCGGCATAGTCCGAGACAGTCCCGGAGAGAAGCCCGAGCAGGCCCGTCATCGCTCCGTCCGTGCGGACGGGCAGGTAGGCCGGCACCACCGAGTCGCCGAAGGCGCGCTGGCACGCGGCGACGGCGGCCTCGTAGTTTGCCCGCGGATGATCCAGCCGGCTGACCACCACTGCCCGGGGCGTTCCAAGCTGATCGCACTCCGCCCACAGGGCGGTGGTGGCGGCGTCGATGTCATCAAGGGCCGACACCACGAACAGGGCCGCGTCTGCGGCCCGCAGCCCGGCGCGCAGTTCGCCGGTGAAATCCCCGTAGCCCGGGGTGTCGAGCAGGTTGACCTTGATGCCGTCCACCACGAGGGGCGCCACGGAGAGGACCACGGAGCGCTGCTGGTGGACCTCGGACGGTTCCGAGTCGCTGACGGTGGTGCCGTCAACGATCGAGCCCATCCGCGTTATTGTTCCGGCGGCGGCGAGCAGGGCCTCGAGCAGCATCGTCTTGCCGGCACCCGAGTGCCCCACGAGCGCCACGTTGCGGATCTTCTCCGGGCTGTCTGCCGGGGCGCCCCCGGACGCATCGGGCCGCCGGAGATCGGAACTGCCGCGGCCGGGGCCCTTGCCCCGGCCATTAGTGCCTTTCATAGACATCGTCGTCTCCTGGCATCCTGGTCGTCAGCCGCCGTGCGGCCTTTGTAAAAGATTCGACACCCTCGGACGTCGTTGAGCAAGAGGGGAACGTTGTGTACGCTCGTACACATGGCTGATTACTTCGCGGATGATCCGCGCACAAACCGGGAGCGAATGCTCGCAGGGGACCTCTACATTTCCGATGACCCGGACAACGAGCGCGAATCCAAACGGGCCGTGAAGCTGCAGTCGCAGTACACGGCCGCCTATGCGGAGGACCCCGACGGGGCGCGGCCCATCCTGGCGGACCTGCTCGGCTCCCTGGGCGACGACGCGCACATCAAGCCGCCGCTGTACGTCGACTACGGCACGTTCATCTCGGTCGGGGCCCGCACGTTCATCAATTACAACCTCACCGCCCTGGACGTGGCCCCCATCACCATCGGGGAGGACTGCCAGATCGGTCCGAACGTGCAGCTCCTGACCCCGACGCACCCGGTGGACCCCCAGCCCCGGCGCGACCGGCTGGAAGCGGCAAAGCCAATCTCCATCGGCGACAATGTGTGGCTCGGCGGCGGCGCGATCGTCCTTCCCGGCGTCACCATCGGCGACAACTCCGTGATCGGCGCGGGCGCGGTGGTCACCAGGGACGTCCCGGCGAACTCCGTTGCGGTAGGCAACCCCGCCCGCGTAGTCCGCGAAATCTGACCGGGGTGGCAACGCGCCGGTTTGATCCGGACAGGCGGGACCGGATCATTGATTCGGCCCTCGAGGTCATCGCCGCCCAGGGAGTAGCGGGCACGTCGCACCGTAAGATCGCTGACCGCGCCGGCGTGCCCCTCGGCTCCATGACCTATCACTTCACGAATATGGACCAGCTTCTGGGAGAAGCGTTCAGGCGCTTTGCGGATACCATCGCCGACGGCTTCGAGGCCCGGCTAAGCAGCGTCGCCGGCGCCGATGCGGCTCGGCAGGCAGTGGTGGACCTGATCCACGTTGACCTGCTGGACAGCCAGCGGGACCTGGTCCTCACCCTCGAGCTCTACACCCTCGCCGCCCGCGAACCGGTCTTCCGCCAGATCACGCGGGACTGGATGAGCCGGAGCCGGCACGCCCTGGAGCGCCATTTTGACCCCGCCACCAGCAGGATGCTCGACGCGCTCATTGAAGGACACTTCATCCACGCCGCGCTCGACACCGAACCCCATGACCGGTCAATCACGGTGGACGCCGTCAACCGCATAACCGCCGCACCCCCAAGCCCAAACGACTCTCCGAAAGTTCTGACCGAATGACCCTCACCTTGAACACCAACGTCAAGGCCGCAACAGTGGCCACCTTCCTGGTCTTCGGCATGAACGGGTTCGTGTTTGCCAGCTGGGCGGCGCGCATCCCGGCGGTAACTCAGACCCTGGACCTGACTTCGGGACAGATGGGAACGCTGCTGCTGTGCATCGCCGTCGGATCCCTCGTGGCGCTGCCGTCCGCGGGCTGGGTGGTTGGCCGAATCGGCACGGCAAACACCATCCGCGGAGCCGGACTGCTCGCGGCCGCCGCCGCGGCGGGCATCGCCCTCGCCCTGATGGCCGGTTCCGTGGCCGCCACGGCCGTGGCCCTTTTCTTCTACGGCGCGGGGATCGGGCTGTGGGATGTCGCGCAGAACATCGAGGGTGCCGACGTTGAGCACCACCTGGGCCGCACCGTCATGCCCCAGTTCCATGCCGCCTTCAGCGGCGGAGCCTTTCTGGGGGCCGTGATCGGGGCGGGCCTGTCCACCCTGGGCGTCGGTCTTCCGGAGCACCTGCTGGTCATTGCGGCCATCGTGGTTGTGCTGGCCCTGACCGCGCCGCGCTACTTCCTGCCCGCCCAACCGGCGGGCGTTCCGGGCCCGGCGTCGGACGCCGGCGCACGGGACGCCAAGGCTCCTACTGCCTGGCGGGACGGCCGCACCCTGCTCATCGGCGTCGTGGTGCTCGGCGCCACGCTCACCGAGGGCGCCGGGAACGACTGGATCGCCAAGGCCGCCGTGGACGGCCTGGGCGCCATGGAGTCCACCGGCGCGCTGCTGTTCGCCCTGTTCGTTGCCGCAATGACGCTCATGCGCTTCCTCGGCGGCCGGGTGATCGACAGGTTCGGGCGCGTGGCGGTGCTGCGGGCCAGCATGGGAGCCGCCGCCGCGGGGCTCGCCCTGTTCGTCCTCGCCGGGAACATCGTGCTCGCGGGTGTGGGGGCGGCGCTCTGGGGCCTGGGTGCCGCCCTGGCCTTCCCGATGGGCATGTCTGCTGCCGCCGATGACCCCCGGCACGCTGCGGCGAGGGTGTCGGTGGTGTCCACCATCGGCTATGTGGCGTTCCTGGCCGGGCCGCCGCTGCTGGGCTTTCTCGGCGACCTCACCGGCATCAACCTGGCCCTGCTGGCCATCGGTGCGCCGATCCTCCTCGCCCTGTGGCTCGCCCGCGCGGCTGAGCCGCTGACCTCCGAGGCAGCCCTAAATTGACGCCGGCCTGACCGAAATCGCGGCCTGGCGCAACCGGATTTATGCGCGTGGCAGGACGCTGGAAACCGGGCTGAAAACCGTGTTGACACCCCGTGTGCACAGGTCAAGACTGATCTTAGATCGGCGTCCTGCGGCGTGCCGGACGTCCGGCCCTAAGGGGTGCATTGTGCAGATTCCGGCTGCATTTGACTACGAGCGCGCGAGCGATGTGGCGAACGCGCTGGCACTGCTAGAACGCCACGGTCCCGAGTCCAGAGTCATTGCCGGCGGACACAGCCTGTTGCCGATGATGAAGCTGCGGCTGGCCCGGCCGGACTGGCTGATCGACATCAACGGCCTGGCGGAACTCGACTTCATTCTCCGTGAAGGGGACCAGTTGCGTGTGGGCGCGCTGACCAGACATGCGGCGCTGCTCGAGTCCGCCGACGTCGCCGGTCTCTTTCCGATCATCCGGGACGCCGAGCGGGTGATCGCGGATCCCGTGGTTCGCAACCGCGGAACCATCGGCGGTTCACTCTGCCAGGCGGATCCCGCCGAGGACCTCTCCACCGTCTGCGACGTGCTGCGGGCACTGGCCGTGATCCGGGGACCGGACGGCGAACGGACCGTCTCCATGGCGGACTTCCACCGGGGCCCCTACGAAACGGCCGTGGCGCACAACGAGCTGTTGTGCGAGATCCGCTATCCCATCCGTCCGCGCTCGGGCAGCGCGTATGAAAAGGTGGAACGCCGGGTGGGTGACTGGGCCATCGTCGCGGCCGGGGCCGCCGTCGCGCTTTCAGCGGACGGGACGGTAGAGGACGCCGCGATCGGGCTGACGGCTGTCGGGCTGGACGGCACGGTTCCCGAGGCCGAGGCCGTGCTCCACGGCCGGCAGCCGCAGGAGGACCTGTTCGCCGAGGCGGGCCGCATCGCGGCCGCCGCGTGCGACCCCGTCGCCGACCAGCGCGGACCCGTGGACTACAAGCGGCACCTCGCCGAAGAACTCACCCGCAGGGCCCTGCGGCGGGCCTGTGCCCGGGCGGCCGCTGCAGGGAATGGCTGAGCCGGAAAGGCTGAGGCAGAGAAAGGCCGAATCAATGCAGATCAGCATGAAGGTCAACGGGAACGACGTCACCCGGGACATCGAGCCCCGGGTCCTGCTCGTCCACTTCATCCGCGAAGAGCTTGGACTGACCGGCACGCACTGGGGCTGCGACACCACCAACTGCGGGACGTGCGTCGTCCTGATGGACGGGCAGCCGGTGAAGTCGTGCACGGTCCTGGCCGTGATGGCCGACGGACATGAGATCCGCACGGTCGAGGGCCTGGCCGCCGACGGCACGCTCGATCCGGTGCAGCAGGGGTTCATGGAGGAACACGGCCTGCAGTGCGGATTCTGCACGCCGGGCATGATGCTGACCGCCAGGGCCCTGCTGGACCGCAACCCGCACCCCGACGCCGCCGAGATCCGCGAGGCCATCTCCGGCCAGATCTGCCGGTGCACCGGGTACGCGACCATTGTCCGTTCGGTGCAGTGGGCCGCGGCCCACCCGCTGGCAAAGGACCCCGCGGCGGATGACGGCGCCGCCGGGGCGAGCACCGCAGAAGAGGTGACAGCATGACCACCGTCCAGGAGCATGCACCCAACCCCGCGGCCGGGGACCCCGGCCGCCCGATCGGCTACGGCCGCATCCAGCGCAAGGAAGACCCGCGGTTCGTCCGCGGCAAGGGCAACTACCTCGACGACATCGTGCTGCCCGGCATGCTGCACGGCGCCGTCCTGCGCGCTCCCGTTGCGCATGCGCGGCTGGTTTCCATCGACACCACCGCGGCCCTGGCCCACCCCAAGGTGCTCGCCGTCATCACGGGCAAGGACCTGCAGGCCCTCAACCTCGCCTGGGCACCCACCCTCTCCGCGGACGTGCAGGCAGTCCTCGTTACGGACAAGGTGCGCTTCCAGGGGCAGGAGGTGGCGTTTGTGGTCGCCGAGGACCGCTACGCCGCGCGCGACGCCCTCGAGCTGATCGACGTCGAATACGACGTGCTGCCGCCGGTGATCGACGCCCGGCGCGCCATGGACGCAGACGCCCCCGTCATCCGTGACGACATCGAGGGGCGGACGGACAACCGGATCTTCGACTGGGAGATGGGCGACGCCGCCGAAACCGAGGCCGTGTTCGCCGCCGCCGACGTCGTGGTGTCCCAGGAGGTGGTCTATCCGCGGGTGCACCCGGCGCCCATGGAGACCTGCGGTGCCGTGGCGGACTTCGACCCGGTGGACGGAAGGCTCACCCTGTACGAAACAACGCAGGCCCCGCATGCGCACCGGACGCTGTACGCGATGGTCGCCGGCATCCCGGAGCACAAGATCCGCGTCGTCTCCCCCGATATCGGCGGGGGCTTCGGCAACAAGGTGGGCATCTATCCCGGCTACGTCCTCGCGGTAGTCGGTTCGATCGTCACCGGCCGGCCGGTGAAGTGGGTGGAGGACCGCTCCGAAAACCTGATGTCGACGTCGTTCGCCCGTGACTACATCATGCAGGGCGAGATTGCGGCCACCAAGGAAGGCAAGATCCTGGCCGTCCGGACCAGCGTGCTGGCCGACCACGGCGCCTTCAACGCCACGGCGCAGCCCACGAAGAACCCGGCAGGATTCTTCTCCATCTTTACCGGCAGCTATGACCTGAAGGCTGCCTACTGCAAGGTCAGGGGCGTGTACACCAACAAGGCGCCCGGCGGGGTCGCGTACGCCTGCTCCTTCCGCGTCACCGAAGCCGTGTACCTGGTGGAGCGGATGGTGGACATCCTCGCCCGGAAACTGGAGATGGACCCGGCAGAACTTCGGCTGAAGAATTTCATCCGGCCGGAACAGTTCCCGTATGCCAACAAGACGGGCTGGGTCTATGACTCGGGCAACTACGAACCGGCCATGCGGCTATCCATGCAGATGGCCGGGTACGACGAACTCCGCCGCGAGCAGCTCGAGAAACGCGACCGCGGCGAGCTGATGGGCATCGGCGTGGCGTTCTTCACGGAGACCGTCGGCGCCGGCCCGCGGAAGCACTTCGACATCGTCGGGCTCGGGATGGCCGACGGCGCCGAACTCCGCGTCCACCCGACCGGCAAGGCCGTGGTCCGGATCTCGGTGCAGTCCCAGGGGCAGGGGCACGAAACGACGTTCGCCCAGATCGTGGCCGAGGAACTCGGCATCCCGCCGGAGAGCATCGACGTCGTCCACGGCGACACCGACCAGACACCGTTCGGTCTGGGCACGTACGGCAGCCGTTCGACGCCGGTCAGCGGCGGGGCCGTGGCGCTGGTGGCACGCAAGGTCCGCGAGAAGGCGAAGTTCATCGCCGCCGCCATGCTTGAGGCCCGGCCCGAGGACCTCGAGTGGGAAAAGGGCCGGTGGTTCGTCAAGGGCGATCCGGGAGTGGGCAAGACCATCGCGGAGATCGCCCTGGGCGCCCACGGCACTGTGGCCCTGCCCGAGGGCATCGACGGCAATCTGGACGCCGAAGTGACCTATGACCCGCCCAACCTGACGTTCCCGTTCGGCGCCTACATCTGCGTGGTGGACGTCGACGCCGGGACCGGCGCGGTCAAGGTCCGGCGATTCATTGCGGTGGACGACTGCGGGACTCGGATCAACCCGATGATCATCGAGGGCCAGGTGCACGGCGGGCTGACCGACGGCGTCGGGATGGCGTTGATGGAGATCATCGCCTTCGACGAGGACGGCAACTGCCTGAGCGGCTCCTTCATGGACTACCTCATCCCGACGGCGATGGAGGTCCCCGACTGGGAGACCGGCTACACCGTCACGCCGTCGCCGCACCACCCCATCGGTGCGAAGGGCATCGGAGAGTCGGCCACCGTCGGGTCGCCGCCGGCCATCGTCAACGCCATCGTCGATGCCCTGGCCCCGTACGGCGTCACGCACATGGACATGCCCTGCACGCCCGCCCGGGTCTGGGAGGCCATGCAGGGACGGCCGAGGCCACCGGTCTGATATGCCGGCGCGCGGAGAGGCCCTGGCGGCGAGGGCCCGGGAACTGACGGAACGCCGGGAGCCGTTTGTGCGCGCCACGGTGGTGCGAGCCCAGCACCCCACCAGCGCGCATGCCGGAGACACGGCCCTGGTGCTGGCCGACGGGGAAATCGACGGGTTCCTCGGCGGCACCTGCGTCGAGGCCTCGGTCCGCGAATACGGCCTGCAGGCGCTCTCCAGCCAGGAGCCCCTGCTGCTGCGGGTCGTCCCCGGCGAGCCCTCCAGCATCCGGGAAGAGGGCGCCGTGTCGGTCGCCAACCCGTGCCTCAGCGGCGGAGCGGTGGAGATCTTCCTCGAGCCGCAGGTGCCTGCGCCGCGGATCGTCGTGGTCGGAAGCACGCCCGTGGCACAGGCCCTGGCCGGGCTGGGCGCCGTCCTGGACCTGGACATGGTGCTCACGAACGGGACTGCCGCGGAGCCGCGGCCCGACGACGCCGCCCTCATCGTCGCTTCCCAGGGCCGGGACGAGGAGCCCGCGCTGGAGGCCGCCCTGCGGGCCGGCGTGCCGTACGTTGCCCTCGTCGCCAGTCGCACGCGCGGAACCGCCGTGCTGTCCTCCCTCGACGTCGACGACGAACAGCGCTCGCGGGTGCACAGCCCGGCGGGCCTGCCGCTGGGAGGCCAGACAGCCGGCGAGATCGCACTGTCGATCCTGGCTGAACTGGTGTCATTGCGCTCCGCCCGCCGGTCAGCCGCGGACGCGGCGCCGTTGGCGCCTTTGACCGCTTCGACGGCGGACGCTTCGACGGCGGACGCGGCGCCGGCGAGCGCTTCGACGGCGGACGCGGCGCCGGCGAGCGCCGTGGATCCCGTC
>Ga0207428_10005081_pt1 | contig 12355 bp, 13 predicted proteins | sample RhiMethybrSRZTD1_FD_187600 | JGI IMG/M metagenome (GOLD analysis project Ga0207428, IMG submission 187600) | Populus rhizosphere microbial communities from Tennessee, USA - Rhizosphere MetaG P. TD hybrid SRZTD1 (SPAdes) (version 3) | ecosystem: Host-associated > Plants > Roots > Rhizosphere >... | reverse complement strand
GATCCTGCGCAAACTGCCAGTTTGCGCTACCCGCGCCGACCTGCCCTCAGAAAACAACTGCCACAGAGAAAAACTTCCGAGATTCGGGGGAAGAACTGCCATTTCGTGATTTACTGACCGTAGAAGAAGGACGCGCAAGTGAGAAGATTCGGTCAAACACAAGGCCGTCACTTGCGGCGCAATTGCTCGCAACTTTTCACGGCTTCCGATGAAAAGACCGACGCCTGCCAATCGGTCTCCGCAAGCGTCTTCCCTTTGCGCCGTTCGCCCTGGCCGCGTTCGCCCCTCTCGCTAGTTCGGACGGCTTGTTCCAATTCGGGGCTGCCCAGAAGGGCGAAGACCTGCTTCCAATTCATCGGCGGGCCATCATTCGGACGCGCATCCGCGTACTCCTTGAGCGTAAGTTTGTCTCTAGTGAGCAGAGCGACGATCACGTCTTTGCCCTCGGGGGCCTGCACGGGAAATCCATCCAACGAATGGTCGCCTGCCTCGAAATATTCCTGTTCCCCTTTGCCGGGATAGATCAGCGTGACGACGTCGTTGCGGCTGAACACGAGCAAGTATAGATAACCGGGCGAGCTGGTCTGAATGCGATAGCCGATCTCTTCTCCGAAACAAAATACGTTCCGGTCGGTCAGAAACTTGCCGTCTTTCAGATAACCGAGCCAAGCCGACACGCTCAGTTTCGACGCCGTGTTGGTGAATCCGGTCGCCAGCAACAGCCGTGGGGCGGTCGCGCCGGCGGAGCCGAACAGCGGCTGATCATCCATCAGACTTGGCGCGCTGATCTCGAAATCCGGCTCCTGCGCGCCATTCAAAATGCGCGTCTGTTGAGCGCTTTTGATATTGTCCGCGACGAATCGGCGCAGCTCTCGCAAGGTCGGATTGCCCGCGCGCAGCGCCCGTTCAATGAAATACGAGAATGCGCCGCGCAATTCGCCTTGCGGCGTTCGCATGGGCCACGCCAATTGATATGACTTGGCGGCGGAAAAGACCGCGAGCGTCGAATTGGGCGAGAGGCGGTCTTTGTCCAACGTAAGTTTCAGATTGCGGCTTTGCGGGCCGTCGCTGACGACATAAGCGCCGCCGTCAGTCAGCGAACGCGTTTGCGCGCCCCATTCCCACTGTTCGGGCGTCGGCAAATATCTAGGCCCCAGGCGAGCAGTCTCGCTCCCGCCGGCGCCGACCCCTCGGCTGGCTGTGCCGGAGTTGCAGGAATCGAAGATCATGACGATGGAACGGCCGCCGAGGCGCCCGAGCCAGTCATTGAACTGGTCGTCGCGGATGATGTTCACGAACCTATTGTTCACCGCATTGACATCGTAGGGCGCAATCGCCTCATCGTGATCATCGGCCGGATCGGAGCGCCGTTCGTCGCCGTCGTCATCGGGCGTCTGCGTGCCATGGCCGGAATAGAGAAAAAAGACCCGGTCGCCGGGCCTGGTCCCCTGGATCAGCCATTCGCGAAATTCGCGCTCGATATTGGCGGCCGTGGCTTGTTCTCCGATCAGCGTTTTGATGGCGCCAGCGTCGAACCAGCCCTTCTCCCGAATCAGCTTGCCGATCGCCTCGACGTCTTCGATAGAGCCGGGCGTCGGGTTGATCCCTTTTACCTGATATTGGTTTACGCCCACCAGTAAGGCGCGTCCTCGCGTCTTGGCGGCGGTCGGAGATTGAGTTAGCGCGAGTCGCAAGGGCGCGGCGGGCCAGATCAAGGCAGCCAGCATGGCTAGAGCGCAAAGAAGGTTTCGTTTCATAGACGCAGTTTCTTCTACATATTGAGAGGAAATGTGTGTTTTCAACGTTAAGGTTCCTACTCTGTCGTCGTCGCTATTTGACGGGATTTTCGTTCGAGGGCCGTCGCACGAAGATAAAATCCCCGCCCTCGTGTCCCGAATTTCTGACCTGATTGTATTCGGGCTTTTGATCAGACCTGCCTGTAACCCATTCCAGTATGTAATCGCGGAACAATTCCTCCGCCGTAAAAACGGGTTCCTTCATCTCGCGCAGGCCTCGTAAGAGGGCCGCGGCGAATACCGAATGGGCGCCGCCGCCACTGTCGCTGACAGGCTCGTTACCGCCGCTGGCCATCAGCACACGCGACATGCCTTCGCCGGATTTGAGCAGGTATCGGCTACGCTCCGCCGGGGCGGTTAATCCTGTGGCGGTATCGCGGGACATAGCCCCCGAATAACAACTATCCGAAACGATGAGAACATGGCGCGACGGGATGCGCTTCAGTTTGACAGTCACTTCGTCGGCCATAATCCAGTTGACATCGTTATTCTTATCCGCATCAACAGGCAACCAATAGGCCTTCTCACCTGTTTTGTCGAAAATTCCATGCCCGGCGTAATAGATCAACAGTCTGGTCCGCTCATCGAGTCTCTGTTGATATTCGTTGAGCGCGGTGACGATTTCTGCGCGGCCGGCGTCAGTCAACAGTTTGACTTCAAAGCCGTATAGGTCGCGCAACACCCGCGCGACTTCTTGCGCGTCGTTTACCGCGGTGCTCAGTTTGCCCAGATGGCGATAATTATTGATGCCGATAACCAGCGCGTATTGCTTGACGGTGACCAGCGAACCTAAGGTCGGCGCGGACGGCGAGGCGGCGGACGTGGAATTTGTCGCCACTGTAGATGAAGACTGGTTATCGCAAACGAGCGTGAGATCCCTGCTCGCGGACTTGCCGGCGGCGTTGGTCGCCGTCACCTTGACCGAATCACCGCCCGGTTTGAGATTGACGTCGCCGGAGAAATTGCCCTGCGCGTCAACTTCAACGCGCGTGTTATTGATGGTTACCCTTTCAATCGTCGAACGATCAACGGCCTGACCTTTGATAGTGATCTGGCAGGTTTTGATTCGCGCGGACTGTCCGCGACTGACAGGCGGCGAAATGATTTCGATCCGCGGCTCGGTGTCGGAATCATTCACTGCCGGGGCCGTTTGGCTCGGCCTGTCCGCATTTGCAGGCGTGGATGAAGAAAGCGGATCAACGCCGTCCCTCAACGCCTGCGAGCGGTTTTTCTGAGCCTGATTCATTGAGTAGTTGAAGGATTTGCCCAGTTTCTGCTCGACCTTGGCGCGGAAATACCATGCGTCGCCGTCATTCGGACATTCACCGGTGACGTATTTCAACTGTTGAAGCAAATCCTCGAGGTCAGCGTCGGCCGGCGCTGACCTCAGTTTTTCGCGGATTGACTTCATGGTTTCGGCGGTGGATTCGCAACCGCTTTGAGTATTTGAAGGAGCGGCTCCGACCGACAAAACCGTCAGGGCCAGGAAAAGCGGCGTGGCGCAAAGCCAAGCGCCACGCCCTGTCAATAATGATCGCTGCATATCACGTCTCCTGAACCGGCCTCCTGAACCAGATTGATGCGCCGGCTTAGTTCCCTTGCGGTTTTTTGGCGGCTGGTTGGCCGCTCTTTTTTCTGGCCGGAGTTTGCGTTTGCGGCTTCACCTTTTGGATCATTGCGTCAATTACGGATTGCGGCACTCCCGCCCCGGTCAATTCGAGGACCCCCTGGGCGGAGAACGGATCGAATTTGTGCGTCGGCGCGTTCTTTACAAACTCGACCAACCGCTGCTCGGGGACATTGCCTTGCTTCCATAATTTGATAACCATTTGGTTGTCCCAACCCGCCTCACTTCCGCCGGAACCGCCGCCGCTCACAGCCGGATTGCCGTCGGATTTCTTCTGGTCCTGACTCTTTTCACCCGCGGGAATTGAATTGGTGGGAATCGAAGCGGGTTGCGCCGCCTGAACAGGCTCCGGCGATTTAGAACCGGGTTTATTGGCCAGATAGTTTCGATACTCTTCCGCCTGGCGCTTGATTTTTTCGTACTGCGCCAATGCCTTATCTACGCGCGTCCAGGGCTGAATGTATTCTTCTTCGCCGGCGTTCTTCGTCCTCGCGTCTTCATACGCCTTGCGCGCTCTGAACAGGTAGTCGCGGGTCGCGTCATTGCTCGTTTGTTCGTAGGCCAGCGCTTCATTCGCCAATCCGATCAGGTAATGCCGATAGGAATCGTCTTTCTCTTTAGACAACGGTTCCATGCTCTCCGCGCCTTCGAGCACTTTTCCCCACGATTGAGTCAAGGCCACTTTCGAAAGGTCCTCGAGTTTCCCTTTAGGCAACTTGACGGGGAAACGCTCCTCGACTGGCGCGGCGCGCTGCGCCATCTGTTTGACTATCGCATTGATCAAATTGTTCCTCAATTCCGATTGACTCGGCGCCGTGCTCGAACCAGTGCTTTTCGTGGTGGGGATCCCTCCCAGAATGGGGATTTTACGTAACGCGACCGAATCGGTACTGACCGGGGAAGAGTATTCCTTCTTGAATGATTCAACCAGGTTTTCCGAATCGAGTGGCGCGTTCGATTGGGCTTCCAGCGCCTGATAACTCACCTCGACATTACCGTTGACCATAGTGAAGGGAAGGCTGTTTGAGCCTGATTGGCGGGTACCCTGTCTGATTTCCGTGTCGAATGTGGTTACCGTAAACTTCAAGATCGTCTCCGGGTTGGCCTCATCTACGATGTACCCCAGGTCTTTTTGAACGTCGGTAATAAATTTTGTCTTCAACACCTCCGCAATATCTTTTGAAGTGTTGCCTTGAGCTTCAGCGATGATCTTTATCCGTTTATTTTTGATCACGACATAAGGCGCCAGCTTTCGTTTGAGGGTGGCTTCCTTTTTGCCACCGAGCATATTGCTGAAGCCCTGAGCCAGAGCTTCGGACGCCTCGCACAGCGCCCAAACGATCATAATGACAGTGAGCAGTTTAAACGCTCGCGACATATTTCCTCCTAAGGTTAAGCAGAAACACTGTTTGGCTTTACTTGCTAATGCTACGCGACGGCGCGCAACGGTCGATTGATGTCGGCGACTTCGCCTCATTTCATCAATAACCGCACACGGCCGGACGAGAACGGTTCATTGATGAGAAAAAAATTTCGCGGGACTGTCGCGGCGCGTACGATTCAGTCCCGTCTCTATCCCAATCGAGAGTCGAGACAAGCGCGCCGCTCTCCAATCTCTCTTCACAGCGCTTACATCCACACCGGCCGCTTCGACGATCTCTTTGTTCGTCAAGCCGCCGTTTTTCAATTTGATAATCCGGTCGGCGCGCGGATCGTCAACTTCCGGTTCATGCATCGCCTTGCCCAACCGAGCGACCTGCATCGCTTGTTCGATCGCCCGCGCGCCATCGTCGTCGAGCGGCGGCTGATGGGCGTCTTCGAATTCCGCCCGTTCGCCCAGACGTTCTTCACGGGCGATGCTCTTTCTGGCCCGATCAATCAGGCGCCGCGTTGCAGTGGGCGCAAAAACCTTGAAATGCGCGCTGTCGTTGATAGTCTTCGGAGATGGGTTCAATCAAATAGATTTCGTTGACCAGATCGCCGGTCTCAATAGAATCGCCACGGAAATCGCGGCCGAGATAAACACTGGCAATTCGCCGCAACTCCGGCATCAGCAATTCCGCCAACCGGTTTTCGGCGAGTTTGTCTCCGTTGCGAGCCTTATCAAACAATAGAGCGATCTCTATCGAATAGTCCGCTGATATAACTTGATCCCGCCCTACGCCAGTTCAATTGTGGGAGATGAACTGAGATTGAGTGACTGATCGTGTTTACAGCGCATGACGCGAGGGTCGCGCTACGCAAATGGCAGGATTGCTGATGCTTTCCTTAACGCGACCGGCAAGATTATGGCATAACTCGGCCCATCCGAATCAAGTGAATTTTAGAGATTGGTCGCGATCCTTGCCTTTTTGTTTCTACCCTGGCGTCGCCTGCGGCGCTTTACGCCGCCATGAGAACAATTCCCATTTTAATTCACCCGATCGGCTCCGCCGCCAGGCTTGATAACCCGCTGATGACAATAATTGTCACGGGGCATTTACCGCATCATTAATCGGGGCGGCGTCAAGAGGCGCCCATTGAAAGCAAAAAGAACTGATCATTCAATGCGCGAGGCGCCGCCTCGCATCGTTGATTGGTTCCTGCCGTTGCTGCGGCGCCCTGGCGGCGGAACCGGCGCCGGATAGTTAGAAATCCTGGTCAAAAAAATTGACACGGTTTCCAGCGATTGGCGTTTCAATTAACGCAGGGTCGGCGGGTTTGCCGACTTGTCGCGCCTTAGAGAGGTTTTTTGTCTGTGGTCGCGCTGCAAGGCGCCGAATAACTAACGGAGGATCTATGACGAACAAAATTATTCCTATCAGCGGCCTGGCGCTGGCGCTGGCGTTAGCAACCGGGGTTATGCGCTTGAACGGGGCAGTCGCGTCGCAGCGTCGAACCACGCCGCAGTACGCGCCCCCGCAGGAATCGCGCGTACTCGGTATTCTTGATGAGAGTGCGAATGACGTGTTGGTCGCGCCCAGCGCAGTGCTGGCAGGCGAAAATTTCCAGGTGACAATTACGACGATGGGAAGCGGGTGTGAGCGCGAGGCAGACACGGGAGTGATCGTATCAGAGGACAGCGCGACCGTTATGGTCTACGACTTTACTAAGGCCACCCATCCGGGCGTGGCCTGCGCGATGATTCTCAAACATCTGCGGCACACGGTCACTCTGCGTTTCACCAAACGTGGCAATGCGCTGATCCGGGTTTGGGGACGGAGGGTCGGGTCAGATACGCCACTGGGGGGCGCGCCGACAGTGCTTGAACGTCGCGTCACGGTCAGGTAGCCATATGGTCGTTAATCATCGCTTCGGCGCTCAAAGGCGCAGGACAGAAAATGGGGTAATCTCAGCCTTGTGAAACGTGATAGGCTTATTTTACATTGTGGTGAATGGCGAAACGCTATATGACCGTATCCGAATTTGCGGAGAAATCTGGCGTTCTGTATCAAAGCGCTGTGAGTTGGGCGCGTCGAGGACACATTCCCGGCGTCAAGATTACACAGTTTGGTAAGTTCAAGATTTACATGATCCCGGAAGACGCGATGCCGCCAGAACTGCCGACCGGAAGACCGCCGAAGAAGGGTGGCGCGAAGAAGCCCGTCGCAAAGAAGGTCGCAAAGAAAGGACCAGCGAAATGACGCCGGCGGAGTCGAATCGCAGTGGCGGCGAAGATCGTCAGGGCGAAGTAGAACTGGCCTGAAGCATGAAGATGGAACGACCAGAAGGATTCAATGAAACCGCTCTATCGCCCGCGTTCGACTGGGGCGCGCCGTTGCGCTGGCGCCGGACGTCGGCGGGACTGAAAACGAATGTCCGATGGACTGTCCGGCATCACTCGCCCGATGGTTTCGAGATCGGCGATCCAGGCTCGGGGCCGGCAGACCTGGCGCTCAACATACTGGCGACTTTGTTTCCGTACGAGGGCGAAAGCTTCGAGCAGTGTTTTGACGGAAGGGTGTCGCGCCAGGCGTGGAAGCTCCATCAGGATTTCAAGTTTGAGTTCCTGGTCGCGGCGGACAGGAACGAGGGCGAAATTGAATGGGAACTCATCGATACATGGGTGTTGGAACGCGGTGTCGAGGTTGATTGACGCAGTCAACTACTCCATCTAAACGCTAGCGCGTTGTAAATGGAGCTTGCAGTTCCAAGTTTCGTATTCACGCCCGGAAGAAACTTCCGGGAACGGACTGCTTCGGGCCGGTTGACTCTCGGATTCAGGCGAATCCGGTAGCGGCTCATCAACCCCGGGATATACCCGGAAGTGATAGCGTCGGGTATTCGAGAGCCGGCTCTCGAACAACTTCGGAGATTTTACGTGGTCAAAGTTTTCCAACCACACCCCCCTATCACCGGTTCTCAAAGATCAGAAACTGTTTCTCTCCCTTGCAGGACGAGTGCCTTTGATCGGGGAGAGAGTATACCAGAAGAGTTCACCTTCGAGCCGGTCGCGGCGGAGGGCCAAAATGATTGAACTAACAACCAAGGAAAGAGAAGCTGTAGTACAAATACTCAGAAAGCACCCAGACGCCGGCTCGGACGTTGACCTGGATGGCTTTTTGAAGGAAAAACCGCTGGCGTCTCAATTCTTCGCAATGGCGGCGCGCGGACAGATGAAAGACAGGCGGGTAGCCACCGATGTCTATCTCCGCTCGTTGCCGGATGACCTGCTCGAAAGGCTGGCGCTTGCGCTGCGCGAGTTCAAGGCTGACGCGAAGGGGTTGGAAGAAGACAAGAGGGGATCAGACCTTTTGCTTGTCTTGACTCTGGTGATCTCGCAGGAGAAACAGGTCGGCGGTTTTAAGGCGACGGATATCGAATTGGCCGTCTTTATGGATAGGTTCGCCGCTCTTGCCGACATAGAGGCGGAACGCCGGGCTGGAATCTGGCGCCGGGTTGACCGCTACACAATCTTACTGCCTGTGACGGATAAGCAGCCGCGAAGAACGGGGGCGGCCAAGAGTAAAACGGAGCATTGAATGTGAATAAGCTATGAAATCGCGCACGACACGAAACATTCAAATCGAGAAGCAGACTCGCCGTGTTTTGCGGAAGGCCGCCGGCGCGGGGCGTCAGTCAGACACCATGTCGAAGGTCGGGAGGAAGGCGAAGAAGGGCGCGAAGAAAGGGACAGCGAAATGACAACAGGCGCCAAAACACTGCTTCCGCTCCTGCTGGCGCTCGCCTTACTTGCCGGGTGCAAAGAGGTCGCGGGAAACAACCCCCGATCGTCATCCGCCGGCGGTGAGAAACCTTCCCCGACGCCGATCGAAGTGGAAAGCCGTAAGACCGGCTACCTCCACACAGACGATGACAGCGCGACATTCATTCAGTGGGCGAAGGCGGAGCGGGAAATCAAAGGACAGATGCAGATACTCGATGTAAATCGAGACGGAAAAACTGACAGTAGTTCGTACTCGTTCGAGGGAGTCTTTGATGGCGACAACCTCAGCCTGACTTTCCGGGGCAGACACCAGACGTTCCTGGAAGGGGTAACGGTTACAGGGACTCTCAAAGGCGATGCTCTAACTCTGGTTTGGCCGCAGAATAACGGAACGCTCTTGACACAAGAGCTTCGCCCCGCGTCAGTCGCCGAATACAACGACGCCGCGCAGATACTTCAGGAACGGGCGAGGGAGATTGTCGCCGCCAGTGAAGAAGCCGCGAGGCTTACGGCGGCTGCAAGAGTGGAAGCCGTGAGGCTTGCGGCGGAGAAACGCGCTGTTGTGGAGGCTCAAAATAAGGTGACCGGCGCCGCTGAAAGTCTACGCAGCGCCGTTAGAGAGTTGCCCGGCGCGGACTTCTACGCCGATGCGCTTCGATCTTACGGTGAAACCTGGCGGCGAATGAAGGAGGCTCGCGCCGAGCTGTTGGCTGAAAGCAGAAAACCGTTGACCAGTCATCAACTCGGAAAGGTGGAGCGCAAGCTTGGCATAGTGAGTCAGCATTTGGGGAACATCGAATCGAGCAGAGGAAGTTTTGAGAGCACGCTTAGCTCGGCGAACACGAGAATTCGGGATACTGAAGAAGAGATTGCGCGACTTCAGACCGCCTTCGCACAGTTGCAGAAGGCCGTTGCCGCAAACACGACGGGCGCCCCACGCGGCGCCGTCAAGGCTGAATTCATAGCTAAAGCCGTCGAATCCTCTCGATCCGAAATCAACAAAGCCGTGGCTGCGAGAGATGCCGCGAAAGGCCGGACAGCCACATACGATAAACAGGCGGCGGACTTGTACCGACAGGCTGAGGCTTTCGTCAAAACACTGAAACCGACAGGCCGCGGCAAAAGGCGGAATCGAAGATGAGTAACAAGGCAATCATCAGAGCCTTATTGATTCTTTTCGCGCTGCGCCTGCCGGCCGCTGCTCAACCGCAGACCATCACCGGCTAGGTGGGTGTGTCGGACGGCGACGCAATCACAGTGTTGGACGAACAGAAGCGCTAGCATAAGATCCGCCTCGATGGGATTGATGCGCCGCCTGGTCGTCCACCTGGGCCAATACTACAGCGCTCTGCCGGGCGTAGGCGAGGTCTGAGCCGATCAGGTCACTGTTGACTGGACGTGAGATTTTGAAAGGGAGTGCTGGGCGAAGTTGCGGGTGATTAAAATGCGATGTCGCTCGATGAAGTGATCGCGGCCTTGATGTAGCCGCTGCCCTTCCCGAGAGGAGCCATGCCGCAAACGGTGAAGCCGGACGCCTCGTTGTTTAGCGACGTCCGGCTTCACCTGTCTACAGTAAGCTTCGTTTCCTCAGCCTCTCGGCGTCCCGGTTACTCACTGGGCCGCCTGTTGCAAACATCATGCGCTCATCGGCTCGCCGCGTCGATGGCTCAGAGGGTTTATCGAGGGTGGCGTCACATTATATTTACGCAACCCCAGTGAAACGCAGTGTCGCGCAGCAAAGCCGGGCGCTCACATTGCCAGTGGCGCCCGGCTTTTGCCTTGTCCAGGATGAGCCTCGTTTTCCTCGGCCCTGTCGGCGGTCTTCGGTTGTTATAAATGAGCAATATTCAGACCGCCAGTTGCGCGCATTATGCGTTCAACAATTTGAGGTGTCGACGTTCTCGACGCGTGGGCCACTAGGGCTAATTCCCGAAAGTCGTAGACAACTTCCCTGAAGACGGAGGCGCTTGATGCCAATGCGCGGGCGTCGTCTGCAAACACGAAGCCGGGTTATTCGCCCGGCTTTTTACTTTTCGACACGAAACCTTGACTTGATTATCGCGTAGGTTTAGCGTGCGCGCACTCTGACAACCATAACAAACGGAGGTTCTACATGCGCCAAGCATTACTGAGATTCGTACTTTACCTAATCCTGCTGGTCAGTATATTTGCAGCCTTTGACTTCCTGACACCGATACCAGCGCCAACCGGCTCGTTTACTTCCCAGCTGGGCTTTTACGTTGATCACCACGGCGTACTTTTCGTTCTCTTGATGCTGGTTTTTGAGTTGATATTCCGTTGCGCTAGGTGGGGATGCCGCCGAATCGCCCCCAACATGCGGTAATGCTGTGGATCGGAAGGATGCGGGCAACAACGCGCGGACTATAGTCTCGGCGGCGGCGAATGACAATGATTTCGCGGAGAGTAAGGGACTCGAACCCCAAAGCGCCATCGCCGATGCCCGCATGGGTGTGGTCATGAAATAGCAAATCCGGGCGCTTCTTGTGACGCCCGGATTTGCCCTTCAGTCTACGGCTTCGGCGGCGAGATTCAGCCAGACTCACCGCAACTCAAAGCCGTCAGCGCCGCGATTTGGAAAGCCGGAGCCGGTTGACTCGGCTTGACGAACTGTCACGGTGGAATCTCCCCAGAATGAAACTCCACCCAGCCTCGAAGTCCCCGCGACCGGGCCGGTAGTAACCGGTCACAGGGGCGAGGTCTCCACTCCCCACAAGTTTTGACCCCGCTAAGGCCTTAAAAACAGTTGTCAATCACCACAGCTTTCCAAATCGCGAGACCGATATTACGCAAAGCCCTTGAGAGTTTCTTGAGCGTTTATCGCGCAAGATTCTCTCAAGTCGCGTCGCTTATCCTCAGCCTAGAGGTTTGAAATCACTATGAAGCTAATCGCCAGTAAGATAACAATTCCCACCGAGACCCCGCTCGTTTGCCGGCAGGGATTGCTCGACACGCTGCGGGAGAATCTCGAATCCTGCCACACAACCGTCATCAACGGGCGCGCAGGGGCGGGCAAAACAATGCTGGCCGTCGATTTCGTCCGGCGTCATGTGGGGCTCGCGGCCTGGTATAAAGTGGACGCGCCGGATATAAGCCTTCCGGTTTTTATGGAATATTTGGTGGCTAGTGTGGCCTCTGTGCGACCTGGATTCGGTCGTCAGACTCTAGAGCGCCTGGCGCGATCACATGAAAAAGGCAGGGAAGAGGGCGGCGGCGAATTCGATGTCGCGGGGCTGGCGGAAGCTTACGTCTATGATTTGGAGCGGCTTGCGGAGCCGTTGGTATTGGTGATTGACGACTTGCATTTGATCTATGACGCCGTTTGGGTAGCGCCTTTCCTCCATCATCTGCTCCCGCTGCTTCCGGCTGAGACGCATATGCTCATTCTAGGACGAGGTCTGCCGCCCGCGCCGATCTGGCTACTTCGCTCCAAGCAACGCCTGTTCGTGATTAATGAACATATGCTCGCTTTTACGCAAACGGAGGCGGAGGAGTTATTCTCCAGCTACGGACTCGACGCGGAGGAGGCGAGGTTGGCTGTCGAGCAAACCGGCGGGCGCGCAACCGGTTTGCATGCTGCGGCGATCCGCGCCTTCTTAGACTTGGAAGCGCAGGCGTCTCTGTGACTAAATCGAAACAGACAGCATGGGGGACGGAAGAAGTAGACAGGATTCACAAGATTGATCAGGATTTGCAGTCAAGATAACTATCTTTTCGGTCTTCATCCTGAAAAATCCTGTCAATCCTGTCTGAATGTTTTCTGTCCCG
>Ga0207428_10005078_pt1 | contig 12357 bp, 9 predicted proteins | sample RhiMethybrSRZTD1_FD_187600 | JGI IMG/M metagenome (GOLD analysis project Ga0207428, IMG submission 187600) | Populus rhizosphere microbial communities from Tennessee, USA - Rhizosphere MetaG P. TD hybrid SRZTD1 (SPAdes) (version 3) | ecosystem: Host-associated > Plants > Roots > Rhizosphere >... | reverse complement strand
AGCTAAACCACTCAGTGATCTGTCAAGAGGCAAACCGTTAAAACGGTTTCACGCATCTTTTCGTGCGGCTCATCACCGGGCTAAAGCCCGGTGTGAATGAGAAGCTGAACTACTCGATCTTTTAGGCAAAGCGGCATGCGCATCCTGCGCGTGATTCACAACCCGGACGCCCGTGCCACTTATCAGGGAATCTCGATCCAGGTCATTGCGCTGCCCGTCCGTCCGCTTTGACGATCGCGCACCGCGACGCGCACCTGATAGAGGCCGGGAGGTAAAAGCAAATCCTGTTTCCACTTTACCAACGGGTCAGCTGCCACAGCTTCCCTGGGTACATCCAGCTTCTGCCTGAAGGTCGAGCACACTCCCCGATCGTCAATTGCCGCACCCAGGACATCAACAATCGCAGAGTCTTTTCCGGCGTGGGGTTCAAAAGTGAGCATGCGGCTGTCGAGCCGCATAGATACGTTTAAGAGCGGGCCCTTGCGCCCCGTGTCATCAGCCATTGCCGCCACCGAAGTCGGCACATCGCGACGTGGATACAAAGAGCCCAGCGCTAATTTCAATTCATCTTCAGCGGAACTCGGCGCTGCTTTGTCCGACTTCGTTGACTGAAGTGTTTTGTCGAAGTAGTGACGTCGCGTCCTCACCGTTAAGTCGGTTCGGCCCTTGACCGTCACCTGAATCTTAGACCGGCCAGCCAGCTGCTTTTCGCCGTCAGGACGCCAACCCAGCAGGTAGTAAGCAGAGTTTTCGGCCAACGCTTCGGAAATACCTTCATTAAGTGCGTTGGCGTTCAAGTACGAGCGGCCACCCGTTTCGTCCGCCAGAGTTTCGAGCGGTTCTTGCGGGGCTTTGCTCTCAACAATACTTCGCCAGGCGGTTCCTCCGCTGTAGTCGGGGTACTCGTTACGCGAAACGTCCGCGCCCGGACCAAAAAAGACGGCCCGAGTATCCAACGCGTAAATCACCGCACCGGTGTTGGCTGCCTGCTTTCCGATGCGCTGGATCGCTTCGGCTCCGTTTGACCGCTTGATGTCGGCAATAAATCCGTCTGAGATGAAGAAAACCACTTTCCGGCCCGACAGCGGACCGGTGGAACGAATCAGGTTTTCCAGCGCCGAGAGCGTAGCCAGCTCTGCAGTCTTACCCTGTTGATTTATCTGGCGCACACGGTTCTTAACCATCATCACGGCATTGATCGGGTTTTGCATCTGATATTCCCGCATCGTCAAGGCGACGAGATAGCTGAACAGACCGCGGTCGGCGTGGTTCTCGACCATATTCGCGTCGGCTTCGCTGATGGTTACTTTGCTGCCAGTGGTTTCGGGATTGAATTTCGGATTGAGACGGCTGACGGCTTCGCGGAGAACGGCTTTGTTGTCGGTTAGCTGCTGCAGGAAACCAATCTGGCCGCTCGTGGAAACGATCGCGACGCGATCGTTCGCTTTCATCTTGTGCTCCAGAAAGTCGAGCAAAAGCGAGCGCGCCCGCGACCAGCTCTCACCGGCAAGATGGACGTCGTCTACAAAGAAGAAGATCAGGTGTCCGCGATCGGTGTCGCTGTTCGCGGTCGGCGCAACAGTTGCGGATTTTCCTTCGCGAGCGGCCTTTAGTTGTTTTTCTTCCTCGGGGCTGCCCGCCAGGACCTCTTCAAAAAAGGTCAGCGATTGTGGCCGGGAATCAATTCGTAATTCAAACTGCTCCGGTTTTAAGCCGCTAATCGTGTGACCCTTTTTGTCAACGACGGTTACGTCGGTCTGCACCAAAGCTGTGTTCACCCGGATGACGTCGTCAGCAGGGTTTGTGGGCGCGGGTTTTTGGGCGAGTGCAGACCCGCCCGACGTGATAAAGAAAATCGTGAGAACGGAGACCTTTAGGGGAGAGCGACTTTTTTCATATCGCATGAAGCCGCCTTTCTTACTTAGTCAAAAGCGCCAGGAGCGCATTTGCAGTGCGGCGACTCGTCGCCGCTTTGGCGTTAGCACCGAAGCCAGTAGCAAATCCCAGTAGCAAATCAACGTCGGCCCAAAGCGGCGACCAGTCGCCGCACTCCAAATCAGAACGTTTGCAGGTCCGGATCACCGTCTTTGCTGCAGGCTTCTTCGCTCCAACTCGTAAGCGAATATTCCTTTTGCAGACTGCGAAAGACGACCACCTGCACAAACTCGTTCGTCTCTTCATCTTCGCCTTGTTTCTGATAACTAACTTTCAGGCAAAGACGATAGTTGATGCCGGCAACCGTCTGCGTCTCGGCTTTTGCGACCGAAACCAGTTTGTAGGCCAGCTCTTTTTTCTCGGATTGATCCTTGACCGCAAACTCAGCCGCGGCGACGGCGCCTTCGTCAGCCTTGTCTATCTCGCGGTAGCCGCCAGTTCTTTGCGCCACGGCGACAGCGCCGAAAAGCGCGAAAGCAACCGTGATTACTACGGCTATTGAACTTCTTTTCATCTTAACCCCCCGACCGAAACCTTGAATTCGACGCTGCCACAATATCACGTGAGCAATTCTCAGATCATCAAGTCGCCCTTACTGCTGACGAAATGATTTTCTATTTGAAGTAAGCTGTGCAGGCTTTGCGCTTCAGAGCCTGAGGTTCACCCGCCGCGTTCTTAAGATTCAATCCGGCGGCAGTCGCGGTCCCGGTAAACTTTTCATCGCCTACCGAAAAGCTGACGCTCTTACCCTTAACTTCTGCCGGAACAAACTCGGGCTTTGGATCTTCGGCGCCGCCCTGGGCAATCTGCACGATCGCGAAATGACCACCTCCGGCCGAAACGATCACGACTCGCATTCCTTCAAGATCGCCAGAGTCCTTACCGACGGTAAAATTCTCGTAAACTCCAGGGACGGTAACGATTGGCTGGCCAAAGTTTTTAGTAATCGCGAAACTCAATCCCGCGACGGCGACCAGGCAAAGCAGAGCAATTCGAACAGTGAACTTCATCAATTAATCTCCTCCTCCGGACTATTCAATTGAAAATGTAATGCTTTGCGAAGTGCTGGCGCCGCTGTTCCGGTCCGTGGCCGAAACTTGCAGCGTGTATGATCCAGGTCTGAGTTCAGACAAAGCAACCTCAGACCAGTAAGGCAGCCGCCACGTATCCCTGGAAACGTCCGGCGGAATTTTATTCGGCGAAACAGTCAATACAGGTTGCTTGCCGCGCAAAATGCGAGCGTCAATCCAAACATCAGGCGGGCCGGCAGTTCGCGAAGCGTTGTAGACATAAGTTTGAAAGCGCAACACTGAAGTGCGCCCGAAGCGACGATCAACTTCGATTGGAACCGCTTGCGGTTCGCGAACCGAAGCTTTGTCGCTGCTACTTTCGGCCCGACGCTCACCGAGAAATAGACTGCTCATCGCCAACTGTGGTGAAGCGGCTTTGGGCACCTCAATCCATTCCATGGTGCTGCCCGCGCGCCCTGAAGATCTCTCGCGAACGGCGACGCGTAACTGGTAAAGGCCGGGACGAACTTGCAAATGCTGGTTCCAAATAACCGGCAAGGGCGTCTGGCCGGCCGGTCGCGGCGTCACCGTCAGCACCTGCTTGAAACTGTAGATCAGGCCGCGATCATCGATAGCCGCGCCTATTACGTCAACTTCACTTTTCTGCGGCGCATCGACCACGTCAAAATTGAAAAGCTCTCGCGGAATCTGCATCGAGGCCTGGAGCGTGAATCCGGCGTCGGCATTCCGAACGTATCCAACCGAAAGCGACACCGGCAGCGTGCGGAGCGGCTGTGACGAACCCAGCGCCCCCAAAATCTCAACTTCAGGCTCAGCCACGGGTTTCGCACCGGCCACCGCCTTTGTTTGAGATGGTTTCTCGCCGACAAAGTAAGCGCGGCGCAGACGCACCTTCAAATCAGGACGTCCAGAGATGCTGATTTCGAGCCGCGCCTTGCCGCTTCTCTCAATTTCGGAATCAGGTCGCCAGGCCAGCAAATAGTAATTCGAAGTTTCAGTCATTGCCTGCGCCAGGTCCTTATCCAACTCGGTCGAGTTGATGATCAGGCGGCCGCCGGTTTCATCCGCCAAAACGTTCAGCGGCTCGCGGGGTTCGGTCAACTCTCCCATGGACACGCCGCCGTGACGGCTGGTCATATCGACGTAATCATTGTTGCTGGCATCGACTGACGAATCCAGAAAAGTTCCGCGCATGTCGACGGAATAAACTACCGCGCCGGATTGCGCGGCGATTCGCGTCGCCTGATGCAGGATCTCCTGCGAAATGGAACGCCGCGCATCGACGATGAAACCGTCTGAAAGAAAGAAAACCAGCTTGCGGCCGGGCAGGTTGGCCGATGATTTCATCAAGCTTTCAAGCACGCCCAGGGTGTTGTTCGTAGCGAGCTTGCTTTGCGAATTGATTTGACCGAGGCGACTGCGAAGCAACCTGGCAGCCTGGCCGGCGCTGTCGTTGCCGTGATCGCCGCGTAGCGACCCAACGCCCATCCCGTACTCGATCTTTACCGACTCCATCAGGTAAGCAAACAAACGCCGATTGCCCGACTCAATCTGACTTGCGACGTACTCGCTGATGCGAGTACTGCCTGCGTAGGTTTCCGAATTCTTTTTGTAGTTCAGGCGAGCAATCGCTTCGTGCAGCACCGCGCTGTTGTCGGTCAATTGCTGGAGAAAACCGATTTGACCGCTGGATGAAACGATCGCGACGCGATCCTCCGGATTCAATTGGTTCTCAATAAAGTGAAGCAGAGCCTTTCGTCCGCGGGCCAGACTTTCGCCGCTCAAATGCAGATCATCGACAAAGAAAAAGATCAGCCGTCCCGGCCGGTTGACAGTATTTTGATTGCCCGGAGCGGCAGTTGATCGGCTCGAGTTGACCTGCGCCGCCTCTGAACTGCTCCCGGAAGTAATCCGTTCGAAGATCGAAACATTTTTCGTCTGGCCATTTAGCGTCAGGACGAACTGTTCAGGCTTTAGACCGTCAACGAACTGTCCTCGCCGATCGAACACCATCACATCGGTTTGGACCAGTTCAGTGTTGATACGAAGGACGTCGTCGGATTGTGGCGAAGGCGGTTGTGTTTGAGTCTGGCAAACGATGGTCGACGCGAGAGCGAGCAGCGAAAGACCCACGGCCGTGACCACGAGCGGCAGGGATCGCGCAATTCCTTTAATTAGTTTGCGAAAATTCATCTCTCGCGTTTTAAGAATTTCATAGCTACCGACAAATTAGAGGCCCGATTCTTTGGCAGGGCATCTGGTGTCATTCACACCTGGCTTTAGCCAGGTGTTCCGGGCTATACCGCGATCTGGAAACCGTTCAAACGGTTTAACTTCTTTGTCCAGGACGGCGGCCCACCCGGCTGAAGCCGGGTGTGACTGAGAAGGTCGACCGCATTTCCTTAAGGCCGCTTTCCGGACTTCGCAAATGCTTTCTCGATCGCTGATTTCAAACCTTCCGCTGAATACTCAGTCAGAATCACGCCATTGATAAAGAACGTCGGTGTCGAATCGATGCCATACCCTTCGCCTTCTTCCAGGTCCTTGCGGACTATTGGCTCGTACTTGCCGGAATCGAGTTCCGCGTCAAACCGTTTACGATCCAAACCAACCTGCGTCGCATACTTCTTCAGCGATTCAACCTCGAGCGTCGTCTGGTTCTTAAAAAGTAAATCGATGTATTCCCAGTATTTGCCCTGGGCCCTGGCTGCTTCGGCGGCCTGGGCGGCGTTGAACGCGTTGGGATGAACCGAAGTCAGCGGAAAATTGCGAACCACGAAATGGACGCGATTGCCATAGGACTTGAGCACGTCCTCGACGATCGGATACATACCGCCGCAAGCTGAACATTGAAAGTCGGTGAACTCAACTATGGTCACCGCAGCATTGACGTCGCCCCGGGATGCGCCGCTTGCGAGATTCACGCTCATCACCGGCGCGTCGGGTTCTTTCAGCAGTATTCGTACTTTGGATGCGGCGCGTAATTTATTGGCGAGCGCGACCTCTAATTTCTCCTGCTGCTGTTCCTGGAGGTAATTAACAATGGCGGTTCGGGCCCCGGCCAAATCACCGCGAATGCGCGCTTTGTTGTCTTCATAAAACCTGGCGACCTCGGCTTCGGTCGGCGCCTTCAGCTTTTCGGTGATTTCCGTACGAACAATTTCTTCGGGGCCGACCTTGCGCTTGTTGGCTTCGGCCACGACCAGCAGATCATTGACACGGCGATCCAAAACCTGCTTGCGCGCGGCGTAAACGCGCATCTCGAGTTTGTAAGCATAAGCCTTCATCCGCTCGTTAATCGGGTCGACGCGCAGCGGCTCGCCATTGACGGCCACCAGCACCGTGCCCGGCGCGAGGTTCGGAGCGTTGACATCAGCGCCTTTGGTTACGACGTTCGTCATTCGCAAACGGCTAACCAGCGCCGCGTATAAATCCTGACTCCGCTGGTTGCGAATGAAGTTGACCAGTTCCGTCCGTACGGATTCGAGATCGGCGCCGCCAAGTTGAGCGCGATTCGCATCGTAGGCTGATTTGATTTCCTGATCGGTCGGCTGTGGAATGCGCGAATTGATTTCGCTCGCGAGAAATTCGTCGGGGGTCTTTCCTTTTTTCTTTGCCTCGGCCGCGATCAACATCGACGCGACCCGTGAATCGACCGCGCGCTGGCGCGCTTCGCGAATCGCTTTATTCGGATCGGTGTAGTAGTCATGCAGGTAGGGATCCGTATCTTTGAGAATTATTTCATTGACCTGAGTTTCGATGTCCGAGGCCGAGATGGTTTGGTCCTCCAAAACGGCCAGGGTAGTGGCCGTGATGTTAGCGGCCGGTACCGGCGTCGGTTGCGGAACCGGAGCGGACGGCGTGGGCGTTGCCGCCGGCTTCGCCGTCGATGGTCGCGAAGTTGTCCCGCGACGTGGTGATTGCGCGGCAACGGCCGCCAGGGCGATAACGCTAATGAAGGCTACGGCAACAGTTTTCGTTTTGAACATGAAGGAATTTTCCTAAGCGGACGCGAGCTTTCCCAACAAAGACCCGATGATACTGCGACTGGTAGGCACGCTTCCAGCCTGCAGCACCGGTACGCACGCCTCTGGCGTGCTGTTCAAGAAACCACTAATGTCGACGCTAGCACGCCAGAGACGTGCGTACCGTTAACCTGACAGCTGCTGGACTGTTTCGAGAGTATCAATCTCGTCCGGATTCTTATCAGGTCGCAGACGGACGATGCGCGGAAATCTTAGCGCAAATCCACTTTTGTGGCGGTTTGATGGTTGAACCCGGTCAAAAGTTACCTCTAAAACTATCCGCGGTTCGACAATTCGGACCCGGCCGTGGGCGAATTGCTGAATTGTATGCTCACGAAACCACTCGGTCATCTCCGCGATTTCCACATCGGTTAATCCCGAATAAGCCTTGCCGATATTCAAAAGCTCGCCGTCGGTTTCGGATCTGCGCACCGCAAAGGTGTAATCCGACAGGACGCTCCGTCGCTTTCCATGACCAAGTTCGACCGCGGTCACCACGACGTCCAGAGTCGCCAGGGCTTTCTTCAATTTCAGCCATTCACGGCCCCGGCGGCCCGGCTTGTAGAGCGAGGACGGGTCCTTGATCATCAGGCCTTCGTTACCCCGCGCACGAGCCGCGTCGAACTCATCATCCAACGCCGATGCGTCGGCAAATCGTTTCGAGAGCGACAGTCTTACTCGCTCAGTCCCGGCTCCGATTATTTCCTCCAGCCGCAATCTTCTCGCCTGCAATGGATCATTGATTAACACTTTGCCCCCGGCATACAGAAGGTCCCAGCCAACAAACACAACCGGCGTGCTGGCCAGCAGTGCTTCGCTGACGGTCTTGCGTCCGAGACGCTTCTGTAAGTCGCTGAAGGGCAAAATTTCTTCGCCGCGAGCGGTGATGATCTCACCATCGATAATCACGTCCGTCGGCAATGCAGCCAGCGGCGCTGCCAACTCAGGAAAGCGAATTGAAATTTCATCAAGCGTGCGAGAGTAGATTGCCACCCGTCCATTTTGCACATGCGCCTGCGCACGAATGCCATCGAATTTATCTTCGACAAAGAACTCGCCCGGCATCGTGCGGGCGATGTCCGAAAGATCAGAGGCCGGCGTTGCCAGCATGGACTTCAGTGGATGAAACAAGCGCATTTCGACATCGCGCAAAGCCCCCGCCCGTGCGCGCAAAGCGGCTTCGCCGATATCGCCGCGCAGCATGTTCGCCATCGACACGTCGGCCAACGGTTGCTTGAAGGCGCGCGCGATCGCATCTTCGACTAATCCTTCGCGCAGACCGATGCGCAAATCTCCGGAGAGAAGTTTGACCAGGTACTTTGCTTCGAGCGGCGTTGCCTGGGCGAAAACCTTTGTGAGGATTTGCGTCTTGGCATTCTTGCCCCGCGTTGTACTGAGACGCGCCAGCAATTCTTCTGTGCCTTCAAGCGAGATGCTCGGGTGAGCGTCCGGCCTGGTCTCGACAAAGATCTCGAAAGCAACGTCGCCGCCATCGCCCCAACGGGCGTAACGCGGGCCGAGACTCTCCGGATTGATCCCGGTGGCCAGGACCATCGCCTCACTCAGAATGCGCCCGCCGACGTTCGTCGTGCGCGCATCGCTCTGGGCAAATTGTTGTCCGGCAAAATAGCGGGCGGCGCGAGCGAGATCGTCGTCCCCAAGTTGCTCAAAGTAAGCTCCGAGCAGCGCGGCCTTTTGGAGTTTCTTCGTGGTCGCCGCCACCAATTCTGCGGTGCGGGCGAATTGCTCTAGCGCATTAGCTGGAAGATTGGTTTGCTCCATTGGGCCTCAGATCAAATAGCTTGATCGACGGAATTTAAACAGTCAAAGGCTGTCGGTCAACATCGGGCGGGATCAGGTGGTAGTGATGCGGTTTGGCGAGGTGGCGCAGGGTGAATCACGCGAAGATGCGGGTGCCACATTCAAACTGCACCACTACCGGATCAGCGCTTTGCCCCAAAAGTCTGAAAGTGCACCTCTCATTCACACCGGGCTTTAGCCCGGTGATACGCAGACGAGGAGACTAGTGAACCGTTTTAACGGTTTACTTTTCATCTCAAGACCCTCGGGCGATTGAGTACAAAGGACTTGCCTTGCAAACGACACGGAGAAACCGTTGAAACGGTTCCTATGATTCTCACGTTCTTTGATCACCGGGCTGAAGCCCGGTGTGAATGAGAGAAAGACTCTCAGGCTTTTGAGGCAAAGCCGCGCAGAAGGACGTCACAGCCGCGGCTTGAAATCCTCCTGCGCATTCCTGTTGGCTAAGTAACTTCCGTTTGCTTGAAGCGGCGAGCTTACCAGGTGCAGCCGTAAGTCTTGAGCGCGGCTTCCTGTTGTTCTCTGGCCTGCTTGCATGCTGCGGCCAGTGATCCTTTCGTAGCCGGGTTTTCGGCCAGCTTTTTCCAGGAGTCTTTCCACTGCTTGACGGCCCCCTGGAACTGCGCGCGGGCCAGTTCGGGCACTTTGCCGGACACGCAGGCTTCGTACTTGGCGATGAAGTCATCGCACTCGGCGACGCCAATCTTGTCGCCGGCTGACGTGGTGCTGGTGGCTGGAGTGCTGGTGGTGGTGGCCGGAGTGCTGGCCGTGGTCGAGCCTGAGCTCGAATTTGAGTTCGCAGTCGTTGAGTTGGTGTTGTGCGTTTCTGTAGCGCTGCAACCGATCAAAATGGCGGCAGAAAGAATACAAAAAATCAAGAGGGACTTCTTTAGCATCTGGTTTGCTCCTTATAAAGCTCGGACGTGAAGTGCCTGAACTAGATCAAATTAGGGTTTGAAAAACGTCGCTATCATACACGAGAGGTGCTAAATTGCCAGTTGCTGCGGGATGCACTTCTCAACTCGAGTACTGAGAAAAACCCCTCGTTAATATGCGACCTAACGCAGGACGTTACGGGTCGGGTTTTTTGCGGAAAACTTTTTGTGTTGGTGGCGTGCTCCATGACTTCCATTCCCACTGTTCATCCCGGAAGGTGTTGGCCCTTGCGCGACCGGCGAGCTGGATTCCCAAACCCTGCCCTCTTCCTACTAAAGTTATAGTTGACAATTTTTGAGCGGCTGTGTATAAACCTACTAAACTTATAGTAGGAGTTTTTACGAAGACCAATGCCGCGGCAAAAAAGCGATCGCATCACACCACTCGAGCTGGAAGTTCTGCATGTGCTCTGGGAGAAAGGGCCGGCCAATGTGCAGACCGTGCAGCGTGAGCTGAAGCGGGATCTTGCTTATACCACGGTCCAGACGATGCTGACGGTGCTGCATCGCAAGGGCAAGGTCAAAAGGACGCTCAAGGACAAGGCCTACATCTATCGGCCCGCCGTTAGTAAAAGCAAAGTGACGGGACATGCGGTTGCCGAACTGATCGATCGATGGTTCGGTGGCTCGGCAGAGGGGCTGGTGATGAGCATGCTCGAGGCCCGGCATCTGACTCCCAAAAGACTCGCGCGCCTGAATGAGTTGGTCGATAAGGAGGCGAGCAATGACCAGAGTTAGCGAAGTCCTGCTGAGCTTTGTGATGAACGCCGGTTGGCAACTGGTGGTCATCCTAACCATGGCGAGCATCGGCTCTTACCTGTTGCGAAACGCTGCCGCCAATCTTCGACACGCTTTATGGCTGGCGGCGCTGGGGCTCAGTCTAGCTGCGCCGCTCTGGACCGTCGGCGGTTGGTCGCCGAATTTCGGGCGCGCGATTGGCAACGCCGAGCCCAAACCATCTCTTTCAGGATCGATACCGGCCAATCCTCCACAAATTATCAATGAACGCGCGGACGATGGCGGGCTCGTCGATCATTTGGTTGCCCGACGGAAACAGGTGGTCAACGCAAAGCCACGCAGCCTGTTGCTGATTAGTGCTGCTTTTGCTTTGTTCGTGCTGCTGCGCACCGTTCGATTGGTGCGTTTGTGGCGGAAGAAGGAGAGTCTGCGTCGCAGCGCCTGCCCAATCGCCTTCAGTCCCGCGGTGGACCGGGCCATCGCTCGCTGCCGCAATGCTTTTGGGGTGCGTGAGTTTCAGGTGCTCTGCTCTGACCGCACAATTGTCCCGGTCACCCTGGGAGCGCGAGAGCCGGTCATTATTTTGCCGGAACACTTTTGCGCGGTGATGAACGAAGAAACGCTCGTTTCTGTAATTGGCCATGAAGTGGCTCACATTTCCAGACGGGACTTTGCCATCAATCTAGCCTGCGAGCTGATCTCTCTGCCTATTTCGTTTCATCCGCTGACGTATCTGATCAAGCACGAAGTTGAAAGGGCCAGAGAGCTCGCCTGCGATGAGTTAGTAACTGAGCAATTGCTGGCGCCGCAGGCCTATGCTCGTTCGCTGGTACGAGTGGCCAATGCGACTGCTCCGCATCCCCAGGCGCTGGTGCTGAGCATTCTGGATGGAAACATTCTGGAGGAAAGAATCATGAAACTTACCAACGCCAGGGCTAAACTCAGTCGCAGAATAGGCCGAGCGATCACAGTCACGGCGCTGGCAACATTGTGTCTTGGGGTCGCCGCAATTTCCAACCTGTCGTTTGATCTGCGAGCTTACGCCGGCTCTCCGGTAGCTTCATCGCTGAATACAAATATCGGCGTCGCCGCGTTTAGCACAGAACCGCAAACGATCTCGACAAATCGGGCGCGTCGGTCAGCTTCGCCCCAATCAAATGAAAGCTCAAGCGCGCAGGACCGCGCCCACACTGCCTGCGCTGCCGCGCAAAAGAAAGCGGTTGAAGCAATTCCCGACCTGATCGCGATGTTGGGTGACGACGCGAAGACTGAACTCATACGATGTTGGGAAGGAACTCGCTGGAGCCCTGCGCTGGATAGCTTCAAGCATCCGTCGCCGGGCGAGCAGGCGGCGCTGGCGCTGGCCTCGATGGGACCGCCGGCGTTCGAACCGTTGACGAACCAACTAGATAATTCGAACGCGACCGTTCGCCGCAACACTGCCTGGGCCATCGGCGAACTGACCGGGATGGTGCCCGGAGCCAGGGCCAGCGCGGTTCCGCCGCTTGTCTCGTTGCTTGGTGATGCGGATGTTTGGACTCGGATGGCGGCCGCCCGCGCGCTCGGTGAATTACATGATCAACGCGCGACCGATGGCCTGGTGGCGACGCTCTCTGATGCTGATCGGAAGGTTCGTGAGCTATCAGCGTGGGCCTTGAGCGAGATGAAGGACGCGCGTGCTGTGGATGCTTTGTGCCAGGTACTCTTAACTGATTTGGAAGCCGAGGTGCGTGGCACTGCGGCTGAAGCGCTGGGAGAGATTCGCAGCGCCAAAGCGCTGTCTTCACTCAAGCAGGCGCTGAACGATCCGGAAGCGCGGGTGCGCGCCAAGGTCGGATGGGCCATTTCGGAAATCGAGGATAGCGACGGTTA
>Ga0207428_10005076_pt1 | contig 12361 bp, 7 predicted proteins | sample RhiMethybrSRZTD1_FD_187600 | JGI IMG/M metagenome (GOLD analysis project Ga0207428, IMG submission 187600) | Populus rhizosphere microbial communities from Tennessee, USA - Rhizosphere MetaG P. TD hybrid SRZTD1 (SPAdes) (version 3) | ecosystem: Host-associated > Plants > Roots > Rhizosphere >... | reverse complement strand
CCGACAAACACCCGCCCATTCCGCCACGCCACAACCAACAGACAACACCCGACGAATCCGGACAACATGAGGTCGGCCCAAGATCAGTGGCAACTGCGCAAACCCACGTCACCGGCGAAGTTGATCGCTCATTAATGCCGGTTCACATCCACTCGATCGTCACCACATCGACAGGATCGGACACACCCTTCAGCGTGACCGAACGCGGAGTTGAGATCGGAAACCGCGCGGCCGCACTTTGCACAGTGTTCACGCTGGCAAGAATCTGTCCGCCGCCGGCAAGGCTGCCGATTCGAGCGGCCTCGTGGACTCCTCGTCCGACAAAGTCAATGGCCCGCGCGGAAGCCTGCGCCTCGTGCAACCCGATTCGGACCTGCGGGGCGAAACCATGGCTACGCCGATGCTCTGCCAGTGACCGCTGAACGGCCACGGCCGCCTCGATCGCGGCCGAAGCGTCCTCAAAGGCAACAAAGAAACCGTCGCCGGTCTGTCGCACCTCCGTCCCGCCGTAGCGGTTGAAGATCGTCCGCAACGTCTGGTCATGCCAGCGGATCAGTTCCTGCCAAGCGTCATCGCCCAGCGCCTCGACGAGCGGTGTCGAGCCAACAATGTCGGTAAATACGAAGGTCCTTGTCACCCGCTCGCCAGCACGCGCGGCGATACTTTGATCTTCGCCGAGCAACTGGCCCACACGCTTTGCGTCCGGCAGAGCACCAAGACGTTCGAAGGCTGCCTTCGCCGCTTCGAACTCGAGCCCGGCGGCGTCCTCGTCGCCCTCGGCACGAAGAGCCTCGCCAAGCGCGGCGCGAGCTTTCGCGATCTCATAGGGAGCGCCAATCTCGTGCCACAGTTCGACCGCATGGTGCTGTCTTGCCAACGCCAGTGCCGCATCGCCCTGGGCAAGCAGCAGCAAACCTCGGGCGTACTCAGCTGTTGCCGTCACAGCGGTCGTCCGAAAGGACGCGGCGATCTGCTCGAGCTGCGCGACGTGCTGTGCAACCGAATCGAGGTCTCCAGCTGCGAGCCCGATCTCGACGGCAGCGGGAAGCATCCTCACTTGAGCGAATGCATGCGATTCGACGCCGACGAGTGCCCGATTTATGGAGATATTGGCTCCTTGTACGTCCCCCTGCGCCAGCCGAAGCAGGGACCTGCCTGGCTCTGGCTCGCGGCTCAGCTGATGGGCCTGCCGGAAAGCCTCCCGGGCGCCTTCCAGGTCGCCGAGGCGAAGCCGGACCTCGCCAATCGCGTACTGAGCCTCGCCGCCATACAGCACGTCGTACTTGCTGAGCTCCTCAGAAGCGCGCTTCGCCTCTCGCTCGGCGTCGGCCCACGAGCCGCGGAGATGCATGATCTCGGCGCGGTGCACACGACAGATTCCGGGAAAGCCGGATACCCCCTGCTGGCGGCACCACCGCTCCGCAGCGTCAGTCCACTCGACCGCCCGCCGCCAGTCGGCGAGACCGCGGCAGACGCTGATCGTGCTGCAATAGATCCTTCCAGTCGTCAACGGGTCGAGCTCTCCGCTGACTGCCGCCACGGTGGACTCGTCGATGAGGGCCAGACCGTCGTCGACGCGACCCATGGCGACCAGGGCATAGCCCTGCTGTTGCAGGGCGAGGGCTTGGATCGCCGGAATGGCGAGTCGCTCGCCGATCCCTTGTGCAAGCCTTGCCTGACGGAGCGCTTCCTCCTCACTGCCAGCCAGGCGGCGCGCCAGATAGGCCAGCGAGAGTGCCTGCCATCCATGCGCCGCGCATTCTTTAGGGGTTTGCTCGAGCAGTCTCTTTGCCCTGCCGAGCCATCCGTTTCCGATGGCGGCTTCCAAGCGCTCGAAATGATCAAGGCCGAGTTCCAAAGCCATCGCGGCTGCCTGGCATTTGTCGTCCTGCTCCAGGTATCCGGCGTGCGCGCGTTCCCGCGCCTCGATTGCCGCGTCGGGATCTCCGGCGAACCAAGCGGACTCCGCTAGTAGCCCGAGGTCTTCGGGAGAGAGCGGTGTCTCAGAGTCAGCCTCACGAAGCAAATCAAAGGCCTCGTGCCATACGTGCCGACGATACGCATCGCGGCCTTGCTGCACGCGATCCTCGATGAGCTGACTCATCTAGCTCCCTCTCGGACCCGGATTGGCTCCACCCTACGACCTCGCAGCGGCCGCGCCGGCGGTGCGCTGACCAACCCGCGGGTGGCGGCTGGCAATCGCAGATGCGGCGGGCGTAACGTTTCCGACATATCTGCGACCGCCCAGGCATATCAGTGTGCCTGCCGAATGGCCGAGGAGGGTCTCAATGTCCCAGGATCTGGATCCGCTAGAGACCCGCGAGTGGTTGGACGCGCTGGACTCTGTTGTCACCTTCGATGGCGCCGATCGAGCGACATTCCTGCTCGACGAACTGCTTGGTGACGCCCGCCGCAGCGGCGTGCCGGTGCCGTACTCGGCCAACACGCCTTATTTGAATACAATCCCGCCGGACCAGGAGCCGCCGTACCCCGGCGATCTGGAGATCGAATACAAGATCCGAGGGCTCATCCGGTGGAACGCCGTGGCGACAGTTTTGCGAGCGAACAAGGAGTCCTCGGAGCTTGGTGGACATATCGCGAGCTTCCAGTCCGCTGCCACGCTGTACGACGTCGGCTTCAACCACTTCTGGAGCGCACCGAGCGAATCGCACGGCGGCGATCTGCTGTTCGTCCAGGGACACAGCTCGCCCGGGATCTACGCCAGGGCGTTCGTGGAGGGCAGGCTCACCGAGGAAGAGCTCCTCAAGTTCCGGCAAGAGGTCGACGGCGGCGGGTTGTCGTCGTATCCACATCCGTGGTTAATGCCTGACTTCTGGCAGTTCCCGACGGTCTCGATGGGCCTCGGGCCTCTGATGGCGATCTACCAGGCCCGGTTCCTGAAGTACCTGAACGCCCGCAGCCTCGCGGACACCGCGAACCGGCATGTCTGGGCGTTTCTGGGCGACGGCGAAATGGACGAGCCGGAGTCGCTCGGCGCGATTTCCCTGGCTGGGCGGGAGAAGCTCGACAATTTGATCTTCGTGATCAACTGCAATCTGCAGCGGCTCGACGGCCCGGTACGTGGCAACGGCAAGATCATCCAAGAACTGGAAGGAGTCTTCCGCGGCGCCGGCTGGAATGTGATCAAGGTGATCTGGGGTACCGGGTGGGACCGGCTGATCGCGGCAGACAAGACAGGCGTGCTGCTCAAGCGGATGGAGGAGTGCGTCGACGGCGAATACCAGGACTTCAAGTCCAAGAACGGCGCATACGTCCGCCAGCACTTCTTCGGCAAGTATCCGGAGCTACTCGACATGGTCGCCGACATGTCTGATGACGAGATCTGGGCGTTGAACCGAGGAGGCCACGACCCCCAGAAGGTGTACGCGGCCTATCTCGCCGCGGTCAACCACACCGATCAGCCAACCGTGATCTTGGCCAAGACCGTCAAGGGCTACGGGATGGGCGAGGCCGGTGAGGGGCAGAACATCACCCATCAACAGAAGAAGATGGGTGAGACGGTCCTGCGAACCTTCCGCGATCGGTTCGGCATCGATGTGCCTGACGATCGGATTGCCGAGGTTCCATTCCTGCCACTCGCGCCCGGCAGCAATGAGCTGGCTTACCTGCAGGAGCGCCGCGCAGCGCTCGGCGGCAGCCTCCCGGCTCGCCGTCGCCGCAGCTCGGAATCGTTGCAGATTCCGCCGTTATCGGCTTTCGAGACCCAGTTGAAGGGCACCGGAGATCGCGAGATCTCCACGACGATGGCGTTCGTCCGGGTCCTTACAACGCTGCTGCGGGATAAGCAGATCGGCAAGCGCGTGGTGCCGATCGTGCCCGACGAGTCCCGCACGTTTGGCATGGAGGGCCTGTTCCGCCAGTTCGGGATCTTCTCTCAGGTCGGCCAGATGTACCAGCCGGAGGACGCCAACCAGTTGATGTTCTACAAGGAGGACAAGTCCGGCCAACTGCTGCAGGAGGGCATCAACGAGCCGGGCGCAATGTCGTCGTGGATTGCGGCTGCCACGTCCTACAGCACCAATGACACCCCGATGATCCCCTTCTACATCTATTACTCGATGTTCGGCTTCCAGCGAGTCGGCGACCTCGCGTGGGCCTCGGGTGATATGCGGGCGCGTGGTTTCCTGCTCGGCGGCACGGCGGGTCGTACCACGCTCAACGGCGAGGGACTGCAGCATGAGGACGGGCATAGCCATGTGCTGTCGGCGACCATCCCAAACTGCGTGTCGTACGACCCCACGTTCAGCTACGAAGTAGCGGTGATCGTCGCCGACGGGCTGCGCCGGATGCACTCCGAGCAGGAGGACGTCTTCTACTACATCACCCTGATGAACGAGAACTATCAACATCCGGCTATGCCGGATGGCGTCGAGGAAGGCATCGTCAAGGGGATGTACCTCTTCCGGGAGGGCACAAGCACCAAGGCAGACGCGCCACGGGTGCAGCTGCTCGGCTCGGGGACGATCCTGCAGGAGGCAATTGCCGCCGCCGACCTGCTGGAGCAGGACTGGAACGTGGCGGCTGATGTGTGGAGCGCGCCGAGCTTCACCGAGCTGGGACGCGATGGCATGGCGGCCGAACGATGGAACATGCTGCACCCCGACCAGGAGCGCCGGCAGTCCTATGTGGAAGCCCAGCTGGCCAGCCGGCCGGACGGCCCGGTGGTCGCCGCCACGGACTACATCCGCGCTTTCGCTGAGCAGATTCGTCCGTACGTCAAGCGGCGCTATCACGTGCTCGGTACTGATGGCTTCGGCCGTTCGGACTACCGCCGAAAGCTCCGTGAATTCTTCGAGGTCAACCGGCACTTCATTACCGTGGCCGCGCTCACCGAACTCGCCGCGGAGGGCAGCGTGCCGGCCAGCGCCGCGGCAGAAGCTATTACGAAGTACGGCATCAATCCCGACAAGCCCAATCCCGCCCACGCTTAAGAGAGGGGCCCTCCAATGACTGCGGCCACCCAGGAAAAAACTGAGGTCAAGGTCCCCGACATCGGCGACTTCAACGACGTTCCGGTCATTGAGGTGCACGTCAAGCCCGGCGACGCCGTCAATACCGACGATCCGCTGATCACTCTCGAGTCGGACAAGGCGACGATGGATGTCCCCTCGCCAGCCGCTGGCGCGGTCGCCGATGTGCTGGTCAAGGTGGGCGACCAGGTGAGCGAGGGTACGCCGATTCTGATGCTCCAGCCCGGCGATGGGGCAATGACCGCTCCCCCGTCATTGGTGGAACAGCAGGAGCCGGCGCCGGATGCCGCATCGGTTACCCCACCGCCGACTGCCCCAGCTCCAACCGGCACCGCACCGGCACCTGCCGCCCCGGCTCCCGCAGCCCAAGCCGCAGTTCCCCCGACTGGGCCAACTGCGGAAGCGCCGGACTTGGCCGGGGTACATGCAGGCCCAAGCGTGCGGCGCATGGCCCGGGAGCTCGATATCGACCTTGGAGCGATCACGGGCACCGGGCCGAAAGGCCGGATCACCAAAGAGGACCTATTGGGCTTCCTGCGCGGACCGGCGCAGGCTGCTGCGCCTGCCACTGCCCCCGCCGCCGGCGCAGGCATCCCGGAGATCCCGGCCCAGGACTTCTCGAAATTCGGTCCGGTGGAGACCAAACCACTCGCTCGCATCAAGAGGATCTCAGGCCCGTTCCTGCACCGGTCCTGGCTGAACGTTCCCCACGTCACGCACAACGACGAGGCCGACATCACAGATCTCGACAAGTACCGCAAGGAGTTGGACACCGCAGCCAAGGCCGATGGCTACCGGGTGACGTTGCTGGCGTTCCTGGTGAAGGCGTGCGTATCGGCGTTGAAGCAGTTCCCCGACTTCAACAGCTCCCTGTCGCCGGAAAAGGACAGCCTGATCCTGAAGAAGTTCTACAACATCGGCATCGCGGTCGACACGCCGGAAGGATTGGTGGTTCCGGTCGTTAAGGACGCCGACAGCAAAGGGATCACTGAGCTGTCCAAGGAGTTCGGCGAGATCTCGAAGAAAGCTCGCGATGGCAAGTTGTCTCCAAATGACCTGCAGGGCGGCACATTCACGATCTCAAGTCTGGGTGGCATCGGCGGCACGAGCTTCACGCCGATCGTCAATGCACCGGAAGTGGCCATTCTGGGCGTTGTGCGGTCGAAGATGTCGCCAGTGTGGAATGGATCGGAGTTCGTCCCCCGAATGATGCTGCCGATGTCCCTGTCGTACGACCACCGAGTGATCGACGGCGCAGCGGCTGCCAGGTTCACCCGGCAGCTGTGTTACCTGCTCGAAGACGACCGTCGGCTCATCCTCTAAGAGGCGAGGTAAAACGCAATCATGAGCGCTGTCGAGATTCAGGTCCCGGACATCGGTGACTTCAGCGACGTGCCGGTGATCGAGATCCACGTCAATCCCGGTGACACCGTTGCCGTTGACGATCCACTGATCACGCTGGAGTCGGACAAGGCCACCATGGACGTGCCCGCCCCGGCAGCTGGCACCGTGTCTGAGCTGCGGATCGGTGTTGGAGACACGGTTTCGCAGGGCAGCGTGATCATGGTCTTGGAGGCCGAGGGAGCGCAGGGCCTGCCGCCGAAGGAACACGTGCATGAAGGCGGGCATCCCGATTCCGGCGAGAAGACCGGCTATGGCTCTGCGAGCGGGCTGTACGACAAGATCGAGGTGAGCGTCCCGGACATCGGCGACTTCGAGGCCGTGCCGATCATCGAGGTGCTTGTCAACGCCGGCGACACCGTCGCAGTAGATGACCCGCTGATCACGCTGGAGTCGGACAAGGCCACCATGGACGTGCCCGCCCCGGCAGCCGGCACCGTCCTCGCGGTAAAGGTGAACGTCGGCGACACAGTTTCTGCCGGGCACCCGATCTTGGACTTGAGCACTGGTGAAGTGCTGGTCGAGGAGCAGGCCGCACCAGCACCGTCCCCGGTAGCCCGACCACCGATGACCGAGCGCGGCGACCTACACGCCGAGGTGCTGGTACTGGGAGCGGGGCCGGGCGGGTATAGTGCCGCGTTCCGCGCCGCCGATCTCGGCAAAAGCGTCGTGCTGGTCGACCGCGGAGAGCGCCTCGGCGGCGTGTGCCTCAACATTGGCTGCATTCCGTCCAAGGCGTTGCTGCACGCTGCAAAGGTGATCGCTGAAACCAAGGAGATGTCAGCTCACGGGCTGTCCTTCGCTGCCCCCGAGATCGATGTCGACAAGCTCCGCGACTGGAAAGACGGTGTGGTCAAGCGGCTGACCAACGGCCTCGCCGGGCTGGCCAAGCAGCGCAAAGTCGAGGTGGTACGCGGCACCGGCGTATTTGTCTCGATGAACCAGATTCAGGTAACCGCAGACGACGGCTCGATGAAGACCGTGAGCTTCGAGCAGGCCATCATCGCCGCGGGATCTGAGCCGCTGACGCTGCCCTTCATCCCCACCGACGATCCTCGGGTCATCGACTCCACCGGTGCGCTCGAACTCGACGGTGTACCGCAGCGGCTGCTCGTGCTCGGTGGCGGGATCATCGGCTTGGAGATGGCAACCGTCTACTCCGAGCTGGGCGCCAAGATCACCGTCGTAGAACTGATGGACCAACTGATCCCGGGTGCGGACAAGGACATCGTCACGCCGCTGACCAAGAAGATCACCAAGCAGTACGAAAACATCTACCTCAAGACGAAGGTGACCGGTGTCGAGGCCGCGGACGGCGGCTTGCGGGTACGGTTCGAAGGCGGCGGGGCACCAGAGACCGACACCTTCGACAAAGTGCTTGTCGCCGTCGGCCGCAGACCCAGCGGCCGACTGATAGGTGTGGAGAATGCCGGGGTGCTGGTCGACGAACGCGGCTACATTCAGGTCGACAAGCAGCAGCGCACCAACGTGCCGCACATCTTCGCGATCGGCGACGTCGTGGGACAGCCGATGCTGGCGCATAAGGCGATACACGAAGGCAAGGTCGCCGCTGAGGTCGCTGCCGGCAAGACAAGCTTCTTCGACGCGAAGGTCATTCCGTCCGTGGCCTACACCGACCCGGAGGTCGCCTGGGTGGGTGTCACCGAGAACGAGGCCAAGGCCGCTGGCGCCAAGTACGGCAAAGGGGTGTTCCCATGGGTCGCTTCCGGCCGGTCATTGACGCTCGGCCGCGACGAAGGCATCACCAAAGTGCTGTTCGACGAATCGACTGAACGCATCATTGGATGCGGCATCGTCGGTCCCAGCGCCGGAGATCTCATTGCCGAGGCTGCGATCGCGATCGAGATGGGCGCCGACGCGGCCGACATCGGCCTGACCATCCATCCACATCCGACCCTCTCCGAAACCATCGGCATGGCCGCCGAGGCGTTCGAAGGGACCATCACAGACCTCTATCTGCCAAAGAGGAAAGCCAAGTAAACAAGAAAGCACTAAGGAGGCACGAAATGCCTGGATCAGTCATCGTCGGGGGTGCCAGGACACCAATCGGGAAGCTTGCCGGGTCTCTGAAGGACTTCTCGGCAATGGATCTGGGCGGGTTCGCCATCAAGGCCGCATTGGAGAAGGCCGGAGTTACCGGGGACCAGGTCGACTACGTGATCATGGGCCACGTCATTCAGGCTGGAGCCGGGCAAAACACCGCCCGGCAAGCTGCGGTCAAAGGCGGTATTCCGATGTCGGTGCCGTCGTTGACCGTGAACAAGGTGTGCCTGTCCGGGTTGAACGCGATAGCGATGGCGGACCAGTTGATCGGGTACGGCGAGTTCGACATTGTCGTTGCTGGCGGTATGGAGTCGATGACGCAGGGCCCGTACCTGCTGCCCAAGGCCCGAGGCGGCTACCGGTACGGCGACGGCGAGATCGTGGATTCAACAGCCCACGACGCACTGTATTGCTCGTTCGACCAGCTGGGCATGGGTGCGGCAACCGAGACGTACACGAAGCTGCGTGGCATCAGCCGGGAGGATCAGGACGCGTACTCCGCTGGATCGCATGGCCGGGCCGCTGAGGCGCAGAAGAACGGCCTGTTCGAGGACGAGATCGTGGCGGTAACAGTGCCGCAGCGCAGGGGCGACCCGGTGATGGTCACCGAGGACGAGGGGGTCCGCCCGGACACGACGGCGGCAACGCTGGCCAAGCTGCGCCCCGCCTTCGCTGCCGACGGCACAGTGACCGCTGGGTCGTCGTCGCAGATCTCCGACGGGGCCGCAGCCGTGATCGTGATGTCACGGGCCAAGGCCGAAGAGCTGGGGGCTCCGATCTTGGCGGAGATCGGAGCGCACGGCACCGTCGCCGGGCCGGACCCATCGCTGCTGTCCCAGCCGGCCAACGCCATCAGCAAGGCGTTGGCTCGCGAGAGCCTCACGCCGGATCAAGTCGACCTCTATGAGATCAACGAGGCATTCGCGTCGGTGGCCATCCAGTCGATGCGTGAGCTTGAGATCGGCGAGGACGTCGTGAACGTCAATGGTGGCGCGATCTCCATGGGTCATCCGGTCGGCGCATCCGGCGCGCGGCTCGCGCTGCACCTGGCTCTTGAACTCAAGCGCCGTGGCGGCGGCTTGGGAGCAGCCGGGCTCTGCGGTGGCGGCGGCCAGGGTGAGGCTCTGCTGTTCCGAGTGACAGGCTGACGCAGTACTCCCGACTCTTACCTGATCGTTTTGACGGTCATCGCCGGGGCATCGTGATCATGCTGCCCCGGCGATGAGCTTGCTTGTTTCGCGCGGCTAGTTCGGCGGGATGTTCTGGTTGATCCGGAAGAAGTTCTCCGGGTCGTACTTCTGCTTCAAGGCCTGGAGTCGTTCGTACTTTTTCGGCCCGTACGACTGCCGAACCCGCTCGGCACCCTCGTCACCCAAGAAGTTCACATAGACGCCTTCGTGCCACGGTCGTAGAGAGGACCAGAAGTCGCGTACCCACTCGCGTTCCTCCGCGAATCCCGCACTCGTCTCGGTGCTGGCGCCGATGTTGTACGTGAAGCCGGTCGACCGGCCATTGAATGCGGTCTCGTCATCGTCCACTCGGCTCACGGCGCCGCCCATGTGCCAGATCGGGAACGCCGTCAGCGGCGAGGAGATCTGCAACGAGTGCTCCACCGTGATGTCGATTATTTCATCGCTCAGTTCCACGACATCGCAGCTCTTGAAGTAGTACCAACGACCCGCCGGAAAGCTCGGATCGAACATCGCCTGGTGTGTCAGGAACGGCTTCGGCACACATACATCCAAGACCGGGGAGCCGAATGCCTTCAGCGGTCGGATAAAGCGTTCCCCTTCTTCCACGTCACCCGCCCAGCAGCAGACGACCACAACGACCGGCTTGCCGTGAAGTTCCGGCGGTACGAATGGCAGCGGCGGCGCTTTCCGGTGAACCACTATCGTCATCAGCTCATCCGGTGCATCGGCAACCCAGTCACGATAGAAGCGCAAGACCTCCGGCGCTTGAGCCATCGGCCAGAAGACCGGACCGGCCATCACCTGCGGTCCCAGAGGAACGCAGCGGAACTCGAACTCAGTGACGATCCCGAAGTTGCCACCGCCTCCGCGCACTCCCCAGAACAGATCTGCGTTCCGATCCGCGCTCGCCTGCACGAACTCGCCGTCGGCCGTGACAAGATCGACTGAGAGGAGCTGGTCGATCGACAGCCCGTGCTTACGCATGATCCAACCGATCCCACCGCCCAGCGTGAGTCCAGCCACCCCGGTATGGGTGACGATGCCGGACGGCACCGCGAGGCCGAACGCCTGGGTTTCCCTGTCGAGGTCTCCGAGCAGCACACCCGCTTGTACTCGTGCCGTCCGCCTTTCAGGATCGACCCGGACTCCTTTCATGAGCGAGAGGTCGATCACGAGGGCGCCATCAGCCATTGACAAACCCGGGAAGGAGTGTCCACCGCTGCGTACGGCGACCGGCAGACCGCTGGTCCTCCCGAACTTCACACCGGCAATGACATCCGAAACTCCCAGGCATCGGAAGATCGCCGCAGGCCGCCTGTCGAACGAGCCGTTCCAGATCTTGCGATCCGTGTCATAGCTGGGATCTCCCGGGCCGACGACGTACCCGCGGAGAGCTGCCTTGTCAATCTCCATCGATTCGGTGCCGAGGCTCATCGTTGGAGTGTCTCAGTCGGGCCGAAGGTTGCCAAGCAGGCTGCCGCATCGAAGCGGGCGCGCTGACAAACTCTCGTCTCGGTCGGAACGGGTGCATGGTGCGGACCGACGGCGGACGCGCCGGCGCTCGGTGGAACCTTTAGGTCCGTCGAGCACCGGCGCGGGATGGTCCTACGAGGTTTGACCCAATGGAGGCAGGTCCCACTCATCGTTGGGCGTCTTGACGATCTTCACCGCGCAGCAGGCGAAAGCAAGCGTCATGAGAAGCCAGGCGGCCATGTCCAGCGCGGGCATCTGCAGGACCGTGAAAGCGAGGACATGCACCGGCGTGGTCAACAGCATGGCCAGCCAGCCCACGGTGGCGATGCTGCCGCGCAACGCGAGCCCCATCAAGATCGCGCCGAGGATATGGCCGAGCACGAACAGGCCGGTGCTGACCCCCGGGAGCCCGCTCGACCACATCTTGTCGATCACAATTGCAGCGACGTCGCGCTGCTCAGGCGGCAGTAAGGCGCCGATTAAGTAAAGGCTGTCGAGAGCGCCCATCGCGAAGGCCCCGAGGTAGGCCACAAGGTTCACAGCGACCGCGACTGTGGTGAGCACGGGCCGTCGACGTCGCGAGAGACTGGCGGCCGCCAAGAAGGCCGGAACCACGGTGAGCATCGCGATGAACCCGAGCAGTGCGAAGGTGAACTGACGGTCGGGATTCGCCGCGATCAGATCGAGCGCCTGCCTGGTATTCGTGTCGTCGGTTTGGAACAGTCGCCCGATGGCGACTGCGGTCGGGGGGATGGGAAGGATGACCGCGGCCGCGTACCGCTGGAAGCTCCGAACGTCTCGCAGGCGGTGCGCCGTCGCGCCTTCGTAGTTGATCTTGGTCTTGCGGGCTTCGGCAACTGACATGATGACCTCCGGCACGTGGATCTGTGGGTAGCTGCAGCGTGCCGCCGCTCCCACTCCCTCGGCAGGAGGATTCCTGCTGCGACATCTGGGAGACTGCCCGGGCGGCTGAGGAGCCAACTCCCTGGTGACCAGGAGTTTCGAGCGGGATTATGAGGGCATGCCAAAGCGGGTCGCAGTGTTGGCGAACGCACTCTTCGGGTTCGCCCTGGTGCTCGCAGGGGTCGCGGTCGGCGGCGCGCTGCTCCTCGGTATTGACAGCGACACGCTCTGGTCGAACTTCTTGATCACCAACACCGTGATCGGTCTATCCGCGGCACCTTGCGGTCTCATGATCGCGCGCGCAAAGCCGGACAACCCGATCGGTTGGCTCTTCCT
>Ga0207428_10005074_pt1 | contig 12363 bp, 5 predicted proteins | sample RhiMethybrSRZTD1_FD_187600 | JGI IMG/M metagenome (GOLD analysis project Ga0207428, IMG submission 187600) | Populus rhizosphere microbial communities from Tennessee, USA - Rhizosphere MetaG P. TD hybrid SRZTD1 (SPAdes) (version 3) | ecosystem: Host-associated > Plants > Roots > Rhizosphere >... | reverse complement strand
TCGCCACCCCGGCGCCGCGTCCGCTTGGGTCAGCAGTGGAGACATTGCCCGCAGTTGCCACGAAAGCGTAGGGATCGCGGGTGACAGTCGGAAGTTCAGTTAGCTTCTTGCCGTCGATCACTTCGGCGACCGTTTGCGTCTCGGTGTTCACCTGCACGCCCGCGCCTGCCACGACCTCGACTACTTGTTGCGTCCCGCCCACGACTAATTGGAAATCCGCGGTAACAGTACTGCCGACGGTAATCTGGGCGCGCGTTTTATTTGCTGCGAACCCCGGAGCCTCGACCGTGATATCGTAGAAAGCGGGGAGAAGGTTGGTAGCGGTATAGTTGCCTTGCGTGTCCGATGTGACGTTGCGCTCAGCGCCTGTGCCTACGTTGACGATTTTGACTTTGGCGCCAGAGATCACAGCGCCCTGCGAATCGCTCACGGTCCCGCTGAGTCGACCAGTTTCCGCCTGCGCCTGCGCACTTATCGGGGCGAATGCGATGATCGCCGCCGCGAGCAGCAGACTGAGAATTACAAATGGCCCTCCCTGAAGCCCTTCGGAAAACATCCTATTTTGCCTGAATTTCATTGGCTCAAAGATCTTCATGTTTGTACCCCCGTAGATTTGAAGTCTAATTCATTTTGATTTGGCATATTTGCTGTTGATAGCCGTGCTTGCATTACAACACTAAAAGCAGGATATCCTGTTTGGGGGAGTCTTACGGTTTTAATGCATAGCTCGACTTGATTGTTTCAAGCAACCTTCATTCCGCCTCAAGTTTTAAGATTGAGTTCGCATAAAGCCAATCAAATCAATTGGACAGCGCTGACCAACAGTAAAGAAAAGAAACGTTGCCGTCCAAAAATTCCAATGTCGTTCAGATTTCTGGAATTCGTTCGTGGAAAGAATTCGCAATCCACAGATCAATCGGCTGGCTGGTTTGACCAGGATCGTATGTATGATACGCAGATTTGGATGGCGTAGTCGCAGCGAAGGTTTGAATGAGAGTGCCTGGCAGCATCATATGGCGGTTAGCAAATGAGTGTATGGTACTGTTTCGCGAGTTGTTTACTCGCGCTTGTTTCCTGATTGTATATCGTCACAAACAGGACGATTAAACAAATCGCCACACACCGTACACGCATTTGCTAATCGGTCTAAACGTTTGGGAGATGAACTACAGGTGTCAGCCCATCCCCCAAACGCGCTTCCTTAGCCCTTAGAGCGGATTGCAATTGCATGTACGGGAAGGCTGACTGGATCAGTACCGCGAGCGGTAGCGAGCGCGGCCCGAGCGTGAAGCCCGCTCGCTACCGCTCGCGGTACTGATCCGTACTGTAATCTCAGTATGCCGTACATTGATTTGCAATCCGCTCTAGGTTTAGAAAGTTAACCGCAGAGCGAGTTGGATGTTGCGGCGCTCCTTGCCTCCGCCGGGAAAGATTCCCTTGTTGGCGGTGACGGAGGAATCCCCTCCGGAGAACACGTTCGTGCCCGGATTGATGAACACGTTCGAGTGGTTGAAGAAGTTGAAGAACTCCGAACGGAGCTGGAGGTTCATGCCCTCGCGCGGGAGCTTGAGGTTCTTGTACAACCCGAAGTCGAAGGTAAAGAATCCCGGCGTGCGGAAAAGGTTGCGCGGCGAAAGAAGCTGCGGTTGCAGGTTGGCCACGCGCGAAGTGCAATTTGGATCGCCCGTGCAGAAGTCGTTCAGAGTGCTGAACGCGCTCTGCAGCCCCGTGTAGAGGTTAAAGGTGTTCGGAACGTTGGGGTCTGGCGCTCCCGTGCGATCCGGGATCGCGCCGATGATCACGGGATAGCAGAAGTTCCCCTGGCTCGAATTGCAACTGGAGGTGGCGCCGTCATAAACGGTAAATGCGCCGCCGGTCTGCGCCTGGAGTATGCCGGTCATACTCCACCCCTGTAACGCCTGGCCTCTGATGCCGTTGAGCCCTTTGCCTAAAGGAAGTTCCCAGACGCCGGAGAGCGTGAGGCGCTGACGGATGTCGTAGCTTGAATTGGCCCGATCAAACGCCGGGTTGAACGGGTCGCGGAATCCGAAGGAGCCGGCGAACCCATCGAGCGCCGAGTCGGCGAAGAAGGAGCTTGAGTTGTCAATCGAGTGCGCCCAGGTGTAGGCGCCGGAGAGCGACACCCCCTGCACGCCCAGCCGCTGTGCGCGAAGTTCCGCAGTCATGGCGTGATAGCGCGAGAGACCTTCGTTGCCGCGACGGTTTATGTTGGTCAAGCCGGTCTGGTTCAAGCGGCTGGTGCTGTCCACCGCCGATGGGGAGCATGGGAATGATGGGTCAATCCGCTGCAACAGCAGGCAGCTTCCTATTTGATTGAGATTGTTCAGCGAATAGAGTTTGATGCCGTTCGCTCCCAGGTAGGAAATCGAACCTGTGACGCCTTTGCCGAGGTCGCGCTCAAGCGAGGCGTTTAACTGCGCGCTGTAGGCCGTCTGTAGGTCGTTATCCAGCATGCGGGCCGAACCCGTGATCCTCAATGACTGGCCGGCGGCGGCGAGCGTGTTGAACTGGTTAGCCATGACCGGGAGAGCCGGCGGGGACTGTAACTGCAGTACCAGGTAGTTCGGCGGATTCTGAAACACGTTGAAGGTCGCGTTGCCGAAGTTGCGATCGTAGAACAGGCCGTAGCCGCCCCGGAAGACCGTCCGCCCGTCGCCGAAGATGTCCCAGGCGACGCCGATGCGCGGGGCGAAGTTGTTGTAATCGGGCCGGTAGAATTGATCGGTCTGCAGGAAGGTCCCCAGGGCTACCTGATTGAAGATGTCCAGACCCAGATCGTCTTGGAAAATAAGGTTGGAGTCCAGGAAACGCTCGTTCTTAGGGCTGTGGGGCACGCCGAAATACTCCCAACGCAAGCCGGCGGTGAGCGTAACGCGCGGCCTGACCTTGAATGAGTCTTCTCCGTAGAAGGCTAGTTCGTTGTACCGGAAGTGACGCGTGAAGCTTGGGAAGCGGAACGTGCCGTCAATCCTCGTATCATAGATGTCGCCCGGCGCCTTGCCGTTGGGATCGATGGCCACGGAGATCGCATCCACGCCGCCGTTGAGCATCCCCTGCATCGTGGACGTTTGGAAGAATGCGGTCTGATTGGCGCCGAACGTGCGGTTGTCACGCAGGTGCAGATACTGGCCGCCTGCTTTGATCGTATGCCGCCCCCACGACAGCGTCGCGCCCCCGTAGGTCTGGTAGAGGTTCTGCGCCCCGCTAGACGGAAGGGCCGCGGAGCCGCAGGCGTCAGGCGCATAGCCCGGGAAGACGATGGGGCCGGTCGGCAGAGCGTTGAAGAGGGCATATTGCCAGCACGGCGTGGTCGCCGGCGCGTCGCCGAGCGGTTGCAGGTTGAGGAATCGATTGTAGGCGACGCCCGACTCGACGAAGAGCCGCGGCGAGAACGCGTGCGTGGCCGTCAGGTTGAAGTTCTGGTTACGATTGATCTGCCCGGTATTGAAGCCTTGATAGGGGCTTAAGCTATTCGTGCCGGAGAACAGATCGTTGTTCTGGAATGCGTAACGCCCCATCAAGCCCGTCTTCTCGTTGAAGCGATGATCTATCCGGCCTGTGAACAGCCAGGCGTTTTGCGGGCTGCCGGCGCCAGAGTCAATCGGCGCGCGGAGGTTGGCGCGCTGGAACAATCTGGCGTCCGCCGGGATGACGTCGCCGGTGATGGCGTTGCGCAGCGGGTTGGCCTCGTAACTGCCACGGCCTTCGAAGCCTTCCAAGATTTGCCGCGCGGTTATGAAGTTGCTGGGGTCGTTCGCCTGCGGCAGGCCGCCGAAAGCCTGGATGAAGTTCCTGGTGTTGACGGAAGCGGCGTTCAGGAAGTCCTGTGTGGGGACGAAGAACGGCCTCGTGCTGGAACTGCGAATGCGCTGCCCTTCGACAGAGCTGAAGAAGAAAGTCTTGTCCTTTATGACCGGACCGCCCAATGATCCGCCGAACTGGTTGCGCACGAAGTTGCTCTTCAGCAAGCCGTTGGCGTTGTCATCAAAGGGCGCCGCCGAGAGCGCCGCGCCACGATAGAACTCGTAGGCGCTGCCGTGAAGACTATTGGTCCCCGACTTGGTGACGGCGTTGACGCTGATGGCGTTGCGGCCGAACTCCGCCGTCCCGCTGTTGGTCTGGACACGGAACTCCTGCACGGCGTCAAGCGGTACCGTCTGGCCCACGTTAGAGTTGAAGGTGTCGTTGTTGGCGCCGCCGTCGAGCATGAAGTTGACCGATGAAGTGCGCTGCCCTGCGATGGCCAGGCCCAATCCGCGCGTATCGCCCGTCACCGCGCCGGCGTTGCTGGCGCCGGGCGTTAGCCCGACCAGGTCATAGGGATTGCGCGTGATCAGCGGCAACTGGATGATCTCCTTCTCGGTGACGATGCGCGAGACTTCGCCGGTGGACGTGTTGAGCGGCGCGCTCTCCTCGGAGAGTTGCGCCGCAGATTGAACTGCGCCAACCTGCATCAGGAAATTCAGCTTGAGGCGTTGGGCCACTTCGACCGTGATCTTCCGAACGGATTTGCGGAAGCCTTGATTCTCGACCGTGATCTCGTAATTGCCGGCGCCGATGTTGGCGAAAATGTATAAACCCTCCGGATTGGTTTCCGTCTCCTGCTTGACGTTAGTCGCCGTGTTGGTCAGCGTGACTTTCGCCCGCGATATCAGGGCGCCGTTGGTGTCCGACACGCGGCCGGTAATGACGCCGAACTGCGTCTGAGCTATTGCGCTGACCCCAAGGCATAAACAGAGACAAGCTGCTATATAAGCCGGTTTTCTCATTGATACCTCCATTAAGGATTGTTTCTCGAGGGGCGAGGGATGGGGGGATAACAAAAGCTTAAAATGTAAAATGCGGCTTGTTAGTGAGGCAACGTTTACTCAAACTTGCGTTATAAGGTCGGGCTTGCTTAAAGTCAAGCTTAACGTGCGGAACATTGTGACCATTAATTGAGAAAGAAGGATAGGCGTCCAAAAATTTCAATGCCTTTCAGATTTCTGGATTTCGCTGGTGAGGAAAGAAGTTTCCGGACTGACGGCCGTCCGGTTTGATGAAAATCGCGGGCGCGTCTACTTACTTCGCAATTCCTTGATTGTATTTCGCACTCGCTCGGCGTCAGGGGCTTGAGGGGCCAGCCTCAAGTAGGTCTCCAATTCATCCGCCGCCCGTCTGTAATCGCGCCTGCCCCAATAGACGCCTCCCAGGTAATAATGAGCAAGGCCCATCTGGTCGCCGCCTAGAGTGACGGCGCGCTGTAACTCCTTCTCGGCCTCGTCGAGCTTTCGCAAACTGATCAGCGACATGCCCAAGTACATATGCGCGGTCGGCGACGAGTCGTTTTTCTTCAATGCCCGCCGCAACTCCGTTTCAGCCTGGGAAAATTCCTTCTTGTTCAGCAGCGCAATGCCATAGTTCAGGCGCGGACTGAAGGCTTCCGGGGCGAGTTTTACCGCCGAACGGAGCGCTTCAAGAGCCTGCTCCAGTTCGCCGAGTTTCAGATACTGCGCTCCCATCTCGCTATAAGCGAGTGCGAATTGCGAGTAGAGCGAGATCGCGCCTTTTAACTCATGGACAGCAGCTTTGCTGTCGCCCGCCCGCGCCAACTCCCGCGCCTTGTTGTAAAGTTCGAGGGCTGGTTTTGGCACGCCCGCAAGCGAGGCGTCAACCGTTCCAGAATTGAGTGGACTATTTGGTTTCAGCCGCAAATAAATCGGTACCGTCAGAATGCGTGGGCTTCTGCTTATTTCCCGATCAATATTGATCGTATCTTTAAAGACCTCGAAATACTCGCCGGCGTCAATGGTCAGATAGTAAGGCCCCGCCTCCAGATTTCTGAAAGTGAACGCCCCATCAGCGTCGGCGACGACGGAAAGCCCCGTAGAATTAGTGCTATCGATTTTAACCTTGATAATAACGCCATCCTGAGGCTGCGCAGGCAAGTAAACACGTCCTTGGATCGTATGTTGCCCGCCAGTACCAGCGGGATCGAACTTGCCGCCGCTTTGCGCGCGCGCCGAGATGGAGTGGGTCAGGAGTAGAAGCAGAATCGCTTTCAGCAGGTTCAAGCATTGAGGATGAGCGGTGATTTGACCGAAAAAGGAAAACATTGCCGCGCCTCCCTAATTCATATAGACAAAAATCAAGGGCGCCCAAAATGAGGGGCGGGCGCCGGCGAAGCCAACACAAATAATGACAGGGAGAAGCGCCATCTCTGAGCTTCTCCCTGTCAAATAAGCTGACACGCCTGAGCAGATCAGGCAGTGTTGCTTAGAACTTGAACTTGGCGCCTAAGCGGAGCGCCGACGGGAACTGGAAGATCGTGCCCTGGCCGAAGAACGGGTTGTCGACCGGGGGGATGCCTCCCGAGCCGGCGTTGATGCGCAGCGTTGTGTCCTGACGGATTGCGCTCTGCCGATTGGTTATGTTGAACCAATCGAGCTGGAGGCGAATTTCCCTGCCTTCACCGACCGTGATCGGATAGGCGAGGCCCAGGTCCCAGTTGAAGGCCCTCGGTGTGCGATTATTGCCGGTGACAGGATTGATCGCCGTACCACGTTGTACTGCGAAGCCTTCGTTGTTGCCGTAGACTGGATGCGGAATCAGCGCGTCGAACGGAATGCCCGATGATGCGCGGAATGAAGCGCTGGTCGTAAGCTTGAACGGTAAGCGGTAACTGCCGTCAAACTTGAACTGGTGCGGGCGGTCGTTCGGCAACCGTCCGTAACCATTCGCCAGCAGGCTGACCAGGTCGAACAACGAAGTGATGTTCGGGTCGGACTGGCCATTGTCATTGCGGAACAGCCCCTCGTAGTTGCCGATCAGGCTGGAGTAGACATAAGAGGAGATAAGCTGCCAGTTGTTCGCGAATCGCTTGGTGGCCGTGAACTCGAGCGCGCGGTAGTAGCGGCGGGCGCGGCCAAAACACCCAATAGTTGGGTCGCTGCAGGCCTTATCTTCCGTGGATCCCGCATATCTGCGGCCCGGGTTGAAGAGGAAGTAGTGGTCGCCGTCGTCGAACGAACCGTCCTCTATGACGTTGTCCTGCGCCCGGTAGATGCCCCGAACACCGAAGGTCAGGTTCCTGAAGGCCTCATATTCGGCTCCGACCGTATACTCATTGACTGTCTGCGGTCTCAGACCCGAATCAACCGGCGTCGCATCGCCTCCGAGATTTCCGAAGTCGGTGAGCGTGGTAGTCCCCGCCGGACCGTTCAGTCGACTGGCGTTGATGTTGAAGTCGGTCTGCACCAGGTTGCCGCCGGCGCGCACGTTGACATCGAGCGGGATCGGCGTCTCAAGGAAGCGCGCATAGTTGGCGAAGAATTTGCCTCTACCCGAGCCCGTGAAGTCCCAGATGAAACCGAGGCGCGGCTGCGTGTTCGGGATTAACGAGTTCAGCCTGATATAGGACGAGCCAAAGCTCTTGGCCTGCTGGAAGTCCCAGCGTAAGCCCAGGTTAAGTTGTAGGGTCCGGGTGATCTTATAATCATCCTGAATGTAACCGCTTTGGACATTAGTGTAGACGGATTGGCCTCGCGTGTTGAGACGGAAGTCCCGTACTCTAACGGTACTGAGGATCAGGAACGGGTTGGTGATTGTGGCCAGGCTGACTGGGGCGATGGTGACGCCCGTGATGCCGCTGCCGGTTAGCGCGCCGCCGTTGACCAGCGCAGTCGCACGATCGGCGGTTGCCTGGTTCGGGCAAACTATGTTTGCGCCACTGGTTTGGCAGACCACGAAGTTGTTGGTCAAGCGATAGCCGTTGAAAACGCCGCTATCAGGGGCGCTGAAGTCACGCGTCGGCCCCGTGGAGCTGGTGTTGATCCGATAGCGATTGTTGCTGAATTCGAAGCCGTATTTGAATGCGTGCTTTTCGATATTGGTCTGCATCCTGATTGCAAACTCATAGCGGTCACGATCCTGGAACGACTGCAGGCCGAAGCCCTGCCTTACGAAATTGCGCTCAATACCGCCGCCTGCGCCGTTGACGTAAGCGAGGTTAAGACCGGAGAAGACGACGCTAGTGTTGACCGGAGCGACCACCTGTCCACTGCGCAGGACCGAGAAGTTGTCGGTGATCAGTTCCGTCCCGGTCAACTCGTCCAGGGGAATAGTGTTGGCTCTCTGCAAGTGGGCGCCGAAGACGAACTCACCAATAAATCTGGGAGAGAAGGTCGAGTTCAATCGGACCGTATAGTTGTGGCCGCCGGTTTCGATCTTGCCGAGGAAGCTCTTCGGGTCGACGCCGAAGCCGCTGCCGCCGAACAGGAAGCCTTCCTGCTTGGTGAAATCACTGAAGGTCGAGAAGGTCAGGATATGATTATCAGTAAGGCCATAAGTGATCTTGCCAGCATAATACGGCGTAGTGATCTTGTTGCTTACTTCCTGGCGGAAAGTCTGAGTCAGGAATTGATTCCTGCGGCGCTGCGGGTTGAAGGCGCCGAAGAACCAGAGCTTATCCTTCTTGATCGGCCCTCCCAGATCGAAGCCGCCGTCGAGTTCCGAAAATCCGTCCGGCGCGGAGCCGGTAAACGGAAAATTCTTCGTCTCCCGCGTGAACGCCTTCGGGTTACCAAAGAAGAAGACATCGCCATGAAATTCGTTGCCACCGCTCTTGGTGATGACGTTGAAGACGCCGCCGGTAGATTTGCCGATGTCAGCGCCATAAGCGCCCGTCTTGATCTCGATCTCCTGCACGAACTCAAATGGCAGATTCGCGCCCGATCCGCCGAAGGCCGGGTCGGTGACGGTAACGCCGTCAAGGATGTAGTTGTTCTCCGGGCCGGAGGAACCGCCGACAGACGGGTCACGATCACGCCCCGAAGCGTCGCGCAACCCCGAACGCGAAACGGTCGGCGCGATTGTGTAAAGCGATTGCACGGTGCGCTGCGTCGGGAGGTTTGAGAACTGATCGGTCGATATGTTCGTCCCCGTGGTATTGTTGCTCACGTCGACGGTGGCAGCGCCGGCTACGACTTCAACAGAGGCGGCAGCCCCTTGAGGCTGTAACTTCACATCAGCCGTGGTTGTTGTCGAGAGGTTGACGCTCAAGTCAGCCTGTTCAAACTTGGCGAAGCCGCTTGCGGTTTCGACCGACACTGTGTATTTCCCCGGCGGGAGATTCGCGAACCGATAACGTCCTTGACCGTCACTGGTGGCTGTCTGAGCCCGCATCAGGTTCGGGCTCGACACTTTGACGGTCGCTCCGGGCACGACGGCGCCGTTAGGATCGGTTACCGTGCCTTCAATCGTCCCCGTCGTCGCTGTCTGGGCGCTAACGCTCGTTGCGAGGAGCGCCAGACATAAAGCCAGCGTAGCGGGCATAATGCGCGATAAGATTTTCATACTAAATTTTCCTTTCACTATTGATTGCCTCGTTGCAAAACTCGCGCTCGCCAGCAGAGTCTTGCGGCTCGGAGTTAGTTCACGGGTTACGGGTCTGCCAAACTTGGCAAGTCTTTTCAAAATATGCGCAAAGGATACTGTCCGACATCAATGAATCGAATCGAAGTTTATCCAATGCCGACAATCAGACTCGCTCAGTCTCAATATGTGTGTGGAGAACCTATACTACCGTTGTAAAAACATTTGGGTTATGTTGGCGGCTTGGAAATTCACCCAAGCCTGTAAGTTTATGCAATCATTATTCCAACTTATAAATAATTTCTCTACGATGCTTAAATATCGGGAAAATAAATGTGTTAACCTACACGCTTGAGACAACAAACCATGACTGCTATTAAATAGCCATGCAAAAAATTGTACAAGGATATAGATTTTCGGATTCCGTTCAGGCGTTGAGATTAATATTAGGATTCCGTTCAGGCGCTGAGATTAATATTCGACTCTCACCGAATTCAATTCAAGGTCTCCTTTATATCATCCATCGACACTATGGCGACGCTATGGCGACGCTATGGCGACACTATGGCGACACTGTGTCGGCGGAGACGCCCGAGGTGTATAAGCTGTAAGTCCCAGCCCAGGTATTCATTTTCTTACCAAGCTCGCCGTGAGTTTTCCAACGGACCGGGGATGACATTATAGACCTTCCCTTGGATCAACTCAGCCTTTATTGTCATCGGCATCGCGTTATAGCGCCGCTCGAATTCATCTTTGGTCAGGTGGTCGCTGTGCTCCAACAGAGGAATCGAGGCCAAGGTCATGGCATATGGCTCCGCCTTCTGCGCCTCTTTGGCTCGAGCGTCTACACTCATTACGAGTTCCCTTTTTCGAAAATTTCTCATGGCCAAGATTTGCCGGAAAGTATAGCATTTTTGCCCGCGTTTATCGTAGACTTAGCGCGCGCGATTCGCCGCGTGGCAGTCGAGGGTGAGCATGGTCGGCGACGCCTCCCCACGTTTTGATCCATCCCCCGATTTCGTGCATAATCTCCGACTCCGTACGCTTGAAGCGTTCCTCTCTCAATTCCAATACTGAGGTTTTACGCAAAATGAGACTCATACACCGATCATTCTTTTCGTTGGCGCTTGTTCTTGTATTGTTCGGGCCGGCGGGCGCGCAGAGCGCGACTTATACGGTGCAAATCAAGGCCTCGCCGAACAAAGCGGAAGCCGAAGAGGAGGTCAGGCAACTCAAGGCCAAAAACATCTCCGCGTACATAGTCAAAAGCGACGTCCCAGGCAAAGGCGTATTTTATCGCGTCCGCGCGGGGGTCTTCTCGACTCGCAATGACGCGAACAGGTTCGGCGCCGATCTGCAGCAGCGCGGAGTGGTCTCGGAGTTCTTCGTCACTAATTACGAAAAGCCGTCTAACGAGATCGCCTCCCGCCCCGCTCCGACCAGCCCGCCTCCCCCGAAGGCGACGGCTAAGGCCGCTCAGCCCGCCGAGACTCCCGATGAATCTCCCGCTCCAACGCGGCCTGTCGCGCAGAAACGGTCCGACGATGAATCTCCCGCTCCAACGCGGCCTGCCGCGCAGAAACGGTCCGACGATGAATCTCCCGCTCCAACGCGGCCCGCTGCGCCGAAACGGTCCGACAACGCGGCCATCATCAATGGCGCCGGCGACGCCGCAGGCGCCGAGTCGCCCGCCCCGAGCAAACCCACAACCGTGGCGCGAACCAATCCTCCAGTCAATTCCGCGGCCGCCAATTCCGCGACGAACTCCGCGGCGAATACGCCGACCAAGCCGGCGCCCACTTCGACGAATAATCCAGGTTTGAGCGCCTCCGTGGGAGAGGCCCCGGCCTCTACGCCGAGCGGCTTTTTGCGGTTTCGGGATCCGAAAATCGGCTACTCGTTCGACTATCCCGATTACTGGACCGGGCAGCCGCTGAGCGACAAGGAGGCCAGCGAACAGCGCATGAATGCGGGGGCGATGTTCTCATCCCAGAAAGATTCCGCCTTCATCAGCGCCATCTGGAACGAACTCGATAAGGCCAACAACCTGGCGAACGAAAACGATCTGATTGTCGATGTGATATTGAGGAGCATGTCGGCGAGCGACGGCATCTCCAAATTGGAAGAGACGGCGCGCCGCGTGGAGAATCGCGACGGATTGATCAAGACCTATCTGGATTTAAAGGCTGTTTTTCAAACCCAGGAACAGACCGCGCCACTGGATTTTCTTGGCAAGGCCGTGATCGTCCGCGCCAACCGCGGCATCCTGCTCGTCGCCACCTTCTACTCTAAAGACGCGGCCCCTAATATCACCTCCGCCGTTGACAAGATCATCGCCAGCGCCCGCCCGCCTGAGTAAAGAAGACAAAGAGAAGTGGAGATAAGGAGATAGGGAGAAGAGGATGAACAGCGGTAAAGGCGACCACCGCTGTTCATCAGTAATATGACGCGCCCGGCAGGGCTCGAACCTGCGACCTACGGCTTCGAAGGCCGGCGCTCTATCCAACTGAGCTACGGGCGCATATTTTCAATTCCACCTGGCCGACTGCGGGGGAGTTTTTTATCACAGCCATCAATCAAACAGCAACCGAACCTCAATAGCGGACAATCTATTTTCGATCCTAGATTTTCGATCCTCAACCCGCAATACTTGGCGATTATTCACTGAGCATCGTCAACCGTCGCTTATCGTAATCCGACTCGCGCGAAAAGATGCGTTTGAACAATCCCTGCCTGCGCGGCGTCAGCGACCGTTTGATCTTGTCGATCACCCGGCGGGCGGCCTCTTCACCGGCGGTGATCATATCAGCGGCTTTCGACAGATCGTCGGGGCGGACCTGCTCGATTTGCGGGCGAATGACGATGTCGGCATCGGCGTAAAGGTACTGAACCGCAGTGCGCCCCATCACCGAGAGCGCCTGCGACATTACGGAGAAGAGGTGAGTGGGCGGCGGGATCGGCAGGTGCTGCGAATTGACGTCAATGGCGATC
>Ga0207428_10005072_pt1 | contig 12367 bp, 4 predicted proteins | sample RhiMethybrSRZTD1_FD_187600 | JGI IMG/M metagenome (GOLD analysis project Ga0207428, IMG submission 187600) | Populus rhizosphere microbial communities from Tennessee, USA - Rhizosphere MetaG P. TD hybrid SRZTD1 (SPAdes) (version 3) | ecosystem: Host-associated > Plants > Roots > Rhizosphere >... | reverse complement strand
CTATTGAAGAAGCCGTCGCCGATATCCGCGACGGCAAGATGATCATCATCGTTGACGACGAAGATCGCGAAAATGAGGGCGATCTGGTCTGCGCCGCCGAGAAGGTCACACCCGAGATAATCAATTTCATGGCCCGGCACGCCCGAGGCCTGATCTGTTTACCTCTTACCGAAGATCGGTGTGACGAGCTTCACCTGACTACGCAGGTCGCAGACAATACTTCCTATCTCGGCACGGCCTTCACTGTTTCCATCGACGCTCGCCGCGGTATCACCACGGGAATCTCAGCCGCCGATCGCGCCACGACGATTCTCGTCGCTGTCGATCCACATGCGCGACCACAGGATCTGGCCCGTCCAGGTCACATTTTCCCGTTGCGGGCAAAGAATGGCGGTGTCCTCGTCCGTCCTGGTCAAACAGAAGCCAGTGTCGACATAGCCCGTATTGCCGGTTTGTACCCTGCCGGCGTGATCTGCGAGATCATGAACGAAGATGGGACGATGTCGCGGCTGCCACAACTCGAGGATTTTGCCGCGCAACACAATATTAAAATGATCACGGTGGCGGATCTGGTGCACTATCGCATCTGCAAAGAGATGCTGGTCCGGCGTGTAGTCGAAACCGATCTGCCGACGGTCTACGGGCGATTTCGCGCTGTCGCGTATGAAAACGTGATCAATGGCGACGTACACCTCGCGATGGTGATGGGCGACGTGCAGACCGACGAGCCCGTGCTGGTCCGCGTTCACACTGAGAACGTGACCTGCGACATGTTTGGTTCTTTGATCGACGACACCGGTTTTCAACTCCACACTGCACTCGAGAAGATCGCAGCCGAGGCGCGCGGCGTGGTGTTATACCTGCGCCAGCGGGAGCATAGTCTGGATTTGGTCAACCAATTGCGTACGTACGAGGTGATGCAGCAGCGAGGGATTACTAAACGGGACGCAAGTTTGGAAACAGGTTACGGAGTCGATCGCGATTATGGCGTGGGGGCGCAGATTCTCCACGATCTCGGGTTGCGTAAAATATTACTGCTTTCGAATCATCCCCCCAAAGTAGCAGCTCTTGAAGGTTTTGAGCTATCAGTGGTAGGTAATGTTCCGCTGGGCCAACCTGCATCTCTGAAGGACCAACAGAGTGTAGCTGATGAACCTAAATGAGATTTGCTACTCAGGAGGCCCAAAAGCCAGAAGTGATCTTTTTGTGACTTCTGGTGCTTCCAAGCGGCACTTAAGTTCTCTCCCTCTAGAATTCAAATTTTCCCCTGAGTCGCGCTCCGACTGTAGGTTATGAGTGTAGAGAAAAAGCCAACCATCCGGAAACGTTGGAGTGGCTTCACCAGACGACATGCTTTTATCGCCACGGGCATCGTCGGCATTGGTGTGGTTGCGATACTGTTGCTGATCCTCTTCTTGTTTCGCCTGGGCTACGTCGATCGGTACGTCGCCAACCAGATCAAGCAGACATTCGCAAACTACGGCATCCGCGCGGAGATTCGCGACTTTCACGCCAGCTTCCCACCTCGTACCGTCGAGATGGACGACGTCGAACTCTACGACTCGGTAACAGGTGACCGCCTCGGCAAGATCACGCGCCTGCTGGCCACCGTCAAAATTGAAGATCTTTATGCCCTGAACCTGCAGCGCAACATCAATCTTGAGGATCTCAAGATGGAGGGCGTCGATTTTTGGGTCAATTTTGATAACGAAGGACGCTCGAACTTCCGCAACATCCATATCCCTCCGCCCGAACCAAACAGACGCATTCTCTTCGCTTACTCAGCCGCGACCATCGAAATAAAAAATGGCGTGGTCCATTACGGCGATGTGCGCCACGAGATCTCGGGGGAAGGCCGAAACCTGGAAGTTATGATCCGGCCTCCCGACCCGAACATTCCCATCGGAACGCGCATGACGACGGTCAACGTCACTCTCTCGAATTCGACTTTTGCTTATGACAACCGGCCCGTCAACAACATCGATATCAAGTTGAGTGGACGTGTAAATCAGGACCGCGCGGAAATTCAGGAGCTGGTGCTGAAATCTCCAGTTGCGGAAGCGACGATGAGCGGCGTGATGGACGACTGGCGCGCCCTTCGTTACCAGATGAACGTCACCTCGACTGTTGACCTCACGCAGCTTTCAGAGACTTTACGGAGCGGCACCGCTCTTCGTGGCGCCGGTAACTTCAGCGGCACGATCGCCGGTGAAGGCGATCAGTTCAAAATCAACGGACAGATCAAATCAGATGCCTTAGCCGCGGACAACATACGTCTTCAGGGCTTGAACGTAACCGCGAGTGGATCAGTGACAGGCAAGAGCTACGAGCTCAACGGCAAGGCTGTCGCGGATCTTTTGAATGCCGGAGATTTTCAGATTAATTCTTTGCAACTCGCCGGCAACGTGATGGGAACCGGAACAAACTTCCGCTGGATTGGCGAGTTACGCGCAGTTGCCGAGAAGAGTTATGGAACGACGCTGACAGGACTGATTCTTCGCGATGCCCGTGCCGAGATGAACGAAGGAGTGTTGACTGCATCATCCTCCCAGTTCACCGCAAATAGCCTCGCGGCTTCGGGCGCCAAAGCAGACGGAATCACTGCTTCAAACCTGCAATTACGAAAACAAAACGAGGTGACGACGGCAACAGTCGCGAGCGTCAAAGCGGGAACAATTTCGGCTTCGGGCGCGCAGGTCAAAGGCGTCACTGCGAACAACGTCGACATCACGGATCGCGACGGAGTTACAAGCGTTGTCGTCAAAGACGTGCAAGTCGGAGCCACGACGGCTGCCGGTGCGGAGATCGGAAGCCTGAACATCGCCGGCGTGCGATTGTCTGTGCGCAACCGAAGAATCGAAGGCTCGACGGCCGACATTGATGCGGGAACAGTGAAGCTCGCAGATGGTCAGGCAGAAAACGTAAAACTGACGAAACCCGTCTTTGTAGTTGAGCCTTCCGGAAGTTATCGCGCTTCGGCCGATTTGAGTATTGGCGGCGGCGTGTTGGGCCAAATGAACCTGGGACAGGCGCGCGCGAATGTCGTCGCAACTAATCGCGAAGTTCAATTCAACAACTTTACCGCCGATGTTTTCAAGGGACGCGCGACCGGAAATGCGCGCGTAGCAATCGCAAAAGGCGGCACGTCGCAGGTAACGGCTGACTTCAACGATCTGGATATCGCCGGACCGCTGACTGCAATCGCGGGAAGTGCTGTTCCCCTTACAGGTCGAGCTACGGGGCGAGTTGATCTCACATTTCCAGGTACCGAGGTGAAACTCGCTTCAGGAACAGTCACGACTCATCTCACCGCAGAAGCGGGTGAGACCAGCGCGGATAGCATTCCGATCACCGGCGAAGTCGCGATGCGAGCCAACCGCGGCACGTTTGATATCCAACAGGTAAATCTCCAAACCCCGGCGACGAGGCTGACTGCGACCGGTCAATTCTCATTTGATAACGACTCCAATTTGACTGTCGACCTTAACTCCTCGGCTGCCTCTGAACTTCAAGTCGTTTTGATTAATTCGGGACTATTGCCGGAAGTTGAAAAACAGATGAGCAGCTACGGAGTCGAGCTTGCAGGTCCGCTCGCATTCAACGGAAACATCCGCGGGCGTTTGAGCTCACCAAATCTCAATGGGAAGGTTTCGGTTGGCAGTCTCATCATCAACGGATCTGAAGTTGGTTCATTGTCTGCGTCGATAGCGATGAACGACGCCGAAATCCGAATTCCGGACGGCGCACTGGCGGAACGTGATGGAGGCGGAGTCCAGTTCTCGTTGATTGCACCGCGCAACGGCGAGAACAACACGTCGCTGAATGCCAAACTCGATCGGTTCAGTGCTCGAACTCTCCTGGCGCTTTCAAACTTCAGCCGGAATAAACAGTTGACCTCCGACACGCAGTCAGACATTTCCGGTCAGATAGCCGTGACTGGAATTCCTAATGCGATGAGTGGCAGCGCCGATCTGCGTTTTGGACCAGGAAAACTTGCGGGTGAGCCGCTTGAAAGCATGATCGCGAAAGCGACTTTCAACGGTCCTAACGTCAATATCGAGAATGTCGATGTACGGTTGGTTGCCGGTCACATCGTCGCCAACGGCAATTTCAACACGAAGAGCCAGGTATTCGATTTTCAAGGTAAGGCCGAGAACATTCAGCTAGCGCGTTTGGCGGCGCTGGCAGACCGGCCCGGTTTCCCGTCGGTCACGGGTGTTGCAGACTTCAGCGCACACGTCTCAGGAAATCTGTCTGACCAGGATCTGTCTGCCTACCAGATTACGTTTGACGGTCAGGGACGCGATGTGACGATTAATGGTCGTTCTGCGGGAACAGTCGCTCTCGTAGGCAAGACCGAGAACCAGCAACTCAACATCACGTTCACGACCGGCGTGCTTGGGCCACCGCAGGTAGTCGCTGCACAAGTTAACCTTGCAAGTCCGAATCTCGCTGCGAATGTCGAAACGACATTCACGAACGCCGATCTGACGAACCTGTTTCAGATCGCGATGCCCGGCAGTGCCGTACGCGTTTCCGGACGGGCCAACGGCACCATAAAAGCATCGGGTAATCTGCTCGACGAAGATCAGAACTTCTCACTTGCCGGCCTGTCAGGTACCGCGAACTTCACCGAACTGAGCTTCCGCGTGGAAGACGTCCAACTCAGTGCAACGACGCCACTCGTGGTTCGTTTCACGCCCAGCGAGATCACATTCGATCAAACGAGGTTTACGGGCCCGGGCACCAATATCGTCCTCGACGGCACCCTGGCGACTGCGAGCGGCGGTCATCAGAATCTCAATGTCAACGGAGATCTGAATCTGCGCGTGCTCAATGGAGTTTCGCCTGACTTCTTCTCGTCCGGTTCTGCCGAAGTTGCCGTGCGCATCAACGGGACTTTCGAAGACCCGCGCATGATTGGAACCGCGTCGCTCAACAACGCTTCTGTTTCGGTGTTGCTTGGAAACGATCGCTGGACCGTTGCCAACCTGCGAGCGGCGCTCAGATTCACCGCGAATCAGGCTCAGATCGACTCGCTTGACGGCACGTTAGGCGGCGGACGTGTTTCAGCTACCGGGGGCGCGTTGCTCGATGGATTTACCGTTTCAGCATTTCGGATCAATCTGCACGGCCAGGACGTCACAGTGCCGTTCCCGCCCGACTTTCGTTCGACACTCGACGCCGATGTGGAAATCAGAGGCTCGTCACGCGAGCAGTTGATCGGCGGCGTTGTGAATCTGCGTCGCGCGGAATACACGGAAGACCTTGAACTCGCCGATCTCATCAATACGCGTCGTGAATCGATCGAAGAAGGCGCTGAGATTGAGCTCACTCGTTCAGCAGTGTTCGCGGCGCTGCGAGTTGAGGGGAGAAACGCGCTCGTAGTACGAAACAATCTGGCGGATCTCGTCGGCTCGGTTTCGCTTCAACTCGATGGTCCAGTCAACGATCCGACAATCTCCGGAAGAGTAACGGCAACGAGCGGCACGATGAACTTCCGCAACGATCGTTATGACATTACCCGCATGCTGATCGATCTCCCACCCAGCCGCAATGCCGATCCGATTCTCAACATTCAAGGTGAGTCGCAGATCAAAGGCTATCGTGTAATTGTCGGCTTAACCGGCCCGCTTTCGCAGCCGTCTGCGTCGGTGCGTTCTGAGCCCGCTTTGCCGCAGGCGGATGTCGTTTCACTGATCACAACGGGGCAGCTTTCTTCCGGCGACACGAGTTCGTCGGTTCTTGCGCAATCGGAAGTTGGAGCGGCGACCAGTCTGCTGACCGACGCGCTCATCAACGCTCCCGCACAACGAGCCACAAGCAAGCTTTTTGGTCTCACGCGATTTGAGATCAACCCGGTGATTGGAGGCACGACCGGGTCGACTCCGGCTGCTCGCTTAACGCTGGGAAGGCGAATCAGCAAGGAAGTGACGGTCACCTATTCAACCAATGTCACTTCCGATCCGAATCAAATTTTGGCGCTCGAATATCGCGTTTCCGATCGGCTCTCCTTCACGGCGCAGTACGAACAGGCTTCGACCAGAAGACTCAGCGCGCGCACGAACAGCTTCAATTTTGAGATCCGTTTTCGGAAGAGATTCTGAGCAAGGGGTACGTTAGGATTGGCCGCACAAAGCCATAAAAAGTACAGACTGTTGCTGGTGGTCATTATCGGTCTTTCTCTTCTGACGGCGGCGCGCGCCAGTCGGAACGCGCGCATTGAAGACTACGAAGGACGCCAGATTTCCGCGGTCGAGCTTGTCTTTGAAGGAACTGAAAACGTCGCGGCCGCTCAAGCCGAGTTCATCGCCTTACTCAAAGTCGCGCCCAACACACAGTTCTCCGCCGTGCACATACGCGAGTCGCTGCAGTCTCTGTTCGATTCCGGACGTGTCGCCAATGCGCGTGTCGAAGTAATCGAAGAAGGCGCCAATCGAACCGGTCCTGTCAGACTGCGTTTCATCGTTCAGCGGCAAGTGCAGATTGGCGACGTTCGGATCGAGTTGGGGCCGGTTACAGGTTCGCCGATCTCGACTGACGAATTGCGCAGTCGAATGAACTTTGTGCAGTCGAACAACCGGCTTACGAAACAACTCATTGAGCGAAACGCTGATGAGATTCAGGTGTACCTGCGTGACCGTGGATATTTCAATGCCACCGTCGAACCGGTCGAGCAGCTTGGCCCTCGTGGTCTGCGCGCGACCATCACTTACAAAGTCACGCCTGGTCCACAGGCAAAAGTTGATTCTTTTGACATCCGTATCGCCGGTTTCGATGTATCAACCGTCAAGAGCTCACTGACGCTTCAGCCCTCAGTTCCGTTCACGCGGGATGCGCTGGCCGCGGACATAACTAAGGTTCGTGAGGCGCTCGTCAATGCAGGCTATCTCGCGCCACTCCTCGACGATGCACGAGTTGAACGCGACGTGGAGAAGAACACGGTCAGGATCTCGCTGGAAGGCAGGGTAGGTCCGAAAGTAACTGTCACTATTAAGAACTACGACATAAACGAAAAGACGCAACATGAGTTGTTGCCGGTGAAGCGTGAGGGCAACGTGGATTACTCCGCGATTGTCGAAGGCGCGCGCCGTATTCGAAACAAGTTACAGGAAGACGGCTACTTTTTTGCAGAAGTAACGCAAGTCTGCACGGTTAGCAATCCACCGGCTGACCTCGGGCCGAATGGGACGCAGGAAACTTGTGAGAATCTCAACCCAGTCCAGTTAACCGGCAACAACGTCACAATTGAATACGACGTGGAACGCGGAAGACGGTTTCGTCTTGCCGACATTCGCATAACCGGCACCAACAAATTGTCCTTCGAAGACGTCGAAGCCGATTTGAAGAGCCAGAAGGAAAATGCGATCGGTTTGATTCCGTTTCTCGGCTACGGGCGTGGTTATACGAGTCTGACGCTTCTGGAGCAGGACCGCCGCACCATCGAGGCTTACATGCGCGATCTCGGCTATCGCAAAGCTTCTGCGCAGGTATTGCAGGGCGTTTCGATCAATGGCGACAACCTGATCATCACGTTTCAGGTTGATGAAGGTCCTTTGACGCGCATCGCCGGTGTCGAAGTAAAGGGGAACAAGATCTACACCGACGAAAGAATTCGCCAGGAGTTGCGGACAGTGATCGGTGCTCCTTACTCGCGTTCCCAGGCGCGGACCGACGGGGACCGAGTCGCCAGACTTTATTCCCGCGAAGGTTATGTGAATGCGCGAGTCGACTTCTCGGTAGTCGAGCTGCCAAAGAAGGCCGATGAAGAACAGGTCAGGCTCGTTTATTCGATCGTCGACGAAGGCGACAAGGTTTTCATCAACAATATTGCAATTAACGGCGTGACGGGCGATACCAACACTCGTCGCACCAAACGGCAGGCCATCAGACGCGCGATTCCGATTGCTCCGGGTGACGTGCTCCGAGCGGATCGCATTTCTGACGCGGAACGTGAGCTCTATCTCACGGATGCGTATCGCCAGGTCGTCATTCACACCGTGCCCGCCGGTGACACGGCTTCCGGTTACAAACAGCGCGACGTGATTATCGACGTCGAAGAGAAGAAACCGAACGTGATGGATTACGGCGGCGGCTACTCGACCGATGCCGGCGCGCTCGGTCTGTTTGAGATCAGCAACGTCAACCTCATGAACCGCTTGCGTCAGGGAGCAATGCGGCTTCGTGCCAGTCGTCTTCAGCAACGCGTCCGACTCGAGTATTTCGATCCGCGCTTTGCTCGTTACAACAAGATCCAGTTTGCACCGCTCGCGTTATCGGTTGAGTATCAACGCGACTCGACCATCACTCGTTTTTTCCGTTCCGCGATAGACCGCGGAACGATGGGAATTGTGCAACGCGTCGACGAGGACGGAAATCCGATCGACATCTTCGGCAATCAGGTGAACGAGCCCACGATCAATCGGTTCACTGCCGCGATTGAAACTCAGCGTGTGCTCGACAGGAAAACACGCAGCATCATCTTCGGTCGTTTCAGTTACGAAGACGTGCGTCTGTTTAATCTCGAAAGTCTCGTCGTAAGGCCGATTCTCGAACCTGACAGCAAAATCCGTCTCGCTCGGATTGGTGCTTCATTCGTGAGAGATACGCGCGAACGATGCGAGCGGGGATTGCTGGGGAGAAGTGTTGACGACGATGACGAACCGGGTGCGCCCGGTGAGATTTGTCGCTACAACCAGGTGGACGCCACGCGCGGTAGTTTTCTCAGTGTCGACTATGCCCTTGCGCTGCGCCAGTTGGGTGGAAACGTTTCATTCAATCGCTTTCAGGCAACTTACAGGACTTACTACAAAGTCTCAGCCCTGAGAGACACTGTGCTCGCCGGTAACATGACGTTGGGCCTCGCGAACCTCTTCAATCCGCGTGACCGCGACGGGAATGGTGTCATTGACGAGATCGATCACACGTTGCCGATCAGCGAGCGATTCTTCTCCGGGGGTTCGACGACACTGCGCGGATTTAATTTTGAAGAGGCTGGGCCACGTGAAGTCGTAATTCCATTAGGTCCTTTTAGAGATTCGGATAAGAACGTCGTGTTTCTGAATCCGTTCACAGTGCCTGTGGGTGGAAATGCGCTGGCGGTGGTGAATCTTGAAGCAAGAGTTCCGCTCACGAGGTCTGTGCAGGTTGTGCCGTTCTACGATGGCGGCAACGTGTTCCGGCGAGTGGGCGATCTGTTTGGCAAGGAGGATACGACCCCGGTGCCGCCTGGCGATATTCTGGCAGCAATCAATAAAGCCAACCTGCGGGCGCATTGGAGCAACACCGTCGGACTCGGATTCCGGCTGCAAACTCCGTTTGGAGGCGCACTCGCGGTGGATTACGGATTTCTCCTCGACCCGCCGGAGTTTTTGATTCCGCAGCGTGGGCCGGGAGGAGTTTTATTTGATGGGACGCCGGCCATCTTTCGACTGCATCGTGGAAACTTACACTTCCGGATCACGCAGACGTTCTAGGTAACACAGATGACACGGATATTAAAACCGATTTTCACTGCATTAATTGTCATGTTTGTTTCAGTGCAATGTTCGGCGCAGCAAGTCGTCGACAAGATGGTGGCGACCGTTAATGCCGGCGTGAAGACAGATTTGATCACCTACTCCGATTTACTGTGGCAGCTTGCGTTGCAGCCCAATACTCCGCTTGATAACCCAACGTCGGAGGATCTGAATCGCGCGCTACGGTTGCTGATAGACCAGCGACTGATCCTTCAGGAAGCTGAAAAGATTCCTACCATCGTTCCGACGCAAAAGGAAATCACCGACGCTCGTGATGAATTGGCGCGCAATTTCCCGTCGCCACTCGAGTTTCAACAGCGACTACAGCGAGTAGGGATGACGAGTGAAAAGCTGGATGAAATCGTCGAGCAGCGACTGAAAATGGAAAAATATCTGGACTTTCGGTTTAGAAATTTCGTAGTGATAAGCCAGAAGGAGATTGCGGACTATTACGGGCAGGTCTATACGCCTCGGTTCCGGACGCGTTTCCCTGGTCGCATCGTCCCCTCGCTCGAGCAAGTCCGCGACGAGATTGAACAGAGTCTCAAGGAAGCGAAGATAGAATCTGACACGGACGCTTTTCTGGATACTGCTCGTGAGCGTGCAGAGATCGTGATGCTGAATTCGGTTTAGAAGATTTACTTATCTTGTTAATCCTGAAAATCCTGTAAAATCACGTCAAAGTCTGAGACAGGATTAACAAGATTCTCATGATTATCAAGATTCCCTCATCACCCCCAAAAATCGGCCTCGCGCTTTCCGGCGGTGCTGTGCGTGGATTGGCTCACGTAGGCGTGTTGCGCGCCCTCACAGAAAACAATATTCCCATCGCTTGCATTGCGGGAACGTCCGCGGGCTCTATTGTGGGAGCGGCTTACGCTGCCGGGATGTCGATCGAGGAGATCGCCGAGTTTGGCCGGAAGCTTCGTTGGCGACATATCGGACGTGTGACGATTTCGCGCCTGGGGATCAAGAGCAACGAACGTCTCGAACACTACATGCGAGCGCGGCTGCCCATCACGAGATTTGAAGACTTACCGATACCTTTTGCCGCCGTCGCTACCGACCTCAAAACCAATACGGCAGTGGTGATGAAAGGGCATGGCGATATCCCCTTTGCGATCCGCGCCAGTTGCACTATTCCCGGATGGTATGTGCCCGTAAGGGACGAAGAGGGACGACAACTTGTCGATGGCGGTCTTGTCGCGGTAGTCCCCTCAGTTGTGACGCGTTCGCTTGGTGCCGACATCGTGATTGCCGTCGATGTGAACTCAGTAGGAGCGACGTTCATGGGGTCTTCCAGTTCGAGTTCCGTTATTGGTGTTTTGCTTCAGTCGATGATGGTGGTCCAGCAGACAGCGTGCGCCCGGCACCTTGAACTGTCAGATGTTGTGATTAGTCCGAAGGTAGGACACTTTCGTTGGGACAGAATGGGCCGCGCGGACGAATTATTTGCGGCGGGTTACGAAGCCGGACTCCAAAGTATCGGCCAGATCCGACAGGTTCTCGATTCTGCCGCGAATAAAGAAGCGCAACGAGAGGAAATGTTGGCGTAGCACCTTTCTTGAATTCCTCACGCGATTAACCATTTATACCATTTACAAGAAACTGAGAAGCACTGAAGGACTCGGAGGTAAGTCTCCGGCAGGCAGAAGCTTGCCATTTCGCCTATGGTCATCGAGGCTACATCTCTGCCCGATCCGCCCCGAATGGTTTTCAAGCGTCGCGTTGTTCGATTGGGTTTCGTCATTGTAATGATGGCTGCGGCAATTGCTGCCGATGCGGTCGCGCGTTCTTACCGGTATTACTCACAAATCATCGATGCTCGTCTCGCAACTGGATATCTAACAAGCCGTCCCGGGCTTTACGCTGCGCCGCGCGTGCTCGAGGCTGGGCAGAAGCTATCGCGCGAGAAACTCGTCGCAGCATTACGGCGGGCTGGTTATGTTGAGTCAAAAGCGAGTGACGTGTGGAGTGGAAGTTTTACGGTTGTTGATACGGCGATTGAGATTCGACCCGGCAGATCCAAAGCGCCCGAGCTGGTACGGGTTGTATTTACGCGTGATGAGATTGCAGAGCTTCGCGGCAACGTAGGCGGGGTTGGCGGGTTGATTGACTCGTTCACGCTCGAGCCGGAGATTTTATCTACCGATCTCTCGGCAAAAGCCGGGAAGAGGGAAGTGTTGAGTTATGGCGAGATACCTGAAGTCATGGTTCACGCCATACTCGCAATTGAAGATCGCAGGTTCTTTGAGCATTCAGGCGTGGATCTTCGTGGTCTCGGTCGTGCGCTCCTGAGAAACGTTGGCGACGAGCAAATGGGACAGGGCGGGTCAACAATCACGCAGCAGCTTGTCAAAAACACGTACCTCACTCCGGAAAAAACTCTGCAGCGAAAATACGCTGAAGCGATGCTGGCCCTCGCGCTTGAGCGGCGACTCTCAAAGGACGACATCTTTGCGCTCTACAGCAACGAGATCTATCTGGGCCAACGCGGCGCTGTCGCCGTTCGCGGAATCAAGGAAGCCGCAGAGATTTTCTACGGCAAGGAACTCCGCGACATAACTCTCTCGGAAGCGGCAACCCTGGCGGGAATGATTCAAAGCCCGGCACGTTACTCGCCGCTCCGACATCCCGACGAAGCGCGCGCGAGAAGAAACATCGTTCTCGCTGCAATGCAGCAAAACGGTTGGATCACTTCAGATCAGAATGCGAAGGCTGAGGCCGAACCGGTAGCAGTTGCCTCTGCCGGCGTCGAAAACTCCATGGCGCCATATTTTGTCGACTATGTAAATCGGCTTGCGGAGTTGCAGTTTGATACCTCAGGAAACAACCAGCGCATCTACACG
>Ga0207428_10005069_pt1 | contig 12374 bp, 10 predicted proteins | sample RhiMethybrSRZTD1_FD_187600 | JGI IMG/M metagenome (GOLD analysis project Ga0207428, IMG submission 187600) | Populus rhizosphere microbial communities from Tennessee, USA - Rhizosphere MetaG P. TD hybrid SRZTD1 (SPAdes) (version 3) | ecosystem: Host-associated > Plants > Roots > Rhizosphere >... | reverse complement strand
TTCATCGCCGGTCCAGATGCGGGCGTTGACGATCGCCACGGTGCCGGGCTTCGCGGCCGCAGGCGCAGGTTGCTTCGAGCATCCGGTAACGATCAGCAGACAGGCGGCAGCAATCGCGAGTTTGTGCGGCATTGGTGTTGTTCTCTCGTCATTATTCGTCACGGTTCGACACCACTATGCCACACCGGCGAGCGTCCGCAGCCGATACTAGCCTCGATGAGCCCAGGTAACCGGAATTGCGTACTGAGGAGTCTTGCCTTGCGCGAGCAATGCCTCTCGTGGCAGCTGTCCAAAGCCGACGCATTGGCGTTCTTGTCTCAGGTGCATCTCCTCGGCTGCAAGGAGAAGTGCACACAGCATTCGCCCTTTTTCTAGCGATGCTCGTCGTTGCTCGCTGTGGCACCGTGCAGCGCGTCGCTTAGCTCCGCGCGAGCTTGCAACAGATACGGATGATCCTCGTCGATCGTGTTGGAGAGATGCTTGATGGCGGCTTCCAGCGCACCGCGTCCTCCAACACGGTCGCCGGCACGCAGCAGGGAGCGACCGAGCCACAGCGAGGCGAGACCGGTTTGACTGGAGTAGGGCACGTCACCCTGCAACGCTGCAGCGATACTCAACGCGCGATGCGCCGCCTCGACTGCGCCATCGGGGTCGTTCGCAGCCAGCGCCGCCATCGACCTGCCCACGTAGGCATGCATGCTCGTTGGATCTTTCCCTTCCTGAGCGAGCGCGCGATCGAAACCGGCGCGTGCGTCGGCTAGCTTGCCGCGCGCCAGATCGAGTCGGCCTTGCAGCAGCGTGCGAACGCGGACTGGCGGACTTTCCGCAGGCAGCGCCGACTCGTCGATCAGCTTGCCGAGGCGATTCAAATACTCCTGCGCGCCGTCGAGCTCTCCGGTCTGGATCGAGAGCGAGGCTTCGCCCACCAGGCAATGCATCTCGCTGAACTCGTCGCTGTGGCTGATCGCGAGCTGACACTCCAGGTCGAACGCCGCGCGCGCCTGATCCAGGCGGCCGAGCGACTGCAGAGCGAGCCCGCGATTGCCGACGGCCGTCGCCGTCAGCTCGATGTCGGGTCCTCGTTCCCGCTCGATGCGCGTGCCCTCGTCGAGCAACTCGAGCGCCCGTCGCGGCACGCCTGCAGCCAGCATGGTAGCGCCCCAGTTGTTGAGCACTCCGAGCGCGCCGTCGCTGTGCTCGCGGCCCAGCTCACGATACTTGCGCAGCGAGCGTGCGAAATACCGCTCGGCTTCCACGTCGTGGGCGTCGAGGTGATAGGCGTATCCGGCGGCGTTGAGCAGTGCAGCCTCGACCGCACCGTTGCCTGCCTCGCGACTCTTCTCCAGGCCGAGCTGGGCATCGCGCAGCGCTTCGGACGCACGCAATTCGGCAAGGTGGATCGTCGCCGTGTGGAACAGGCACTGGCTCGCCGTTTCGGGATCGCTGCCGAGTCGTGCAATCTCGCCATACATGATTTGCATCGAAGGCTCGGCATGCCCGACCTCGGCCGATACGGCTGCGTGCTTGCAGGTGAGGCGTGAGCGCAGCGCGGCGTCGCGCGACTTCTCCAGCAGCCGCAATGCACTCGCGAGCAACGGCTCGGCGCGTTCTGCGTTGTCCGTCGAGAAATAGCGGTCGGCGATCATTTCGAGCACCGCCGCGCGGTTTTCGGGGCTGCCGCTCGCGTCGCTCAGCGCCAGTTTTTCGCTGCGCGTCAGCAGCTCGTTCACGGTGATCGGCTGCGGCGAAGCAGCTGCGTCGGTAATCATGCGGCCGAGGAATTCGGTCACGGCTTCGTTACGGGATGCGAAGGCCACGGCGCGATCGCGCTCCGCCGCGGCCGAGCGGGCCTGCCAGATCGCGACGGCGGAGCCAGTCAGCAGCGCGATCGTCGCTACGGTCGCCGCAGCAACCGGCACCTTGTAGCGCGCCGTGAAACGGCCGACTCGATACCAGAGGCTGTCCGGGCGCGCGCTCACCGGCAGATTGTTTAGATAGTTGTGGATGTCTTGCGCGAGCGCGCTCACCGACGCGTAGCGCTCCAGCGGATTGCGCTTGAGCGCCTTGAGCACGATCGTGTCGAGGTCGCCGGCGAGCGTCCAGGCGAGCACGCGCTCCGAGGTGCTGCGTGCCGCTGCGACCTGCGACGAAACCTTGTTCTGGCTAGGCCGCCGCAGATCTTCCTTGAGAATTGCCTCTTCGAGCGCCGCCCGCGAGTCGTACTTCAGGCGATAGGGACGCACGCCCGTCAACAACTCGTACAACACGACGCCGAGCGAATAGATGTCCGAAGCGGTGGTCAGAGGCTGACCGGCGATCTGCTCCGGCGAGGCGTAGCCGGGCGTGAACAGCCGGCCGGACATCTGCGTCAGCTCGGTTTCCTCGGCGGTGTCCTGCGTGAGCAGCTTGCCGATGCCGAAGTCGAGCAACGCGACGCGGCCGTCGGTCGTCACGAGCATGTTCGACGGCTTGAGGTCGCGATGGATCACGAGCTCCGCATGTGCGAACTGCACTGCTTCCAGCGCCTGCAGGAACAGGCGCAGCCGCCCACGGATGTCGAGCAGACGTTCGTCGCAGCTGTGGATCAGTTGAGTGCCGGCGATGTATTCCATCGCGAGGTACGGCTGGCCGGAATCGCTGATGCCCGCGTCGTACAGGCGCGCGATGTTGGGGTGGGTGAGCGCGGCCAGGATGTCGCGCTCGCGCAGGAAGCGTTCGACCTGCATGCGCGATCCGGTCAGCGGCAGCTTCAGGGCGACTTCCCGCTTCAGCTGCCCGTCGCTGCGCTCCGCGAGCCAGACGCTGCTCATGCCGCCGACGCCGATTTCGCGGATCAGTCGATACGGTCCGACGACGTTGCCCGCCGCCCAGCCATGGCGTAACCGTGTATCGGCGGCCGAGCCGGTCAGGCGCGCGGCATGCCGGGCGACGATGTCGCGGAGCGCCGGCGCCAGGTTCTCGACGCCTGCGAACGCCGACCCTTCCAGAAATCCCGCTGCGTTCAGCGCTTCACGCTGCGCCAGCAGCGTTCGAACGGCCTTGGCGATGTCCGGCCGGCGCTCATCCAACTCGCCGAGCCAGGTGGCGCAGGCGGGCGCGTCCAGCTGGAGCGCCCGATCGAAATAGGGCTCGATGTCCGTCCACAGCAGTTCCTCCCGGTCCGGCGCCTGCATCTGACCCTCCCCCGCGCCGGTGGCCTGGCCGGCATCCGTCACATTCCGGCGGTTAGTACCCCGCCGGCAGCGTTCGGATTCAACGGGGAGTCAGCTGGCGTTCAGGTCAGGGGGCCTGACGTTTCTCCACAATTGACCTGCCCGGACTCCAGGCACGTTCAATCGTGTGCTGAGAGCTTGCAAAGCCCGTAGCGAATGTGTGCAATCGCTCGCTCTGGGCCCGACCGCAACTGACCATAACGGGGAGAATCATGCGAATTGCTTTGACGACTGCGATGCTGCTGGCAGCCACATTGGTCTGCGCCGAAGAGCCGAGCTCTGCTGACGCAAAGCCGACGCCGGCGGCGGAGGCAACCCAGGCGAGCCCCAGCGAACCAGCCGCTGAGCCGGCTGCGACCGAGCGGGCCACTGCGACGGAAGAGTCCACTGCGACCGAGGCGACGGCCGACGCGGCCGAACAGCCGGCTGCAGACGACGCAGCCAAGGCAGATGAAGCCAAGCCCTTCAAAGTCCCGCCCGGCTATCGTGCGAAGCGCATCAACGGCAAGCAGATGTACTGCACCGCCAGCGGTCAGGTGACCGGCGCGCGGTTGAGCGGGAAAGAGCAATGCCGCACTGAGGATCAGCTGCGGGCGATCGAGAAGCGAAAGGCAGAGATGGAGCAGCGTTAACCGGATGAGGGAATACCTATGCGTACCGCGTTGCTGACGACTGCGCTGATGATGGTGGCGACGTTGGCGTGGGCCGACGAGCCGACCGCTCCGGAGACGAAGACGGAAGCGACGGCGACCGAGACCAAGCCCGCCGAGCAGGCGACCCCAACGACCGAGACGGCGCCAGCCCAGACGGCTGCCGTTGCGGAAGACAAGAACACGCCGCTGCGCCCGCCAGCCGGTTATCGGCCGAAGCGCATCAATGGTCAGCAGGTCTGGTGCGCCAAGCTGGTCGTGCTGGGCTCGCGCTTCCCGAAGGAAGACTGCCGCAACGAAGCGGAGTTGCGTGAGCTGATCCGGATCCGCGAATCCATGCGAACCGATATGGAGCAGCGCCTGCGGACCTGCGCCAGCAACAATGGCGCCTGCGGCATGAACTAGTGACAACCTGAACGGCGCGGCGCTCGAACGGGCGCCGCGCCGTTTTTATTTGTTTCTACTTCAGGGCGCCGGCCGCGCGTTGCCGCCGTCCATCAGGAACCGCCAGCCCGCGTCGGTACGCACCCAGACCGTCAGGTACTTCGAATACGACGGCGGCGCGCTGGACCGGTAAGTGCCATGCCCGATGCTCCAGCCGAGATCGCCGCTGCCGGCAGCTTCGGTGCGCAGCGGATACCAGCTGAGCTGTTCGGCCGGCGTCCAGCCGCTCCACGCGACCTCCACTCCGGCGTGATTCCAGAAGAAGCTGCCGCCCGTGACGATCACCGACTCCGGCATGTCGTAGCTGGTGAACGCGACGGTATAGCCCTGGTCGATGCTCAGATCGGCAAAGCGCGAGTCGGCGGTCGCGATCTCCAGGCGCTGCGCCGCCGGAAGACCGGGTTTCACGACCGCCGCCGCGCCATCAACGATCAACGCATCGGCGGGAACGGGTGCAAGCGGCGCGCTGCTCGCGAGACGCAGGAACGCCTGCACGCGCCAACCGTCGTCGCGCTTCTTCCACATCGCGATGAAGCGGCCGTACTTCGTCACCGCCGGCGCATTCTTCGGCGCCGTGATCTCTTCCAGCCAGCCGAAGGTGTAGCCGAGCGAGCCGTCGGCCGAAGCCTGGCCCGCGACCCGATGCAGCATGGTGCGCACCGCGCGCGGCTGCGGATAGATCGTCTTCAGGAACGCGCGCGTGGCCTCGCGTCCGGTAATGATCTCCTGATCCGGATGGAGATATGCGACGTCCTGGGTGAGGTTGGGCACGAAGCCCTCGATCGCTCCGTCGAGCTCGAGCTCGCGCGCGAACCGGTCGTGGGCGCGCAGCAGGGATTCGGTGTTGCGGGCGGGATCCTGCGACGCACTCGCCGTGTAGGGCGCAAATGCGCAGCAGAGCGTCAGGGCGAACGCTGCGACGAAATTTCTCATGGCTGCAGTCCTGTTGCGTTTCGGGGACGGCAGCATGCAGCGCGGAGAAAAGCGTCTTCAATGCACACGCCGTGAGCGGCGCACGAGCTGCAGCGAGCGGTGAGTTTCGTGCAGCGAAGCGTTCAGCGGGCGCCGAGCGTCTGCGCAACTTCCTGGCGTCGCGCACGGCTGACGCGCAGTTTCGTGCCGTCGTCGAGCACGACGAACACCTCTGCGTCGGCTGCGCGCTCCAGTCGCTGGACGCGTTGCCGGTTCACGAGCGCGCCGCGATGAATGCGCAGGAACTGCTGCGGCCCGAGCCGCTCGGCGAGATCCTGCAGCGATTCGCGAATCAGGTGGCAGGCGCCGCGAACGTGCACCTGCGCGTAGTAGTCGGCCGCTTCGATCCACTCGATGTCGCGAACGTCGACCATCACCACGCGCCGGCCCTCGTTGAGTGCGATGCGCTCCGCGCGTTGCGGCTCGCGCGGCGTTGCGTCGCTCGCGATGTCATGCGCGAGACGCACGAGACTGCGCGTGCGGATGGCCGCCTTCGCCCGCGTCAATGCGCGCTCGAACCGCGCATCGTCGAACGGCTTCAGCAGGTAGTCCGCTGCGTCCGAATCGAAGGCACGCACCGCATGCTCTGCATGTGCAGTAATGAAGATCACCACCGGGCGCTCCGGCAGCTCGCGCAGGGCGGCGAAACCGTCGGCGTTGGGCATCTGCACGTCGAGTAGCAGTAAATCCGGCGCGAGCCGCCGCACCATGTCCTCGGTTTCGACGCCGTCGCGCGCCTCGCCGACGACCGTGAGCTGCGCGTCTTTCGCCAGCATGCCGCGCAACATGCGCCGCGCGAGCGGCTCGTCGTCGGCAATGACGGTGCGGATCGGCGCGTTCATCAGGCTGCCGCCGCCAGCGGAATGCGGATTCTTGCGGTCGTCGCGTCGGCGGAAGTGGCGATTTCGAGCGCGAAATGATCCGCGCCGTAGAGATGCGCCAGCCGCTCGCGCGTGGACTCGAGGCCGAGTCCGAAGCCGGGTCGTTGTTCCTGCTCGCGTACAGGTGCGCCTCCACTATTGCTCACCGTCAGCGCCAGGTACTCGCCTTCGCGCTCTGCTGCGATCGAGACCAGGCTCGCGCCGCTGTGCCGTTCGACGCCGTGCCGGACTGCGTTCTCCACGAATGGCTGCAACACCAACGCGGGTACGAGTGCCTGCCCGAGCTGCGGATCCAGGTGCACCTCGGTGGTCAAGCGATCGTCGAAGCGCAGGCGCTCGATCCGCAGATAGTGCTCGGCCCACGCGACTTCCTGCTGCAGCGGAATCCGCGCATCGCCGTCGGTCGAGAGTACGACGCGCAGCAGATCGCCGAGCGCGACCAGCGCCGCCAGCGCCTTCTCCGGGTCTGCGAGCCGGATGAGCGCGGCGATGGTGTTCAGCGAGTTGAACAGGAAATGCGGCTGCAGCCGCCGCGTCAGCGCTTCCAATCGTGCTTCGGCGAGGCGCCGCTCGAGCTCGACGGAGCGAATGCGATTCGTCGCCAGCGCGCGTGCATAGCTGACTGCGTAGCCGGCGCCGGCGATGGCCGCATAGCTGAACACGTTGATGAACGCCTGATCGTAGAGCTCGCCCAGCAGCGATTTGTGCGGGATGCCGAGGACTGTGTAGAACACGAGATCGAGCAGCACGTCGCCGATGCAGAATGCGAGCGCCCAGGCCATGTGAACCGCCAGGCTCCGCCAGCGACGCGCGCGATCCAGCGGCAGTCCCTCGCAGATCGCGATGATGAAGGGCGAGATCGCGCCCCACAGCACCATGGTCCACAGGAACGCGTACAACTCGTCGCGCTGCAGGCCCGGCGCCTGGCGTCCGACCATGACGAGATCGCGCGCGAGCACGAAAAACGCCAGCGCCAGCCAGGCGGCCAAGCACGCAATCCAGACGGATCTCGATTTGAGCAGGGGAGGCATACGGCGGCGCTTTCGCTAACAATAGCACCATGGATACAGGCATCGCAGTAACCAGCGCCGCGTCGGCGCGCCGCGTCGGCTGGCGGTTCGTGCTCGTCTATGCCCTGGCCTATACCGGGACGTGGATCGCGCTGCTGACGCCGGTCGTGATCACGATCTCGCTCAAGATCCGCGAGCTCACGCCGGGCGACGCCGCTGGCAATCATTCGCTGGTCCTGAGCGTCGGCGCGTTCTTCGCGCTGGTGTGCAATCCGCTGTTCGGCCGGCTGAGCGATCGCACGTCGTCGCACTTCGGCATGCGGCGTCCGTGGCTCATCGGCGGCGTGATCGGCGGCGCGGTCGCGCTACTGATCGTCGCGCGCGCGGAGTCCGTCGCGCTGGTGCTGATCGGCTGGTGTCTGGCGCAGATGTCTTTCAACGCGGTGCTGGCCGCGTTGGTCGCCGTGTTGCCGGATCAAGTGCCGGCGGGGCAGCGCGGTACCGTTGCCGGCGTGATCGGCACGTGCATGCCGCTCGGCCAGCTCGCCGGAACCTTCATCGTGGACAGCATTTCCGAATCGCTGCTCGCGAAGTTCATGGTGCCGGCGCTGGTCGGCGCCGCAGCGATTCTGGTGTTCGCATTCGCGCTGACCGATCGTCATTTCGACCGCACGCAGCCGGTGCGCGAGACGGTCAGTTGGTACTGGGTCAATCCACGCCGCTATCCCGACTTTGCCTGGGCGTGGCTCAGCCGCTTCCTGGTGGTGCTCGGCACGGCGTTTCTCACGACGTACCAGCCGTTCTATCTCACGGAGAAGCTCGGCGTGCCGGCCAGCGAAGTGTCGGGCCGGGTCTTCGGTTCGATGCTGGTGCAGGCGAGCCTGGTCGTTGCTCTCAGCCTGATTGGCGGGCGCTTGTCGGACGCGCTGCAGCGGCGCAAGGTCTTCGTGATCGGCGGCGCCATCGCGTACGCGATCGGGCTATGGCTCATCGCGCTCGCCGATTCGTACACGACGTTTCTCGTGGGCATGGCCTGGACCGGAATCGGGCACGGGCTGTATTTCGCGGTGGACCTCGCGCTCGTCACGGAAGTGCTGCCGGACCGCCAGCGCGATGCCGCGAAGGATCTCGGCATTCTCAACGTCACCAACGCGCTGCCGCAGTCGGTCGCACCGCTACTCGGGCCCGCGATTCTGGCGCTGAGCGGCGGCGACTACGCATGGCTGTTTTTCACCGCCGGCGCGATCGCGCTCGTCGGCTCGCTGGCGATCCTGCCCGTACGCCGCGTCAGGTAGTACCACCGTTGTCATGCGGTAAACGAAGCACCTGGCCGTAATTCCAGGTTTCAGGGTTCAATGAATATTGACAACGTTGTCTACGCCGGGCTTCAACGCTACGATTGACCCGGATAAAAACACCATTTCGCATGCGGGTGAACTTCTGATGCGCCAGTCTCGTGCCGGGAAACTGCTGCTGTGTGTCGTGGGTGTCGCGTTGTGGAGCACAGTGTCCGCGGAGCAGGACAACGACATCGAGGCGAAGGTCGCCGCGCTGCTCGCGCGCATGACGCTCGAGCAGAAGGTCGGGCAGATGGTCCAGCCCGACATCCGCAGCGTCACGCCCGACGACGTGCGCAAGTACCGACTGGGCTCGGTGCTGAACGGCGGCGGCGCCTGGCCTGGCGAGAACAAGCACGCGAGCGTCGCGGCTTGGGTGGCGCTCGCTGACAGCTTCTACGACGCATCGATGGACACGGCCGGCGGCGCACCCGCGATTCCGATCATGTGGGGCACGGACGCCGTGCACGGCCACAACAACGTGATCGGCGCGACCTTGTTTCCGCACAACATCGGTCTCGGCGCTGCGCACAATCCTGACCTGATGGAGCGCATCGGAGCAGCGACGGCGCGCGAAGTGGCTGCGACCGGGATCGACTGGACGTTCGCACCGACGGTCGCGGTCGTGCGTGACGATCGCTGGGGGCGCACCTATGAAAGCTACTCCGAAGATCCGGAGATCGTGCGCGCCTACGCGGGTCGCATGGTGCGCGGGCTGCAAGGCGCGCCAGGCACGCGCGAGTTTCTCGACACGTCGCACGTGCTCGCGACGGCGAAGCACTTCATCGGCGACGGCGGCACGACGGACGGCGTCGACCGCGGCGACACGCGTGGCACGGAGGCCGAGCTGCTGCAGCTCCACGGGCAGGGGTACGTCGCCGCGATCGAGGCGGGCGTGCAGACGGTCATGGCGTCGTACAACAGCTGGAACGGGTGGAAGGTGCACGGCCATCAGGCTCTGCTCACCGACCTGCTGAAGCAGCGCATGAAGTTCGACGGCATCGTCGTCAGCGACTGGGACGGCGTCGACGAAGTGCAGGGCTGCTCGAGGGACAAGTGCGCGCAGGCGATCAACGCCGGCATCGACATGATCATGGTGCCGAACGACTGGAAGGGCTTCATCACGAACACGCTGGAGCAAGTGCGTGCCGAAAAGATTCCGCTGGCGCGCATCGATGACGCAGTGACGCGCATCCTGCGCGTGAAATTCCGCGCCGGGCTGTTCGAGAAAGGCCGGCCTTCGTCGCGGCCGCTCGCCAGCAAGCGCGAGCTGATCGGCGCGCCCGAGCATCGCGCAGTGGCACGGCAGGCCGTGCGCGAATCGCTCGTGCTCCTGAAGAACGAGCGCAAGCTCCTGCCGTTGCGGCGCAAGGCCAATGTGCTCGTGGTCGGCGACGGCGCCGACAATATCGGTAAGCAGGCTGGCGGCTGGACGGTGACCTGGCAGGGCACTGGCAATACCAACGAGGATTTCCCGGGCGCGACGTCGATCCTGCAGGGCATCTCACGCGCGGTCGCAGAGGCGGGCGGCAAAGTGAGCTCGAGCGTCGACGGACTGCAGCAGGCGCGGCCCGACGTCGCTGTCGTGGTGTTCGGCGAAAACCCCTATGCCGAATGGTTTGGCGACCTGAAAGCGGTCGACTACCGCGGTGCTGGCGACGCCGAGCTCGCCTTGCTGCAGCAGTTGCGTCAGGCATCCGTGCCGAGCGTGTGCGTATTCCTGACCGGCCGGCCGCTCGCGATCGAGCGGCAGCTGGCGGCCTGCGATGCGTTCGTCGTCGCCTGGCTGCCGGGCAGCGAGGGCGGCGGCGTTGCTGACGTGCTGTTCCGCAAGGCCAATGGCAAGGTGAACTACGACTTCGTGGGCAAGCTGTCGTTCTCCTGGCCGCGCAGCGCGGGGCAGACTGCCGTGAATCGCAACGACCCGGGCTACGATCCGGTGTTCCCGTACGGCTTCGGCCTGCGGTATTGATGCACTGTAGTTCGCGCTGCCGGTTCTGTCCGTATTTGACCGCTAGCCGTCCACGACCCGCCTCGCGCGCGGTCCGCAACGAAGGCAGGATGGGCCTCCAACACCGGAGGTCCCGCAATGAAATCCGCCCTGATCGTCGTCGACGCCCAGCAGTCTTTCCTCAAGCGTCCCTACTGGTCCGAGACCGATGCGCCGCGCTTCATCGAGCGGCTGCAGATGCTCATCGACCGCTGCGTCGCGCAGGGTGTCCCGGTCCTGCAGGTGTTCCACGTCGAGGAGGATGACGGCCCGAAGAACCCGTTTTCGCGGCGCTCGGGCTATGTCAAAACGCTGGACGGGCTGCGGATCGAGCCGACCGAGGTGTTCAGCAAGTCGGTGCATTCGGCGATGTTCGCCAGCACTGCCGACGGTCAGGGCATGGATTACTGGCTGCGCAAGCACGGCATCGGCCGCGTGATCGTGTCCGGGATCCGCACGGAGCAGTGCTGCGAGACCACGACGCGCCACGCGTCCGACCTGGGCTACACCGTGAGCTACGTCATGGATGCGACCCTGACCTTCAAGATGGTGACCGAATCCGGCCGCGTCTATACTCCGCAGGACATCATGGAGCGCACCGAGCTGGTGCTGGCCGGCCGCTTCGCCGAGATCAAGCGCGTGGAGACTCTGCAGTTGTGAGGACGGTGCTGATCGCGATCCAGCCCGAGGTCGTGCTGCTCGACGTGGCCGGCGCGGGTGAGGCGTTTCGCATCGCCGAACGTGAGGTTCCGGGCAGCTACCAGCTGCGCTACGTCAGCACTCAGCCCACTGTGCGTTCGGCAGTGGGCCTGCATCTCGAGCGGCTCGAGCCGCTGCCGGAGCCCGTGCCGGACAACAGCATCATCGTCGTGACCGGCGTGACCACCAAAGCCTTGCGCCTGGACGGCGCGCCGACGACTGCGCTCGTGAACTGGCTGAAGCGCGCCATGGAGAACGAGTCCGTCACGCTGATGTGCGTGTGCGCAGGTGCGCTGCTCGCCGCCAAGGCCGGACTGCTGACCGGGCGCGAGTGCACGACGCATCACCATCACATCGAGGATATCCAGCGGCTCGAGCCGTCGGCGACCGTGCATGCCAACCGGATCTTCGTCGAGGATGGACGCATCTTCACCAGCGCCGGCGTCACGGCGGGCATCGATCTCACGCTGTACATGATCGGCCAGCAGCTGGGCCACCAGGTTGCGCTGGCCGTCGCGCGCGATCTCGTCGTTTACATGCGCCGGTCCGGCGGCGATCCGCAGCTGTCGCCGTGGGTCATGCATCGCAATCACGTGCATCCGGTGCTGCATCGGGTGCAGGACGCTGTCATCAGGAATCCTGCAGCGGAATGGACCGCCCCGCGCCTGGCGGCCGTAGCCTGCATGAGCTCACGCAATCTCGCGAGGCTGTTTGCCGAGCACGCGGGCTGCTCGCCGCTCGACTACGTCCAGCGATTGCGGGTGGCGCTCGCGCGCGAGCTGGTCACGAACAGCGAGCTCGGGATGGAGCGCGTCGCGGAGAAGACGGGCTTCAGTTCGGCCCATCAGCTGCGGCGCGTGTGGCGGCGGTGGGAAACCGCGCCGCCGACGCAGCATCGGGCAACGGTGTCCCGGGGGACTACCTCGCGCCGCGCTGCTCGCGCAGCGCTTGGGTGATATCCTTCGCGCCATGAGCGGGGAAGGAGATGCAGCGGGCGACGTGCTGACCGGCGCGATCATCGCCAGCGCGATCGAAGGCGCAGCGGGCAAGCCAGGCCCCGAAGCGCACGGCAAATGCCTCAATTGCGGCGCGCAGCTCAACGGCGCGTACTGCGCTTCCTGCGGCCAGCGCGTGCACCTGCATCGCAGCCTGATTTCGCTAGGTCACGACATTCTGCAC
>Ga0207428_10005060_pt1 | contig 12389 bp, 7 predicted proteins | sample RhiMethybrSRZTD1_FD_187600 | JGI IMG/M metagenome (GOLD analysis project Ga0207428, IMG submission 187600) | Populus rhizosphere microbial communities from Tennessee, USA - Rhizosphere MetaG P. TD hybrid SRZTD1 (SPAdes) (version 3) | ecosystem: Host-associated > Plants > Roots > Rhizosphere >... | reverse complement strand
CGTCACCGGGCCGTCGATGAGCTTCTGGATCAGCCAGGGGCCGGCCAGGCGCGCCGCGAGGCTCGCCACGAGCAGCGCCACCGAGCCGAGCAGCGCCCAGCGGTGGGGGCGCGCGAACTGGAGCAGCCGCGCGAGCAACCGCCGGTCGTAGATCGAGCCGACCTCGATCTCCTCGTCGTGCTGGTCCTTGGCGGCCGCGCTCACAGGGCCTCGATCTCCTGCTCGAGCTTCTGGCGCTGGTGGAGCTCGGCGTAGAGGCCGCCGCGCGCGATGAGCTCGTCGTGCGTGCCCTCCTCGGCCACGCGGCCCTCGTCGAGCACGACGATGCGGTCGGCCAGCGAGAGCGAGGCCACGCGGTGGCTGACGACGATCGCCGTGCGGTGGCGCAGCGTCTCGCGCAGGCCCTGCAGGATGGCCTGCTCGGTCATGCTGTCGACGGCCGACAGGCAGTCGTCGAGGACCAGGATCGGCGGGTCGGCCGCCAGCGTGCGGGCGATGGCCGTGCGCTGCCGCTGGCCGCCCGAGAGCGTGACGCCGCGCTCGCCGAGGAGCTGGTCGTAGCCCAGCGGGAAGCCCTCGATGTCGGAGTCGACGTGCGCCGTCGCGGCCAGGGCCCGCACCGTGTCGAGGTCGAGGTTGTCGCGCGCGAAGGCGATGTTGTCGCGGATCGACTCGCTGAAGAGGAAGGCGTCCTGCGGCACGACGCCCATCGTCCGGCGCAGCCAGGTGAGCGGCAGCGTCGCGACGTCGCGGCCGTCGACGAGCACGTTGCCGGGCGGCGGCTCGATCTGCCGCGAGATGAGCTGCACGAGCGTGCTCTTGCCGCTGCCCGTGCGGCCGGTGATCCCCAGCGTCGTGCCCGCCGGCACGCGCAGCGAGACGTCCTGGAGCGCGGGCACGCCGTCCCAGCTCCAGCTCAGGTGGCGAACCTCGAGCTCGCCGCGCGTCGCGGCGGGCTCGGACGCGGCGCGCGCGTCGGTCACCGAGGGCTGCAGCGCGAAGACCTCGTCGAGCCGCAAGGCGCCGGCCTTCGCGCGGTGGTACATGCCGAGCATCCAGCCGATGGCGATGAGCGGCCAGAGGGCCCAGTTGATCATCCCGTAGAAGAACAGGAAGTCGCCCAGGCCGAGCCGGCCCTCGATGAGGTGCCAGCCGCCGAGGAGCACGATGGCCAGCATCGCCAGGTCGCGGACGATCGCGATCGTGGCGCTCGTCATGCCGCGGATCGTGGCCAGCTTGACGTTCGACTCGAGGAAGGCCAGGCCCATGCGCCCGAACACCGAGGCCGAGACCGCCTCGGAGACGAAGGCCTTGACGACGCGGATGCCCGAGACGTTCTCCTGTGCCGCGGTCGAGAGGTCGGCGATGCGCTCCTGGCCGACGTGGCTCCAGCGCTGCGTCGGGCCCGCCGCGAACTTGACGATGGCCGCGAGCGCCGCGAACGGCAGCAGCAGCGAGAGCGCGAGCTGCCAGTCGAGCCAGGCCATGGCGGCGAGCGCGCAGGGCAGCACGACGGCCGCCTGCGCCACGTACATGACCGCCGGACCGAGCATCATGCGGACGGCCTCGATGTCGGACACCGAGCGCGACATGACGTCGCCGGTGCGCACGCCGCGCAGGTCGTGCGGCGTCAGGCGCATGAGGTGGTCGAAGAGGTCCTGGCGGAACAGCCGCTCGAACTGCCGCGAGGCGCCCGTGACCCACCAGCGCATGCCGTACTTGAAGGCGCCGCCGGCGAGCGCCGCGGCCACGATCGCGAGGGCCGGGTAGAGCATGCCGCTCCGCCACCAGCCCGGCCCGGGCTCCTGCCCGTTCGCCTTCGACGCGACGAGCGCCGTGACGTCGTTGAACATCGTCCGCATGGCCAGGTTCGACCAGAGCTCGAGCCCGGTCGCCGGCAGGATGCAGAGCAGCCCGAGCAGGAACGGCCGGCGCACCCGCGGCCAGTAGCCGTAGGCGCGCGCGAAGACGCCGCGCCCGACGGGGGCCGGAGCCCGCCGGCCCGTCTCAGCCACAGGACTCCGGATCGGCCGCGCCGGAGGGGCGGACCTTGCGAGCCGCGCGCACCGGCCCCGGGCTCGCGGCCCGCAGCGCGCGCGGTGCGTCGGCCGCGACGTTCTCGAGCCCGCGCGTCAGGCCGCTCTCGTCCTGCTCGAGGATGCGGCGCTTGGCCGCGGGCAGCAGGCCCATGTCGCGCTTGATCGCGAAGCACAGCGAGGGCGGCACGCCGCACACGTGGCAGACCTTGCCCACGCAGTACTCGGTCGTCATCTCCCGGCGCGCCTTCTCGCGCTCGGCCCACAGGAAGTCGCGGCTGGGCCCGATGTCGAGGTGGTCCCAGGGCAGGGCCTCGTCCCGCGCCCGCTCGCGCAGCGCGTAGGCGTCGGGGTCGATGCCGGTCGCCGCGAAGGCGTCGAGCCAGCGCGGCAGCGAGAAGTGCTCGCTCCAGGCGTCGAAGCGCGCGCCGCGGCGGTGCGCCTCGATCAGCGCCGGCGCCAGGCGCCGGTCGCCGCGGCTGAGCACGCCCTCGATGAAGCTCTGGTCGGCGTCGTGGAACTTCAGCTTCACGCGCCGGTTGCGGTTGAGGCGCCGCATCCACTCCTGCTTGGCGCGCACCGTGGCGCGGTCCATCATCCCGTCCCACTGGAAGGGCACGAAGGCCTTGGGCACGAAGGTCGAGACGGTCACGTTGACCTGCGCGGGACCGTGGCCCGTCTCCTTCTGCCGCAGCCTGGACAGCTCGTCGGCGAACTCGACGATGGCCGCGAGGTCCTCCTCGCGCTCGCCGGGGATGCCGATCATGTAGTAGAGCTTGATCTGCGCCCAGCCCTCGCGATACGCGGCCGCCGCGCTGGCGCGCACGTCGTCGTTCTTGATGTCCTTGTTGATGATCGCGCGCAGCCGGTCGGTGGCGACCTCGGGCGCGAAGGTCAGGCCCGACTTGCGCACGCCGTTCGTCAGCGCGGGCAGCTTGGCCAGCTCGCCGGTCACGCGCAGGCTGGGCAGCGAGATCGAGACGCCGCGCGGCGTGAAGCGCTCGGCCATCGCGCGCAGCAGCTCCTCGATCCAGGGGTAGTCGCCCGAGGAGAGAGAGGTCAGCGTGATCGAGTCGTAGCCGGTCGCGACCCAGGTCTCCTCGGCCGCCGCGACGAGCTGCTCGACCGTGCGGTAGCGCATCGGCCGCGTGATCATCCCGGCCTGGCAGAAGCGGCAGCCGCGCGTGCAGCCGCGCATGATCTCGAGCGAGATGCGGTCCTGCACCGAGCGCGCGTGCGGCACGATCGGCCGCGTGGCCATGGGCGTGGACGAGAAGTCGAAGACCGCCGCGCCCTTGACGATGGCGGGCACGTCGGCGAAGCGCGGCGTCAGGCCGCGGAAGGGGCCGTCGCCCGGGTCGAAGGCCGCGGTGTACATCGCGGGCACGTAGGCCCAGGGGAAGGTCGCGGCGATCTCGTGGAGCAGCGCCTCGCGGCCCACGCCCGCGCGGCGCCGGGCGGCCACGAGCTCGAGCAGCGGCACGATCGTCTCCTCGCCGTCGCCCGGCGTGAAGACGTCGACGAACTCGGCCAGCACCTCGGGCGAGTGCGCCCCGTGGCCGCCGGCCAGCACGAGCGGGTGCTCGTCGCGGCGCTCGCGCGCGAGCAGCGGGAGGCCCGCCAGGTCGAGCGTCTCGAGCACGTTGCTGTAGGTCAGCTCGGTCTGGAGCGTGAGGCCCAGGATGTCGAAGCCCGACACCGGCAGGTGGCTCTCGAGCGTGAAGAGCGGCACGCCGTCGAGGCGCATCACGTCGGCCATGTCGGGCCAGGGCGTGTAGCAGCGCTCGGCGCACAGGCCGGGCACGTCGTTCACGATCCGGTACAGGATCTGCAGCCCGTTGTGGCTGCTGCCGACCTCGTAGGTGTCGGGGTAGCAGAGGGCGATGCGCCCGCGCAGGGTCGCGGGATCCTTGCGCACGAGGTTGAACTCGCCGCCCAGGTACTGCGCGGGGTTGGTCACCCGCGGGAGCAGGGCCCGCACGCGCTCGAGCAGGCTGCCGGACGCCTCAGGACTCGTCGCGCGCATGAGCGGTCCACCATAGCACGGGGGCCGGCCCGCACGGCGAGAGCGCGGTGAAGCGGCGCCGCGCGGGATGCACGCGCTCGTTGCCGAGCACGAGCGCGGACGCCAGCGGGCGATGGAAGTCCTCGAACTCCGCTCGCGCGGCGCCGCCGTCGTCGGGCAGGGCCTCGATCGCGGCGAGCAGCTCGGCGCCGAGCTCCTGCGGCGGGCGCTCGTCGGCGGGGAGCTCGCGCGTGCGGCTGCTGCCGGTGTCGATCGCGTAGCGCGCCTCCCAGGGCAGCAGCACGCGCCGCGCCAGGACGCCCGCGACCTCGGGGCACACGAGCGCGTCGCGCTCCCAGTCGAGGGCCACCGCGAAGACGCGCAGGTCGCCGGTGTGCGGCGCGAGGCGCGGCGCGAGCGGCGCGAGCTCGGCCGCGCTGGCCGCGACGAGGAGCGCCGGACGGTCGTCCACGTCGTCGAGGTCCTCGACGAGCTCGGCGCCCAGACGCTGCGCGAGCGCCCAGGCCAGCGGGGCCGCCAGCGGCGAGGCCGGCACGACGACCTCGGTCGGCAGCTCGAGCGTCCCGAGCAGGTCGCACAGGCGCTGGGCCAGGAAGGCCAGCATGTCGAGGCGCAGGTCGAGCACGTCGTAGCGGCCCAGCCACGTGCCGTCCTCGAAGTAGCCACCGGCCACCTTGAGGATCACGCCCGCGTGCTGGATGAAGTGCCACTCGCGCAGGCCCAGGCCCGAGAGCTCCTTCCAGCGGGCGCTGCGCCCGAGCTGGCCGTGCAGCGCGTCGAGCCGCTCGCGCTGGTCGTCCTCGGGCACGAGCTCCTCGGCGTGCTCGAGGCGCAGGCGGCAGGCCTCGCGGTCGCCGGCGTAGAGGGCGGCCTCGGCCAGCGTGAGCAGCACGTCGAGCCGCTCGGTCTCGGAGAGGTCGGGGTTGTCCTCGAGCGGCACGAGCGCCGCGAGGCTGGCCGCGAACTGCCCCGACTGCAGCCGCGCGTAGGCCAGCTCGCGGCGGATCGTGACGTCGGCGGGCTGGGCCGCGAGGGCGCGCTGCAGCAGGGGGGCGGCCACGTCCGGGCGGCCCTGGTCGACCATCCGGTAGCCCAGGGCGTAGAGCGCCTGCGCGTCGGCGGGCCGGGCGGCCACGGCCTCGAAGAGCGCCGCGTCGTCGGACGCGCCGAGCAGCCGGCAGATGCGGCTGGCGGCCTCCAGCGCGCCGGCGTGCACGGGGTCGGCCGTCAGCGACTGGAGCAGGGTGCCGAGGGCCGCGCGGAGCTGCCCGCGGCGGACCTGGTCCACCGAGGCCTCGAAAAGTTGCTGCGCGCTCGCGGTCATCGTTGGCGATTCTAGCCCGGCGGGCCGCTAGGCTGGCGAGCACGGCTCGGCGGATGGGCACGGCATGCGACGCATCGCGGTCATCAACCAGAAGGGCGGGGTGGGCAAGACCACGACCGCCGTCAACCTCGGCGCGGGGCTCGCGCGCATCGGCTGCAAGGTCCTCGTCTGCGACCTCGACCCGCAGTGCAACCTGACGGTGCACCTCGACGTCGACCCGGCGGGCGGCCAGCCCTCGGCCTACGAGCTGTTCCACGGCAAGGCGACCCTCGAGGGCGTCGTGCGCAGCACGAAGACCGGCGGCCTCGAGATGCTGCCCGCGAGCATCGACCTGGCGGGCATCGAGCTCGAGCTGGTCAACACGGTCGGCCGCGAGACGCTGATGCGCGACGCTTTCGCGACCGTGTCCAAGGACCGCTGGGACTTCATCCTCATGGATTGCCCGCCGAGCCTGGGTCTGCTCGCGCTCAACGCGCTCGTGGCGGCGGACGAGGTCTTCGTGCCGATCCAGTCGGAGTTCTTCGCGCTGCAGGGCCTGGGCAAGCTGCTCGAGGTCGTCGACCTCGTGCACCGGCGCCTCAACCCGGGGCTGCGCATCTCGGGCATGGTGAGCTGCCGCCACGACCCGAGCACGAACCTCGGCCGGCAGGTCATGGCCGACATCACCCATCACTTCGGCGACGTGCTGCTCAAGACCGTCGTGCGGCGCAACGTCAAGCTGGCCGAGGCGCCCAGCCACGGCCAGACGATCTTCGAGTACGACGCCGAGTCGCGCGGCGCCCTCGACTACCTGGCGCTCGCGCGCGAGGTGCTCGGCGCGCAGTGGGCCGTGGGTCACGAGCCGGCGCCCGAGGCGGCGGCGCCCGCGCCGCTGCCGGTTGCGCCGCCGCGGGACGAAGTGGCCGCGCCGCCGCAGCCCGCGCGCGAGGCGGCGGCCGTGGCGGCGGCCGTGGCGGCCGCCGCGCCCGAGTCGGTGCCTGCCGCGCCTGCCGCCCCGGCGGCCGCGCCCGAGTCGACGGTCGTCGCGGCGCAGCGCGTCGACCCGGCGCCGGTGGCCACGAACGGCGCGCCGCCCGCGGCCGCGGTTGCGAATGGCGCCGCGCCCGTCAGCGCGGCGCCGAAGCCGGCCGGGCCGCCGGCCGAGCTGACGGCGCAAGCGGCCGCCGAGGCTTGATCGTTTAAGCTGCGGGGATGATCGAAGCGTCGATGCGTGAAACCCTGCCGCGGCGACTGCTCGACCCCGACGGGGGGGCGCTGCTCTTCCTGCTGCGGCTCGTGCTGCTGCCGCTGACGACCCTCGTCTACCTGGCCACCACGGCGCGCAACGCGCTCTACGACGCCGGGCTGCTGCGGGCCAGGTCCGTCGACGCGCCGGTCATCTCGATCGGCAACCTGACCGTCGGCGGCACCGGCAAGACGCCGCTCGTCATCGAGCTGGCCCACCGGGCCGAGCGGGCCGGCCGCCGGGTCGCGATCGTGGCGCGCAACTACGGCGCCACGGCCGACGACGAGGGCCGCACCGACGAGGTCGCCCTGCTCGCGGCGCGCTGCCCGCGGGCGCTCCTCGTCACCGGGCCGGACAAGCTGCGCTCGGCGCGCGAGGCCGCCGCGCAGGGGGCCCAGGTGATCCTGGTCGACGACGGGCTGCAGCACCGCGCCCTGCACCGCGACTTCGAGCTCGTGCTCGTCGACGCGCGTGCGCCCTTCGGCAACGGCATGGTGCTGCCCGGCGGGCCGCTGCGCGAGGCGGCCGCCGGCATCGCGCGGGCCGACGCGGTCGTCCTCACGCACGGCGACGAGCTGAACCAGCCCGAGCGCGACGCGGTCGAGTCGACGGTGCGCTCGTACCGGCGGGCGGTCACGGTCACCTGGGCGCAGCACGAGCCGATCGGCGTGCGCCGCGTCACCGGTGGCCCGCTCGAGGATGCCGCGCTGCTCGCCGGGCGCGACGTCCATCTGTTCTGCGGCCTGGCCTCGCCCGAGGGCTTCCGGCACACGGTCGAGCAGCTCGAGGCCCGCGTCACCGGGATGACCGCCTTCCCCGACCACCACGACTTCGCGCCCTCCGACCTCGCGAAGGTGCGGGCCCAGGCGCGCGCCAGCCTGCTCGTCTGCACCGAGAAGGACGCGCTCAAGGTCGCGCGCATCCCGGGCAACGAGGACGTGCTCTGCCTCGTCATCGAGCTCGTGCTCGACGGCGAGCTGCCGCCGCTGCCGGGCATCGACGCGCCCTGGACGCCGCGCCGCGCGGCGCCGGCCACCGACGCGCACGCCGCGCACGGCGCGGACGACGCGGACGGCGCGGCCGGGCCCCGGCCTGCGGAGCACGGCGGCCACTGAGCGCGCAACGGGCCGTGGCGAAGGCCTGGAACCCGCTGATCGTCGTTGCGCTGCTGATCGCAGCCGCCGGGATGCTGTCGACCTTCGATGGTCCCTTCGATCACGGCTGGCTCGGGCACAACGGTGCGCGCTACAGCCTCATCGCGCGCAACTACCTCACGCATGGGCTGACCTGGCAGGACGGCGCGCCGCGGCTCGACGTCGGCGTGCCGAGCCAGCAGCATCCGGTCGTCTACGCGCACCACCCGCCGGCCGTCGCGATGGTCGTGGCGATGGCCTTCGACCTGGCCGGCGTCAGCGAGAACGCGGCGCGCGCGGTTCCGGCGCTCGCCACGCTGCTCGCGCTGGGGCTGCTCGCGCGGCTGGTGGGGCGGGTGGCCGGCCCGCGCGAGGCCGCGCTCACGGTGCTCGCGGCGGTGGCCCAGCCGATGGTGTCGATCTACGGCGCGCACGTCGATGTGCAGGGCATGCCCGTGCTGTGCGCCAGCCTCGTGGTCATCCTGGCCTACCTGCGCTGGCTGCGGCGCGGCGGCCTCGGTGCGTTGCTGCTGTCGGCGCTGGTCGCCTCGGCCTTCGACTGGTACGGGCTCTATGCGCCGGCGGCCTGCGCCGCGCACCTGTGGTTCACGCAGCCGGCGCGACGCGCCACGGCGGTCGGGCTGCTGCTCTACACCGCGGCGCTCACGGGCCTGTGGGTCGGCTGGTTGCTCGGGCTGGCGGGCGTCACCGCGGCCGACCTCTCGGCGGCCTCGGGTCCCCGCGGTCCGGCTGCGCTGCTCGCGCAGTCGGCCGAGCTGCCGCGCGCGCTCTCCGAGTGGTGGACGGCGACGCGCACGCTCATGCCCGGCTGGCCGCTGCTGCTGGCCGTCGCGCTGGCCGTGCTCGCCGGCAAGCTGGGCCGGCCGACGATCGCCGATCCGCCGCCGGACGAGCCGCGCCGCCTCGGCCCGCGCGGGCTGCTCGGCCTGCTGCTCCTGCCGCCGCTCGTGCACGGGCTGCTCTTTCCGGCCGGCATGCTGCAGCACGGCTACTGGCTCTTCGGCCTGCCCTTCGGGCTGGCCCTCGGCCTCGCGCTCGCGCTGCGGCCGCTGCGCGCGCCGGTCGCGGTCGCCGCGGTCGCGCTGCTGCTGCCCGCGGGCATCGCGGGCGCGCGCCGCCTGCTCGACGAGACCGACCAGATTCCCGTGCTCATGGGGCGGGCGCTGGCCGAGCACACCGCGCCGCCGGACGTCGTGCTCACGAACTACGCGGTCAACCCCTTCGAGCACGACGCGACGGGCGACTCGTGGCTGCTCATGCGGCCCGAGGTGAGCTTCTACTCCGACCGCGTCGTGCGCGGCGGGCTCGAGCAGGCCGCCGATGTCGACGACGCGCTGCGGCGGCGTCCCGACGCGGACTGGTTCCTGCTCGTGCCCTGGCCGCCGCCGTCGCCGGGGCTGGCTGCCGCGGTCGACGCGCTCACCGAGGGCGAGCCGCTGGCGCTCTCCGGCGATCCGCCCGTGACTCTGCATCGCCTGCGGCGCTGAGCGCGGCGTCGGCGCCCGACGCGGGACCGGGCGGGCTCGCAAATGGCCGCGAGCGGCGATATCGTCTGGGGTTTCCCCTCGGCCGGGTGAAGACCTCTCGGCGGCGCGCCTGCCGCCGCCCCCGGCGCGCTCCATCCCAGGTCCGTCCGATGCCCGTCACCTCCCGCACCAAGTCGGCGCCGGCCCAGCCGGCGAACGAGAACAACCCCTACGACGACATGCTGGTCCGCTTCGACCGGGCCGCGGAGCTGCTCGGCCTCGACCCGGGGCAGTGCGAGATCCTCAAGACGCCCGAGCGCGAGCTCAAGGTCGCGATCCCGGTGCGGATGGACGACGGCAGCTTCAAGGTCTTCGACGGCTGGCGCGTGCAGCACAACTCGTCGATGGGGCCCTGCAAGGGCGGCATCCGCTACTCGCCGCAGGTCAACGTGGACGAGGTGCGTGCCCTGGCGGCCTGGATGACCTGGAAGTGTGCGGTGGCCGGCGTGCCCTTCGGCGGCGCCAAGGGCGGCGTGAAGTGCGACCCGCGCTCGATGTCGGTGGGCGAGCTCGAGCGCATGACGCGCCGCTACACCTCCGCGATCATGGACCTGCTCGGCCCCGACCGCGACGTCCCGGCGCCGGACATGAACACGAACGAGCAGGTCATGGCCTGGATCATGGACACCTATTCCATGCACCAGCGCCACACCGTGACGGGCGTGGTCACCGGCAAGCCCTGGGGGCTGGGCGGCTCGATGGGGCGGCCCGCCGCGACCGGCCGCGGCCTGCTCACGATGGTGCGCGAGGCCTGCGCGCAGAAGCGGCTCGACCTGGCGCGCGCGACGGTCGTCGTGCAGGGCAGCGGCAACGTGGGCGGCACGGTCGCGTCGCTGCTGCACGCGATCGGAGTCAAGGTCATCGCGATCTCCGACATCGACGGCGGCCTGGTCAACGGCAAGGGCCTCGACATCCCGGGGGTGCTGCGCCACCAGGAGAAGAAGCGCACGCTCAAGGGCTGCAAGCTCGGCGACCGCATCGACAACGGCGACCTGCTCGAGCTCGAGTGCGACATCCTCATCCCCTCGGCCACCGAGAACCAGATCACGAGCAAGAACGCCGGCAAGCTGAAGACGCGCGTCATCGTCGAGGGCGCCAACGGGCCGACGACCGCGAACGCGGACAAGATCCTCGACGCGGCCGACGTCTTCGTGATCCCCGACATCCTGGCCAACGCGGGCGGCGTGGTCGTGAGCTACTTCGAGTGGGTGCAGGACCGCATGGGCTACTTCTGGGAGGAGGACGACGTGAACCAGCGCCTCGAGGGGCTGATGCGCAAGGCCTTCGCCCAGGTGCTCGCGCGCACCAAGCAGAGCCAGGTCAACATGCGCACCGCGGCCTACATGGAAGGCATCAACCGCGTGGCCTACTTCACGAAGATGCGCGGGCTGTACCCGTGACCGGCTGACCCCGCCGGGCCGCGCGGCGCGCGCCGGCGCGCCCCGCTCCTCGGCCCCTCGCCCCTCGCCCCATGTCCATCCGCAACATCGCCATCATCGCGCACGTCGACCACGGCAAGACCACGCTCGTGGACGCCATGCTCTGGGACAGCAGCGTGTTCCGGCAGGGCACCGAGCGCGTCGACTGCGTGCTCGACAGCAACCCGCTCGAGCGCGAGCGCGGCATCACGGTGCTGGCCAAGAACGTGGCGGTGCAGCGCGGCGAGCACAAGGTCAACATCATCGACACGCCGGGTCACGCCGACTTCGGCGGCGAGGTCGAGCGGGTGCTGCGCATGGCCGACGGCGCGCTGCTGCTCGTCGACGCCTTCGACGGCCCGATGCCGCAGACGCGGCACGTCCTCGCCAAGGCCCTGCAGACCGGCCTGCGCGTGATCGTGGTGATCAACAAGTGCGACCGGCGCGACGCCCGGCCGCACGCCGTGCTCGACGAGGTCTTCGACCTGTTCGTCGAGCTGGGCGCCGACGACCGGCAGCTCGACTTCCCCGTGCTCTACGCCAGCGGGCGCGAGGGCTGGGTGCGCAAGGAGCCGCACGGCCCGGAGACGGACACGGAGCTGCTGTTCGCGACGATCGAGGCGCAGGTGCCGGCCCCGGAGCACGACGTCGCCGCCCCGGTCCGCATGCAGGTCACGAGCCTCGACCACAACGACTTCGTGGGCCGGATCGCCATCGGCCGCGTGCAGCGCGGCGTGCTCAAGGACGGCGCGACGCTCTCCGCCGCGGGCGGCGACCGCGCGCCGCGCAACGGGCGCGTCAGCGGGCTGTTCGTGTTCGACAACCTGGACCGGCGTGCCGTGAAGTCGGTCGAGGCCGGGGACATCTGCGCGGTCCAGGGCTTCCCCGACATCGTGATCGGAGAGACGCTCTGCGACCCGGGCGCGGTCGAGCCGCTGCCCGGCATCTCCATCGACCAGCCCACGATCAGCATGGACTTCCTGGTCAACGACTCGCCGCTCGGCGGCCAGGAGGGCAAGTTCGTCACCGGGCGGCAGCTGGGCGAGCGGCTCGAGCGCGAGCTGCGCAGCAACGTCGCGCTGCGCGTCGAGACGGCCGGCGGCGACAGCGCCTTCCGCGTCAGCGGCCGCGGCGTGCTGCACCTCGGCATCCTGATCGAGACGATGCGCCGCGAGGGCTTCGAGCTGGCGGTCTCGCGGCCGCGCGTGATCGAGAAGCGCGACGAGCACGGTGACCGGCTCGAGCCGATCGAGGAGCTGACGGTCGACGTGCCCATGACCCTGGCCGGCCGCGTGATCGAGGCCGTCTGCGCGCGGCGCGGCGACCTGCTGAACGTCGACACCCGCGGCAACTTCAGCCGCGTGATCTTCGCCATCCCGGCGCGCGGCCTGATCGGCCTGCGCACCAAGGTGCTCAACCTGACCAGCGGCGAGGCCGTGCTGCACCACGTCTTCCGCGCCTACGAGCCCTGGCGCGGCGAGATCCCGCACCGCACGAACGGCGTGATGGTCTCGATGGAGAAGGGCCAGGTCGCGGCCTACGGCCTCGACGGCCTGCAGGACCGCGGCACCTTCTTCGTCAAGCCGCGCGACCCGGTCTACGAGGGCCAGGTCGTGGGCGAGCACTGCAAGCCCAGCGACATCGCCGTCAACGTCTGCCGCGAGAAGAAGATGTCGAACA
>Ga0207428_10005058_pt1 | contig 12390 bp, 10 predicted proteins | sample RhiMethybrSRZTD1_FD_187600 | JGI IMG/M metagenome (GOLD analysis project Ga0207428, IMG submission 187600) | Populus rhizosphere microbial communities from Tennessee, USA - Rhizosphere MetaG P. TD hybrid SRZTD1 (SPAdes) (version 3) | ecosystem: Host-associated > Plants > Roots > Rhizosphere >... | reverse complement strand
GGGGCGGATTGGGCGGGCGCTGCAGCGGCCGATCCTTCGTGGGGATCGGCGGGGTGCAGGGAGCTGGTATCGGCGGTTGTTGCCATGGTGACAATCTAGTCCGCTTCAGGGTCCCGGGGCTGGCGGAAATCGGTCACGTCTAGGCAAGAAACTGCCATTCTGCCGTGCCCGGCGCGGGCCGGGCACAGGACCGCCGCAGGGGGCTGCCGCGCCGATTTTGGAATTTCCCGGGGTAGGCCCTATAGTTTTAGAGGTCCAGTTCGGAGCAACTCGGAGGGACAAAAACGAAAGGCTTCGGCCCTTTATTTTTGCCCTGAATGAGCCGGATTGAGTTCAGGCCCCCATCGTCTAGCGGCCTAGGACACCGCCCTTTCACGGCGGCGGCACGGGTTCGAATCCCGTTGGGGGTACGCAAGGAAGTGGTCAAACCGGACCGAAAAGTCTGGTAGGCTAAAGGCCTTGAAAAATTGCAGTAGCGATACTGTGAACAGCAAGAAACAAGCAAGGCCCTGTAGCGCAGTTGGTTAGCGCGCCGCCCTGTCACGGCGGAGGTCGCGGGTTCAAGTCCCGTCAGGGTCGCTCTGATTGCCAGAAGAAATTCCGGCTGTCATGGTGACATGTCACCTAGGCTCTGTAGCTCAGTTGGTAGAGCGTTCGACTGAAAATCGAAAGGTCACCGGATCGACGCCGGTCGGAGCCACCAGCTAGAACCCCGCAGTTCCTCGTGTTTACACGGGAGCTGCGGGGTTTTTTCGTTGCCCTAAGTGATGGTAGTAGGTAGACTAGTCTACCTACTACCATCACGACGCCAGCGAGGAATGATGACCGAGAAGACGATGACACCGGCAAACGGCCTTCCCAAGCGGCGCGCCCGCGATGCGCTCCTGGAAGCGGCCTCACGGCGCTTCTATGCCGACGGCCTGGCCCGGACGGGAATTGACACGATTACGGCCGAGGCGGGCGTGGCCAAAAAGAGCCTCTACAACAATTTTTCCTCGAAGGCTGACCTGGTGGCGGCGTACCTGGATGCCCGCCACGAGGAGTGGATGGGGCTGTACCGGACGCGGCTGGAGGCGACCGCCGGCGCCCGGGATCGCGTCCTCGCGGTCTTTGATGCCTATGCGGACCATGCCGACCTGGCCTACGAGCACGGCTTTCGGGGCTGCGGCCTGCTCAACGCTGCGGCCGAGCTCCCGGCCGGGGATCCGGGAAGGGCAGCGGTCCGGCGCCACAAGGAAGAGGTTGAGGCGCTGATATCGCAGCATGTGGCCGAACTCCTCCCGCAATCACCTGAGCGGGCACGTTCAATGGCCCGGCACCTGGCGTTCCTGCTTGAGGGCTCGATGGCCCGTGCCGGCCTCGAGGGCAATGACAGCTGCATTCAGGAAGCCCGCGGGATTGCGGCCGCCCTGATCGGCGGATTGTGAAGGGCGCGGGTTTCCAGGGAAGTACGTGGGGTGCGTTGTTTGTACTGGCCGCCTCCGTGCTGTGGGGCACCACGGGCACTGCAGCCACGTTTGCACCCGACGTCAGCCCGCTGGCGATCGGGGCGGTGGCAATGGGCCTGGGCGGCCTGCTGCAGGCAGCGTTGGCGGCCCGTCCAATCATCGCTTTCTCGGCATCCCTGCGCCGTCAGTGGCCCACGGCGGCCCTGGGATCGTTGGCCGTGGCAACGTACCCCCTCGCGTTTTACTCTTCAATGCACCTGGCCGGCGTGGCGGTTGGCACGGTTGTCTCCATAGGTTCAGCTCCTCTCGCCTCCGCCGTCATTGAACGCATCGTAGACAAGAGGCGGTTTACCCGCCGGTGGGCAGCGGGGGCGGCGCTCGGTCTCGTCGGTGCCGTGCTGCTGTGCCTCGCGGAAGCCGGGCAAGCGGATCCGGCATCGGCCGCAGGTTCTGGATGGTCCGCATCCGCTGGCATCGGCCTGGGGCTGGTTGCCGGGCTCACGTATGCGCTGTACTCCTGGGCCGCGCATCGCCTGATCAACACCGGGGTGCCCGCGAGGGCAGTCATGGGAGCCGTCTTCGGCGCAGGCGGGCTGCTCCTCATGCCCGTGCTGGCCGTCACCGGAGCGCCACTCGTCGCTTCCTGGCAGAACTTTGCGGTCGGCACCTATATGGCGCTTGTGCCGATGTTTGCGGGCTACGTTCTGTTCGGCCTGGGCCTGGCCCGAGTCCGCGCCAGCATGGCCACCACCATCTCCCTCGCTGAGACGGTGGTGGCCGCCGTCCTGGCTGTGGTGGTGGTGGGTGAGCGCCTGCCGGCGCTGGCTTGGGTTGGTGCCGCACTTGTTGCAGGCAGCCTCTTCGTTCTGACGCTGCCTGCCCCAAAAAGGCGTTATGCGAGGGCAGCGGACATCCCGCCCGCCGGCGGCCGGCCTGTCCCGGCAACGCGGACCCGGGCCTAGGCAGGCCTCCGCTATTCGTCTCCTGCGCCGCCGGCCAGTTCCGCGCGCTGCGGCGTCCAGCCTTGCCCGTGAAGCCGTTCGAAGCCGTCAAGCAGCAGGTCGAGGGCAAACTCGAACTCAAACTGGTCGTCGCAGCCCTGGCCGGCGACCGAATCGTCGTCGTGCCTGGCGGCTGTGGCGACCTTCAGTATGTTCGGATACCGCACCTCCATCTCGCGGAACATGGCCGCCTGCGTTGCCGGCGCCACGTCGGCCGGACTCTCGCCAGCCGGGTCGTCGAACAGCTCCTGGGTGAACCCCCACATCCGGCTGCCGAGGGCATGCATGACGTGGTGGGTGAGGTCGACGGAGAACCCTCCGGCCAGGAACATGCCGATAAACGAGTCCATGTACCCAAGAACCGCGGGCGTCCTGGTGGTGCGGGATTCGAGCAGGCGCCGGGCCCAGCGGTGCCGCAGAAGGGCCCGCCTCGCCGAGAGGACCCTTTGCCTGACAGCGTGCCTCCAGTCGGCGTCGCGGACCGGCGGGTCGATCTCCGCCACGATCGCGTCCACCATGCCGTCGAGGAGTTCATCCTTGCTGGCGACGTGCTTGTACAGCGCCATCGGGACCACGCCGAGCTCCTGGGCGAGCCTGCGCATACTGAGTGACTCGATGCCCGCCTCATCGGCAAGCCCGACGGCGGCGTCCAGCACCCGGTCCCGGCTCAAGGGGGCGCGGCGCGTAGTTTCCACCTGCTGAGTCATCCGGACCAGCCTCCCTTAGCAGTGTTCCCTTGACAAGTGTACTGCGTACACCTAGTCTCGGGATCCATGAGGTGTACGCCGTACACTCACTGAGCGGAGGTATGAAATGCCAACGGAAACGATCGGTGCCCCGGCGCCCGTGCTGCGCCCACGGGCACAGTGGCCCGCGCCCATTGCCTTGATTTTCCTCAGCCTCATACCGGTGTTCTTCGGGGCGGTTCGCCTGACCGAACTGACGGGCGGTGCCGCAGTAACGCCGCAGAACGCGCGCTTCTTCGACTCGCCCCTCCCTGTGCTGGTCCACATTCCCGCTGCCATCGTCTACAGCCTGCTGGGGGCGTTCCAGTTCGTTCCCTCCCTGCGCCGGGGCGGTCGCGGCAGGCTCAGCTGGCATCGCGTTGCGGGGCGGGTTCTTGTGCCGGCCGGACTGCTCGTGGGACTCTCTGGCCTGTGGATGGCGGTGTTCTACGACCTCCCGGAAGGCGACGGCGACATCCTCCTCGTCCTTCGGCTCATCTTCGGCTCGGGCATGGTGGCGAGCATCTTCCTGGGGCTTCTCGCGATTAGGCGCCGTGACTTCGTCAGGCACAGCGCCTGGATGGCCCGCGGCTACGCCATCGGGATCGCCGCGGGAACGCAGGCCCTGGTGTCCATTCCCTGGATTCTCCTGGTCGGCCCGGCCAGCGAGCTGACCCGGGCGGTGCTCCTGGGGGCAGCATGGGTGATCAACCTTGCCGTGGCCGAGTACTTCATCTACCGGCGTGCGCAGGGTGCCGCGCGCCGGTAGGGCCTGCGGTTTCGGGGAATTTGAGATCTGAATTGCCCATTGACAGGTCCTGAGTAACGCGCGTAACCTCATTCTCACTGCTCAGTAACGCGCGTTACTGGGCTGCCGGATCAGAGTGATGCGGGTCAATGGGGACAGTCGGAGCATTCAATGACGAAGAGCACATCACCCGGTGCAGGGACGGGCGCCGGCGCAGGTGCGCCGGGCCCTGAACGGACTGCAGGAAAGCCCGCCGGCGTGCCGCCGCGAGGGGTCACCATGGCCGATGTTGCCAAGCATGCGCGTGTTTCCCGGACAGCGGTTTCGTTCGTCCTGAGCAACCGTGAGAACGCCAGCATCTCAGCCGAAACCAAGCACCGGATACTGGAAGCCGTCCAGGTGCTGGGCTACCGCCCCAACGCCGGAGCAAGGGCGTTGGCCTCCCAGCGCAGTGACTGGTACGGACTCGTCACTGAGATTGTCACCGCACCCTTCGCCGTCAACATCATCAAGGGCGCGCAGGACCAGGCCTGGCTCGACAAGCGGTTCCTGCTCATCGCCTCAACCGAGCAGGCAGCCGGCCAGTCGGACAGCAAGCATGCCGGCATGGAAGACGCCGCAGTCGAAAAACTCCTGGAACAGCGGGTTGCCGGAATCCTCTATGCCGCCACCTGGCACCGGGCCGTCCACGTCCCTGAGATCGTGCACGAAATCCCCACGGTGCTGATCAACTGTTTCGATGCGGAGGGTGTCCTGCCCTCGATTGTTCCCGACGAGCGCGGCGGCGGACGCCGTGCCACGGAACGGCTGCTGGCCGCGGGGCACACGAAGATCGGCTTCATCAACCTGGATCCGGACATTCCGGCGGCCGTGGGCCGGCTGGAAGGCTACCGGGAAGCGTTGGAACAGGCCGGCGTCGAACTTGACCCCGAACTGATCGTTTCAGGACACGCAACGGCGGACGGCGGCTACGAGGCCGCTTGTGTGCTGCTGGACCGAAAAGGCAAGGAAAGGCGCCCCACAGCACTTTTCTGCGCCAACGACCGGATGGCTATGGGCGCCTATGACGCCATCAAGGAGCGCGGGCTCGCCATCCCCCAAGACATCGCCGTGATCGGCTTCGACAACCAGGAACTCATTGCGGCCTACCTCAGGCCCAAGCTGACCACGGTTGCGTTGCCCTTCGAGGAGATGGGTGCGCTGGGTGTCCAGACACTCGCAAGCCTTACAGCAGGACAGCCGATCACTGCACATCGGCAAATGGTCGACTGTCCGCTGCTAGAACGCTATTCAGTCTGACGGCAAATCAACTACTGAACAGCAACCCCAACCACACCTTCACCTTCGACAGCGAAGACGAGGAAAGAGATATCCATCATGACACAAGCACGATTCCTGAGGTCTGCCCGCATTGCGGCGGCCGGCCTGGCAATGGGAGCCCTGGTGCTCACCGGCTGCTCCGCCAACGCGGGCAACACGGGCTCCGCCAAAGCTGACGCCTCGGCCCAAAGTGCCCTCCTGACCATTCCCCGCGAGGACATGGGCACGTTCGTCCGGAACTTCAACCCGTTCGCCCCCACTGTGACGCCCATGACCCAGCAGGCCATTTACGAATCCCTGCTGGTCTACAACCCGGCCAACGGAAACACCACGCCGTGGCTGGCCAGCGAATGGAAGGCGGCCCAAGACGGCAAGTCCATCACCTTCACCCTCCGCGACGGCGTGAAATGGTCCGACGGCCAGCCCCTGGTCCCCGCCGACGTTGTCACTACGTTCGCCCTGCAGAAGAAGATCAAGGGCGGCTACGAGTATTTGGACACGGTCACGGCCGAAGGCACCAACCAGGTCAAGTTCAGCTTCAAGACCGCCTGGTCCCCGGCACTGTTTGACCTCGGCCAGCTGAGCATCCTGCCGGACCACGTCTGGTCCAAGATCGCGGACCCCGAGAAGGACCCGAACGAAAAGCCCGTGGGCACCGGCCCGTACACCGAAGTGGACACCTTCCAGGCCCAGTCGTTCGTGCTGAAGAAGAACCCCAACTACTGGCAGCCGGAGAAGCAGAAGATCGCCGGCATCAAGATGCTCGCCTTCGCCGGAAACGACGGCGCCAACCTCGCCGCCGCGAACGGTGACGTGGACTGGGCTCCGCAGTACATGCCCAACATCGAGAAGACCTTCATTTCCAAGGACCCGGACCACCGCAAGTACTGGTTCCCGCCCACGGGTTCCATGATCAACTGGCAGCTCAACACCACCAAGGCGCCGTTCAATGACACGGACGTCCGCAAGGCCCTCTCCATGGCCGTGGACCGTGAGCAGGTCACCAAGATCGGCATGAGCGGCTACACCAAGCCGGCGGACTGCACGGGGCTGTCCGGGAACTACGAAAAGTGGAAGAACAAGCAAGTCCAGGACAACTGTGAATGGACCAGGCTGAACGTCGACGAAGCCAACAAGCTCCTGGACAAGGCCGGCTACCCCAAGGGCGCGGACGGCAAGCGAACGCTGAAGGACGGCAAGCCCTTCGAGTTCAAGATCTCCGTGGGCGCGGCCTCCTCCGACTGGCTCTCCGTGGCCAACGTGATCGCGCAGAACCTGGCCGAGGTGGGCGTCACGGCCAAGGTTGATTCCCCGGACTGGGCCGCCGTGGTGGCAGGCTACGAGACCGGTGACTTCGATTCCGGCATTGTGTGGAGCGCCAACGACCCCAGCCCGTACAAGTACTTCGCGGGCATGATGGGCACCGCCACGGTCAAACCGGTGGGCAAGAAGGCGTTTGAGAACTACCACCGCTTCGGCGATCCCAAGGCCGACGCCCTGCTGACCGAGTTCGCGGCCGCCGCCGACGAGGGCAAGCAGCACGACATCGCGGACAGGCTCCAGGAGGAGTACAGCGCCGCGGCCCCCGCCATCCCGCTGTTCGCAGGCCCGGAGTGGGGCGCCTACAACAACACCCGCTTCACCGGCTGGCCCACGGAAGAAAACCCGTACGCCACCCTGTCCGTTCGGGCGCCCACTACCGTGCTGGTCCTGACCTCGCTGGAACCGGCCAAGTAAGCGCCTGAGCCCAAGACCTACACCAGCGGGCCCGCGCCTCTTCCAATGGGGCACGGGCCCGCTACCCAAACTTCCGCAATTTCCCGAACGGAGGGAAACCGTGCGCTTTATCCTGCGCCGCCTGGGTTTCTACCTGATCGCCTTCTGGGTGTCCATCACTTTGAATTTCCTGCTCCCGCGCTTCATGCCGGGGGACCCCGTATCCCGCATGTTCGCCCGTACCCAGGACCGCATGCAGCCCGAACAGATCGAAGCGCTGCGCAAGCTGCTTGGCGTCGACAGCCGGCCCATCTGGGAGCAGTACGCCGACTACCTGCACAACATGGCCACCGGGCAGATGGGCGTCTCCATCTCAAGGTTCCCCACCCCGGTCACCGAAGTGATCGCCTCGCAGGTGGGCTGGACGCTCCTGCTGGGCGGGACCGCGCTGGTGATCGCCGCCGTCGTGGGCAACCTGCTCGGCATCCTGGCCGCCTGGCGGCGCGGCGGCGCCATCGACTCGGCACTGCCTCCCTTCCTGATTTTCATCGGGTCATTCCCGTACTTCTGGCTCGCGATGGGCGCCCTGTACCTGTTCGGCGTCACGCTGGGCTGGTTCCCCATCCGCCACGCGTTCAGCGACACCATCGAGCCCAGCTTCAGCTGGGATTTCATGTCCGACGTCGGCATGCACCTGGTGCTGCCGGCCCTCACCATCGTGCTGGTATCGTTGGGCGGCTGGATGCTCGGCATGCGCAACACCATGATCGCCACCAACGCCGAGGACTACATCACCATGGCCGAAGCCAAGGGCCTGCGCCCCGGCCGGATCATGTTCCGCTACGCCGCCCGCAACGCGATGCTGCCGTCGGTGACCAGCTTCGGCATGAGCCTGGGGTTCGTGGTGGGCGGCGCGCTGCTGACAGAGGTGGTGTTCGCCTACCCGGGCGTGGGCTACCAGCTCCTCAACGCCGTGCAGGGCCTCGACTACCCGCTCATGCAGGGGCTCTTCCTGACCATCACCGCCGCCGTGCTGCTGGCCAACTTCCTCGTGGACATCCTCTACGTCCGCCTCGACCCGCGCGTTCGCGCCAGCTAGGAAGGACGGACCATGACCTCGTCCATCGCAACCACCGCCTCCACCGTGCCGGGGGAGACCCCCGCCGGCGGCGGCCTTTCGGGCACCGTTGCCGGAAACGCTGCTGGAACGCCCGACGGCGGCACCGGACTCCCGCCCGGAGCCTCCGTCCGCAGGCCCAGCCGCAGCCTGCTGCACGGCCTGCTGACAAACAAGAAGGCCATGACGGGCGCGGCCATCCTGTTCGTGTTCATCGCGCTGGCACTCCTGGCCCCCGTCCTGTACCCGGACAACCCCTCCAAGATCACCGGCATGGCGTCCCAGGAGCCCGACGCCGAGTTCTGGCTGGGCACCACCGCCAAGGGCCAGGACGTCCTGGCACTCACCATCCACGGCGCCCGAAGCTCCCTGCTGGTGGGCCTGACCGTCGGCTTCGCCTCCACGTTCATCGGCATCCTGGTGGGCCTGGCCTCGGCCTACTTCGGCAAGTTCATCGACGAGGCCCTGTCCCTCGCCACCAACGTGTTCCTGCTCCTGCCGGGGCTGCCGCTCCTCGTGATCCTGGCCGCGTTCCTGCCGCCGGGACTTGGCACGGTGATCCTGGTCCTGGTGGTCACGGGCTGGGCGGGCTCCGCCCGGGTACTGCGCTCGCAGGCACTCTCCATCCGCTCCAAGGATTTTGTGGCAGCGGCCGTGGTCACCGGTGAACGGCCGCTGCGGATCATGTTCCGCGAAATCCTGCCCAACATGGCCTCCATCGTGATGGGCACGCTTCTGGCCTGCATCATCTACGGCATCGGCGCCCAGGCGGGCCTCGAATTCCTGGGCCTCGGTGACGTCAGCACGGTCTCCTGGGGCAACAACCTCTACTGGGCCGGCAACGAGGGTGCGCTGCTCACCGGCAGCTGGTGGGTGTTCGTGCCCTCCGGCCTGTGCATCGCGCTGGTGGCCTTCTCGCTGTCCCTGATCAACTACGCGGTGGACGAGGTCACCAACCCGCGCCTGCGGAAAATCAAGAAGGCCAGGGCCGCCCTCAAGAAGCCCACCACCAAGCCCGCCGCCACCGGAAAGCGAGCCTCGGCATGACAGTCTCCCAGACCTCCTTCGGTTCCCACCAACCCGTCCTGGAAATCACGGACCTCACCGTGAAGTACCGCGGCGACACCCGCTCCACCACCGCCGTCGACCGCGTTTCCTTCAGCATCGGCACCGGGGAAATCTTCGGCCTGGCCGGCGAATCCGGCTGCGGCAAATCCACCATCGCGAACGCCGTTATGCGGCTGCTCCGCGACCCGGCGGAGATCGCCGGCGGCAGCATCCGTTTCGGCGGCAGGGACGTCCTGGCCATGGGGCCCGAAGAGCTGCGCCGCTTCCGCTGGCAGGACGTGGCCATGGTGTTCCAGTCGGCCATGAACTCGCTGAACCCGGTGATGACCATTGGCGACCAGATCGTGGACATCTACACCACGCACGCGGGCTACACGCGGAAGGAGTCGCTGCGGCGGGCAGCCGAACTGCTGGAACTCGTCCGGATCGACCCCGCCCGGCTGAGGTCCTACCCGCACCAGCTCTCGGGTGGAATGCGGCAGCGCGCGGTGATCGCGATGGCCGTTGCGTTGAAGCCCTCGCTGCTGATCCTGGACGAGCCGACCACCGCACTGGACGTCGTGGTGCAGCAGGAAATCATGGCCCAGATCAAGGAGCTGCAGCACCAGCTGGGCTTCTCGGTCCTCTTCATCACCCACGACATGTCCCTCATGGTGGAGCTCTCGCACCGGATGGCCGTGATGTATGGCGGACGCATCGTGGAAACGGCCAAAGCCAGGGACATCCACGCTGCCCCGCTGCACCCCTACACCCAGGCGCTGATGGGTGCTTTCCCGCCGCTCACCGGCCCCCGGGTTCCCCTGACGGGCCTGGCCGACGGCGTGAGGTTCAGCAACATCGCCGACCTTCAGGAAGCCTCGCCGGGACACTTCGTTTCTCCCCTTCCCGTACTCCAAGGAGCACAGTGATGAGCACCCGCGTTTCAGCCGCACCAGTGAAGGAAACAGCGGCCGGCGTCCCCGCGCCCGGGGCTCCTGCCGCCCTCGAGGTGAGAGGCCTGGTGAAGGACTTCTCCAGCGGCGGGCTGTTCTCCCGTGCGTCGGTCCGTGCCCTGGGCGGCGTGGACCTCGCCATCAGGAAAGGCGAGATCGTGGCCCTTGTGGGGGAGTCCGGTTCAGGCAAGAGCACCCTGGCGCGCTGTATCGCGCGGCTTGAGAAGCCCACGGCGGGCCAGATCCTGCTTAATGGCACGGATGTGCTAAAACGGGACCGCTTCCAGGCATCGAGGGAATACCGTTCGCAGCTGCAGATGGTGTTCCAGGATCCCTTCGGCTCGCTTAACCCCGTCCATCGGATCGAGCATTTCCTTACCCGCCCGCTGACCCTGCACGGCAAGGCCGGCACACCGGACCAGCTGCGGACCCGCCTGGACGGGCTGATGACGACGGTGGGCCTCACCCCGGACATGCTCAACTCCTACCCGCACGAACTCTCCGGCGGGCAGCGCCAGCGCGTGGCGATCGCCCGGGCGCTCGCCGTTGAACCGGACGTGATCCTCGCGGATGAACCCACATCCATGCTGGACGTGTCGGTGCGGATCGGCATCCTGAACCTGATGCGCCAGCTGCGGGACGAGAAGGGCATCTCGATGCTCTACATCACGCACGACCTGGCGTCCGCGCGCTACCTCGCGGACCGGATCGCCGTGATGTTCGCGGGCGAGCTGGTTGAGGAAGGCGAATCCCTGGACCTGCTGGCCAACCCGGCCCACCCCTACACCCGGCTGCTGGTCTCGGCCGTGCCGGACCCGGCCCGCACCGGATCCTACGACCCGCGCGAGCGGGCGGCGCTGCGGGCAGCGGTGATGGAGTCGGCGTCGTGCGTGTTCGAGGGCGATGCGGAGCAGCGCTGTTCCGCCACCGAACCCGTCCGGCACCGCGTGGGCGATCCCGCCAACGGGCACTGGGTGCGCTGCCACCTGTACCGGCCGCCGGCCACGGCGGCGAGCCACGCCCTGTCGGCCGAGCCCCTCGAACCCGGGCCGCTCGAGCCCGGGCCCCTCGAACCCGAGCCCCTGGACACGTCGCCAACCGACGGATCCCGCACAGAAGACAAAGCTTCCGCATGACCGAACTGACCCACCCCCTGGCCACCGTGCCGCAGGATGAACTCGTGGCACGGGCCGAGGCCGACCCGCACCGGCCGCGCTTCCACTTCGTCTCGCCCGCCGGCTGGCTGAACGACCCCAACGGCGTGAGCCAGTGGAACGGGACCTACCACCTCTTCTACCAGTACAATCCGCAGGGCGCCTTCCACCACCGCATCCTGTGGGGCCATGCCACCAGCACGGACCTGGTCAACTGGACCGACCGGCCCGTGGCGCTGGAACCGTCCGACGGACCGGACGCCGACGGCTGCTGGTCAGGCGTGCTGGTGAACGACGGCGGCACGCCCACCCTGGTCTACTCCGGCCGGCACGGAGAGCGCGAACTGCCCTGCGTGGCGGCCGGCTCGCCTGATCTCCTGGCCTGGACCAAGGCACCGGAGAACCCGGTGATTCCGGCGCCGCCGGCCGGTGTGGACATCACCGCCTACCGCGACCACTGCGTCTGGCGTGAGGGCCCGGTCTGGCGGCAGCTCGTGGGATCCGGCATCCGCGGGCGGGGCGGCACCGCCTTCCTGTACGAGTCCGCCGACCTCCGCCGCTGGGACTACATCGGCCCGCTGTTCATCGGCGATGCCTCCTCCGGCGATCCGGCTGCCCCGGACTGGCAGGGCACCATGTGGGAATGCGTCGACCTGTTCCGCGCGGGTGACCGGACGCCGGGTGAAGAGGCGCTGGGTGACGGGACGCGCGGCGGCGGTGCGGGCTCCGGGACGCTTGGCGACGGCGGTGCGGGCACTGACGTGCTCGTCTTCTCGGCGTGGCACGACGGCGACACCCGCCACCCGCTCTACTGGACGGGCCGCTACGCCGGAGATTCGTTCACGCCCCGGGAACTGCACCGGCTGGACTACGGCGGCCGCTACTTCTACGCCCCGCAGTCCTTCGCGGACGAATCCGGCCGCCGCGTCATGTTCGGCTGGCTGCAGGAGGGGCGGGCGGAAGTTGCCACGGTGGAGGCCGGCTGGTCCGGCGTCATGAGCCTGCCGCGGCTGGCCGCCATAAACGCGGACGGGGAGCTGGCCTTCGCGCCTGTGCCGGAGCTGGAGTCGCTGCGACGCGACCCTGTCCGGCTCGGTTCCCGGACCCTTGGCGCGGGCGAGGTCCTTGCCGGGGTGTCCGGAAACCAGCTGGACCTGGAAC
>Ga0207428_10005054_pt1 | contig 12391 bp, 7 predicted proteins | sample RhiMethybrSRZTD1_FD_187600 | JGI IMG/M metagenome (GOLD analysis project Ga0207428, IMG submission 187600) | Populus rhizosphere microbial communities from Tennessee, USA - Rhizosphere MetaG P. TD hybrid SRZTD1 (SPAdes) (version 3) | ecosystem: Host-associated > Plants > Roots > Rhizosphere >... | reverse complement strand
CGCGGTCGTGAATGCCGGCGCGATCGGCGTCGTCTCGACGGCCCTCCCGCGGTACCTCTCGCCCGATCCGCCGGGTGCGCCGCCGACGCCGCGCGATCAGTGGGACATCCTGCAGTGGAGCAGCATTCCGTACGACGCGGCGCGCAAGGGGTTTGGATTCAAGGCGACGCCGCGTGCCGCTGCGGGGCTCCGAAAAGCGATCGGATCCGATCACGTCTCTGTCCGCGTAAAGATCAGCAGCACGTTCTCGGCGAAACCCGTCCGGACGCTCGTCGCCGAGATTCCCGGCGCCGTCGCACCGGCCGAGCGCGTGGTCCTCGCGGCGCACGTGCAGGAACCGGGCGCCAACGACAACGCCAGCGGCGTCGCAACGCTTGCGGAGCTCGCGATCGCGCTCCAGTCCGGCATCCGTGCCGGCAAGATTCCTCCGCCGGCGCGGACGCTGACGTTTCTCTTTCTCAATGAGATCAGCGGAAGCCGCCGCTGGCTGCAGGACCACGCGGCCGATGTCAAAGGCGTGCGCTACATGATCTCGATGGATATGACCGGCGAGGACGTCACCAAGACCGGCGGGACGTTTCTGGTCGAGCGCTGGCCCGATCCCGGCGCGGTCTGGGATCGCCCGTGGGATCCGCATTCCGAGTGGGGCCGCGGCAATGTCCGCGCCGATCAGCTCAAAGGCGATCTCATCAACGACACGCACCTCGCCGTCTGCGAGCGGATGGCGCGGAAGAGCGGTTGGGTCGTGAAGTCGAATCCGTACGAGGGCGGCAGCGATCACACCGTGTTCGGAAGCGCCGGGATCCCGGCGATCCTCGACTGGCATTTCACGGATCGCCACTACCACACCAATTTCGATACCCCCGACAAGACCAGCCCGGCCGAGATGCGGAATGTGGGCGTGTGCGCCGCGTCGACGGCGTGGCTCTTCGCCTCGTCGGACGCGTCGATGTCCATTGCGGTCGCGGAGCTCGTCGCCAACGCGGGCAAGGCGCGCGTCGCCCTCGAAGAGCGTGAGGGCGCGAAGATCGCGGCGGCCGACAAAGACGCCGCAGCCGCGAAGACTCGCGAAGGCCAGATCGTCTCTGCCTGGCGCAAGTGGTACGCGGAAGCTGTGCGGAGTGTGTCACGACTGGTCGTCGGATCCCCGCCGGCGGATTTCACGGCGCGTCTCGACGCGCTCGCGGCGGAGTTCGAACGCGCACGTAGCGCGGATTGGTTCCCAAATCCGCGAAACACCGTTCGCATCATCCCGGCATCGTTCCAGACAACACCGGGCCGTGACACCCAGCTGTTTGTGTGTGGGACCGACATGTCGGTACCGGCCATCCAAGTCAGAGCTGAGACCGTCGCGCTGGCCGGCGATAGCCAGGGGTTCACGGCCTGTCCCGGCCCTCACGGTCCGTCGCATCGGGAACTGCGCGAAGGCGACGTCCTGCGGGCGGCGTTGCGCGGTCCCGATGCTGAGCTGCGGCGGCTTGCTGCGCAAGCCATTGGCCGCAACGGGTCGACCGCGGCCTTCCATTTCACAGTGGCAGTTTCGGGCGCGGAAGCCGGGACACCCATCCTGACCGGGCCAGTGTCGGAACTACTGAACGATCGCGACGCGGGGGTGCGTCGCGAAGCCGCCAACGCGATTGCGGACGTGTTGTCCGGGACCGCGCACGAACTCCGGCCGCCGCCGGATCGGGTCGCGCCCGAAGAGATCGCGAGAGGCCGACAACTGCTCGAAACACGATTAAAGACCGAGCGGGACGACGAGGTTGCCGCCACAATCCTCGAGACAATCGGACGACTGAAGTACGCCGACGACTCGACCCGCGATGACGTGGAGGCGTGGCTCGCCACGAACGCGTCGGGTTCGTCGGCTCGTGTTCTGGGAGCCGTGAAGGGCCTCGAGGCGCTGATACGCGGCAATCCGAAGCGCGCGGTTAGCGAGTCAACTCGCGAAAAACTCCGCCAGATCGTCGCCTCCGGTTCCACCGCCCCGGCGCCCGTGGTCGACAGCCGGAGAACGGGCGAGCCCGTGAGCGTCGAGAACCAGGCGCGGGCACGACGGCTCGCGATGCTGGCTCTTCAGCAGGCCCGTGACGACGACATCGAGACGGTGCGGCACGCGGCAATCGACGCCGACTGGCAGGTGCGACGACAGGCCGCACTCCGGCTCGATCTGTCGCGCGATGAATTCAAGCCCATCATCGAGCCGTTGTTCGCCGATCCGGTCTTTCAAGTTCGTTACGAAACGCTCGGCGCGATCGCGCGGTACGCCACCCGCACGAAAGATTGCTCGTTGTTCCCGGAGATCTTCGACGATCCCGAGATCACGGTCGTCCTCCGCGCGATCGACACGGTGCCGGCCGCGTGCGCCGGCCACGAGGACACGGTCAGACGACTCGTGACCTGGTCCGAAGACCTGAGGTCCGCGGTGGGGCTGCAATGGCACAAGCCGGCGCATGCGCTCGAAGCGCTCGCGCGCTTGCGCCCGGACGCCGCCGCGCCGCTACTCGAGTCGGCAGTCGACCATCAGATCTGGCAGGTCCGTGCGCGCGCCGCCGCCGCGACGGTCGCGCTGAAAAACGAGGAGGCCGCGAGAAAGCTGGCCGAGGATGCGGAGCCGAATGTCCGCACGGCGGCCCTCGAAGCTCTCACGGCCCTCAAGAGCCGGTTCGTGTTTCAGGCCGCGATTCATGCACTCGACAGCCGCGACCATCAGCTCATTCGAAGCGCCGCATTGGCACTCAGGGGTGCGCCGGAGGCCGAGCGAGTTGACGCCGTGAACGCGCTGCTCGCGGCCCTGCGGCGCTTGACGGAGGTGGCAGCCGATACCTCGCGCGACCCGCGGGTGGCGATCCTCGAGCGGCTGAGTGAGCTCCTGCCGGCCGACCGAACGAGCGATCTCGCGCCGTTCCGGGAGGACTTCGACGGCAAGGTGCGCGCGACTGCCGACTCGGCGCTCAACAAGATCGTGGGCACAGCGTTGCCTCCGGCCCTGGCGGTTAAACGACGCTATCCCTTCCAGCCCGCTGTGAACGAGCTGGCGAACCTGCCGGGTACAGCCGCGATCACGATGGAAAGCGGTGGAGTGATTCAGCTGGAGCTGCTTCGCGATCAGGCGCCGGTGACGATTGCCCGATTCGCCGAGCTCGCCAGAGCCGGCTACTACAACAACCTGACGTTCCATCGCGTCGTGCCGAACTTCGTGATCCAGGGCGGCAGCCCCGGCGCGAATGAGTACGTGGGCGCCGCGCGCTACATGCGCGACGAAGCGGGCACGGAGCCGCACACGCGCGGCGCCGTGGGCATCTCGACCCGCGGCCGCGACACCGGCGACGCGCAGATCTTCATCGACCTCGTCGACAATCCCCGCCTCGATCACGAATACACCGTCTTCGCCCGCGTCGTCTCCGGCCTCGACGTCGTTGATCGAGTGCTCGAAGGCGCGCGGATGCTGTCGGTGACGGTGAAGTGACCCTGCAGTAGCGCGGATTGGTTTCTAAATCCGCGCCCCCTGACACGCGTCCCAATCGATCGTCCATCCAAACGGATAGTCTGTGGCGTTCTCGACCAGACCCGCTCGGACAGGATTGTCGAGAATGTAGGAGATGACCGCAGGGGTCGCCTCATCGCTCCGCAGGACTCGCTCGTAGTACCCCTCTTGCCACAGTTCGAGAAGCGTAAGACGCCGGTATTCGATCGCAGTTCGACGGCGTAGAAGGATCCGGCGTGCAGAATCTGCTGCACCAGGAGTTGAACAACATCGCCCTCAATGAACACTCGCCGTCGACCCGACGTGCAGCAAGTCACGAAATAACGGTAGGCGCCGCGATAGTCGAATGTCGGAAGACGTGGCGGGCGGCGATGCGGCATCGTGCCGATCAGTGCGACGACCGTGCCAGATCAGGCCGAAGTCGGCCGGACGTAGTCAATAATCGTGGGGTCATGGACGTGACGAGCGAGCACGTGCCGACGCGCCACGGTCAGGCGGATTTGGAAACCAATCCGCCCTACGTACATCTGCTTGCCATCATCCTCATTGCCTTCACAGTCGCGTGCACGACTGCATCGCAGCCGCCGAAAGAAGCATCCTGGCTCGGCAAGCCCACGGCCGTCGCGACCGGAGTCGAGTTCTTCCAATCGACCGATGAGACGCTCGTCGAAGCCAACGGTCCGATCGCGATCTTCCTGCTGAAGCTCGATCCGGCGCGCGTGCGGCTCGATAGCGCGCTCTCGAACGACGAAGTCGTCGATGCCGAGCGCGTGGACGCCATTGCCGAACGCAACAAGGCCGTTGCCGCGGTGAACGGTGGATTCTTCAACGTGAAGAATGGCGAGCCCATCGGACTGCTGAAAGTGCGCGGCGAGCTCGTCAGTGACACGTCGCTCAGCCGCGGCGCCGTTGCGATTCGATCGCCGCCGGCGGGCAAGACCGAGCTGGCATTCGACCAGATCTCGGCGAAGGTGACGTTGACGTTCAAAGCCGGCGGAAAAACCTGGACGGTGCCGATCGACGGCGTGGACACGACGCGCGAGCGTGGCAAACTGATGCTCTACACGCCGGCCTATCACCGCGACACCGATACCGCGGGCAACGGGACCGACTGGGTCATCCGCGGGGGCAAGACGCTCGAAGTGACGGACGTCAGATACAACGTCAGCCGCGCGCCGATCCCGCGCGACGGGGCGGTGCTGTCGTACGGCGGCCTCGAGCTGCCGGAGCCGCTCGTCGCGCTCGATGTCGGTACCGTGGTGTCATTCGAGACAACCTGGACGACGGTGAACGGCCTCGCTCCCGCGCGTCTCGAGGAGGCCGATCACGTCGTGAACGGCGCGGGTCTGCTGCGCCTGAATGGGGCGACGCCGTCGAACTGGCAGACGAGCGAGCGCCTCGTGCCCGACACCTTCATCAACGCGCGGCACCCGCGCACGATCATCGGCGTCGATCGGCACGGTGCCATCTGGCTGGTCGCGATCGACGGGCGCCAGCCCGACTACAGCATCGGCATGACGCTCACCGATCTCGTGCGGCTCTGCGATCGCCTCGACCTGCGCGATGCGCTCAACCTCGACGGCGGCGGCTCGACGACGATGGTCGTGCAGGGGAAGATCGTCAACCGGCCGTCCGATGCCGCGGCCCACGGCCCGTGAGCGATGCGATTCTGGTGAAACTCAGATAAGCCTGAAAGCCTGAAAGCTCGAAAGCCGGAAAGCCTCGCCAAATGCATTGAAATCAGATACATTTGCTTTCAACGCATCAACAGAGGCCGACATGCCCGAGCCGCCCGTCGATCCGCGCACGTTTCTTCCGCTCACGCCGCTGGCGTTCCAGGTTCTGCTGGCGCTGGCCGATAGCGAGCGTCATGGCTACGGAATCATTCGCGAAGTCGACGAACGCACCGACGGGTTGATTCGTCTCCGCACGGGCACGCTGTACACGCTGCTCCAACGGTTGCTCGACGAAGAACTGATTGAAGAATCCGACCGCCGGCCGAGCCGCGATCAGGACGACGAACGGCGGCGGTACTACCGGTTGACAGAGCTTGGACGCGGGGTGCTCGGCGCTGAAGCGCGGCGGCTCGAATCGCTGATCGGCGAGGCACGCCGCAAGCACGTGCTCGGAAGATCGAGTAAAGCGTGACCATCGCCTCATGGCTCGAGCGTGGCTTCCGATGGATCCATCGGCTGGCTCCACGCACGGCATGCGCGCCGGGCGACGATGACGCGCTCGCGACATTCATGGAGGGATGCCGCGCCGCACACGCGCATCACGGCACGCCCGGATTGTGGCGTCACGCCCTGGCGGAGTACTGGGATCTCACGCGCTGTGTAATCCGGCTTCGCCTTGGCCGTGATCCGGGGCGAATTCAGACGCGAACGGCCGATCGGCGTGCATCTCGACACGCCAGGCGAGGAGGGTCACGCATGGTCGACGATCTCAAACACGCGCTCAAACGCCTGCGCGCGCGAACCTCCACCACGCTGATCGCCGTCACGACGCTTTCGCTGGCCATCGGGATCAGCGTGGCGATGTTCACGGTCGTGGATGCGCTGATTCTTCATCCCGCCCCGTTCAAGAATCCCGAGACGTTCGTGTGGCTCACCGTCCGCGCCGGAAGCGAGAGTCGATCCGTCAACCACTCGATTTCGCTTCTCAAAGCCCTGCAGGCGAGTCCCGCATTTGCGTCGGTCTACGCGGCGACTCAGGAGCCCGCGATATTCGGGCAGGGTGAAGCCGCGGAAACCGTGGCCGGCGCCCGCATCACTCCCGGTGTGTTCGAGGATCTCGGGGTGCAGCCTCTTCTCGGCCGGACGTTTCTTGCCGGTGAGGAGCGCGCGTCGGCCGACGATGTCGTGCTGGTCTCGGAGGCGCTTTGGCGGTCTCGATTCGGTGCGGATCCATCGATCGTCGGCCGACGCATTGACATCTCAGGCGGCCGGGCGATCGTCGTCGGCGTGCTGCCCGACGCGTTCCGGTTTCCGTTTTTCCAGACGCGTGTGTGGCGCCCGCTGAATCTCGATCAGACACCTCCGCGGCGAACGGGCTTCGCGTACGCGAGGCTGAGGAAGGACCTCCCGCGCGCCGAAGCCTTCAGGCTTGCGGCTGACGCAGTGCGCGCAACCGATCCGGCGCTCTCGAAAGCCCAGGTCGATGAGAGACCACTTGGCGCATCGCTCGATCCGTACTCGTCGGGCATTGTGCGGACGTTGGCCGCAGGCGTCGGTCTCGTCTTCCTGCTGCTGTGCGCGAACGTGACCATTCTCATGCTTGCCGCCATCGGAGCCCGACGCCAGGAGTTCGCCGTGTGTTCGGCGCTCGGCGCCTCGCGATCGCGACTGCTCCGTCAGGCGCTCGTGGAGCAGATCGCGATCGGAGCGATGGCGTCTGGCGTCGGCCTCGCGATTGCCGAAGGACTGGTTTCCTTGACGCGAAATCGACTGCCATCCGACATCGTCAGCCGGACGCTGAACCCGATCGACATCGATCTGAGGGCGGCCGGAGCGACGATCGCGTTCGCGCTGCTGGCCGTGCTCATTGCCGGGGTTCTGCCGGCGCTGATTGGCACCGGTCAGCGGACGACGGAGTCACTGCGGCTGACTTCACGAAGTGCGACGCCTGGACGACGGGCTCGCACGGTGACGAGCGTCATGCTCGTCGCCGAGGTCGCGCTTGCCGTGGCGTTGACTGCCGCGGCCGGCCTTCAACTTCGATCGTTCGTCAATCTGCTTCACGAGGATCGCGGACTCGACGCCGAGAAGCTAGCCGTCTTCACGATGTCGCTGCCGGCCGCGCAGTTTGGCGACCCGGCCACCCGTTTTGCGTATGCGGAAGCCGTGCGCGCGAGCCTTGGCGCCGTTCCGGGCGTCGAGGCAACAGCGCTCTCGCGGGGCGTTCCGCCGAACTCGGGCGACCTGCACTTCTACGACGTCACACCTGATACGGCTGGCGCCGCGCCCGTCAACCTCATCATGAATTCGTACGACGTGTCGCCGGAGTTCTTCAGCGCTTATGGCATCCGGTTTCTGCAGGGACGCGGATTCGAGTCCGGCGATCCCGACACCGCCGTCGTCATCAGTCGATCGATGGCCAACGCGTTGTGGCATGGCGAGCCGGCGACCGGCCGCACGCTGAACTTCATGAATCGGACGTTCCGCGTCGTCGGAGTCGTGGCCGATATTCGGAATCCAATGTCCGATCCGCGGCAGGATTTGCCGGAACTGTACTGGCCGCTACTTGCCGCGGCGGGACCATCGACCGGCACGCCCGGCCTGGCCGGGTCGACCGTCCGCTTGAGTGTCCGCTGTGGGCCGGCGTGTCCGCCGCTCGACGCGATCCGGAGCCGTATCAAGTTGGTCAATGCGTTGGCGAACGTGAGCGCCGGCCACCGGATCGCCGAAGACTACGCGGAGGCGCTCGCCAAGCCGCGCGCCGGAACGGTTGTCGCCATTGCTTTTGCGGCGATTGCGCTCGTCGGCATCGCCGGCGGGCTGTTTGCCGTGATGTCGCGGCTCGTCCTTCAGCGTCAGCGCGAGTTCGGCATCCGGCTGGCGCTCGGCGCCACCCCGGCCGATCTCGGCCACCTCGTCCGGCGGCGGGCGCTCGCGGTTGCCGGGCTCGGCGTTTTCGCCGGAACGGTCGTGGCCTGGCTGATTTCACGCGTGCTTGCCTCGGTCTGGTATGGCGTCCAGGCGGCCGACCCGCTGACCTGGGCGGCGGTCGTGGTCCTCGTGTGCGGGACGACGATGGCCGCGGCGTGGCGGCCGTCGCGCCGGGCGATGCGGGTGAATCCGGTGACGTTGTTGAGAGAAGAGTAGGAGCCGCCGTAAACTGAGACGCTCGTCGGCACCTCTCAGGAATGGCAGCTCTTAACGACCTTTACCAGCATCTCTGTCGGTACAAGACCTCGGAATGGCGCGACATGGTCGAGAAACTCGCGCCGGCGATCCACGAGATCGATCGCGACGCCACGCGAATCTGGTTCGCGTTCTTCCCGCTCGATCTGCATCTGGATCTCGAGGCGGCCGACGATCCCGCCGGCCGGGCGTACGCGCTCGGGCTGATGGGGCGCTGGAAGCTCGCCGATCAGATCGACGCGTCGCATCGGTTTCTCTATGCGCATCGCTACTGGCCGCAGACGAAAGCCGCGGTCACGTCGCTCGATCCGATTCCGGCCGGTGGCCTGAGTCCGGTCGTCGTCGCGGTCGCCGACGCCGCGGCACGCACGTCGCGCGTCGACCGCGAGCTGCTGCTCGGCATCAGCGCCGTCGCGCTGATGACGCTGCGGCAGGTGGGCGGTGAGCGCTTTGCCGCGGCACCGGGCAAGATTCATCTGACCGAGGCCGTGCGCGCGATGACGCCGCATCAGGTCATGGGCCGCCGGGCAAGAGACGACTGGCAGGGGCTGCTGGGATTCACGCGCGGGTTGAAGAAGCGCTGGACGGTGACGTTCGACGAGGCTCGTCCCGACGCGCGCTTCACGGCGATCAACGGCCAGGAAATCGCGACGGCGGCGCAGACCGACAAGCGCGAATATCGATCGGTCGATCCCCGCTGCACGCCGGGCGAGGGACCGATTCCGGTCGAATGCCGCGCCGCTTCATGCGGCACGTGCTGGGTGGGTGTGCTGGGCGGCGCTGAGAAACTCTCGCCGGTCGTGCCGCGCGACGAAGGCGAGCGGATGAAGGTGTTCGGCTATCTCGACACGACCGAGATGCGCCCGATCATCCGTCTGGCCTGTCAGGCCAGGACGTTCGGCGCCGTGTCCGTCGTGATTCCGCCGTGGAACGGCGTGTACGGGAAGCTTCTAAAAAAGTGACCTCGGGTGTCGTATTCCCAGCGGCGTCTTGAATACGACACCCGAGGTCTTTCTTTACTTGTCGCCGCCGCCGCCGCGAAGCGCGGCGAGCTCGCGGTCGATGCGCGCGCGGATTTCCTGGACCTCACGCTCGGTCTTGGCGTTCTTGATGTCCTCGATCGCGCGCTTGATCGCCTGTTGAGCCAGCCAGTTCGTCAAAGCAAACTGCAGCAGCTCTCCCGGCTTGATCCCCTGAGACCCGTACATCTCCTTTGGCGTCACCATGTTCAGGAATTCCTGGTGCGTCATCGGGTTGCCGCCCTTCGTCGGTCCGTTGATCAGGTCGTACGTGCCGATGATGTCGGCGATGCTCGGCTGTTTGGCGACGACCTCGATGTAGAAGCGGAGCTGCTGGTCGTCGAGCTTCAACGCCGGTCCGCGATTGAGGAGCGCCTTGACTCGCTCGAGATCCGACGTGGCCTGCGCGGCCCCTGGCGCCGCGGTGCTCGACTGGCTGGACTGAGCTGGGGGAGGCGGGGTGGATGTTTGATCCTGCGCAAATGCCACCGGGGTCGCCGTCAGGATTGTGACGAGGGCGAATCCCAGGCGCTGGCGCAGCGGGTAATCGAACATAACGTTCAGTCCAATATTAAGACGTCACACGGTCTTCCTCAGACGGAAAAGCAAGTCGGGTACCACGGCATATCTCGACCAGTCAACGAGTTGCGGCCAGCGCGTCCGGGAGATTGCGCCAGGTGTCCTCGTCGAGCGCGGACAGCGTCCTGAGATACAGGGACACGTCCTCGGCAGGAAAAGTCGACAGTTTGCCGATCGCATCGCGAAGCTGTTCGGGTTCGGGCGCCTTGACCTCTTCGGCGGTAATCATGCCGTTGTCGTTCGCGATGCCGAGGGCGTCGAGGAAGGCGGCCATCAGCGGGCGCTGCGTCGTGAAGTGATAGGCGATGAGCGCATGCGTCGCGATGGAGTCGGAGACATCGGTGAGCTGCGCAAGCTGCTTCGCCTTCCGGTCGACCGGCAGCGCCTGAATGCTCTTCGCCCGGAAGTTCATCCGCCGCGCGAGCGCCTGCGTCGCCTCGATGTGCTGCGCGTTCGTCTGCGTGGTGTCATCGCCGGCCTCGCGCCAGAACGCGTCGGCAAGCGCGAGCCGGGTTGACGGCGGAAGATCTTTCCAGAGGCGCGACGGACGAACGGACATCAGTCAATTCTATTGCATCGATCTATCGGTCGATCGATCTATCGATCTATTGAAGAGCATCGTGCCTCTTGCTGCCACGAGTGATCTTGAATCGATCGATAGATCGATAATCCGATAGATCGATTTCTCAGTTCTATACTTGCCTTGGTGTCCGATCGCTTGTTCACTCCGCGATTCTTCACCATGTGCGCGTACAGCGCCATGGTGTTCGTGTCGGTCTTTCAACTGCTGCCGGCGGCGCCGTATCGCGTGCTCGAGCTGGGCGGCACGGCGGCGGCGGCCGGGTTGTTCCTCGGCTTGCTTGCCTACTCCTCGGCGTTTTCCGCGCCGTTCACGGGACCGATCGGCGATCGGCTCGGCCATCGCCGGGTGTTGATCGCCGTCAGCCTCACGCTCGCGATTTTTTCCGCCAGCTACTCGGTGATCCGCGACTATCGGCTGCTGCTCGGCGTCGTGGTCGTGCACGGTCTCTTCTGGTCAGCGCTCCTCTCATCGTCGGGCGCCTACATGACGGCGACGATTCCGGCGTCGCGGCGTGCCGAAGGGTTGAGCTATTGGGGTCTCACGTCCGTCCTCGCAGTCGGCACCGCGCCGGCGCTCGGGTTCTGGGTCCATCGATTCGGCTGGTTCACGCTGTGCATCGAGATCCTGTCGCTCAACCTGCTCATGGCGTTCATCGCCTGGCGGCTTCCGGACGATCGAAATCATCCGGGGGGCTTCGCCCCCGCGGCCCCCCCTACGCCGTCGCTCGCGGGGCCAGCCGCACCACTGCGGCTCTTCAAAAACGTCGAATGGCGGGTGCTCCTTCTGTCCGTGACGATGGCGCTGATTTCGTTCGGATACGGCAGTTTGACAAGCTTCTCGGCGCTGTTCGCGGACGCGCTGTCCATCACACCGCGGAGCTCGTTTCTGACCGGGATGGCGGTGACGATCTGCGCCGGCCGTATCGTGATCGGCCGGTCGATCGACCGAATTGGACACCGGCGTGTTCTGTTGCCCTGCCTGACGGTGCCGGCACTGGGGTTACTGATGCTTGCGACAGCGACGGGGCCGGCGACGTTTCTCGCGTCGGCGCTGGTGTTCGGATCAGGCTTCGGCCTGATGTACCCGTCGTACACCGCATACATCATGGAGCGCGTCCCCGCCAACCGGCGCGGCGCGGCATTCGGCGCGATGCTCGCGGCGTTCGACACAGGTATCGGCACGGGCTCGTCAGCCATGGGCTGGCTGGTGCACACCTACTGGTTCCGCGTTGGATTTGCCGTCGCCGCAGGACTCGCGGCCCTGTCGCTGCCGTACTTCCTGCTGGTGGAGGGACGGGTTAGTTTTCCACAGAAAGAGCGGTTCCAGGGACAGGGAACTGCAGGTTCCTCCGTCCCTCCAGACCGTCTTTCTGTGGAAAACTAACCCGTCCCCGATGCTCGCCGACACGCACTGCCACTTTTTCTCACCCGGATTCTTCAGGACGCTCGGTGCGGATGCGAGCCAGGCGACCGCGGGCGGCGATCCGGCTGAGTCGCTGCCGAAATGGCTCGGCTGGGACGCCCCCGGGACGGACGAGGCGCTGGCCGATCGGTGGCTCGCCGAGCTCGATCGGCACCAGGTCGATCACGCGATGTTGATTGCGAGCGTGCCGGGGGACGAGGCATCGGTCTCGACCGCAGTCCGGCGAAAGCCTGGCCGGATCGTCGGCGCGTTCATGTTCAACCCCGCTGTTCCCGATAGCGGTTCGCGTCTCGAACGCGCATTTGGCGAGCTCGGTCTCCGGACCGCATGTCTCTTTCCTGCCATGCATCGCGTGCCGGTTGACGATGAGCGATCTGTCGCCGTGTTCAAGGCGGCGGAGCGGCGCGGCGCTGCGGTGTTCGTGCATTGCGGCCTGCTG
>Ga0207428_10005050_pt1 | contig 12395 bp, 12 predicted proteins | sample RhiMethybrSRZTD1_FD_187600 | JGI IMG/M metagenome (GOLD analysis project Ga0207428, IMG submission 187600) | Populus rhizosphere microbial communities from Tennessee, USA - Rhizosphere MetaG P. TD hybrid SRZTD1 (SPAdes) (version 3) | ecosystem: Host-associated > Plants > Roots > Rhizosphere >... | reverse complement strand
TGACGGCGCTGGTCCAGGAGCGCACCGGCGACGCCTACCTGGGCCGGGTGTTCGCCACCTACTACGGCACCTTCAACGGCCTGATGGCCCTCGGCATGCTGCTGGCCGGCCTGCTCGGCGACGCCGTGGGGGTGGTCCCCGTGCTCAACGGCCAGGCCGGGCTGTACCTGCTGGCCGGCGTCATCGCCGTGGCCACCCTCGGCCGGATGCGCCCGGCCGGCTACCCGCGGACCTCGAAGGCCGAGCGCATGCCGTTGGCGTAATGGTTCTCCCTGGTGCCGTCGGCCTCGGTCTCCAGGATGTTGCAGAACAGCGCGTAGCGGCCCGCCGCCAGCTGGAAGGTGCCGGTGCAGTGCTGCTTGGCCGGGAAGGGCTCGATCTCGCCCACGAAGGCCCCCTCGGGCAGCTTGCCCTCGTCGACGGTGCCGTCGGCGGCCAGGGGCAGCTTGGCCGGGTCGTCGGCGCGGACGACCACCAGCTCGTGGGCGTCGGTGCCGGTGTTGCTGGCGTCGAAGGTTGATGGTGCCGGCGGGCACGTCGGCCCGGGCCGGCAGCACCGACCACTTCTTGAGGTCGACCGCGATGGTGGCGTCGCTGGAACCGGCGTCACCCACCGGCTTGCAGGCGGCCGCCTGCCCCGGGGCGGTGCCGCTGCCCGACGCGGTGCCGCTGCCGCCGCCGCTGGCCGACTGGCCGCCGCCGTTGCGGACCCCGGCCCCGTCGTCCGACCCGCAGCCGGCGAGCAGCAGGGCCAGGACGATCCCCAGCCCGGCCAGCCGGTGCCCGACCCGGTCGCCCATGCTCCCACCCTCCATTTAGGCACTCCTAAGCTCGCGACTGCGGAGCCTACGGAAGCGGGCCAGGCGATGTCCAGCCCGGGCGGCCACGGCCGCCCAGGCGGCCAGGGCGACCAGCCAGGCCCCGTGCAGGACCCAGGTCCACCAGCTCATGGCCAGGTAGTCGGGCAGGGCCAGCCGCCAGGCCCGGTACAGCGGGTCGGCGGTGGCGGTGGGGTCCACCGCCCAGGTGATCCGCCCGGTGGCGCCCTCCAGGACCAGCCACACGTGGGCGAGCACCCCGACCCCGCCGGCCACGGCCAGCAGCAGCGGCCGGCGGGGGTCGAGGCCGGCCCACCAGGCGACCGCCAGGACGGCCAGGGGCAGGACGACCACCACCTGGCGACCCCCGAACCACCAGCCCTGCATGGTCAGGGCGACGAAGGTGGCCACCAGCCAGCCGGCGGCGAGCGGGCCGGCCAGGGCGGCCCAGCCGGCGGGGCGCCGCCTGGCCAGGGCGGCCACGGCCGGGACGGCCAGCAGCCAGGCCGGCTGCCAGGCGGCCAGCCCGAAGCCCCGGTCCACCAGCAGGCCGACCAGCCGGCGGCTGCGGCCCAGGTAGTCCGCTTCGGTGCCGACCACCGACAGCTCCCCTTGGACGAAGTGGTCGCCGGCCGCGTACGGCGTCCAGCCCCCGTACCACCAGCGGTGCAGGACCAGGAAGGCGACCCCGGCGGCGGCCAGCGACCCGGCCAGGGCCAGGGCCCGCCGGCCCTGCCCGGCCCTGGCCAGCCGCCAGCAGGCGACCATGGCGACGGCCGCGGCCACCGGGGCGTACTTCACCCCCAGCCAGGGCAGGGCGACCACGGCCCCGCCCACGACCAGGGTCTCCCGCCGGCTCGGGGCCGACGGGGACAGCAGGGCGGCCGCGGCGGCCAGCACGACCAGGGCCGCCGGGAGCTCGGGGTAGATCTGGCTGCCGTAGACGGCCAGGGGCGGGGAGCAGGCGAAGACCGCGACGGCCAGGGTGGCGGTGGCGACCGGCACGCCCAGGCGGCGCACCGCGGTCCACAGGGCCAGGGCGGCCACCAGCCCGGCCATGGCCGCCATGGCCAGCTTGGCCCCGACCCAGCCGCCGGCCGCCACCGGCCCGGCCAGCAGCAGCGGCAGCAGGGGGTCGTGGGGGCTGAGGCGCCGCCCGTCCGCCAGCGGCTCGGTCTGCTCGGGCAGGGGCAGGGCGTGGAACGGGCGCCAGCCGCCGTCGGCCAGCTCGTCGGCGATGTCCAGGTCGCGGTCCTCGGCCAGGCTGATGGCGGTGAGCAGGTACTGCGGCTCGTCGGCGGTGGTCCGGGTCCCGTGGGTCGCCGGCACCACGATCCCGGCGGCCGCGGCCGCGAACGCCAGCACCCCGAGCACCGCCATGGCGAACCGCACCCGAGCCGGCGAGCCCGCCCGGGCACGGCCCTCCGGCCGGGCCCGGGCCGGTGGTGGTGTTCCTGCCCGCCCATGACGAGGAGGCGACGGTCGCGGCGGTGGTGGCCAGGGTGCCGGAGCTGGTCTGTGGCCGGCGGGTCGCGTGCCTGGTGGTCGACGACGGCTCCGGGGACCGCACGGCCGAGCTGGCCGCCGCGGCCGGCGCGACCGTGCTCTCGGTGCCGACCAACCGCGGCCTGGGGGCGGCCGTGCGCCTGGGGCTGGCCGCGGCCGTCCGGCGGGGAGCGGCCGCGGTCGCCTTCTGCGACGCCGACCGCGAGTACGACCCGGGTGAGCTGGAGCGGCTGGTCACCCCCATCCTGGAGGGCCGGGCGGACTACGTCGTCGGCTCCCGCTTCGCCGGGGAGATCCGGCGCATGCTGCCGCAGCGCCGCCTCGGCAACCTGGCCCTGACCGCCCTGCTCCGGTTCGTGGCCCGGGCCCCGATCGGCGACGGCCAGAGCGGCTTCCGGGCCCTGTCGCGGGCGGCCGCGGCCGACGCCGAGATCGTCCACGACTACAACTACGCTCAGGTGCTCACCCTCGACCTGCTGGCCAAGGGCCACCGCTACCTGGAGGTCCCGATCGGCTACCGCTTCCGCAGCACCGGCCGCTCCTTCGTGCGCCCCCTGCGCTACCTGCGCCGGGTCGTCCCGGCGGTGTGGCGGGAGCTCAACCGGGCCGGCCCCGGGCCGGGATCAGTCCTCGACCACGTGGGCGGTGAAGCGGTCGCGGGCGGCGGACCAGGCGGCGTGGTCCAAGGCGCCGTCGGGGGCCAGGGCGTCGGCCGCGGCCCAGGCCATGGCCAGGGCGTGGTGGGTGTTGTCGTGGACGAACAGCCCCAGGCGGCCAAAGCTGAGCAGGGCCGGCTGGGCGGCCGCCCAGGCGTCGAGGGCCTGGAACGCGGCGGCGTAGCCGACCCGGTAGACCGGGTAGACGTTGGGGAGGCGGCGGACCACCACCCGGCGGACCGGCCCCGGGTCGGGCAGGCCGCGCTCGGCCAGGGCGGCCCGGACCAGGCCGGCCAGCCGGTCGTTGCCGGCCCGCCACAGGTCGCTGTCGCGTGAGCAGGGCAGCTCGGCGCAGAGCACCGTCCGCCCCGGGGGGTCGTCGCCGTCTCGGTAGTTGGCCGGCTCCGACACCCGGCTCACCGGGGTCCCCGGGTCGGGCAGGTAGTGGGCGTCGTAGCCGCTGTAGCGGCCGCCGTCCAGCACCAGGTAGACGAGCAGCATGGCCCGGAAGCCGAGCTGCCCGGCCGCCGCCAGCACCGCCGGGGGCGGGGCCGGGGTGGTCATCCGGGCCAGGGTGGGCAGGGGCAGGGTCGACCAGACCCGCCGGGCCCGGAGCGTCTCCCCGCCGGCCAGGGTGACCGTGGCCCCCTCGGGGCCGAGCTCGACCCGCTCGGCCGCGGCCCCGTAGCGGAGGTCGGCCCCGGCGTCGGCGGCCGCGCCGGCCAGGCGTTCGCAGATGGTGCCGAAGCCGTGCCTGGGATACCAGAACCAGGGGCCGGAGCGGCCGGCGCCGCGGGCCACCCGGGCCAGCAGCCGGCCCGGGGAGCCGGCCGACACCCGGCGGCGGGCCTGCTCGCCGGCCAGCTCGCTGGGCTCGAGGCCCCACAGCTTGCGGGCATACGGGAAGTAGAAGCGCTCGCACATGGTCGGCCCCAGCCCGGCCCGGAGGGTCTCGGCGAAGGTGTCGGCCCGGGGCCGCCGCGCCCAGGCGGTGGCGGCGTCGGCGGCCGCCCCGGCCGCGAACGACGGCGGCAGCCGGCGGGCCAGGTCGGCCGGCCGCAGCGGGAACCGGATCCAGCGGCCCTCCAGATAGATGCGGCCGTTGCGGGGGCGCCGCTGGAGCTCGTCGCCGAGCAGGTCCCGCAGGTCGTCGAGGATGCGCGGCTCGATCGCCTGGTGCAGCCGGTGGCTGCCGTGGTCGACCCGGATCCCGTCCAGCTCGAAGCTGGCCGCGGCCCCCCCGGGGCCGGGCGCCCGCTCCAGCGCCACCACCCGATGCCCGGCCCTGGCCGTCCGGTAGGCGGCGCCCACCCCGGCCGGCCCGGCACCGAGGACGACGAGGTCGGTGGGCGGCGCCATGCCGCAGATGCTACCCCGCGAAAACCTTGACAAATAGATGTAAGGGTTTGTAGCGTTGGCGCCATGCGCGTTGGGGACGCCGCCCGGCAGGTCGGGACCAGCGCCCGGATGCTGCGGTATGCCGAGCAGCTCGGGCTGGTCGCCCCTGCCCGCACCGCCGCCGGCTACCGGAACTACGGCGACCGCGACCTGCGGGCCGCGGCCGCGGCCCTCGAGCTCCAGGCCCGCTACCGGACGACCCCGGCCGCCCTGGCCTTCGGCCTGCGGGTGCTGGAGGACCCCGAGGTGGCCGGGTCGCTGCGCCGGCTGGCCCGCCTCATCCGCGGTCGGAGGGGTCCGGGGAACCCCGAGGGGGTGCCCCGGTTGGTCGGGTCCCCCGACCCGGCGGCCGCCCTCGACTTCGACACCGCCAAGGCCAGGCGTCTGCTCCGCCTGGCCTCCTGACCACGGAGGAGTGCCTGCCCTGTCGTCCAAGGACGACGTGGCCGCGGCCATCCACGAGGAGCTCGGGGCGGCCGTGTTCGCCGTCCGCGGGGCGACCGGGACACCTTCCACCGGCAGGTCGACGGCGTGCTGGCCCGCCGGCCGACGCTGCTCGTGGTCATCGGCTTCGGCTGGTGCGGCCGCGGGCTGGCCGCGCGGGCCCGCGGCATGGGGGCCCGGGTGGTGGTGTGCGAGGTCGATCCGCGGCGCGCCCTGGAGGCGGTGATGGAGGGCTACCAGGTGCTGCCGGTGGCCGAGGCGGCCCGGGTCGGGGAGGTGTCCGTGACCGTCACCGGCAACCGCACCCAGGCCCTGGCCGTCGAGCGGCTGGCCACCGCCGCCGACCCCTCCCGCCGGGCGTGCACCCGGTCCCGGCCGCGGCGGGGGCCGCCAGACCGCCTGATGTTGACGAACCGCTCGCCGGATGGCCGCGGGCAGGTAGGCTTCCCGGCCATGACACCGCTCGCCGCCGCATCGCTCGCGGGCCTGCTCGGCCTGGCCGCCGGGTCGGTCGCCAACGTGGTCATCGACCTGGTGCCGCGGCGGGAGCCGCTGGCCCGGCCGGGGTCGCGCTGCCCGTCGTGCGGCGCCCGGGTCGCCTGGCGCGACCACGTCCCGGTGGTCGGCTGGCTGCTGCGGCGCGGCCGTTGCCGCGCCTGCCGGGCCCCCATCTCGCCCCGCTACCCGCTGGTCGAGCTGGCCATGGGCCTGCTGTGGTTCCTGCTCACCCTGCGGCTGGTCGCCGCCGGGCTCGGCTGGGCCGTCCCCGCCTACCTCGCCCTGGCCTTCGTCTGCCTGGTCCTGGCCGTGATCGACGCCAGCACCCGGCTGCTGCCCAACCGCATCACCTACCCGGCCTTCCCGGTCCTGCTCGGCCTGCTGCTGGTGGCCAGCCTCGGCCTGGGCGACCTGGGCCGGCTGGCCCGCGGGCTGCTCGCCGCCGCCGCCGTCGGCGCGTTCTTCCTGCTGCTGGCCCTGATCTCGCCCCGGGGCATGGGCCTGGGCGACGTCAAGCTGGCCCCGACCCTCGGCCTGGCCCTGGGCTGGCTGTCCTGGGGGACGGTGGCGGTCGGGGTGTTCGCCGGCTTCCTGCTCGGCGGCCTGGCCGGCGTGGCCGCCATCCTGGTGCTCGGCCTCACCCGCAAGTCGCTGCTGCCGTTCGGCCCTTGGCTGGTCGCCGGCGCCCTCCTCGGCGTCCTGGCCGGCGGCGACGTGGCCGCCTGGTACGCCCGCGCCCTGATCGGCTCCTAGCCCGCCGCTCCGCTAGCATCCTCCTCGATGCTGCGCTATCTCACCGCCGGGGAGTCCCACGGGCGGGCGCTGGTCGCCGTGCTCGATGGGCTGCCCGCGGGCGTGCCCCTGACCACCACCGAGATCGCCCACGAGCTGGCCCGGCGCCGGCTGGGCTACGGGCGCGGCAAGCGCATGCGCTTCGAGGAGGACCGGCTGGAGGTGCTCGGCGGGCTGCGCCACGGGCGCACCCTGGGCTCGCCCCTGGCCGTGCGCATCGACAACAGCGAATGGCCCAAGTGGACCGAGGTGATGAGCCCCGACCCGGTCGAGGACCCGGAGGCGTCGGCCAGCGGCAGGGGCGTGCCCCTGACCCGGCCGCGGCCCGGCCACGCCGACCTGACCGGCATGCAGAAGTACGGCTTCGACGAGGCCCGGCCGGTGCTGGAGCGGGCCTCGGCCCGCGAGACCGCCGCCCGGGTGGCCGCCGGGGCGGCCGCCAAGGCCCTGCTCACCCAGGTCGGGGTGGCCGTGCTCAGCCACGTGGTCCGGCTGGGGCCGGTGGCCACCCGCTCGCGGGCCGTGCCCACCGCCGCCGACCTGGAGGAGATCGACGCCTCGCCCGTCCGCTGCCTGGACGGCGAGGCCGAGGGCCGGATGGCGGCCGCCGTCGACGCGGCCAGGGCGGTCGGCGACACCCTCGGCGGGGTGTTCGAGGTGGTCGCCCACGGGCTGCCTCCCGGCCTCGGCTCCTACGTCCAGTGGGACCGCAAGCTGGACGCCCGCCTGGCCGGGGCGCTGATGAGCATCCAGGCCATCAAGGGGGTCGAGGTCGGCGACGGCTTCGCGGGAGCCGCCCGGCCCGGGTCGCGGGCCCACGACGCCATCGTGCCCGGGGTCAGGCCCGGCAGCCTGCGGCGGCGCACCGGCCGGGCCGGGGGGATCGAGGGGGGCATGTCGACCGGCGAGACCCTCCGGGTCCGGGCGGCCATGAAGCCGCTGTCGACCCTGGTCCGGGCCCTGGACACCGTGGACGTGGCCACCGGGGCCAAGGCCAAGGCGGTGGTGCAGCGCTCGGACGTGACCGCCGTCCCCGCCGCCGGGGTCGTCGGCGAGGCCGTGGTCGCCCTGGTCCTGGCCGACGCCCTGCTGGAGAAGACCGGTGGCGACTCCCTGGCCGAGGTCCGCCGCAACCTCGACGCCTACCTCGACGCCCTGGGCTGTTAGGCTTCCCCCCATGCGTCAGATCCTGCCAACCATTGTGGTCATCGGGTTCATGGGGTCCGGCAAGACCTCGGTCGGCCGGCTGGTCGCCCGTGCCCTGGGCCGCGAGTTCGTCGACACCGACCTGATGATCGAGCGGGCCACCCGGATGACCATCTCCGAGCTGTTCCAGCGCGAGGGCGAGCTCAGCTTCCGGCGCCGGGAGATGGCCGCCATCGACCGGGCCATCTCGGCGCCGGGACGGGTGATCGCGGTCGGCGGGGGCGCCGTGCTCTCGGCCGAGAACCGCACCGCCCTCAAGCAGGCCGGGCTGCTGGTCTACCTGCGGGCCACCCCCGAGACCCTGGCCGGCCGGCTGACCGGGGTCACCGACCGGCCGCTGCTCGGCGACACCGCCGACCGGGCCGGCCGCATCCGCGACCTGCTGGTGGCCCGCGGCCCCATCTACGAGACCGCCGGCGACGTGGCGATCGACACCGACCGGCACAACGTGGAGCAGGTGGCCGTGGAGGTCATGGAGTGGTACCGGCGCCGGGTCGGTGCCTTGGCCGGCCGGTGACCCTGGAACCGGGCACCGCCGCCAGGGTGGAGGTCCGGACCGCCGGGGGCGGGTACCCGGTGCTGGTCGGGACGGGCCTGCTGGACCGGCTCGACGATCTGCTGCCGCCGTTCCCGGGGGCCGAGGCGGCGGCCGTGGTCGCCTCCCGGCCCGTGGCCTCGGTGGCCGAGCGGGTCGGCCGGGTCCTGGGCCGGCGCGGCCTGGCCGTCCACTGGCTCGAGGTGCCGGCGGGGGAGGAGGCCAAGCGCCTGGAGGTGTTGGCCGGCCTGTACGAGCGGCTGGCCGCGGTCCCGACCCGCCGGGCCGACCCGGTGGTGGCCGTCGGCGGCGGCGCCACCACCGACGTCGCCGGGTTCGCGGCCGCCACCTGGCTGCGCGGCGTCCCCCTGGTCAACGTGCCCACGACCGTGCTCGGCATGGTCGACGCCGCCGTCGGGGGCAAGACCGGGGTCGACCTTCCCGCCGGCAAGAACCTGGTCGGGGCCTTCCACCAGCCGGTGGCGGTCGTGGCCGACCTGGACACCCTGGCCGGGCTGCCCGCGGCCGAGGTCCGCTCCGGCCTTGCCGAGGTGGCCAAGGCCGGCCTGGTCGGCGACCCCGCCCTTGCCGAGGCCCTGGCCCGCTCGGCCGGCCCGGCCGTGGCCGCCGACCCCGATGCCCTCGCCCCCCTGGTCGAGGGGGCGGTCCGGGTCAAGGCGGCCGTGGTCGCCGCCGACGAGCACGAGGACGCCGGCGAGGGGCCCTCCGGCCGGCCGGAGGGGTCCGGCCGGAGGGGTCCGGGGAACCCCGAAGGGGTGCCCCGGTCGGTCGAGGAGCCTTTCCGAGGGGATGCCCCGGTTGGTCGGCTGGCGCTGAACTACGGGCACACCCTCGGCCACGCCCTGGAGCGGCTGGCCGGCTACCGGGGGCTGCGGCACGGGGAGGCGGTGGCCCTGGGCATGGTGTTCGCGGCCAGGGTGGCCGAGGCGCTGGGGCTGGCCCAGCCGGGGCTGGCCGCCGGGCACGTGGAGCTGCTGGCCGCCCTTGGCCTGCCCGTCGGCGGGGTGCGCCTGGACCCCGACCAGGTGCTGGCCGCCATGGCCACCGACAAGAAGCAGCGTGGCGGCCTGCGGCTGGTCCTGCTGCGCCGTCCCGGCCAGCCCGAGGTCGTGACCGCCCCCGACCGTCGGGTCCTGGTCGCCGCCATCCGGTCGCTGGCGGGGTGGTCCCCCGGTGGATCGGGAGACCCGGCGTGAGGAGCTGGCCGCGGACCGGGGAGGGGCCGCTGGTGCTGGTCCTGCACGGCCCCAACCTGGGAGCGCTTGGCCGCCGCGACCCCGGGCACTACGGCACCCTCGACCTGGACCAGATCATGGACCGGCTGGCCAAGCTGGCCGGCGAGCTCGGCCTGGCCGTCGAGGGCCTCCAGTCCGATCACGAGGGCGACCTGGTCGAAGCCCTGCTGGCCGCCGCCGGGCGCGGGGTGGCCGCGGCCGTGTGCAACCCGGGCGCGCTGGCCCACACCTCCTATGCGGTCCGCGACGCCGTCGAGGCCGCCGGCATCCCGGTGGTCGAGGTCCACCTTTCCAACGTCCACGCCCGCGAGCGCTGGCGCCACCACCTGGCCGTGGCCCCGGTGGCGGCCGCCGTGATCGCCGGCATGGGGCCGGCCAGCTACGACCTCGGCCTGCGCGCCACCGCCGACCTGCTGGCTCGCCGCCCCTGAGCTCGCCTTGGCAAGATGGACCGGGCAGCCCCCGGGGGAAAGGAACGCTCGCGTGCCCGACGACGGCCATGCCGACACCGAAGCCAGGCGCCAGGCCCTGCGCGGCCTGCTGGCCCACGCCGACCTGTCGGCCCTGCTGGTCACCAAGCCGGCCAACGTCCGCTACCTGACCGGCTTCACCGGCACCTACGGGGCCCTGCTGCTGCTGCACGACCGCACCCTGCTCTTCACCGACGGCCGCTACCGCCACCAGGCCGCCGCCGAGGTCCCGGGGGCCGAGGTCGTGCTCGCCCCCGGCGACCTGGTCGGGGCCGTCGGCGGGGTGGTGCGCAGCTCCGGCGACGGCCTCGGCTTCGAGCCGGCCGGGCTGACCTGGGGCGAGGGCCAGCGGCTGCGCTCCGGCCTGCGCGGCCAGGCCGTCATGCCGGCCCCGCCCCTGGTCGAGGAGCTGCGCGAGGTCAAGGACGAGCGCGAGCTGGCCGCCATGGGCGAGGCGGCCCGCCTCGGCGGCGAGGCCCTGGCCGGGCTGCTGCCCGCCCTGCGCCAGGGCATGACCGAGCGCCAGGTCGCGGTCGACCTGGAGCTGGCCCTGCGCCGCCTGGGCGCCGAAGGGCTGGCCTTCGACAGCATCGTCGCCTTCGGAGAGCAGGCCGCCGAGCCCCACCACCGGCCCGGCGACCGGCCGCTCCGCGCCGGGGACCTGGTCAAGCTCGACTTCGGGGCCCGGGTCGACGGCTACTGCGCCGACATGACCCGGACGGTCGTGTTCGGCCGGGCTTCCCAGCGCCAGCGCGACCTGTACGAGCTGGTCCGCGGCGCCCAGGCGGCCGGGCTGGCGTGCCTGGAGGCCGGCGTGCCGGCCGGCGAGGTCGACCGGGCCTGCCGCCAGCCGATCGCCGACGCCGGGCTGGGCGACTCCTTCCCGCACCCCACCGGCCACGGGATCGGCCTGGAGGTCCACGAGGCCCCCCGGCTGCGGGCCGGCTCCCGGGACCGGATCGCCGCCGGCACCCCGGTCACCGTCGAGCCCGGCGTCTACCTGCCCGGGTTCGGCGGGGTCCGCATCGAGGACCTGGCGGTGGCCCGCCCCGGCGGCCACGAGCTGCTCACCACCACCCCCAAGGAGCTGCTGGAGCTGTGACCCAACTCGACCAGCCGCTGGCCGACCTGGCCGAGCGGTACTTCCAGGTGTGCATGGACGCCTCGCCGTTCGACGCCACCATCTACGGGGTCCCCGGCTGGGACGCCGAGGTCCCCGACCTGTCCGAGGCCGGCGAGGCCGAGACCGACCGGCGCCTGGCCGACCTGGAGCGCCGGCTGGCCGGGATCGACGCCGCCCGGCTCGGCGCCCAGGACCGGGTCACCCTGGCCATGCTGGGCCGCGGCCTGGCCGACCGCCGGGCCGAGCTGGCCGCCCGCTGGCCCGAGCTGACCGTCTCGGCCACCATGAGCGGCATCCAGACGGCCGTGCTCGGCCTGGTCCCCAAGGTCACCCTGGCCACCCCCGCCCAGGCCACCGACTACCTGGAGCGCTGCGGCAAGCTGGCCGGCTGCCTCGACCAGGCCGGCGACCGGCTGCGGGCCGGGCTGGCCGGCGGCCGCACCCCGCCGGCCCTGGGCGTGCGCGCGGCCGTCCGCCAGCTCGACACCTACCTGGCCGGCCCGCCGGCCGACGACCCGCTGCTGGCGCCGCCGCCCCCAGCCGGGACCGACGCCGACGGCTTCCGGGAGCGGCTGGCCGAGGTGGTCGCCGGGTCGGTCCGGCCGGCCATGGCCCGCTACCGCGACCTGCTGGCCGGCCAGGTCCTGGAGCGGGCCCGCCCCGACGACCGCTGCGGCCTGGCCCACGTCCCCGGCGGCGAGGCCGTCTACCTGGCCGCGGTGGCCCAGCACACCACCACCGACCGCGACCCGGCCGAGCTCCACCGGCTCGGCCTGGACCTGGTCGCCGCGCTGGCCGGGGAGTACCGGGAGCTGGGCGCCCAGGTCCTGGGCACCGCCGACATGGGCCAGGTGCTGCACCGGCTGCGCGACGACCCGGCCCTGCGGTTCGCCACCCCCGCCGAGATCCTCGCCTCCGGCCGCGACGCCCTGGAGCGGGCCACCGCCGCCCTCCCGGCGATCGTGGGCCGGGTGCCCAAGGCCCCCTGCCGGGTCGACGAGATGAGCGCCTACGAGGCCGAGGACGCCGTGCTCGGCTACTACCAGCCGCCGGCCGCCGACGGCAGCCACCCCGGCGTCCACTGGCTCAACACCTCGGCCCCCCAGACCCGGACCCGCTACGAGTACGAGGCCCTGGCCTTCCACGAGAGCGTGCCCGGCCACCACCTCCAGTTCGCCCTTGCCCAGGAGCTGGAGGAGCTGCCCCGGTTCCGGCGCTTCGGCTCCGTCACCGCCTTCAGCGAGGGCTGGGCCCTGTACACCGAGCGGCTGGCCGACGAGGTCGGCCTGTACTCCGGCGACCTGGAGCGCGTCGGCATGCTCTCGTTCGACTCCTGGCGGGCCTGCCGGCTGGTCGTCGACACCGGCCTGCACCAGCTCGGCTGGAGCCGCGCCCAGGCCATCGACTACCTGCTGGCCAACTCCGCCCTCACCCGCACCAACGTCGAGAACGAGGTCGACCGCTACGTGGCCATGCCCGGCCAGGCCCTGGCCTACATGGTCGGCCGCCTGGAGCTGGTCCGGCTCCGGGAGCTGGCCCAGGCCCGGCTGGGCGGCCGGTTCGACCGGCGCGCCTTCCACGACCTGGTGCTGGGCACCGGCGGGGTGCCGCTGACGGTCCTGGCCGAGGTGGTCGACGAGCGCCTGGCCGGCACCTGGTAGGGTGACATCCATGGCGACCACCAATGACCTCA